>SXGS01232660.1_pt1 | contig 43801 bp, 39 predicted proteins | sample 3174681 | NCBI WGS metagenome assembly SXGS01 (sample SAMN11356861, study PRJNA531348) | freshwater metagenome | isolation source: freshwater sample F1-80 | place: China: Fuxian Lake, Yuxi | collected 2017-12-25 | reverse complement strand
TAGACCGGGGCATTGTCGAAATACGGCCGGAATTCCTTGACCGCGTCCTGCGAATTCTTCCGCATGAAGAACTGCCCGCCCAAGCCCACGATCGCCTGATCGGCGGCACCGTGGCCGTAGTGCGCGTAGCGTTCCCGGTAGAGGCCGATCAGCTGCTGGTAGTGCTCTTTGGGCCAGAAGATGTTGTTCGCGAAGAATCCGTCGCCGTAGTATGCGGCGATTTCGGCGACCTGGGGCGTGCGGATCGAGCCGTGCCAGACGAAGGGCGCCACGCCGTCCAAGGGCCTGGGCGTGGCGGTGAATCCGGTCAGCGGCGTGCGGTGCTTGCCCTGCCACGTGACGACCTCCTCATCCCAGAGCCGGCGCAGCAGCGCATAATTCTCCACGGTCAGTTCCACGCTGTCCTGCATGTTCTTGCCGAACCACGGGTAGACCGGGCCGGTATTTCCGCGGCCCATGATCAGATCGACCCGGCCGTCGGCCAAGTGCTGGAGCATCGCGAAGTCTTCGGCGATTTTGACTGGATCATTGGTGGTGATCAGTGTGGTCGAGGTGGAAAGGATGATCTTTTCGGTCTGCGCCGCGATGTAGCCGAGCATCGTGGTGGGGGAGCTGGGCACGAACGGGGGGTTGTGGTGCTCCCCGGTGGCGAAGACGTCCATGCCGATTTCTTCGGCGTGTTTCGCGATCGTCACCATCGCCTTGATCCGCTCGTGTTCCGAGGGGGTGGTGTTGCTGGTGGGATCTGTTGTAACGTCGCCCACAGTGAAGATGCCGATTTGCACGGTTCGGTCCTTCTTTCGTTTCGATACCGGTGGAGTTCGCGTTCACCAAGTATATGCGTTTGCATCTAATATTCGAATCAACCGGCGGGGGGCCGGAGATATTCCCGTCATCAGGGGGTCGCAATCGTTACTCGCACGACGTCCAGGAGACTTCTCGGCCCGGCTTCGGCGGTGGTCGGATTTCTGGTCCTGGTGGAAATGACTTCCGGTGTGCTGCAGGGGTACTACACGCCGTTGTTCACCGATATCGCACGCCATCTGGGCATCCACGACGCCGACGTCAACTGGTTCGAAGCGGCGCAGCTGATGGTCAGCGCTTTGGTGGTGCCGGCGCTGGCCAAGCTCGGCGACATGTTCGGGCACCGGAAGATCTTGCTGGCATCGACCGCGGTCACGGCGTTGGCCACCTGGGCCCTGGTCTTTTCCGGAGACTTTTGGAGTTTCCTGATCGCCTGGTCGTTGCAGGGCTTTTACGTGGTCTGGCTTCCGCTGGAGATCGCGTTGATCTATTCGCGGAGCCAGGAAAGCCCGGATCCGGCAGCGCTGACCCGCAAAGCCGCCGGGTTGTTGGTGGTCGGCCTGGAAGCCGGTGCGATCCTGGGTGCGGTCTCCGGCGGTGTGCTGGGCGAGCTGCTGGCCGGGAAACTCTGGCTCGTCCTGATGATCCCGGCGATCTGTGTCAGCCTGTGTTTCATCGTGATCTGGCGGGGTGTTCCGGAGTCGCCGGTGCGTACCGGCGGCCGGCTGGACAGCACCGGACTGATCCTGATCAGTTTCGCCTTGTTGTTGATCACCGCCGGGCTGACCTTCATGCGCACCAACGGTCCGGGCACCTGGTGGGCCTGGCTCGCCGTCGGGCTCGGCGTTCTGGCACTCTGGCCCTTTGTCCGGCACGAATTGCGGCATCCGGACCCGATGGTGGACATCAGGTTGCTGCGTTCGTCCGCGATCTGGCCGGTGATGCTCACGGCGTTCTTGTTCGGCGTTTCGGTCCTGGGTTCGCAGGTGCCGCTGTCCACCTTCGCCCGGACCGATCCCACGGTGGTCGGCTACGGCTTGGGCGTCGGCTCGAGTACGGTTTCATTGCTGATCGGCATCTACCTCATCGCGATGGTGGCCGGGGCATTGCTGTTCTCCTGGGTTTCCCGGATCAGCACCCCGCGGATCACCTTGATCGGCGCCGCTTCGCTGATCGGCCTGGGGTATTCGCTCTTCGTCCCGTTCCACGACCAGGTCTGGCAGGTGATGGCCAACATGCTGGTCGCCGGACTCGGTACCGGAGCCCTGGTCGCGGCGCTTCCGGCAGCCGCTGCCGCCGCGGCGCCGCTGCGCCAGACCGGAATGGCCACCGGGCTGACCAACGCCACCAAAACCATCGGCGGCTCGTTTGCCTCCTGCGTCTTCGGCATCGCCCTGGCGAGTCAGTTCGCCGGCAGCGCGGCCGCAGTGCCGGGCAGCACCGCAGGCTCGCTCAATGGGTATCTGCTGGTCTGGATCGTCTGCGGGGCCACCGGGTTCCTGGCGGCGGCGCTGTTGTTCTTCGTGCCGAAGCTGGCCTTCCGGACGGCCGTTCCGGGACAGGTTGCCGTGCGCTAGTCAGTGCCGGGCCGGTTCGAGCGAACGGAAATGTTCGTTGCGGGCATCGATGGCGGCTTGGGTTGCCGGGACCAGGAGCTCACCGCCGGGAGCGGCCGTGGCTTGTGCGCGTTCGGCCCGGGGCCGCTGCAAGTGCTCGTAGCCGGTCAATGCCGCAGCCAAGTCCGCCGGGTGCTGCCGGAGGCTTTCAGCCAGGAACCGGGCCCCGGTCATCGCGATCGAGGTGCCGCGGCCGGAGAGCAGCGACGCGCAATGGGCGGCATCGCCGACCAGGACCACGCGGCCGGAATGCCAGCTCGGCATCTGGATCTGGCTGACCGAATCGAAATAGAGCTCCGGGTCGGTCCGGACCGCGTCGAGCAGTTCGGGGATGCGCCATTCCTGGTGTCCGGCGTAGGCGTCGAGCAGGATCTGCTTCGGTGCGGCCGAGTCGTGGTAGTCGTAGTCGATCCAGGGCGAGCGGAAGGTGAAGACGCCGACGGCGGAGTCCTTGAAGCAGACGATGCCCACCATGCGATCCGGCAGGTTGAGCAGCGGGCTGGCTCCTTCGAGGGCCGGTTGCGGAGCCAGCTCGGTGAGTGCGACGTAGTAGCCGAGGTGTTTCAGGTAGTCGGATTCGGGCCCGAAGACGAGTCGGCGGGTGGCCGAGTGCAGACCGTCCGCGCCGACGACCAAGTCATACTGGCGCTGGTTTCCCGAAGCGAAACCGACCTGCACCGTTTCGCCGTCGTCGTGCAGCGTTTTGATCGACTCGTTGAAGACCACTCCGGTGGTCGGCGGCAAGGCGGCGTGCAAGATGGCCGCCAGGTCCTTGCGGGAGATTTCCGTGTCGCCGGGGGAATCGTTGACTTCGGCGACCGGCATGCCGGCGATGCGGTTCCCTTCGGGGTCGATGAACGTGGACGATTCGGTCATCCTGACCCGATGTGCGCGGATCGAGCCGAGCAGTCCCATCCGGTCCGCGACCTCGAGCGCCTCGCCGCGGACGTCGATGGCCGAACCCGTGGTGCGCAAGTGCGCGGCCCGTTCCACGATGGTCACTTCGTGGCCCAGGTTGCCGAGGGTGATGCCGGTGCTGAGGCCGGCCACGCCGGCGCCGGAAATGAGGATGCGCATCTGGTTCTTCTTTCGCCAAATAAGATACAATCTGTATCTACGGCTCGATGGTAGATCAGAAAAATAGGAAACGCAATGTATCTTAAAGATGAAAGTGCGCCGCAGCGCCGTCGTGGACAAGCGCTGCAGGATGCGATCTTGGCGGCGGCCGGGGACGAGCTGATGGAAAAGGACTTCGGCGAGTTCACCATCGATGCGGTGGCGGCCCGCGCGGCAACCAGCCGTGCGGTGATCTATCGGCGCTGGAACGACAAACAGGAACTGGCGATCGCGGCCGTCGCGTATCTGGTCAAACAGGATGCGGTCGAGACGGCGCCGGATACCGGGAGCCTGCGCGGTGATGTCATTGCACTGCTTCAGGAGGTCAACCAGCGGCGGTCGCGGCTGGGGATCATTCGCATGGTGCAATTCGGCGGACTGCTCCGGAACACGGACACCAGCCTGGCGAAGCTGACCGAGATGATCTGGGGCCAGCGGCGTTCGCTCATGGACCAGGCCCTCGAACGCGCCGTCGGTCGGGGCGAAATCCCGGCCGGCCAGATACCCGATCGAATCGCCCGGCTGCCAGCTGATCTCTTCCGGCACGAAGTGCTGTGGACCATGGAAGCCGTCCCGGAACCGGCCATCGAGGAGATCGTCGACCTGGTCTTCCTGCCGTTGCTCAGCCGATCCTCCGATTAGTCCGGCGGACCGAGATCAGGGGTTCGCGGAGCGGCGCCCTTTGACCTTCGGGATCGCGCCGGTGGTCCAATCCTGCGATTCGTTCCCGCCCGGCGCAGCGGTCGCCGCCGGTACGACCTGCAGGTCCTTGAGCAGCTGGCGGCGTTCCCGGCTGCCTTCCACCAGCCGGTAGAGCACCGGTACCAGGACCAAAGTCAGTGCGGTCGAGGAAATCAAGCCGCCCACGACGACGATCGCCAATGGTTGCGAAATGAACCCGCCGCCACCGGTGATGCCCAGGGCCATCGGGGTCAGCGCGAAGACCGTGGCCAGGGCGGTCATCAGGATCGGGCGCAAGCGGTGCCGGGCGCCGTACTCGATGGCTTCGGAGACCCGCATCGCCGGTCTGCCCGGCGCGGGTTTCCTGGCCTGGTTGATCAGATCGATCAGCACGATCGCATTCGTCACCACGATGCCGACCAGCATCAGCATGCCGATCAGCGAAGGCAGCCCGAGCGGAACCCGGCTGATCAGCAGCAGGCCGATGGCCCCGGTAGCCGCGAACGGGATCGAAACCAGCAGGATCAGCGGCTGGACCAGCGATTTGAAGGTCGCGACCATGATCACGTACACGATGGCGATTGCGGCCAGCAAAGCCAGCCCCAACTGTCCGAAGGATTCGCGTTGCTGCGTGGTGGCGCCGCCCAGGGTCGCGGTGGCACCGGCCGGCAGGTTCGCATCCTGCAGCTTCTTTTCGACCGCGCTGCTGAGCGAGCCGAGGTCGTCGCCCGTCGGGGTCAGCGAGACCCGGGCGCTGCGCTGGCCGTTCGACGAGGTGATGCTGGTGGGCACATTGACCTGCTTGACGCTGGCCAGCGAGGACAAGGGCACCGACCCGGCTCCGGTCTGGATCGGGGCATTGGCCAAGGCGTCGATGGAGGTGAACTGGGTTCCCTTGCCGATTTGGACTTTGAAGTCGGTGGTGTCGATGCGCACGGTACCGGCCGGAATCGGGCTCACCGCCGCGGCCAGGACGGCCGCGACTTGCTGCTCGGACAGCCCGGCGGCGACCACTTTGGCCCGGTCGACACTGATCTGCACCACCGGGTTGGCCGCAGAGAGGTTGCTGGTCACGTCCCGGGTGTCCGGCACGTCCTTCAGTGTGGCGACGACCGCGTCATTGGCTTTCTGCAGGTCGGCGGTATTGCTGGCCTTGATGTTGACATCCACCGTGCTGGAGGTGCCCAGACCGCCGCCGGATGCGCTCAACTTGATGGTTCCGGCATCTTTGATGCCGTCCAGCGCGGTCCGGACGGAGTCCTGCAGCTTGGGTTGATTCGCCTTCTCGTCGGTGACCACCTGGAAATTGGCGCTGGTCGAGCCGCCGGAGGTGAACGAGGCGAGTGCTCCGGAAGAGTTGCCCACGGTGACTTGGACGGTTTCGATGCCGTCGATGCCGTTGAGTGCGTCTTCGACCTTTTTGGCGGCCTCGCTGGTGGCGTCCAGGCTGGTCCCGGCCGGCATCGTCTGGTTGATCGAGAGCGAGTTCTGGCCGGAGTCGCCCAACAGGTTCTGCGGGAGCAACGGCGTCATCAGCAAGGTCACGGCCAGAATCAGCAGACCTGCGCTGACCGTCCAGACCGGGTGTTTCTGAGTCCCGTGCAGAATCGGCAAGTAGCCGCGCTGCAACCAGCCTTTGCGTTCTTTTTCGTCCAAGGCGGCCAGGGCCTCGGCTTTCTGCTCCGGCGTGCCGGCCTCGGCCAAGGCGTTGTCCACCGACTTCGGTGCGCGCAGGAACCAATACGCCAGCACGGGCACGATGGTCAAGGAAACCAGCAGGGAGGCCACCAAGGCGATGGTCACGGTCAGCGCGAACGGACGGAAGAGTTCACCGGCGATGTCGCCGACGAAGGCGATCGGCGCGAAGACCGCCACCGTGGTCAGCGTGGAGGCGGTGACTGCGCCGGCCACTTCTTTGATCGCCGAGGTGATCGCGGTGAGCTTGGGCTCGCCATAGCTCTGATGCCGTTTGATGTTCTCGATCACCACGATCGAGTCGTCGACGACTCGGCCGATCGCGATCGTCAAGGCGCCGAGGGTCAAGATGTTGAGCGAATATTTTGCCGCCCAAAGCCCGATCAAGGTGATCAGCAGTGAGAGCGGGATGGAAATCGCGGTCACCAGCGTGGAGCGCACCGAAAGCAGGAAAAGCAGGATGATGATCACCGCGAAGCCCAGGCCGAGCAGCCCTTCCACGCCGAGGTCTTTGATCGACTTCTCGATGAACGGAGCCTGGTCGAAAACCGTGGTGAACGTGACGTTAGAGCCGAGGTCGGCAGTGAGCTGGGGCAGCAGCGCATCGATGGCGTGCGAAACCGTGACCGTGTCCGCCTCGGGTTTCTTGGTCACCGACAGGGCCAAGGTTGGTTTGCCGTCGGTTCGGGTGATCGAGGTCGTCGGGTCGTCCTGCAGGGTGACCGCGGCGACCGAACCGATCGTCGGCGGGGTGGTCCCGGTGGCGGCTCCGCCCAAAGGCAGCCCCTTAACCGCGTCCAAGGAACCCACCGGGCTGCCGATCTGGACGGAGAGCGATTTCCCTTGATCGGTGATCGTGCCGGCCGGCACCAGGGAACCGTTGTTCTTCAGTGCGTCGACGATCGAGGTGACTGGCAATCCCGCAGCGGCGAGCTTGGCCGGATCCGGCATGATCTCGATGTGCTGGCCATTGGCTCCGGTCACGTCAGCGCCGCGGACGCCGTCCAGCTTGAGGATTTTCGGCACCGCAATGCGCTGCAGATCGCCGTTGAGCTCGGCCAAGGACTTGTCCGAGGATACCGCCAGATACCGGATCGGGAAGTCGCTGACGCTGCCGGCGATGGCTTGCGGCTGGACGTCGCTGGGCAGTTGCTGCCTGGTGTTGGCGATCGCCCGGTCGATCTGGTTGCGGGCCCGGTCCAGATTCGTCCCGTAGGCGAAGGTCAAGGAGATCGTGGAGATCCCGCTGCGCGAAGTGGAGCTGGAGGAATCCAATCCTTCCACCGCGTTGAGCGCGGTTTCCAATGGCCGGCTGACCTGTGCGTCGACCACCTCGGGAGAGGCTCCCGGCATCGAGCTGATCACACTGATCTGCGGGAACTCCAGCGAGGGAATGAGTTCCTGCTTGAGCGAGCCGGCGGAGATCACCCCGAATACCGCGGCGAAGATCGTGATCAGCGCGATGAGCGCGCGGTTACCCAAAGACAAAGTGGCCAGGCGAAACATCGATCGTCTCCCAGAAGTTGCTCGGTGGTGGAGAAAGCCTTAATCCAATTGCAAAACTGAAGCTGTCTGGGCCATCGTATCCGCTGCGAGGTCCGGATTATCATTCAATTTGACGCCGAGCGTGGGAATCATTTGTTTCAGGCCGTCTTGCCACTGCAACTTGAATTCCCGCGGGAAGCAACGCTGCAGAATTTCGAGCATGATCGGCACTGCGGTGGATGCTCCCGGGGAGGCCCCGAGCAGGGCGCTGATCGAGCCGTCCGAAGAACTGATGACCTCGGTGCCGAACTGCAGGATTCCGCCTTGTTTCCGGTCTTTTTTCATGATCTGGACGCGCTGCCCGGCGGTGATCAGCTCCCAGTCGGCGCCGTTCGCCTCCGGCAGGTATTCCTGCATCGCGGAAACCTTGGCGGAACGCGACTTGAGCACCTCGGAAACCAGATACTTGGTCAGGCCCAAGTTATGCAGACCGGCGGCAGCCATAGGGTAGATATTCGACGGCCTAATCGAAAGCGGCAAATCCCACAAAGATCCGGATTTGAGAAAGTTTGTCGAAAATCCGGCATACGGGCCGAAGAGCAAAGATTTCTTGCCACCGACATACCTGGTGTCCAGGTGCGGCACCGACATGGGCGGTGCGCCGACCGAAGCCTGGCCGTAGACCTTCGCATGGTGCTGCGCGGCGATGTCCTCGTTGGTGCACCGGAAGAACTGACCGGAGACCGGGAATCCGCCGTAGCCCTTGCCTTGCGGGATGCCGGACCGTTGCAGCAAATGCAGGGCGCCGCCGCCGCTGCCGATGAAGACGAACCGGGCTTTGATCGAGCCGTGCTCGCCGGAGGCCTTGTGCTTGAGCTTGAGCTGCCATTTCTTGTCGGTGCCGCGGCGGACGTCGGTGACCGTGGTGCCGTAGTTGATCTCGCCGTCGTGCGTGCCGAGGAAACCGATCAGCTCCTTGGTGAGCCGGCCGAAGTCGACGTCGGTGCCTTCGGCCGCCCGGGTCGCGGCGAGCCGGCCGGTGTCGGCCCGGCCGCGCATCACCAATGGCGCCCAGCTTTCGATCTGATTCCGGTCTTCGGAGTATTCCATCGAGGCGAACAGCGGGTTCGGCTTGAGCGCTTCGTAGCGGGTGCGCAGGTATTTGCTGTGCTCCTCGCCCATCACGAAGGACATGTGCGGCACGGTATTGATGAAACCCTTCGGCGAACCGATGTATCCCGAGGACACCATGTGCGCCCAGAACTGCCGGGACAGTTGGAACTGCTCGTTGATCGAGATGGCCTTGGCCGGATCGACCGACCCGTCCGCGGCAGCAGGGGAGTAGTTCAATTCGCAGAGTGCGGAATGCCCGGTGCCCGCGTTGTTCCAAGGGCCCGAGGACTCCAAGCCGAGCTCGTCGAGCTGTTCGAAAACCACCACCGACCAATCGGGTTGGAGCTGCCGGATCATCGCGCCCAAGGTTGCGCTCATGATGCCGCCGCCGATCAAGACGACGTCGGCTTCTTTGGTCTGCGAAATGAAGGTCACGTTCCGTCTCCAAAAACTGCGGTGCTGGCTGAGAATTTGTTGCTTCGCGCTCCGAATTCCAGCCGGAACGTGTGCTCTAGAAGACTAACGCCCAGCGAGTGAGTTCCTTAAATCAGGAGGCTTGGATCACGCCCGCGGTCCAGTTCCGGAAAGCCGGTTCAACTGCTGAGCTTGATCTTGTTGAATACTTCGCTCAGCACCGGGCTGACCGGGTAGCTGGTGACTTTGGCGGAGAGCGCCAGGGCGGAGATCGGGAACACGATCGGAATCGCCGGAACCGTCGAGACGATGTCGTTGTTGATGGCCTGGTATGCGGCAACCCGCTCGGCGCCGTCCGGCAGGCTCCGCGCCCGGTTGATCTTGCTGATCAGCTGCGGGTCGTTGTAGCCGAGCTCGGTGTTCGGGCCGCCGAAGAGGTTGCCGACGAAGTTGTCCGGGTCGGAGTAGGTGCCCTGGGTGCCGAGCAGGTCGAAGGCGCGGGTGCCCGGGCTGGTGACCTTGGCCAGGTAATTGTCCGACCACTCGATCGGAACCGGCTTGATGTTGAAGCCCACTGCGGTCAACTGGGCGGCAATCTCGGCGTAGATCTTTTCCGGGGCCGGCAAATAGGACCGGGTCACGTTCAAGGGGTAGTAGAACTCCAGCGGCTCGCCCTGGTAACTCGATTCGGAAAGCGTCTTCTTGGCGTTCTCCGGGTTGTAGCCGATTCCGGGCACTTGGTTGTTGAAGCCGCTCAACTTCGGCGGGATGAATTGGCTGGTCGGTGCCGAGCCGTCGATGAAGTAGCTTTTCACGATGGCGTCCTTGTTGATCGCCATCGCCGCCGCCTGGCGCACCTTCAAGTCCTGCATCACTGGGATCTGCTGGTTCAAACCGACATACATCACGGAGAACGGGTCTCGCGGCAGGATCTGCAGGCCCTGCTTGACCAAAGCGTCGTAACTGTCCGTGGTCACGAAGTCGAAACCGTCGATGCGTCCGGAAAGCAATGCCTGCAACCGCGCGGCAGACTGCCGGTAGGTGACGAAGTTGACCGTTTCGATTTGGCCCTTGTCGCCCCAGTAGTCCGGGTTCTGCGTCAAGGTCACGGTGCCGTTTTGCCAACTGGCGAATTTGAACGGTCCGGTGCCTACCGGGTTGAGGCCGAAGTTGGAGACCGGGTTGGCGCCGGCTTTCTGGTCCAAGACGTCGGCAGTCCCCGAGGTCAGGGCCGCCGGCGAGGCGATTCCGAAGCCGGGTTGGCTGAGCGCTTCGACGAAGTTGGTGACGGCCACGGAGAGCGCGATCTCCACGGTCGAAGCGTCGCTTGCCGTGCAGCCCTTGAAGACCGAGTTGCCCGGGTCATTGCTGAAAGCTTTGAACACGTCCCGGAAGGTGGCAGGCAGCGAAGCCGGGTTGCTCTGCACCGGGTAATTGAACCAGCGGTTGAAGTTGGTGCAGACCGCAGCGGCATCGAACGGCTGGCCGTCCTGGAATGTCACGTTTTCCCGCAGCTTGAACTGGTACGCGTAGCCGTTGTTCGACGAGGTCCAACTCGTGGCCAGTGCCGGGGAGGGTTTGCCGGTCGTCGGGTCGAGCGATACCAGGCCTTCGAAAATCTGCCGGGAAACCCGTTCCGAATCGGAATCCGTGGCCAGTGCCGGATCCAGGCTCAGCGGGTCCGCCGAGGTGCCGAAATTGAAGACCACCGGGCTGGCCGAGGCCGACGCCGAAGCCGAACCCGAGGTCGGATTGGTGGGGTGCGCGGTGCAGGAGGCCAAGCCGAGTGCCAGCACGGCTGCCACCGCGATGGGCAGCATGGATCGTCGTCGCACTCGGTTCTCAACTTTCTTCGCGTCTTTGAATTCCTACCAGTGTAATTCAGCTGGATAGGTCGTAGCTGTGCGCTGGTTTCAGCCTGGATGCTTGCTGGCAATCTGCCCTGTGTCGCGGGAATCACGGGGCCGGAGTTGTCCCCGGCCGCCCCGGGTGGGCTAGCGTGGAGGAATGACTTGGACGCGACGTCGGCAGAGGCGGGTGCGACTCCTCTGGAGCGCGCCGGTTTTCGCGATGATTGCGGGGATGACTTTACTCCTGAGCGGTTGCGGGTTGGCGTTTCTCGGCGCGAGTTCGCCGGAAACCGGGGCGATCACGCTCACCCCCGACAACCGGACTGCAAACCCGGCCGCGCCCGCACAGGTCGGCACAGCCGGATACAGTGCCACCGAAGGGGCCGTAGTGGTGGTGATCGGCGACTCGATCAGCACCGGGTACCAGACCTCGGTCGAGGATTCCTGGCCGAACCTGCTGATGCAGGATTTTGACCGGGCGGGCTTTCCGGTGACCGTGGTCAACGCCGCGGAAAACGGTGCGGGCTACCTGGTCCCGGGTGGTGAAGGGATGACCTTCGAGGAACAAGCCCGGTCGTCGGTTCCGCCCGACGCGGATGTGGTGCTGGTCTACGGTTCGGAGAACGACATCGGCGAAGATGTGGCGCAGATCAGCTCAAAAGTCGAGGCGATCAGCGCCGCGGTCCGGGAGCTCGCTCCGGAGGCGAAAGTGGTCTTCGTCGGTCCGGCATCCTATGATCCGGATGTGGACCCGGATTTGACCGCGATTCGGGACCAGATCGCCCAGGGTGCCGAATCCGCGGGCGCGGCGTTCGTCGATCCGATCCAGGAGCAGTGGATCATGGGCGACCGGGAAGACCTGATCGGCCCCGACGGCGATCACCCCAGTGTCGCCGGGCACGTTTATCTGTCGCAGAAATTCGAAACCATTGTGGCTCCGCTGCTCGGTGTGGCGGTTCCCACGCCGTAGCCGGCTGCGGTCTCGGGATTCACCGGGTCCGGGATCCGGCCGCCCGGCTCAGAGCTCCACGATCAGACAGGGCCCGCCGGCGGACAGGCCGGCATCGATGGCCAGGACCCGGCCCCCGGCATAGCTTTCGGCCCTGGTGTTCTGCATTGCCGGACGGCCATCGGCCTCGCCGATCACGCTGTGCCCGTGCACGATGCGATCGCCGTCGAAGTGCGCCAGGAAGCCGTTCGCCGTGCGGCTGCCGGCCGGGCCGCGGAACTGCCGCCGTCGGGTCAGATCGGACCACAGGCCCCAGAGCGTCTCTGCGGAAGCGCTGCGCAAGCGCACGCCGACTTGGGCGTTCACTTGGTGCGGATCGCGGCCCCATTCCTGATAACCGGAAATATCCGAATGCAACAAGATGTCCGAACCGGATTTCGCCATCGCGGGCAGCCGCTGGAGCCAATCGAGGTGCTGGTCGGTCAATCGGGCCTGGTCCGAGGCCTGGCCTTGGTTACGGGTCCACGAGGCTTCGAAAGAGCGCGGACCGTGGGCAGTGGCGATGCTCTGCCTACCGAAACGGTGCATGCCCAACGCCAGGACCTCGTGGTTGCCCAGCAGCGCGGTGACGCTGCCGCCGGCATCGGCGGCTTCCTGCTGCAGCCGGATCAGGAGCTCGATGACCGCGATCCCGTCCGTGCCGCGATCGAAGTAGTCGCCCAAGCAGCACAGCTGCGCCGTGCCCCCGGTCCAGCGGCCGGAGGCATCGACGAGGTGCTTTCGCTGCAGCGCGGAACGGAACTCCTCCGGATGGCCGTGGATGTCGCTGACCGCAAAGCGCGCGGAGGTCGCTGAGGGCTCGGATTCAGGCATCTGGTCCTCACGGCCGATGGGAGCGGGTGCGCGAGGCGGGACTCGAACCCGCACGTCCGAAGACACCAGAACCTAAATCTGGCGTGTATACCAATTTCACCACTCGCGCGCTGGCCGGCGAACCGGCCGCCAACTAGTCTAGCCCGAGATCGCGGCGCAATTTGGCCACGTGGCCGGTGGCCCGGACGTTGTATTGGGCCAGTTCGACGACGCCGGAACCGTCGAGCACGAAGGTCGACCGGATCAAGCCTTCGTAGGTACGGCCGTAGTTTTTCTTTTCACCCCAGGCCCCGTAGGCTTCGGCGACCGCGTGGTCCGGGTCGGAGAGCAGCGGGAAGTTCAGGGATTCTTTGCTGCTGAACTTCGCCAATGCTGCTGGCTTGTCCGGTGAGATGCCGACCACCGCGTAGCCGGCAGTGGCGAGCGAATTCAGGTTGTCCCGGAAATCGCAGGCTTCTTTGGTGCATCCTGGCGTCGAGGCTGCCGGGTAGAAGTAGACAACGACCTTTTTCCCGGCGAAGTCCTTGAGCGAAACCGACTTTTCCTGCGCATCGGCGAGGCTGAAGTCCGGCGCCTTGCTGCCGGGGGTGAGACGGTTTTCAGTCATGGTGAACTCCTGGATCCGGGAATGATTCAGGATTCAGCATATCGCGGTGAAAATTGATAAGCACCCTTATCGTATTGCCGATCAGGCTGTCAAATGGGGAAGCTATACTAACCTCATGCCAGACATGGACCAGTGGCCGACTGGACGTCTGCTCACCACGGCCGCCCGGCTGGTCGAGCACGATTGGAACGAAAGACTTGCCGCCATCGGGGTCACCCACGCCGGAGTGATTGCGCTCGACGTCTTGGTCGCCAAGGGGAGCATGTCCCAAGCCGAACTCGCGTCGTGGGTCAGAGTCCAAGCGCAGACCATGGGCAAAACACTCAGTCGGCTCGAGTCGCGGGGGCACGTGCAGCGGGTGCGCAGCACTGAGGACCGGCGCAGCCAATTGGTTTCGGTCACCGAAGAGGGGCTGCGGGTGCTCGGCCTCGCCCAGCAGATGGAAAAGGGCCTGTTGGAGAACACCGGCCTGGACGAAGGCGGACTCCGCGAGTTCCTGGGCCAGATCATCGACAACCTCGGCCGGATCGACACTGCGTCCTGAGTTCCTCCCAGAAGATCCGGCAGTGCCGGTGAGCTGTTCCGGGTCGCACGCAATGTAAAAAATAGTTGACTTAAAGTATGTTGTTCTTTACTTTTAAGATGTCAACTATTTTTTACAATCGGAGGCATCATGGCAACCGAAGAGAAGCGCTCCTGGATCATCGGGATTCTTGCTGCGCTCGGTTATTGCGGCTACTTGGTCCTGGTGCTGGTCCAAGCCCAGGGGCAACCGCTGGTCGACGTCGATTACGTTCCGGCCATGCTCTGGACCATCGCGGGGGCGATCGCGCTCTCGATCCTGCTCGACCTGGCGACTTCGTTGGCCGCTGCGGAAAAAAGCAGGCGGAAGGACTCCCGGGACCGCGAAATCGGCAGATTCGGCGAATCTGTAGGCCAGGCGTTCCTGGTGATCGGCGGAGTCGGGGCACTGCTTCTGGCGATCTTCGAACTCGGCTACTTCTGGATTGCGAACCTCTTGTATCTGTGTTTCGCGCTGTCCGCCGTGCTCGGTTCGATCGCCAAAATCGTGGGGTACCGCAGGGGGTTCCAAAAATGGTGAAACCGACTCGGGTCAGCAACTCGATCCGGCAGCTGCGTTTTGCGCACGGCGAGATGACCCAGGCGCAGCTCGCGGAACGCATCGAGCTGACCCGGCAAACCGTGATTGCGATCGAACAGGGCCGCTATTCGCCCTCCTTGGAAGTCGCCTTCCAAATCGCCCGGGTCTTCGGCGTCCCGTTGGACGAGGTCTTCCATTATCCGGAATCATCCGGGGGTGCATCATGAAAGCGGTCATCCAAGACCGTTATGGTCCGCCCGAAGTCTTGCAGCTGGTTGACCTCCCGGTGCCCGAGGTCTCCGATGACCAAGTGCTGATCGAGGTCCACGCCGCCGGAGTCGACCGCGGCACCTGGCATCTGACCACTGGCTTGCCGTACTTGCTCCGACTGTCCGGATACGGTTTCCGTCGACCGCGGGTGCCGACGGCCGGGCGCGACGTCGCGGGAACCGTCGTTGCCATCGGCTCCGCGGTCACCGGCTTCGCCGTCGGCGATCAGGTTTTCGGCTCCTGCAGCGGCGCGTATGCCGAATATGCCTGCGGGCCGGCGAGCTCCTTCATCGTGAAGCCTGCCGTGCTGAGCTTCGAGCAGGCGGCTGCCGCGCCGACGTCGGCGATCACTGCTCTGGCCGCGTTGCGCACGGTAGGCGGCTTGCAAGCCGGCCAAGCCGTGCTGGTCGTCGGCGCCTCCGGAGGGGTAGGCGCATTCGCGGTGCAGATCGCGCACGCGATGGGTGCCGAAGTCACTGCGGTCTGCAGCAGCCGGGGCGTGGAGTTCGTGCGTTCGCTCGGTGCCGATGCAGTGATCGACTATGCAAAAGCCCCCTTGGCGCCGGAGCGGAAGTACCACCTGATTCTGGACATTGCCGGCGGCCGTCCGCTGCGTCGGCTCCGGCGGCTGCTGACCAGCAGTGGAACCTTGGTGATCGTCGGTTCGGAAACCGGCGGACGGCTCTTCGGCCCGTTGGGCCGGACGCTCCGGGCATTGCTGCTTTCGCCTTTTGTGCGGCAGCGGTTGAAAGGGCTGATGGCCTTCACGAACCCGGAAGGGCTGGCCGCGCTTTCCCGGCTGATCGAGGCAGGCTCGGTGACGCCGGTGGTGGCGAAGAGCTATTCGCTGGCCGAGGCCGCGCAGGCGGTGCGGCAGGTGGGTGGGGGCGGGATCCTGGGGAAGGTGGTGCTGTCGGTGCGCGCTTGAGCCGGCAACGAGCCGGGGCCGGCCCGGTCCGAGCCGTCCGATCCGGCTAGCGGGTTGCCTCAATCGCTTGCTGCAGATCCGCGACGATGTCGTCGGCGCTTTCCAGGCCGACGGAAAGCCGGAGCAAGTTCGGTTGCGGCTTGGCATCGGCTGCGACCGGTCGATGGGTCAGGCCAGCGGGGTGCTGGATGAGCGTGTCGATGCCGCCCAGCGATACCGCATGGGTGATCAGCTTGAGGGCGCCCGGTATCCGCTCGGCATGCTCAGCGGAGGCTACTTCGAAGGCGAGCAACGAACCTGGGCCGGCCATTTGCGTGCCGACCAGGCCGAGCGGATCGCACTCGGGCAGTCCCGGGTAGCGGACCCGGCCCACCAGTTCGTGCCCGGCCAGGGAGCTGGCGATTTTCCCGGCGGTTTCCTGTTGCGCCCGCACTCTGATCGGCAAGGTGGCAAGCCCGCGGTGCAGCAGATAGGCCGGCCAAGGGGTCAGGATTCCACCAGTGACCGCGCGGATCTGACGCAGCCGGCTGGTCCAAAGCGGGGCGGCGGCCACCACGCCGCCCATGGCGTCGCCGTGGCCGCCGAGGAATTTGGTGGCGCTGTGCAGCACCATGGCGGCTCCGTCATTGAGCGGTTGCTGCAGGACCGGGCTGGCGAAGGTATTGTCCACCAGCACCGGCACACCGTCCGCGGAGGCCACGAGCCCGGAGACGTCCACCAATTCCAGGCTCGGATTGGCCGGAGTCTCCACGATGACCAAGCCGGTGTCCTGCCGCAGCGCGCCGGCCACGCCGTCCGGCGTCACGAAGCTCACCTCGGTGCCCAACATTCCGGAAGCGAGCACGTGGTCGCTTCCGCCGTAGAGCGGGCGAACCGCGACGACGTGCTTTTTCCCGGTGGCGACCACGGCCAACAGGACCGCGCTGAGCGCCGCCATGCCGGTGGCGAAGGCGACGGACTCGGGGGCGTTTTCCAAGGTCGCGACGCCGGCTTCGAAGCGTGCCACGGTCGGATTCCACAGCCGCTGGTAGACCGTGCTCTGGCCGGCTTCAGGCGGACCGCCGGTCGCCAGGTGCTCATAGGCCAAGCCGCCGTCGTGCACTGAGGGGAGCGGTGCGGTAGTGGAAAGGTCGATCGGAACCGCATGCAGGCCCTGGTCGGTGAGTCCGTCGCGGCCCGCGTGGACTGCGGTGGTGTCGAGGGAAAACATGCTTCTCCTTGTGGACTATCTACGGTTTATTGGCATAAGTATCACCTTAAAATTCTGCGAAAACCATAGATTGGCGAATATTCAGGTAGGCAAGATCGCAAAGCGTCGAAGATCCAGATCGATGTGCGACTCGGTTCGACGGGTCACAGGGTTCATGGGAAAAATACAGCCTTCATCCAGGGAGTTAATCGGTTATCTCCGGTTCTTAAAATTCAAATGATTAAATATCAAAATATTTTGGTATCGGCATGGACGGGTCGATCATCGAGTGCGAAGGTCGGCGGCCTGAAGGTGCTGAATTCGACGGGTGGCTTGCCGGGGGTCCGAGGTCGGCAAGCCGGAGCGCTTCATTGATGCAGCGCTCCGCAGCTCACTAGTGAATATCGAATTGGGAGAACATGAACACGAAGCTCAAGAAGCAGGTTCCGCTGACGTTTCTCGTAGTGGCTGCGGTAACGGCATTGTTTGGCGCGGGTATGAGCCAGGCGGCTGCCGAGCCGGTCAGCAGCGGCGATGTCAGTTCCACCGCGATTTCAACTTCCGAGGCCCAGGCGGCACAGGATTACTGGACGCCGGAGCGGATGAAAGCCGCGATCCCGGGTGATTCGCTCGTCGCGGACAAAGTTGCCGGACCAACGGTCCAACCGCAAACCGGCCTGCCCACCACGGTGCCGGCGCAGCAGCCGGTGTTGCGGGCGACAAGCGGCCCGTTGACGCCGATCTCCAATATCGGCAAGGTGTTCTTCACAATCAACGGTTCCGGATATGTCTGCTCAGGCAACTCGGTGAACTCGACCAACGGCAGTACCGTATCGACTGCGGGCCACTGCATGAACGAAGGGCCCGGCGTCTACTACAAGGACTTCGTGTTCGTACCCGCCTATGAAAATGGTGCGGCTCCGTACGGAAAATGGCCGGCCAGAACCCTCATCGCCACCAGCCAGTGGGTCAACAACGGGGATATCAACTACGACACCGGATTCGCGGTCGTCTCGACACTCAACGGCAAGCGCTTGGCTGATGTGGTCGGGGCTTCCGGAGTGGCCTTCAACCAATCCCGTGGGCTGAACTACACCGCGTACGGGTACCCGGCCGCGGCGCCCTATGACGGCCAACGGCTGTGGAGCTGCGCGGGCAAGGCGACCAATGACCGGATCAACTCGGGCAACACCACGCAGGGCATCCCGTGCACGATGACCGGCGGATCGTCGGGTGGCCCCTGGTTCATCGGGACCGGTTCCAACGGACTGCAGAACAGCGTCAACAGCTACGGCTACAACGGAGTGCAAATGATGTACGGGCCGTATTGGGGGACCGTCATCCAAAACACCTACAAGACAGCTGCTGCCGCCTAGCAACAGTGATGCCTTGAGGCCTATGACGGCACGGGGTGGCGGCCACGGGATCCGTGGCCGCCGCCGCTGCCGTCAGGGCGTGATTCTGACCTGGCTCCAACGCTGAGCACCGATCCTTTCGAGAGATGGAACCATGGCCGATGACGTGACCGGAACCAACGATCTGACCAGACGCAATGTCCTGACCGGGATGACCCTGGGTGCTTTGCCGCTGGGCGCCTTCGGTTTACCGCAGCCCATGGCGGTGCGCGATGCCGCCAATCCGCCGAGCGAAGTCGACTACATCGTGGTCGGCAGCGGACCCGGCGGTGCCCCGGTGGCTGCCCGGTTGGCGGAGGCCGGTTACGTCGTCGTCGTCCTGGAAGCCGGGCCGGACCAGGGGAACAGCACCTATTACGACGTGCCGGCACTTTGGCCGAGGACGGTTTCCGACCCCGCGATCCGTTGGGACTACTTCGTCCGGCACTATGCCGACGCAGCAGCGCACGGCGGGCAGTTCGTGCCGCAAAAAGACGGCGTGCTTTACCCGAGGGCAGCAACCCTCGGCGGGTGTTCCGCGCATCACGCGATGGTCACCATCAACGCGAGCCCCGGCGACTGGAGCTATCTGCAGAATCTCACCGGAGATGCGTCCTTCGACCCGGAAACGATGTGGGGGTATTGGGAAAAGGTGCTGTCTTGGCAGCCATTGCAACAAGTCACCCCGCTGCGCGCGGCCACCGACGACCAAGTCGCCCGGCTGCTGGCCTCCTTCGAAGCAGAAAACGCGTTGTTGCCGCAGGGGGCCGCGGTCAAGATCGGCCCGGACCCGAACTCCTACCTCAACACTTCGCAGAGCGCCCAAGGGGCTTACCTCACACCGCAGAACTCACGGAACGGCCGGCGCATCGGCCCGCGTGAACGGCTGCTCGCGGCGGCCGCGAAGAACCCCGGCCTGACCATCCTGAACGGCGCGCTCGCCGAAAAGGTGCTCCTGGAACGCGCCCCCGACGGCGCGCAGAAAGCCGTGGGCGTACAGTATTTGGCCAGCCAGCACCTGTACTCGGCGGATCCCGACGCCGGCAATCCGAGCGAGGGAACCCGTGCGAAGCTGCGCCGCACCATCCGGGCGCGCAAGGAGGTCATCCTGGCCGGCGGATGCTACAACTCGCCCCAGCTGCTCATGCTTTCCGGCATCGGGCCGGCCGAACAGCTGCGCAGCCAGGGCATCGAAGTCAAAGTCCCGTTGCCCGGCGTCGGCAGCAATTTCCAGGATCGCAATGAGGCCACTGTGGTTACCCGGTTGGACCGGCCACTGAGCCTGACCGCGGGATGCACGCTCACCGGAGGCCCGGAAGACGTCGTCTGCATGACCGGTTGGCAAGCCGGCGGGACTGCTTCGGTATACGGCAGCAACGGTGCACCGTTCTACCTGCGACGGCGCTACTCCGCCGGATCGGAACGTCCGGAGGTGGCGCTTTTGGGCGTTTTCGGGGAGTTCTACAACTTCCGGCCCGGCTGGGTGGACACGGCATTGCAGACCCCGTCCCAGTACCTGACCTGGATTGTGGTCAAAGCATATTCGCAGAGCCGCAAGGGCTATGTCCGGCTGCGTTCTGCGGATCCGTTGAACACGCCGTATGTCAACAAACAGTCCTTCGACGACGGCAGCAACGGTGCTTATGACATTGCTGCCATTTCCGAGGGGATCGAGGTTGCCCGCCGGATCAACAAACGGGCGGGTCTGTCCGGCGTCGAAGTGGCGCCCGGAACGTCGGCCAATCTGACCGATTACATCCGCAAAGAGCAATTCGGACACCACGGTTCGTGCACCAACCCGATCGGGGCGGCGAGTGACCCGATGGCGGTCTTGGACTCCAAACACCGGGTGCGGGGAACCTCTGGACTGCGGGTGGTCGATGCTTCGGCGTTCAACCGGATCCCGGGCAGCTTCATCTGGGCGCCCACGGCGACCTTGGCGGAACGGGCTGCGGACCAGATTCTTTCGGCCGGTTGACCTGCCCGGCTGTGGACCTGGCAGAATCAGGGGGTGCAGCTACACCCGGATTACCCGATCGAGACTCCCCGGTTGCGATTGCGGCCGCTGAGGCCCGAGGACACCCCCGATCTGCTGGCGTATCGGGGCGATGCGGAAGTCTGCCGGTTCTTGCCCTTCGAGCCGATGGACGAAGCGGTGCTGGCCCAGCGGCTGGCCGGTGATTTCGCCCGGACGGCGCTCACCGGAGAAGCCCAAGCGCTCACTTTGGGCGTGGAGTCCGCCGAATCGGGGAGCTTGATCGGCGACGTCGTGCTGTTTTTCCATTCGGCAGAACATCGGGCCGGCGAGATCGGTTATGTATTCCACCCGGAAGCCACTGGCCGGGGCTACGCCTCGGAAGCCTGTTCCGCGCTTTTGGACCTGGCGTTCGGGGAACTGGGCCTGCACCGGGTGATTGCGCGGATCAACGGTGGGAACCATGCCTCGGCAAAGCTCGCCGAGCGGTTGGGAATGCGCCATGAGGCGAGCCATCTGAGCAGTCTCCGGTTCAAGGGCGCGTGGGCCGATCTGGAAATCTATGCGATCCTGGCCGAAGAATGGCCGTTGCGCCGGAGTTGATCCTGGTTCCGGGGCCGGCGAAGAACGCGGTCCAGCAGACGGGCAACCCCCAATGATTTTCCCGTCTGCTGGACCGCCATTGCCGCACGGCCGAGGCGGCCGCGCGGCTTCAGGGAAGTGCTTACGATGCTGCGGGAGCGCCGATCTTTGCTCCAGCGGGGTCGAGCACCCACCAAACGCCGTTGACGCCCTGGCCTGCGGTGTCGCCGGCGGCAGAGTCCTTGGCGAAGTAGTAGAGCGGCATCCCGTTGACCGTGATCTGCCGTTTTCCGTCAGCGGTGCCGATCGTGCCGACCTGTCCGGTGACGCCCTCGAGCACCGGAGCGCTGGAGCTAGTGGTCACCGCTGGCCAATTGGCAATGCATTCACCGGCGCAAGCGCTGGTCCCGGAATCTTTGACGTCCTTGTCGAACAAGTAGACCGACATGCCTTTGCCATCGACCAGGATGTTGCCCAGCGAGGTCTGGGCGGTCTTCAGTTCCGCGGCTGCCGCCGTGCTGGAGGCCGAGGCAGAGGCGGACGCCGAGCCGGAGGAGTCAGCTGCCGTGCCGCTGCACCCGGTGAGCGCCAGAGCGCTCAACGACACTCCGGCGAGGGCGATGATCAATTGTTTCTTCATAATGCTTGACTCCTAAGATTTTGAGCTTCCCACTGGGCGATTCGGCCCGTGGCTGGCCGAGCACCGCTGCGGATGGGATGATCGACCAATGCCCCTAAGACGCCGGGCGGTTTGGATTCGGTTCAATCGGTCGGAAAATTTTTCCGGATGAACCTTTTCCGGGTCGGCGGCGTCTTACCCGATGAGACAAGCAACTGATAGAAAACGATGAGGCGTTAATGCCGTTGGATGAGCAGGTAGTCGCTGCGATCTATCAAGAGCATGCTCCGGCGCTTCGCAGTTTCGTCCTGGGCCTCACCTCGAATCCGGAACAAGCCGAAGACGTCGTACAGGAAGCGATAGTCCGGGTCTGGCAGCAGAACCCGGAGATCACGACGAGCATCAGGAGTTATCTGTTCCGGATCGCCCGGAACATCGTGATCGACAATTTCCGCCGGCAGCAACGGCGGCCGCAACAGGCTTCGGCAGTGGATCCGGAGCAGCTGGCGGTGGCTGTGGAATCCACGGATTCGATCGTGACGAAGGTATTGATGGAAGAAGCATTGAAACGGATCAGCCCGGAGCACCGCGAGGTGATCGTGGCGCTGCACTATCAGCGGCTCACGGTGGTCGAAGCCGCCCAAAAACTGCGGATTCCGACCGGTACCGCCAAGTCCCGGGCATTTTATGCAGCGAAGTCGCTCCGTGCAGTTTTGAACGAGATGGGAATGGAATCGTGAAGGAAGACCCTCGTGACCATGAGGCGGTGCGGCAGATGATGGGTGCTTATCTTTTCAACGGACTGGACAGCCAGGAAACCCAGGTGTTCGAAGACCACCTGGCTGAATGCGATTCGTGCGCCAGCGAGTTGGCATCTTTGCAGTCCCTGCCGGGATTGCTGGACTCGGTTCCGCTGGACACTGCGACCGCGCTGGCCGCCGGCGGTCCGCAGGACCGGGACAGCTCTCCGGAGTCGGATCCTGAAGCTAGCAACATCATCCCGCTGATGGGCGAACTTGCGGCTCGGCGCCGGCAGAGCCGCCGGCGGACTTTCGCTCTGCTCGCCGGCGTCGCGGCAGCTTTCCTGGGGATCGGCGTGATTGCCGGACCGCTCCTGACCCAGGGGCCGGGTCCCGATGAAAAATACACCATGACCAGCACCGCTGGCACCGTGGTCAAATTGGATCTGCTGAAAAAGGGTTGGGGCACCGAACTCGATGTCGAGGGGAGCAGCCTGCCGACCCAAGGGACGCTCTCGCTCTGGGTCAAAGACAGTTCGGGGAACTACGACCGGGCGGCAAGTTGGAGCGCCACTGCGCAGGGCCAGGTCAAAGTAGTCGGCGCGACGCCGATCACGATCGACAATATGGCGGAGATCGAAATCCGCGATGCGAATAGCGTCAGCGTCGCCTCGATTTCCAGATCGGGGGCCTGAGGCACGCCTGGTCGTGAATCTGAGCCGGTTGGTTCGCAGCAAGCTATCATGATGCCCAAAGCAATCATCCAGGTTCATCAAGAGAGACTGTAGACAATGAAAACCTACGAATTGCCCCGTCTCATTCTTACCCCTTGGGGATACATCACTCGCGGCCAAGCGCTGTTGAACTACCGGGAGCAGCTGCCGCACCCTAATGAAACCACCATCTACGATCCCAAGACCCACCAGCGGGTGACCATCGACTGGACGGTTCCCGGGCTGCTCGAGGAGCGGTTGGGGATCGAGATCCGGGACTAGACCCGGCCTTCGGCCCCGTCCACGGCGGCGTGCCGGATTTCCGGCGGCTCTTTGACCACGGCTTCCGTGGTGACGAAGACGCACCAGCCGACGATCGCCATCACGACGGCGCTGAACAGGCCCAAAAGCCACATTCCGCCGCCGGCGGCCAAGACCAAACTGCTCGCGATCACCGGAGTGAATCCGGCGCCGAGTGTGGACGCTCCTTGATAGGCCAAGGAAGCTCCGGTGTAGCGGGTCTCCGGCGGAAACCGTTCCGCGGTGAAGGCGCCGATAGGGCCGTAGAGGCAGCCCTGAATCAGGCCGTTGCCGATGAGCAGGACCACTAGATAGGCCCAACTGTTTCCGGTGTCGATGAGCAGGAGCAGCGGGTAGATCAGCACCGCGGCCGCGATTGCTCCGGCAATCAGCACTGGTCGCCGTCCCAGCTTGTCGCTCAGATTCGCGAAGTAGAACGTGGTGATCAACAACAAACAGGCCGCCACCGCTTTCATGACCAGGATCGGCCCGGGATCAGCACCCCGGGCACTGACGACCGACAGTCCCCAGACCGTGATCAGCGATTGCACGTAATAGAAGCCGCTGCAGGCCAGCAACGTGACGAGCAAGGCCTTGGGCTGCCGGCGGAGCACGGTGAGCAACGGGATCTTCTTCTGCTTGGCTTTTTCGGCAAGCTGCTCGAATTGCGGACTTTCGGCGACTTTCAACCGGATCACCATGCCGACGGCGATCAGCACCACGCTCAGCAGGAATGGCACCCGCCAACCCCAACTGAGGAATCCGTCTCCGGAGAGCGGCACCATGACCGCCACTACCAAGGTCGCCAGGATGGCACCCGCGGGGCCGCCGGCGTTCGCGAACGAAGTGCTGAGCCCGCGGCGGTTCTTGGGCCCGTGTTCCATCGCCATCAGGGCGGCACCGCCCCATTCGCCGCCGACGGCGACGCCTTGGACGATGCGCAGCATGATCAGGAGCAGTGGAGCCAGCTGGCCGATTTGATCGCTCCCCGGCAGCAAACCGATGGTCGTCGTGGCCACGCCCATCATGGTCATCGAGATGATGAGCATCTTTTTACGGCCGACGGTGTCGCCGAAATGCCCGAAGATCACCCCGCCCAACGGCCGGACCAGGTAGCCGACCGCGAGCGTGGCGAACGAGGCGAGCAAGCCCAGGCCTGGTCCGAGGTTGGCGAAAAAGACTTGGCCGAAAACCAGGCTGGCCGCGGTGGCGTACAGGATGAAGTCGTAGTACTCGATGGCGGTGCCGATGAAACTGGAGGCCAGGATCCGCCGCATGGCGGAGCTGTTCAGTTCGCTCGGGGCGTCGGCTTCAGCGCGCACGGTTCGCTCCGGGTGCCGCAGCGAGTCCCGGATCCGCGAGTTCCTGGTACCCGAAGGGAATCACCTCCAGATCCGATGGCACGTGAAAACGCCCGGGAAAACCGCTGGCCCAGTCGAGCCAACGCTGGCGCGGCGTATTCCCCGGAACGAGATGGTGCAGGGCGAGCTGGCGGCTGTTCGAGCGCTGCGCGATATCCACGGCTTCGGCCACGCTGGTATGGGCTCTGAGGTGGTGCGACCTCGCCGCCTCGGAGCGCTGGTCGGCGGAGGCTGGGAATCTGCTCTGCACCCACTCGAGGTCGATCGCTTCATGCAGCAGCAAATCGCAATCACGGGCCAGTGCAACCACGTTTTCGCAGGCAGCGGTGTCTCCGGAAATGGTGACCGAACCCGCTGCGGTGTCGAAGCGGAAAGCGAAAGCCGGAGCGACCGGGGGATGCCGGACCAGCACCGCGCTGACCGTCACGGCATCGTCCCGGAACACCACGAACGGTTCATGCGACGGGGTCGGATTGGTTTCCGGATCGAATCCGAGCTGCTCCGGAAGGGGAATATCGTGGACTGCGAAGACCTCGTCTGGTCGGGCCCGGCGACTGTCCAGGATCCGCTCGTTGAGGTCGGCGGCATGTGCCCGGACCAGGAGTTCAACCATCTCCTCGGTGCCCGGAGTGGGATTGCTCCCGCCGACGGCGCGGCTGAGCTGTTCCGGGGAATAGCCCGGATAGCCGCCGCGATTGCCGGGGCCGTAGATTTGGACTCGCGATTCGGCCGAGGCCATTTCGTACAGTCCGAAGAGCAGGAGGCTGCCCAATCCGGCCACGTGGTCCGAATGCAGATGGGTCAGGAAGATCCCGCGCAGCCGTTCGAAACCCAGGCCGGAGCGGGCCAGATTGGCGCCGGTTCCGTCGCCGCAGTCCACCAAGTAGACCGAATCGCCCACGACGACGGCGGTTGCGATGCCGGCCCGGGGCACCGTGTGGTCGGGTTCTTGCCACCATCTGGGACCGCCTGCGGTGCCCAGGGTGACGACGTACGGAACCTGTTTCTGCGCGCTGTTGCCGGCCATGATGTCCTTTCGGGGTTGTTCCCATTGTGTGACCTCAGGCACATTCAATCCAGTTAATGTTTCTGCACATGCATATAGATTTGTTTTATGACAGAGATCACCGTGAAACAGCTGGAGTATTTCGTGGCGACCTTGGACCGGGGGAGCGTGACCAAGGCGGCCGCGCAGTGCAACGTGACCCAGTCGGCGGTTTCCACCGGGCTGGGGCAGTTGCAGAAAGCGGTCGGCGCGAAGCTGCTGCTGCGCACCCGGTCGCAGGGTCTGTTGCCCACCCCGGCCGGCCGTGCGCTGGCCGACAGTGCACGGCAGGCTCTGGCGCTGATTGCGGATATGCCGGGCGTCGCCCAGCAGAGCATCGCCGGGTTGCGCGGTTCCCTGCGGATCGGCTGCATGTTGCCGCTTTCAGCTCATGTCATCCCGGCGGTGGTCGAACACTTCGCTTTGGCCGAGCCGCAGCTCGACGTGCAGTTCTTCGAAGGTTCCGCGGTCGATATCCAAGCGCGGATGGCGAACGGCGAGCTGGACGCGGGCGTGCTGTTCCGGACCCAATTGGATCCGGACGCCGCTTACCGCTTGATCGCACCCACCGAGTTCCGGATCATGCTCGCGGCCGATCATCCGTTGGCCGGACGCCAAAGCATCAGTTTCCGGGACGTCGCCGAAGAGCCTGCGATCCTGCTGGACCTGGTGCCCACGATCGAACGGATGCGTGCCGTGATCCAGATGGCCGGCGTGACCGCGAAGATCCGCTGGGGAAGTGTGAATGCGGATACGATCCGGTCATTGGTGATCCGCGGTCTGGGGTATTCGATCGTGAATCTGCGGCAAATCCAGGACGCGGATGCGGACACCGGAGAAGTGGTCTATCTGCCGATCTCGGATCCGACCCCGGCCAACGGGATCGTCCTGGCGCACCGCCCGGATCTTGCGCCGAGCGCCAAAGTTCTGGCCTTGGCGGAGTTCTTGCTCGAGGGCGCGGAGTATTGGCGTTATCACTCCTGATTCGCGGCGCTGATTCGGTTGCCCAGCCGCGCGTGTTTGAATGATGACCTGGAAGCTTCGATGGTTCTGATCGGATGCCGGTTGGCTGGACGGGGTGGATCCATGGGATCGAAGAGGAACGGTTTCTGATGAAAAAGCCAGATTGGCGTACTACCGGGGAGCGCCCGGACTATCGGTTTTCGCTGGCCAATGAGCGGACATTCCTGGCCTGGGTGCGAACTGCGCTGGCGTTGCTCGCCGGGGCGGTGGCGGTGAACCAATTGGCTTCGGCGCTGAACCCGGTGCAACTGCGCACCGCGCTGTGCGTACTGCTCGCGGTGTTCAGCGGCGTCCTGGCGTTCGTCGCCTACCGGCGTTGGGCCGCGCAGGAAAAGGCGATGCGGAACAACGAGGATCTGCCGCACTCCTGGGTGTTGCTGGGCATGGCAGGCGTCGTAGGCGTTTCCGCCATCGCGTTTCTGGTCCTGCTTTTCTGGCGATGAGCGGGAGCCTGGCCGGATCTGCAGCGCCCCGGGACCCGGGGCTGCAAATCGAGCGCACCATCATGGCCTGGTGGCGCACTATCGTTTCGATGATCGTGGTCGATATCTTCGCTTGGCGGTTCTTGGTTCACGAGCCCGGAGGGCAGCTGCCCGGCATCCTCCAAATCTCCGGATTGCTGCTGACAGCGGCCGGCACGTTGGGTTTTTCGGTCTGTTTCTATCTGCGCCAACGGGCGCTCCGCCGCGGCCCTGAGTGGGCCGCGGCGGAGCCCCGAATCCTGGTCGCCTCAACCGGCTGGCTGCTGACGGTCTTCGTCGGCGGGGCTTTGTCGGTCCTCGCCGGGGTTTGAAACGATCAGCCGTTTGCCAGTGCGGTGTTGATCAGCCGGGCCAATCGTTCACCGGACATTTTGAGTTGGTTTTCGGCCACGGGCAAATACTTGGCGGTGTACTCGTTGCCGATCGTGGAATTCGCCGGATAGACCCCAGGGCTGACCGCGATGTTGCAGCTTTCCTTCACCCAAGCCGCCGGATCGGTGGAACCCAGTGCGGGCGTCGGCTGCGCCGTGAGCTCTTTGACATAGGTGGCATCGCTCTTTTTGCCTGCGGCAAGCAGCCGGCTGTCCCAGACCGAGTGCAGATTCGTTTTGCTGCCGAGATAAGTCACATTCGTCGAGTTGCCGCCGCGGTCCCGGGCGTATCCGCCGTGCATCGGTTGCGCGATGTCCTCGGCGAGGTGGACGACGAATTTCAGAGCCTGGTTGCGCGAAGCATCCGACTGCGTGCGGTCCGCCAGGATCGCGGTTTGGTTGCGGAGCGCCTCGACGATGTTGGAGCCGTTGTTCCCGTTGACCGCAGGATCATAGCTGCAGTTGTTCTCCGCGATGTTGACGTAGTGCCAGGCTCCGGATTCCTTGCCCAGAGCAGAGCCATCGGACCGGATCTGGTCGGCCCAGGTGGACACTCCGGAAAGCGTGGGCTTCGATTCGCCGGCGAGCAGCCGGTCGACTTCTTGTTTTGCGGTCGGGGTCAGCCGGGATTCGGCGAGGCCGGCTGCAATATTGTGGCCGGACGTTCCCCAGGCATTCGCCTGCGGGGCACCGGTCAACGTGATGGCTGTGGCGATGAATCCGGTGACAAAAATACCGCTCATGATTTTCTTCATATCAGTGAGTATTCCGGCGGTGAAGCGCACTGTCCATGGCGTCGAGATGAACTTTGGCTGTGACTGTGGAGAATAATTGTCCGATATTAATCTGGTAGGCGGTGAAACACAGGATACGCTCAGCGGGGCCGCTTAGTCTGAGAGCTCGATCAATGAGGGAGTAAGTATGTCCAGCGATAAAAAGCAAGGAATATTCCAACGGCTGATGCAGAACCTGCGCGGCGAGGGCGGCAATAAGGGCGGGCATGGTGGAAACAGCGGTGGTCATGGTGGAAACAGCGGCGGGCATGGCGGAAACAGCGGCGGGCACGGGGGAAACAGCGGCGGGCATGGCAATAAGGGCGGAGGGCACGGGCGCGGGCACTGAAGCTGGGTTGATAGTTCAACCGGGTATCGGGTTGGCGGCAAGCACCCATGATAATGAGAGTGTTTTCAAATAATAATGTAAATGATGTTCATTTATATTATCGAAAATGCCTGCGACTGAAAAATAGACACCAAACTTCTTCCCAAAATCACGCTTTCTGGCTAAACTGCTGACGTCTTCTAGAATCTTTCCAAAATCTCCGAGGCGCTCCGCTGCATAGGATCCTGATAATGATTATCAAGATCAAGCGGTTTGCCTTGCAATGAAAAGTTCGCCTTGTCCAAAGGACGCTGCTTTTGATGGGGAAGTTCATGGTTTCCCAGATTTATTGTGAAGTTCTGCGCCGGTGGCAGGCATGCTGCTAGGTTTGGCACCCGCACTCAGCCCGCTCGGCTGGTTCCTCTTTGCCGCCACGGGATTGTTGATGGCAACCTATCTCTATTTCTGGTGGATGGTGATCAGGGCATCCTTGCGCGGCCATGTTTCCCGGGCCAAGCTCAGCAACGGGGATCTTCGGATCGCCCTGAAGCAAGCAGCGAGCAGGGGCGACACGCATCGGTTCCTGATCCAGATCACCGCCAAGGGCGGTGCGGCCACCGTGGTCCAGCGGGGAATCGACGAAGCAATCGAGGGTGTTCGCCGGTTTCCAGTGCTCGCCGGCGTCGTCCGGATCGAAGTCATCACCGAAGTCCCGGACGAAGTCCAACTCCTTGCGGAACGGTATCGCAGCGCGCCCATCCCGGTGGTTGCTTTTCTGCTGCCGGGCGACTATCAAACCCCGCGAGGCACCAAGCTCAAGGCCCGCGCCCTGGAGTACCTGGTGGAACAGCATCGGGCGGACCCCCAAGACTGCTACGTGGTTCACTACGATGAAGAATCGGTGTTCACTCCGGAGAATTTGGCGCGTCTGGTGCATCGACTCGCGTTGCATCCGGTGGGGATATCGGAGGGCATGATCTCCTACGGATTGGATTGGCGTCAGACCACCCTCCTGAACAAAGCCATGGAATCGAATCGCCCGTTTGGCTGCCATGAGTGCTTTTCGGTGATGACCAGCCCGCCGCCCCTCCATTTGCACGGCTCGAACTTGGTAGTGCGCCAGGATCTGGAAAACCAACTGGGTTGGGACATCGGAACGCTCAATGGATCGGCCCTGATTGCGGAAGACCTGATTTTCGGCTTGGCCGCCTATCTGCGTTTCGGATCCGAGGTCTTCGGCTGGCATCACGCCGAAATGATCGAACAGCCCCCGTTCAGCTTGAAAGCCGCCTACAAGCAGCGAGAACGCTGGGTCTTCGGTGCCCTGCAAGCCCTGGCCCACGTCCGTCGGGAACAGAATTGGCTCCGGCTTTCCCGCCGGGACCGCTGGCACATCAACATCGTGATCAGATTGCGGGTCTTCACCTATGCGCTGGGTTTCCCGGTCTCCTTGCTGGCGCTCAGCGCCAATGCCGCCGGCCTGGCCAATCTGGCGCTGGACTCTGCCGGCGAAGGAAACCTGCACTTCGACGCGCCGGAGATCACGGCCTACAGCTTTGTCAGTGTGGCCGGTTTCCTGCTCTGGATGGCCGGCACCCAGCTCGGCCTGTTTTACAACCTGCGGTATGCCGGGCTCACCGGCAGGCAGAAACTCCGGGACCATGTCCTGGTCCTGCTCGCCACTCCGTTCGCCGGCATCGTCGACACCCTGGGCCCGCTCATGGCGGTGGCCAAATGGGTTACCGGCACCCGGGAGGTCGCTTGGCAGCCGACGCCGAAGCTTGCCGCAGAATCGCCGACGAGCGAGCTGCGGCCCGACGCTGCTGCGGTGGACCCCGCCCGGCCTTCCGAGCGGCTGATCCGCACGGCCGAAGAAGAATCGGCTCACGACTGATCCCAGATGAGGATTTGTGACTCCGCGAGTCTTTTGTGCCGCCAGATGAATTCGTGCGACGCGAAAGTTTGCCCGGAACGGCAACGGGGCATTTAGTGAATGAAAGGTCCGCCGTCGGCACGGCCGGGGCGGCTTCGAAACACTATTCGAGGGGGAGCGCATGAACAGTCCGACGCAGCACCAGGTAGACCTTTCCACTCCGCTCAAGTTCGCCTACTGGGTGCCGAACGTTTCCGGCGGGCTGGTGGTCAGCACCATCGAGCAACGCACCGACTGGAGCTTCGACTACAACCGGGAATTGGCCCGGATCGCGGAACGGAGCGGCTTCGAGTACGCGCTGACCCAGACCCGCTACGCCGCTTCCTACGGGGCGGACAAACAACACGAAGCCACCAGCTTTTCGCTGGCTTTGCTGGCGGCCACGGAGAAGCTGAAAGTGATTGCCGCGGTGCACCCGGGAATGTGGCACCCGGGCGTGCTGGCGAAGTTCATGATCACCGCCGACCACCTTTCCAACGGCCGGGCGGCGGTGAACATCGTTTCCGGTTGGCTCAAGGACGAATTCGTGAATTTCGGCCTGCCGTGGTTGGCGCACGACGAACGCTATGTCCGGACCGAGGAATTCATCCGGGTTCTGCGTGGGCTCTGGACCGAGAAGAGGTTCTCGCACGCTGGGAACTACTACAACATCGCGGACTTCACCCTGCAACCGGCACCCGTGGCGGTCGCCGGGCGGCCGCATCCGGAGATCTTCTTCGGTGGGAATTCGACCGCGGCCCAGGCCACCGCGGGCAGGGTCGCTGACTGGTATTTCTCCAATGGCAAAGACCTCGACGGCTTCAGCGAGAACATCAGCGGAGTGCTGGCGGCAGCAGCGCCGCTGGGCCGCAGGCCCCGTTTCGGGCTCAACGGGTTCGTGATCGCCAGGGATACTGAAAAGGAAGCCCGCGAAACGCTGCGCGAGATTGTGGCCAAGGCGCACAAACCAGCGGTCGAAGGGTTCCGGGACGCCGTACAGGAAGCCGGACCTGCCACCAAAGACGGCAAGGGCATGTGGGCGGATTCGTCCTTCGAAGACCTGATCCAGTACAACGACGGGTTCAAAACCCAGCTGATCGGCACTCCGGAACAGATCGCCACCCGCATTGTGGAGTACAAGAAGCGCGGCGTGAACCTGCTGTTGACCTGCTATCTGCATTTCCAGGAGGAGCTGGCCGCCTTCGGGAGGGATATCCTGCCGATCGTCAGAGAACTCGAGGCCGACGCCGCGCGCCAAGCCGACGTCGAACTGGTCGTGGCCTAGTGGCTGAGCGCAGTTTCGGTTTCCGCACCAGGGCGTTGCATGCCGGCGGGACCCCGGATGCCGAGCACGGAGCCCGGGCGGTGCCGATCTATCAGAGTTCATCGTTCGTCTTCAAAGACACCGACGATGCGGCCAGCCTGTTCGCCCTGCAGAAATACGGCACGATCTATTCCCGGATCGGCAATCCCACCGTGGCAGCGTTCGAGGAGCGGGTGGCTTCGTTGGAAGGCGGCCTCGGGGCGGTGGCGACGGCGTCGGGCATGTCCGCGGAGTTCATCACCTTCGCAGCGTTGGCCGGCTCCGGGGACCACCTGGTGGCTTCCGCCCAGCTGTACGGCGGCACAGTGACCCAGCTCGATGTCACGCTGCGCCGCTTCGGCGTGCAGACGACATTTGTCCCGGGGACGGATCCGGCCGCCTATGCCGCGGCGATCCGGCCGAACACCAAGGCACTCTACGTGGAGGCCATCGCGAATCCTTCAGGAGAAATCGCCGATCTGGCCGGGCTCTCCGCGGTGGCGCAGGACGCCGGGCTGCCCTTGGTGGTCGACGCCACCTTGGCGACGCCGTACCTGCTCCGGCCGATCGAATACGGGGCGGACATCGTGATCCACTCGGCGACGAAATTCCTCGGCGGGCACGGCACGACGCTGGGCGGCGTCGTCGTCGAATCTGGAAAATTCGACTGGGGCAACGGGAGGTTCCCGAGCATGACCGAGCCGGTGGCCTCCTACGGGGACGTTTCCTGGTGGGGCAATTTCGGCGAATACGGCTTCCTGACCAAGCTCCGTTCGGAACAGCTGCGGGACATCGGGCCGGCGCTGAGTCCGACTGCCGCGTTCCAATTGCTGCAAGGCGTGGAGACCTTGCCGCAACGGATGGACGAGCATCTGCGCAACGCCGCGGCCGTGGCGCAATGGCTCGAACGCGATCCCCGGATCAGTTATGTGAATTACGCGGGGTTGCCTTCGCATGCGCATTACGATCAGGCACAGCAGTATCTTCCACTGGGCCCGGGCTCGGTCTTCTCTTTCGGTGTGCGGGGCGGACGGGCCGCTGGCCAGGAATTCATCGAATCGCTCCAGCTGGCCAGCCACCTGGCGAATGTGGGGGATACCCGCACCCTGGTGCTGCACCCGGGGTCCACGACGCACCGGCAGTTGACCGCGGAACAGTTGGCAACGGCCGGAGTGCCGGCCGACCTGATCCGGATTTCGGTCGGTTTGGAGGACCTGGCGGACATCCTCTGGGACTTGGACCAAGCGCTCGAGGCGTCGCAGCGCGTCGGCGCCGAGCTGCAGGAGGCCGGCCGATGAATGCGTCTCCGCCGCCGCTACCGGTCGGACAGGGAACCGCGGCCTGGACACCGCCATCGGCGCTCGACCGGCTGGCGATCCTGCGAGACACCAGATCAGTCGCCATTGTGGGGGCTTCGGACAAGCCGTCCCGGGCGTCCTATTTCGTGGCCACGTATCTGCTCGGTTCCACGGACTACAAGCTCTATTTCGTCAACCCTCTGGTCGGGGAGATCATGGGCCGGCGCAGCTATGCATCGCTGGCCGAGATCCCGGAACCGGTGGATCTGGTCGATGTGTTCCGCAAGCACGACGATCTTCCCGGCGTCCTGGCCGAAGCAACAGCCATCGGAGCCAAGGCGCTCTGGCTGCAACTGGGCTCCTGGCATGAGGCCGTGGCCAGCCAGGGGCAGGCTGCCGGGCTGCGTGTGGTCATGGACCGTTGCCTCAAAATAGAGCACGCCCGGTTCCACGGCGGCTTGCATCTGGCCGGGTTCAATACCGGAGTGATCTCGGCCAAACGGCAGGTTCTGGGCTAGCCGGGACAGCAGAACGATACGTGGTCGAAGAAGAACATGATGATTCATGCTGCATGACGTTTGCGGAAAATGGCAGTACCTCAATCCGTCTCACCCACCCGGCCAACTGCTGAATAAATTGGTGATCGTGCTGCATTGACCGGAAATGGTGCTGACGTCAGCTCAGCGATGCCCAGGAACTCAGCGATGTCCAGGTTCGCTGGAAATTATCGTTGAACCGGGATGACAGATAACCGGAAAAGTTGTGCCCCAAAATCCGGTACTTTTCCGTGGCCGTGCCAACTGACCGGCTAGGGGCCGGCCGATAAGGAGTACCGCAGAACAACGTCGGTTGGCCCGATTGGTGTACTCCTGTGGTTGTAGGTCAAGTGACATCCTCTGGTGGATTCGTTGGCGTTGGTTTTTCAGCAGACTAGATATTGCTGAGTCAGTACGGACAAGAGAAGGTGAAATTTTGGGGACCTTAATGATCGCAACTGTTGATACGAGTGGAAGATTTGACGATGGGCTCGTGGATTTTGGCTACGGTTGGATTTATTTTCTACCCGCGCTCATCTGGGTTCTAGTCGTGGGGTCGATTGTCTGGGTGGTTTTCTGGTCGATTGTTCAAAGCAGACCACCGCAACCAAAGATGCGGCGAAGGAATTCTCCGAGACATCAAAGTGTCGAGGAGATGCTAGCGAGAAAGTTTTCCCAGGGCGGAATGGAGGAGCGGGAATATCAATATCGACTAAGTGTTTTACGAAGCAGCTCCGCAAGTCAACGTCGGTATCGAAACTTTCTCTAGAAGTTTGGGTTGAAGTTTTTACAAACAATTTAAAAATATAAAAATAACAATTACGAAATGGAAAAACAGTGAAGCTCAAAGACTTTGTAAGCGCTAACGGATCTGGCGTGGACGTCTGGAGCGCCGGATATGGATGGCTCTACTATGCGACTCCGGTGATCTGGGCAATAGTCATCGGGGTGATCATTTGGCTGGTAGTGTGGCTGGTCCTGCGATCAAGAAAAGATTTCTCCGGTGATAAGCAAGGATACTCGACTCCTGAGGATGTGCTGGCGAAACGATATGCCAACGGAGAGATCAGTGAAGAAGAATTCCACTACCGTTCACAGTTTCTGAGGGGTAACGGAGTCGGGAAAGGAAGGTTCTGAACCCGAAGACAAGTCGAATCGAAATCGCACATTATAGTGGTCGGGCGAAAAGCCGATTCTTAGACATGATCGTTCTGATGCTTGTTGTGGAATCGTGCTTTTCGCTCGCCTTGACAATATTTCATCAAATATCTATCGGCGATGCCTTTTTGATTATTCTTAATGTTTCATTTTTTGAATTAACGTTTTTCAACAAGAAAATGTTCTTCACAAGCAGATATGATCTTCTATTCTTGATTTCGATTCAAATTGGATTTCTTGGTGTGATTTTGGCGCCGATGTGGGGGGAGGCTTGGGATGCGGTGAGGGTCGTGTGGGTCGCTGTTAGCGGTGCTGGGTTCATTGCGGTTCGGTTTCGTTGGTCCGAATCAAGAGGGAGAACTCTGGAAGCTCAGGGCAAAATGGGCCAGTGACGGAATTTGTAGATGTGCGGTGTAGGTGGCATCGGGCGGCCGGGAGTATTCTGGAGTACAAATGCTCCTGGGTTTCGCGGTGATTTGGGCCAGGCTAAGGATGTTCGAGCGGGTCGGGGGCGAGGTTCAATCATACTCGATGGGGTAGAAGGAAAGGCGGAATCGGAGAGTTTAATGAGTTCATCGGTTTTTTCCAGAATTAATTTCTCAAAACAAGAGAACGGAATTCCGCTGTGGATGGCCAGTCTAATTTGCCTACTTCTCCTTCTCCCTTCTTTGCTCGCCTTTTTGGATTTTTTGTCGGTGGGCGCCGAAAAATATTCCGACGGAACTTATGATCACCCTGATTTGGTATTTGGTGTGCTGCCTCCGAGTTTGGTTGAGCTAGTCCTCGGTGGTGTCGGAAGTATTTCTCTGCTCCTTCGGGGAAGGTATCCCTACTTCATTACTTCCGTTGTAGCGGTGCTGAATATTCCATTACTGGTAATTCCTGAAATTTCAATATTTGCATATACTCCCTTGGTGGTCATCATTGCGATGCTAGTTTCATCGCTCAGTCAGGTCTTCGGGTGGGCTTTGGCTGTTGCATCCGGACTCATTACCGTTGTCTCCGCGGCCATAATCTCACCGGGTTCCTCCTGGAACATACTTCGGCCTGTCTTCGCCCTGGTCCTCTTTTCTGCAGCTGCCCTCGTAGCTCAACTGAGACGACTTGGTGTTGAGGCCCAGGTTCGTTCCTCGATTCGAGAGATAGCCCAGCGACAGCGTCGCGAGAATGAACTACGTTTGGAGTTCGCCCGTGAGGTCCACGATATCCTGGCCCATACGTTGTCGTCGATTCATTTGCAGGCGGGAGTCGGCACTCATTTCATGCAAAATGATCCGAGAAAGGTCGAAGAGGCGCTGGAGCTGATCAAGTCTGCGAGCAAGTCGGGACTAGACGAGATCCGCGTAACCCTAGGAGCGATCCGCGGCGATACAGCGCAGAATCCTCCGCTCACCGTTTCAGGGATCAATGGCTTGCCTGCGCTTATTTTGAATTTTCGACAGCACGGACTCGATGTCATACTCAATATTAATGTTCCGGAGCCCCCTGAACTTCTGCCCAGCTCCACGTTGTATCGGATTTGTCAAGAAGCGTTGACGAACGTTCTGCGTCATGCAAACGCGAAGATTGTTCTCGTAACACTCGAAGCTCGTGGCAACGACTATGTATTGGAGATCATCGATGATGGAGACGGGATACCAGATGGCTCAGAGCCCGGACGAGGGATCATCGGAATGCGTGAACGCGCTGAAAGGCTTTCTGGTGAGTTGAAGGTCATGGCGAACATCCCCCACGGAGTCCACGTCCGAGCGCGTCTTCCGCGAGACCAAGATTTTTCCGAAGAGTTGTCATGATTCGAGTAATGATCGCCGACGATCAACAACTAATACGAGCCGGATTCAATTCTTTGCTCAGTGCGGAGCTAGACATAGAAGTCGTTGGAATGGCTTCTACCGGACTTGAGGCGATCAAGGTTTGCCGCGAAGAGCGACCGGATGTGGTCTTGATGGACATCCGCATGCCGGAACGAGACGGCCTGTGGGCGACGAGGGAAATCGTGGCAGATCCAATGCTTTCCCAAACCCGTATCGTTGTCGTTACCACCTTCGAACTCGATGAATACGTCACTGAAGCAATCTCCTCTGGCGCAAGTGGATTTCTGATCAAGGACACGGACCCGGCCGATCTCATTAACGCGGTAAGAATCGTGGCGACAGGAAATGCTCTGCTCTCGCCCTCGGTAACCCGAAGATTGCTCTCCAGAATTGCTCAGGACATCAGGCACACTGTAGACCTGTCGCGTTTGGACATCCTCACCGAACGGGAGCGTGAAGTGTTACTCCATGTGGGCAAGGGCAGTTCAAACGATGAAATAGCCACCGAACTTTTTCTCAGTCCTTTGACAGTAAAAACGCACGTATCGAGGATCATTCAAAAACTTAATGCCCGAGACCGCGTGCAACTAGTCGTCCTCGCCTACGAGACAGGTCTGGTCAAACCATCCTGGTGAACGGCGCCGCCCGATCGGTTTTCTTCTGTTCCTGGGTCAGGCTCTAGCTAGCTAGGTATTGTCTTGGCCTGGTTTCAGATGCGCGCGCAAGCGGTATCGAAAGACCTCAGTCAGCTGAACGAACGTGGCGATCCATGTCGACGTGATGCGGAGCAATAGTGTAGCGAGCCTCTGGCAACCCTCTTGAAAATCAACGAAAGAACGGCTCCGACCGCATTTCTGCGATCGGAGCCGTTCCGTTGTGCACCCCCCGGGACTCGAACCCGGAACCCATTGATTAAGAGTCAATTGCTCTGCCAGTTGAGCTAGAGGTGCAATACTATTGCGGTCACTTTCGGACTGTTTTCGCAGTCATTCTGTGATCCGCAACGACATGTAATACTACACGGGATTCGGCCCGCTGTGAAATCGGAGCCGCTGCCCGGCGACACCGGCGGTGTGAACCGCTAAAGTGCTGCTGGTGAGCAAGCTTACCGTGATCCGGAACGTCCTTTTGCCCAGCCAGGAGCTGTTGGATTCGCTCGGTCCGCTGCCGCAGGGAATCCGTGCCGCCGCTTGGGACTTCGCCGCGGAGCCTGCCGGTTTGCCCTTGAGCGAAGTCGACGCCGTCGTGCTGCCATACCTGGGTTCGCCCGCACCGCTCAAGGAACCCCTGTCGAAGTTGCCGAATCTGAAGCTGCTGCAGACCCAGACCACGGGCTACGACGGCGTGCCCGAGCTCGCCGGGCCGGAGGTCGCCATTTGTTCCGCGGCCGGGGTCCATGCGGCCTCGACGGCGGAGCTCGCAGTCGGTTTGGTGCTGAGTTCGCTGCGCGGCTTGGACATCGCGGCCCGGGATCAACGGAATGAAATCTGGCGGCACGAACGGCGCAGCTCGCTGGCCGATCGCAAGGTGCTGCTGATCGGCGTCGGAGGCATCGGCCGGGAAATCCAACGCAGGCTGGAGCCTTTCGAGGTGGAGCTCACCCGGGTGGGCCGGACCCGCCGCGAGGACGCTGCGGGCACCGTGCACGGCTTCGCGGAACTCCTGGAACTCGCCCCGCAACACGATGTGGTGATCGCGATCGTGCCGTTGACCCCGGAAACCGACTCGCTGATCGGCCGCGAGTTCCTCGCCCGGTTGCCGGACGGGGCCTTGGTGGTCAACGTCAGCCGTGGCGCCGTCGTCGATTCGGCCGCGATCACAGCGGAGGTGGTCGGCGGACGCCTGCACGCGGCACTCGATGTCTTCGATCCGGAACCGTTGCCGGCCGGGCACCCGCTCTGGCAAGCGCCGAACGCCTTGATCACTCCGCATCTGGGCGGCGACTCCACGGCTTTCCCGCGTCGGATCGGCAGATTCCTGGCACGGCAATTGAACGCTTTCGCCTTGGGGGAGCGGCCGCAGAACCTGGTCCGGCCCGGCTTCTACCGCGACTGAGCCGGCTGGCGCGTCATGGAACGGTCCGTTTCGTGGACACTTTCGCGCACTGCCCCGTGCAGTCATAGACTCGGCCTATGAGCGTGGAGACCAGCAATCAGCCAGACATCAAACCGCGGAGCCGGATCGTCACCGACGGCATCGCCGCCGCCCCAGCGCGGGGCATGCTCCGCGCCGTCGGCTTCGGCGACGAAGACTTCGCCAAGCCGCAAATCGGCGTAGCCAGTTCCTGGAACGAGATCACCCCTTGCAACCTCTCCCTCGACCGGCTCGCCAAAGCGGTCAAGGAGGGCGTGCACGCCGGTGGCGGATTCCCGATGACTTTCGGCACGATTTCGGTCTCCGACGGCATCTCGATGGGCCACGAGGGCATGCATTTCTCGCTGGTTTCCCGTGAAGTCATCGCGGATTCGGTGGAAACCGTGATGCAGGCCGAGCGGATCGACGGCTCGGTTCTGCTGGCCGGTTGCGACAAATCCCTGCCCGGCATGTTGATGGCCGCGGCGCGGCTGAACGTCTCGAGCGTGTTCCTCTACGCCGGCTCGATCATGCCCGGCTGGGTGAAACTCGAAGACGGCACCGAAAAAGACGTCACGCTGATCGATGCCTTCGAGGCCGTGGGCGCCTGTGCCGCCGGCAAGATGTCGGTCGGCGATCTGGACCGGATCGAACGCGCGATCTGTCCCGGCGAAGGCGCGTGCGGCGGCATGTACACCGCCACCACCATGGCCTGCATCGGCGAGGCACTCGGCATGTCGCTGCCCGGCTCCGCCGCTCCGCCCAGCGCGGACCGCCGGCGCGACATGTTCGCGCACCGTTCCGGGGAGGCCGTGGTGGAATTGCTCCGCCGTGGCATCCGTTCCCGGGACATCATGACCAAAGAGGCGTTCGAGAACGCGATCGCGGTGACCATGGCCTTCGGCGGTTCCACCAATGCGGTGCTGCACTTGTTGGCGATCGCCCGCGAAGCCGAAGTCGACCTGCAGCTTGAGGATTTCAACCGGATCGGCGACCGGATCCCGCATCTGGGTGATCTGAAGCCGTTTGGCCGCTATGTGATGAACGACGTCGACCGGGTCGGCGGGGTGCCGGTGATCATGCGGGCGCTGCTCGACGCCGGACTGCTGCACGGCGATGCGCTGACCGTGACCGGCAAAACGCTGGCCGAAAACCTCGAGGCGATCAATCCGCCGGATCTGGACGGCAAGATCCTGCGTGCGCTGGACAATCCGATCCACAAGACCGGCGGCCTGAGCGTGCTCAAGGGTTCGTTGGCGCCGGGCGGCGCGGTGGTGAAGACCGCCGGCTTCGACGCCGAGGTCTTCGAGGGCCCGGCCCGGGTCTTCGAGCGCGAGCAGGGTGCTTTGGAAGCGCTCAAAGCGGGCGAGATCAAGGCCGGCGACGTCGGCGTCAGCCGTGATGAGGGGCCCAAGGGCGGCCCCGGCATGCGCGAAATGCTTGCGATCACCGGCGCAATCAAGGGCGCCGGTCTGGGCAAAGACGTGCTGCTGCTCACCGACGGCCGGTTCTCCGGCGGCACCACCGGCCTGTGCATCGGCCACGTGGCGCCGGAAGCCGTCGACGCCGGCCCGATCGCCTTCGTGCGCGACGGCGACCGGATCCGGGTGGACATCCCGAACAAGAGCTTCGACTTGCTGGTCGACGAAGCCGAACTCGAATCCCGCAAAATCGGCTGGCAGCCGTTGCCGGCCCGTTTCACCAAGGGCGTGCTGGCGAAGTACGCGAAGCTGGTCCACTCGGCTTCCGAGGGAGCCTACTGCGGCTGAGCTCAAGACGTCAGCCCAACATCTAACCTGCAAAGTGGAGCTGGAACGCTCCGGCTCCACTTTCAAGGGGCAATGTTGAGCTGACGTCCGCTCCACGAGTCAGTGAGCGTCCACTAACTGGACTCCCTGTCCATATCGTGAGACAAGGGGTGGTCCAGTTGACACCCGGGGGCCAGCCGGGAAAACTTGCAGCTATGCAGATCGGAATTCTCGTCGTACTTACCAGGCGCGTGACGGAGTAGCCCACAAGGCAAACCGTCCGGCTGGCAACAGTCCGAGCTGCATAGCACGCGCAAACCCCTCGCAGAGCCTACCGGCTGGAGGGGTTTTTTCGTTTCCACAACAGGGTATGCATTGAACTTTTAGATTTACCGTGCGACACCGGATCACCGCAGCGGCCACCGTTGCGGTGAAAACGAAGGAAGAGCCCCATGAGCAAAGGTCCGACCGTCAGCCCGGCGCTGATGGCCAATAAGCCGCACCCTGCGGCCAAACCCAGCGGAGCTGGACAGCGCAGCGGCGCCGCGGAACCGGGCAGCGCGCCCTTGGCCAAAGCGGAAACGTCGTCGATTTCGGTGGTGTCCCAAGTCCAGGGACCCAACCGGGTCATCCCCGCGCAGCCAATGAGCGGTTCGCAGGCGATCGTGCGATCCCTCGAAGAACTCGGGGTGCAGGACATCTTCGGCCTGCCCGGCGGTGCGATTCTGCCGACCTACGACCCGCTGATGGCCTCGGAGATGAACCACGTCCTGGTCCGGCACGAGCAGGGCGCCGGGCACGCAGCCGAAGGCTACGCCATGGTCACCGGCAAGGTCGGCGTCTGCATTGCCACCTCCGGCCCCGGGGCGACGAACCTGGTCACCGCGATCATGGACGCGCATATGGACTCGGTGCCTCTGGTGGCGATCACCGGCCAAGTCGCCTCCGGGGTGATCGGCACCGACGCGTTCCAAGAGGCGGACATTGTGGGCATCACGATGCCGATCACCAAGCACTCGTTCCTGGTGACGGATCCGAATGAGATCCCGAAGGTGCTCGCCGAGGCGTTCCACCTGGCCTCCACCGGACGGCCCGGCCCGGTCCTGGTCGATGTGGCCAAGGACGCGCAACAGGCGCAAATGACCTTTTCCTGGCCGCCGACCATCGATCTGCCCGGGTACCGGCCGGTGTTCCGCGGGCATTCGAAGCAGCTCCGCGAAGCCGCCCGGCTGATCGCGGCGGCGAAGCGGCCGGTGCTCTACGTCGGCGGCGGCGTGATCAAAGCGCATGCCTCGGTCGAATTGCGGGCCTTGGCGGAACTGACCAATGCGCCGGTGGTGACCACGCTGATGGCCCGCGGCGCGTTCCCGGATTCGCATCAGCAACACGTCGGCATGCCCGGTATGCACGGCTCGGTCTCCGCGGTCACCGCACTGCAGCAATCCGATCTGCTGATTACGCTCGGCGCGCGGTTCGACGACCGGGTGACCGGTGTGCTCTCCAGCTTCGCGCCCGGTGCCAAAGTGATCCATGCGGACATCGACCCGGCGGAGATTTCCAAGAACCGGGCCACCGATGTGCCGATCGTGGGCTCGGTCAAGGAGATCATTCCGGACCTCACCGAGGCGGTGACTGCCGAGTTCGCCGAATCCGGTACCCCGGACCTCACCGAATGGTGGGCTTTCCTGAACAATCTGCGCAACACCTACCCGCTGGGCTGGACCGAACCGGAAGACGGGCTTTCCGCGCCGCAACGGGTGATCGAGCGGATCGGCGCGTTGAGCGGTCCGGAAGCGATCTATGCCGCAGGCGTGGGGCAGCACCTGATGTGGGCCGCGCAGTTCATCAAGTACGAGCGCCCGCATTCCTGGCTGAACTCCGGCGGAGCCGGCACCATGGGTTACTCGGTCCCGGCCGCGATGGGCGCCAAGGTCGGCGAACCGGACCGGGTGGTCTGGGCGATCGACGGGGACGGCTGCTTCCAGATGACCAATCAGGAACTGGCCACCTGCCGGATCAACAACATCCCGATCAAGGTCGCGATCATCAACAACTCCTCGTTGGGCATGGTCCGGCAATGGCAGACCCTGTTCTATGAGGGCCGCTATTCGAACACCGACCTGAACACCGGGCACGACACCATCCGGGTGCCGGACTACGTCAAGCTCGCCGACGCCTACGACTGCGTCGGGTTGCGCTGCGAACGGGACGAAGACATCGACGCCACGATCCAGAAGGCCCTGGAGATCAATGACCGGCCGGTGGTGATCGACTTCGTGGTCAGCCCGAACTCCATGGTGTGGCCGATGGTCCCGGCCGGCGTGAGCAACGACCAGATCCAAGTGGCCCGCAACCTGACCCCGCAGTGGGAAGAGGAGGACTGAGCATGACCAGGCACACGCTTTCCGTTCTGGTTGAAGACAAACCCGGAGTTCTGACCCGGGTGGCCAGCCTGTTCGCCCGTCGCGCCTTCAACATCAACTCGCTCGCCGTTGGGCCCACCGAGGTCGCCGGAGTCTCCCGGATGACCGTCGTCGTGGATGCCCAAGGCGACCTGATTGAACAAGTGACCAAACAACTCAATAAACTGGTCAACGTGATCAAGATCGTCGAGTTGGTCACCGAATCTTCCGTGCAACGCGACCACATCCTGGTCAAGGTGCGCGCAGATGCGGCAACACGCCTGCAGGTCACCCAAGCCGCAGACTTGTTCCGAGCTTCAGTGGTGGACGTTTCCCCGGATTCGCTCATCATCGAAGCCACCGGCCACCCGGAAAAGCTGACCGCGCTTTTGAATGTGCTGGAGCCATTCGGCGTGCGCGAGATCGTCCAGTCGGGCACGCTGGCCATCGGACGGGGATCCCGTTCCATGAGCGACCGCGCGCTGCGAAGCGCCTGAAATCCTGTCGACTACCCGCTAACTAATAGTTGCTGCACGAATACACACTGAGGAGCACCACACCGTGACTGAATTGTTTTATGACGACGACGCCGATCTGTCCATCATCCAGGGTCGCACCGTTGCCGTCATCGGCTACGGCAGCCAGGGCCATGCGCACGCACTGAGCTTGCGCGATTCCGGCGTCGACGTCCGCGTCGGCTTGGCCGAAGGTTCGAAATCCCGCGCCAAAGCCGAGGCCGAGGGCCTGCGCGTGCTCAACGTCGCGGACGCGGTCGCCGAGGCGGACGTGATCATGGTGCTGACCCCGGACCAGGTCCAGCGCCACGTCTACGCCGACTCGATCGCCGCGAACCTGCAAGCCGGCGACGCGCTGTTCTTCGGCCACGGCTTCAACATCCGCTACGGCTACATCCAGCCGCCGGCCGACGTCGACGTCGCACTGGTCGCGCCCAAGGGCCCGGGCCACATCGTGCGCCGGGAATTCGAAGCCGGGCGCGGCGTGCCGGACTTGATCGCGGTCGAGCAGGATCCTTCGGGCAACGCTTGGGCGCTGGCGCTTTCCTACGCCAAGGCTATTGGTGGTACCCGTGCCGGCGTGATCAAGACCACCTTCACCGAAGAGACCGAAACCGATTTGTTCGGGGAGCAGGCAGTGCTCT
>SXGS01370740.1_pt1 | contig 43816 bp, 43 predicted proteins | sample 3174681 | NCBI WGS metagenome assembly SXGS01 (sample SAMN11356861, study PRJNA531348) | freshwater metagenome | isolation source: freshwater sample F1-80 | place: China: Fuxian Lake, Yuxi | collected 2017-12-25 | reverse complement strand
CGTAGTCTCCGAAGCCCGCACACAGGAACACATTGGCGCACTGCCGAAACGGGGAACAGCAGTCCAGCACCCACGGCGTCTCCGTCTCCTCGACATGGCCGCTCCAGCCCACGCCGCCGGCTGTAACTGCTGCGAGCGTCACCGCGCCAAGCAGTGTGCGGACAACGATTCCGCTTTCTTGCCTCATTGTGTTCCCCTGAATAGGTTTCCGATCGCAGACCAATCACCCCGTATCCGCGCCCATTGGAGACGCTCTTCTTTCCGTGTGCCCCAAGATCTGGACGCTTTGGATTGCGGTGGTCAGAGAACTGACGCAGCCGTGCGAGCTATTGGCTCGCCGCAGCGCGGTCGAGGAACCAGGCCAAGTTTCCTGACTCAGGATGGATTCCCTTGATCGGCAGCGTGTGCAAGTCGTCGCCGCCAGTAGCGATCTGCCGAATCATCGCTGCTTTGCCCGCACCGACGACGAGCACCGCGACCATCCGCGCGCCGTTCAAGAGCGGATAGGTCATCGTGATTCTCGGCGGCGGCGTCACCGACGGGCCATCGCACGGCGCGACCCACCGCTCGCGCTCGTCAAGGACAGGCGTCTGGGGAAAGAGACTCGCGGTGTGCCCGTTGTCGCCCATCCCAAGGAGCGCAAAGTCCAGCCGCCCCTGCGCTGCGCCCGCGAGCTCCGCACGCAGCGATGCCTCGTATCGCTCGCACGCATTGGGCAAGGTCGCGTCGATGGGGTGCATCTGGCCCTCGGGAATGCCCGAGTGCTCCGCGAAAATCTCATGAATCTGCCGCCAATTGCTCTTCTCGTGATCGACACTCACGCACCGCTCATCGACGATCCACAGGTGCGTGTGGGCCCACGGCATGGCGCGGTATCGCGGATCCGTCATGAGCATCATGTAGAACGGAAACGGTGTCGATCCGCCAGAGAGCGCAAGGTGGAACTCGCCGCGACGCGCCACCGCATCGAGCGCGAAGGCCATCAGCGCCGCGCCGAGCGCATCCCACACGCCGTGCGAATCCGCCTCGACCTTCACGCGACCCGGCAGCGTCGGTGCCGGCATCGCAGGCTCCAGCGGCATCAGCGGAATCGGATCGGTGCTCTCGCCCATCGCGCCACCGGATCAGTCGTTGTGCCACGCACGGCCGTCGCTCGACATGAGTTCGTCTGCGGCGGCAGGTCCCCACGAACCCGGCGCGTAGTTGCTCGCGATTCCCTGCCGGGCCGCCATCGACCCGGGCCCGAGGAACGGCATCACCGCCGCCCATCCACTCTCGACTTCGAGTCGGTGCTTGTAGAGCGACTGATCGCCGCGCATCGCATCGAGCAAGAGCGGCCCGTATGCCTCCAGCGGCTCGACGCCAAACTCCTTGTCGAAGTCGACCTGCATTTCGACGCTCGCGATGGTGAGTGGCGTCCCAGGCACTTTGCTCTCGAAGCGAAGTCGCGTGCGCTCGAAGGGGGCGATCTCGATCACGAGTCGATTGCCCATCACGGCACCACCGGTATGCGGCGTCCCGCGAAAAAGGTTGGCCGCAGGCCGCTTGAACTGTACGACGATCTCAGTCCGCTTCTTCGCGAGTCGCTTCCCCGAGCGCACGAAGAATGGGGTGCCCGCCCATCGCCAGTTGTCGACATGAAGCTTGAGCGCGGCGAAGGTCTCGGTCGTCGATCCCTTGGCGACCCCCTCGTGATCGACATACGCACCCTCCTGCGCGTCGCCCGCATACTGGCCGAGCACCGCATGTGATGCGATGTCCTCCGCGGTCGTTGGCCGAATGGCGCGCACCGCTTTGATCTTCTCCGCACGGATGTCGTCGGCGGTGATGGTGGCCGGTGGCTCCATCACCACGAAGGCAAAGATCTGCAAGAGATGCGACTGAATCATGTCGCGAATCGCGCCTGTGCCGTCATAGAACGCCGTGCGATTGCCAACACCCACCGTCTCCGACGCCGAAATCTGCACATGGTCGATATAGCGGTGGTTCCAGATGGGCTCGAACATCGTGTTGGCGAACCGCAACACGAGCATCGCTTGCACGACCTCCTTGCCGAGATAGTGATCGATGCGGTAGATCGCCTCCTCCTCAAAGACGCGCCCGAGCGAACGGTTCAGGCTCGCGGCCGACGCCTCATCGTGGCCGAATGGCTTCTCGATGATGATTCGTTGCCACGAGCGCGCGGAGGGGTCGATGGAGCACCAGCGCTTGCCCTCGGTGACGAGTTCGGCCTCGTCGATGCGCTGCACGATCGACTCGTAGAGTTCCGGTGCGACCGAGAGGTAGAAGAGCCGATTGCCGCGCGTGCCGCCGTCGGTGTCGAGCTGGGCAAGGCGTTCCCTGAGTCCGTCATACATCTCAGGCCGCGCAGCGTCGCCGGCGAAGTAGTGGATGCACTTGGCGAACTCGCGCCAGACCCCCGCATCGAAGCGCTTCGCGTGCTCGCGCGCACTCACCGCAAGTTCGTCGCGCCACGCGTCATCGGTCTTCGGCCGCCGTGATACCCCGAGCACGCGGAACGAGGGTGGCAACGCACCCACGGCGCGCATCTCGTAAAGGGCCGGGATCAACTTCCGCGCGGTCAAGTCTCCGGAAGCACCGAAGATCACGAGGACGCACGGGTCAGGCTTGCGCACCCGCGCGTTTTACCACCGACGGGTCATCGCTGTGGCCGGCTCTAGCCGACGAGCATCGACACGGTCTCGACGACGCGCTTGCCTGAGGGATCGATGAGCCAGAGCCAGTCGTCGAAGAGGAACTCGACGCGTGCGGCAAGGAGCGCGACGCGCCCCATCACCGTGAAGCCGAACGCCGCGCCGAAGGTGATCATCAGGTACCAGACGCCGACCCGTGCACTCCTGCCGACGAGCCCCTTGTGCTCGACCGAGAAGAAGAAGTAGGTGAGGCAACTGAGCACGCCAACGACGATGAGCACATTCCGGAGGCTCAACCACACCGTTGGAGCCATCGCGACAGCACCGTCGGCACCGCGCTCGAGAGCGAGCAGCGGCTTGAATGTCGCCACCGACTGCTGGAGGAGATCGCTCTCGACATGGCTCACGATCTTGAGGCCGGCCGTCACACCGATGATGAATGCGAGTGGCCACATGCTGATCCAGGCGCCCTTCGATGAGAGGCGCATGAGCAGCATGATGCCCAAGACGAGCGCCGCCCACATCGCGACGACCTGCACGGTGGACTGCTCCGCGAGCGAAGGCAAGATGTTCGCCTTCACGAAGTTCGGCCACACCGAGCCCAAGAGCTTGGGGACGATCGTGTCCCAGAAGCCAATCGTCATCCAGTACGCGGCCGACACGCCCACGATCGCGGCCTCGGCGAATCGGTACGCGGGATTGTCCCGGTACATGAAGGAGAAAATCGCGAGCGTGAGGAACGCCGCGAGCCAGAGACCCATCGTCCGCGCCCAACTGAACTGAATCTCGGTCTGCTGCGGATTCGCGCGCTCGGCCGCGAAGTACGCCTTCGCCGGAACAGCGCTCCACCTCGTCCACGACACGCTCTGTGCGGGCGTGCCCATTCTGGCGTCGGCAGCGACCTGCACCGTGATGGGCTCGGCCTTCACAAAGACCCGTCCCATCCCCTGCCCGGAAAACGCGCGAATGCCGATGAGTGCCGCAACGACGGCGAGGACGACGATCCAGTTGCGCGATGGCTTCACGCTGATGCCCTCGCGCCTTCGCGCCGCTTGGCGAAATAGGCGATATTGCCGAGCACGATGAGCGCCACCATCAGGAGATGCGCGCCGAGTTGCGGACCCATCCGCCGCTGCGCTTCCTGATACTTCGGCTGCACCTTGGCGTCACCGCTGGTCTTGGCGAGATTCGCGTTGACCAGCGACTCGTACTCGGCCGCTCCCTTGATGGCACCGAGCATGCCCGCGAGCTGACCGGGGAAGTATGGATAGAGCTGCGGCGTCTGCACGCCGGTGCAGCCTGTCACCATCTTGACCTTTCCGCCGCTCGACGACACCACATACTGCACCCATTCCTTGGCGCCCGGATACCCCGCGCTAATCGTGATGAGCAGCGGGAAGTCAGAGGCGCGGGTGACGCCTTCCATCATCGGCACCTGCGCGGAGGCGTCCCCGGTCTTGGTCTTGGGGAACGCCTTCACGAAGTCAGTCAGCATCACCTTCATGACGGCCTCGTTGCCGGCCTGATAGCCGAAGTTCACGAAGTCCACGCCTTCCTTCAGGTGCGGATAGTCCGCCGTGATCACTCTCTTGATCGTGTCTTCGATGAGTTGCGGTCCGAGCGGCCAGAGCGCGATGAAGTACATCTTGTGGCCGCGCGCCGCGCACTGATGCACGAGGCTTGTGGCCATCGGGATGAGTTCGCCGCCGGAACCGGGATCGAAGTCGAACGAGAAGAGCACCCGGCTGCGCGCAGGCAGTTCCTCGATCGCGTTGTAGACAGCCTCTGCCGCGGGCGTCGCGCTCTCGGGCAGCGTGCGCCCGGTGAGGCCGATGTAGATGATCGGACCTGCCACTGAGATCGCCATCGCGAGGTAGATCCAGCGGCGGTCGAGTCCCTCGAGCACCTTGATGAAACCGCTCACTTGGCGTCCCCCGATCCCATCCACGAGCGATCGACGCCCAAGAGGATGCGCAGGCTTGTGGCGGCGACACCGAGCGCGATGCCGATGATGATCGCTCGGTTGCCGGCGGTGTTGAAGACCTGCATGATGTAGACGCTGAGGTTCTCGAGGCGCAGTCCGCTGGCCCAGTCAGGCAGCCAGCCGGTCAATACGACTCCGGCAAAGGTGCGTCCGAGCAACACGATGAACGCCGTCGACAGCAGCAGCGCGGCCTCGAGGTTCTTCGCGCGGAACGCTCGAAAGGCCGCGCTGGCCACATAGAAGGCCAGCAGGGCGAACATCGTCGCGGTGATCGGCACGAGCCCGTACTCGTAGATCCACGCGAAGAGTCCCCCCTCGGACTCCTTGTCGCCCGACCACGGTAAGGCGGCAAAGTTCGGATTCGGGTGCACGCCGATCTTGCCCAGTCCAGCCAAGAGTGTGATGGCGAAGCACACGAGCGTCACCACCGCGTAGCCCCAGCCCTGATCTTTACGCGAGACCTTCGCGAGGTTGATCTTCGCAAGGCTGCCCGCCCCCAAAACGAACGCGATCGCCGCGACCACATTGAACACATCGCCGAAGGTCTCACCGAGGCTCTCGGTCGCTGGCAGGAACGCCGAAAGCAGCATCGCAAACCCAGCGATGATGGCGATCCACAGTGGGACGAGGCGCTTCATGACCCGAGCACTCCCTTGAACCACGCGAGCGCACCCGGCACGGGGCCCTCAGGCCGCAGCGATGCGAGCGTGGCCAGCACCACGCCGATCACGATGACGGCCGCAGTGATGAGTTTCGCCGCGTCTTGACCCTTGAGCGAGCCCATCTGGTCGGGCTCGCGTGAGAGGTAGCTGCTCGCTGCGAAGAACTCTTCGCCGATGAGGGTGTAATCGCAGGCGGCGACGAAGAAGGGCAGCTGACTGCTCTCAGCGGTGCCGGCGATCTGGATCGCGCCGATGGAGTTGCCGGTCTCAGAGAGAATCAGGCTCTCGGCGAAGAAGCATCCCATGTAGAAGCAGGCCGCTGGCTTCTCGCGCACCATTCGCCCAGAGACATACGCGACGAAACCGAACTGCTCGTCGGTGATGTATCGGATGAGGTCAGGGTTGTAAGAGTCGGAGCGACCCGCGGAGAGGTACGACGCCTGCACGGCTTCGCGCGCCGCTTCCATGACGAGCGAGCGGCTCGTGGGCACCTCGATGGTCGCGTCGTACTCGGCCGCCGTGCGAGCGACATGCCCGAGCACGGTGATGCCCGCCACGGTCGAAATGTTGTCCATGTCCTGAATGCCAGGAATGAAGAGCACCGAACGACCCATCTCCGTCGCACGACCCACCGCGTTGTCGACCGCGTCGAGCGCAGCGATCTTGCGGATCTTCAGGGGATACCCCTTGCGCGCAAGCACGATGAAGACGATGACGCAGGCGCTGACGGTCAGGATCGCAACGAAGAGCGGCAGTTTGTGGCCGAGGAAAAAGTTGGCATCGGCGGTGACGGCACCGGTCTCCATCGGGGCGCCGATGGACCCATTCACACCGAGCGGCATGACGCGGAATCGAAAGGTGCCGTCAGCGACAAGCTTGGTCGCCGTGAATGCGCGCGCCGATGCTGGCACTTCCGTGGCACTCCCCCACTCTTCGCCGACAACTTCACCCTTGCGCTCGATGAGCCATCCCGTCAGTTGTGCCTGCGGTGTCGCGACGGACCACTCGACGAGGATCGCGCCGCCTGCGTCCCAAGGGACATCGCTCGCACGGGCGGCATCCGCTTGCGGTGCCGGGTCGGCGGCGCCCGCTGGCGAAAGTGCGATCACAAGTGCCGACGCGAAAGCCCCAGCGCATCGACTCCACCACGCTCTCAACATGCTTGGGGCCACGCCGCTACGGTAGCGGGAGTCGCGAAGTTGTGCAGGGACGCGGGGCTACTCGCCGACGAGTTCGACATTGGCGCGCGGTACGGTGACTCGCTCGCCATCATCGAGCACGACCTCGAGAACTCGCGCCTTCGACCCCGATCCGAGAACGGCGGGCTTCTCCGGCAGCGCACCCACGGCGCCGAGCGATCCGAAGTGAGGATCGCGAATGATGCGGACGCGGGTGCCGATCTCGAGAATGCCTGCGGTCGCACCGCCGGTGAACACTTCGCTTGTGCCCGCCTGGTCGAGCGCGATGACGATCTCGGGGCGCATGACACCCGCGCGAATCTGCGTCGCGCCGTTGACGCTGGCCATGCGCCCGGTGTTCCCCCCGAGGAGCGCGAAGGTCCGCGCGGCCATCGCAATGTCGCCAAAGCCCTCGGTGACGATGAGCGTGATGCCAAGCCGCTCACTGCCAGTGACGGCCACGCCGAGGTCGTAGCCGAGGACATCGCGCAGGTCCGCGTCGTCGATGCCGCCGGCGATGAGTGCTGCCGCGCCGACTTCGCGCGCGCGGTGGATGGCTCCCGCCGTCATGCGCGCGCCGCCGACGACGACGGCTCCCTTCATTGATGGAAGGATGTGCGATTCGTCGAAGGCTTCCGTGTGCGCCTTCGTCGCCATGGCGATCGGGCCGCAGACCTCGCCGCCGACGCCGAAGATCCCCTGCACGAATGCGGCGGGGGTCTCCACGACGACGCCTTCGCTCGCGATCACTTCAACGACGGTGCCACTCACGAACGCGCGCACCTGCACCGCGAGCTTGGGGCCGCGCACGATCACCATGCCGGTCGAGTCGGAGATGCTCTCGATGATCCCCTTGGCGGTCGACTTCCCTTCGGTCTTCATCATGCCGAAGATGCCTTTCGTGCGCGCGAGCGGCTCGCCGACCTCAACGGTGTCACCGACCTTCTTGAGCATGAGCGATGGGAGTTCGTTCGGGTTCGCCTGCATCATCGCGGCGAGCTTGATCGGGAAGATGTCGCCCTCGAGGAAAGTCTCTGCGACAACGGTCTCGGCGGTGACACGGTCGCCCTTGGCCACGCGCACCGTGCCAGACAGTGGCAGCAAGCGGCGCGCCTGAAATGTCGTGCGCGGCGTGACCTTGAGTCCTGGGGTGTAGGCCTTCGCCATCAGTACACCTCCAGCGCAGCAAGCCAGCGCGAGACCGCAGCACGGCGCTCGGCGTGCGTCTCGGGCAACCTAAGAGGCCGCCCGCGTGCGTCGAGAATGATGCCGACCGTGCCGCCAGTGACTTCTCGCGTGAGAGGTTTTCCGGGGCCCGCGCCCATGTCGAGTCCCTTCTCTGGCCGCACTTCGAGCGTCGCCTCAATGCCCGGCGCAAGGCGCACGAGCTTCATGTCGCCGCCCATGAGCGTGCCAGTTTGCGCTGCGCCTGTGCCCGCGCGCGATGTGAGCGTGTACGAGAGCGCGGGCTTTCCCTGGCGCACTTCTCCCTTGGGCGCGGCGCACCAACCGAGGACGATGAGACAGTCTTTCTCGAAGACTTCCATGGCCGCGCGCGCATTGACCGATGCCAGCACGCCCAGATGCGGCATCATGAAGATCGAGTCCTTGGCGATCTCCGTGAACCCCTCGGGTTCGAAGGCGTCGATCATCATGAGCGCGGTCTGCTCCATGCGCGGCGCGTGGGACAGAACGCCGCCCGAAGCGACCATGAGGTCCATCGTCATGGGATTCACGATCGACTTGCCGACCTCGTCCTGGCTGAACGCGTCACCGACGGTGCGCTGTTGTTGGACGCCCTTGAGCGTCGTCGCGAAAGCCTTGTGTTGAATGAACGCCAGCCGCAGCGCCTCGCGCGAGACCGCCTGCTCGAAGACGAGCGCATCAAGCGTCTGCGGGATCGTCGTCGGCCGAATCATCTTGTTCTTGACTCGGTTGCGGAGTTCGCGCTCGTCCATGTCGAGATGGACCCATCGCAGCACGCTTGCCATGCCGGCTTCGGCGCACACATTCGAGATGGAGTAGCTCATCCCGAGGTTGGCGCTGACAGTGCGATTGAAGGTGCCGCCGAACACACTGAACATGTCAGTCGTCGCGCCGCCGATGTCGACACCGACGACATTGATTCCGCGTCCCTTGGCGATGGTCTGCAAGATGTCGCCGACGGCGCCGGGAGTGGGCATGATCGGCGCGTTCGCCCACGCGATGAGCTTGTCGTAGCCGGGCGCGTGTGCCATCACATGCTCAAGGAAGACATCGTGGATGCGCTCGCGCGCGGGGCCGAGGTTCTCCTGCTCAAGTGTCGGGCGCAGATTCTCGACGATCGACAGTGCAAATCCCTCGCCGCCGAAGCAGCGTTCGATGGACGGCCTCGCGTCTTTGTTGCCCGCAAAGATCAGCGGCAGTTTGTATTCACCGCCGAACCTCGGGCGCGGTCGCGCGGGCGCGATGAGTTCGGCGATCTCCGTCACCTTCTTCGTGTCGCCGCCATCAGTGCCGCCGGAGACGAGCACCATGTCCGGGCGCAACTCGCGGATGCGCTGGATCTGCTCGTGCGGCTTGCGTCGGTCATTGCTCGCGATCGCGTCCATCACGATCGCACCGGCGCCGAGCGCGGCGCGTTTGGCGCTCTCGGCGGTCATCTCGCGGATGACACCCGCAACCATCATCTGAAGTCCGCCGCCGGCGCTCGAAGTACTGATGTAGAGGTCGCACCCGGCTTCGTCGCTCCTCGAAGTGCGACGGATGATCGTGCCATCGTCGGCGATGAGTTGGTACCCCGAGAGTTCTTGAAGTTCAGTCACGGAGTTTGTGACGCCGAGTGTCACATCGGCGAACGGCGCCTCAACGGTCGTGGGCGCTTCACCGCGAAAGGTCTGGCGGAAGACCCCGTCCTTCTCCTCGATGAGGATCGCCTTTGTCGTGGTGCTGCCGCAGTCGGTGGCGACGATGCGCATGGGGGCGAAAGAGTAGGGTCTCGCGGTGGCTTTGTCCTAGGATGACCTCGATGAGTGACCCTGCGCACCTGGGCGCGATCGCAAGGGCATTTCGACACAGCCTTGACGGGATCGCTGCGGCGCTGCGCGAGCGAGCGTTTGTGCAGGAACTTGTGGTCATCGTGCCGCTCGTTGTCGTGGCGTGGGTGCTCCCGTTCACGCTCGTCGAGCGCGCACTCTTGACAGCGTCGCTTCTGGGCATTCTGCTCGTTGAAATCTTGAACTCAGCCATCGAGGCCGTGGTCGACCTCGCCTCGCCGCAGCGGCACGCGCTGGCGAAGCGAGCCAAGGACCTCGGCAGCGCCGCGGTCCTGGTGGCGATCGGAATCGCCGCGATCACTTGGGGGTGCGTGCTCATTGCGCACTACGGACCGGGTGCGACAAGCGCACACTGAACTTCTGACGGGAACCGGGTTCTCTCGCTGTCACCTCGCGGGGTGGGTCAACGCGCCCGTGTTCCGCACGCGGATTGTCCGCTCGATCAAGGAGGATTCCGCGCCCGGCGCGTCGTACCCGAGAGGCAGTGCGATCATCGCGGCCGCAGCTTCCACGGCGCGTGCGAACTTGTCACCTCGTGCCGCGCTCTGAGCCGGTCGATCCAGCGGCACACGGGGACAGTGCGTCGGCGAACACGAACCACCACGCGGACACAAGCGATGCGCATGACAGGCTCATTGTCCTCCTCCTTCCCAGATTGGAATTCTCACCCAACGCAGAACGCTGGCGCCCTCAAGGCGCACGAATCCCCCGCCAAGCGGCCGACGATTCTCCACAGCGAATTGGAGGACGCACTGACGAACCCCCGTCGCGACTCCATCGCGGTCGCGCAACTCACCCCACTCCGGTTCGGTGACCGCTGGAACACCCGCTGAATCGAACCCAGCGCCGACCATCAGCACGCCGCCAATGCGCGGCGGCATCGGATCGCCCCACGCACTGAGCGGGACAAGGAGGTGCTTGCCGCCGTCCTCCCACTAAGGAACTCCCGCATCAATCTGAACCCCCTGCCGACCGCGGCCGCACACCGAGAGTGTCAGGGACTCGCCGGCCGAGAGGCGGAGCCATACTGTGTGTGAAAAGGCGCGACCGGTTTGCGGCCGCACTCCAATCTTGATCTGAGATCGCCCGCAGGGAATCTCGAGAATCGAGTCCACCTCAAGGCATCCGCAACTCTTCACCACGTCCAACACGCCGACTGGTCGCGCACCCAGATTCTCCACTTCGAACGACACGCGTATCGGCGGCTGGATCGCGTCGGGAATTGCATCCACTTCTCCGAGGTCAACCTTCCGCTCAGAGATGAGCCGCACTTCCTTCTTGGCCGCCGTGTGCGGCGGTACGGCGCCGTCGTCCGTGCACGCCCCGACGACTGCAACAAGGAGGATGCTAAGTTTGGGTCCGCAGAGGGACGCGAGGTCTGCCAACGCACGCCGCAGCAGAGAGGCAAGACTCATTCGACTCGCGTTGCTCGCTTGAGCAGTTCCTCGATCGGTGGCAGCAGCGCACTGGTGAAGGGTTCAGCCGCGAGGAAGGACTGGTTGGCGGCACGAAAGGCTCTCGCGCCGCCACGGATCACGATCCCCATCTGGGAGTTGAAGAAGAGTTGCCCCGGATCGAGACGGTGAAACGCTGCCCATGCCTCATCGAATTCGCCGACGCTCAATGCTCTTCGTTCGACCAACTTGAACTCCTTGTTGGCCTCGCCAATCTCATACCCAGCCTCCGGCTGGTGAACCCGTGTCTTGCTATTCAGCGTGACGGCGGCGGGGACGAATTGGCCGCCCAACATCGCTGTCGACTGCACCTCAAGGATCCCAGATACCGCTTCCCTTCCGTCCCGGTCGAGCGTTGTCATTCTCACGCGCCGAACTGTGCCGTCGTTCGGTATCGATCCGGACAATTCTGTTGACCAAGAGGGGCCAGCAAGGACCCAGCCAGTCTCGGTGCGACGAACATCGGTCGCTGCCACAAGCGATGCCCACCAGTTGCAGCGCTCGCTCTCACACTCCAAGAACCGCCCCGATTGATCAAGAAGTCCGAGTCCTCGGAAGCGCCAGTCGATATCCCCCTCACGGCTCGCTGCCATCGTGTGATCGGCGAGCCGCGTCACCGCACCGCGAGGACCGAACGCGGTCCCGAGCGCCCTGCGCTCCGCAACTGGTGCTCCCACTGCCCATCCACAAATGATCGTCCGTCCGTCGGGATGCTGCAGCAGCGTGCCGGCGAGCGGCTCAACTGGGATCTCGCGTGCTGCCCCGCCCGAGCTTTCTGGCGTCCAAGTCATGCGTGTCGTCACGATGAATTCAAGACCAAGGCCATCGACGGGTGGAGTGTGCGCTTTCGCGACCTGATCCAGAAAAGCGCGCAGCGCCTCGGCTTCGGACGGCGCCTGCGCCGCCGCGAGACACGCCGCGCATGTCAGTGCGGTCACGGTGGACCGCATCGCCAGTGCGCTATTCGCCATTGCGGCACCAAAGGCGCGCACAGTTCATCCCGGTCTGAACCACTCCGGTGCAGGACATCCCCTTGCAGGTCCCTGCCATGACCGCTCCACAGTCCCCGGTGATCGGATGCCCCGAGCTCTCGTCGGCACAGAACGCGTACTTGTTCTGAACTTGCATGCGTGCGGCCTGATAGGGCGGTGCCGCACCGCCCAGTGCGGCCCATTGTACCCCCAACCCCGACGCCGCGATCGTTCTCGGGAAGAAACGGCGAGTGCATCTCACCGATTCTTCCCGAGAATGCGGCGTCCACCGCGAACTACGCGCGCCCGCGTTCGCGCTCGGCTTCGAGCACCTCGATGCGGCGACAGAGGTACTCAACGCTGCCGCCGCGCTCAAGGAATGTGGCGAGCGTCGACCACATCGAAGCGTCGAGCACCACTGTCACGAACGGCTGGAGGAAGTGCATCGCGGCGGCGCCAACACCTGCGAGCGGACGACTCGACTCAAGGAAGATGAGCGCAGGAGTCGCCATCCTTCGCCGCACGACTTCGACGGCGACACGCTCGACGAGTTTGGCCTCTTCTTCTGTCGGCGTCGCTGGGCCCGGCGGATCGACATGAAATGCGCGCGTGAATCCCTCGCGCATCCGATCCCACCAGGATGAAGGCCGCGCGCTCACGCCCACGCCTCCGCGCGCGTCTTTGCTCTGAGTCTCGCGCGCAGGCGCTCGCACTCAATCGGCGAGAGCGCGTCGGTGTCGAAGTGAACACCACGTGCCATCGCTCGACGCGTCGGCGCCGAGGCGAGCACGACGCGCGTCGAGCGCCACGTGACGCAGCCCACGCTCGCCCAGTCGATCGTGCGCCTTGAGAACGGATACGCCACCTCGACTCCGCTGTCCGTGACCGACACGCGCGTGGGCAGGAAAAACCGCGAAGTCGCGAGAAACAGGGCGAGCGTCGAGAGCGCCCCCCAGATCCAGTCTTCCATCGCAACGCCGACAAGTGCCCCCATGATCGCGATGCCCGCGAGCGTCACGGCGGCAGCACCCTTGCGCCATCTCGCCGGGTGATTCGTCCACGACATCTCCTCAAGAGGCATCGAATCGCAGCGTACGGGAGTTACGATTCCCCCATGGGCACGATCAATCCAACCGCGGTGGTGGCTGACCCGACGCCGGCACATGACACACTTGGCGATCCCACCGGATGGGATGGTGAGGGCGGCGTGGCCGATCCTGTGCACCTCGTGAAATGGGCGCAGGAGAACCGTCACCTCATGAAGCCGCCGGTTGGCAACAAGTACCTCTTCAGCGGCCGTGACTTCTTCGTGATGCTCATCGCCGGCCCCAACGCGCGCAACGACTATCACATGACCGACTCCGAAGAGTGGTTCTACCAATTGAAGGGCGATGTCTCCGTGCGCGTGCGTGATGCGCGCGGCATCCGCGACATCCCGCTCAAGGAGGGCGAGTGCCTGTTCATCCCCGGCGGTGTGCCGCACCGTCCGCAGCGCGGTCCAGAGACGCTCGGACTCGTCGTCGAACGGCGGCGTCCCGCGCACGAGAAGGAACACATGATCTTCTATTGCGACTCCTGCGGCGAGCTTGTCTATGACAAGGTCTTCTCGTGCAGCGACATCGTGCAGCACTTCACCCGCGCGATGGAGGAGTTCTGGGCCGACCCTCTCCTCTCGACATGCAAACACTGTGGCACGCGGGTCCCCAAGCCAGCGCCGAGGACGAAGTAGCGGCGGCTGATCGCTAGACTTGCTTGATGCGCGGTGTGCGCGTCATCGATATTCATACGCACATGCTGCCCGAGCGTTGGCCGGATCTGCGCGAGCGCTATGGCTGTGGCGGATGGGTCGCGCTCGAGCACTGTGGGCACTGCCGCGCGCGGATGATGATCGACGGGGCCTGCTTCCGCGAGATTGAGTCGAACTGCTGGGATCCCGGGCGGCGCGCACGCGAGTGCGATGAGTCGGGCGTCGACATGCAGGTCGTGTCGACGGTGCCGGTGATGTTCTCCTATGGCGCGAAGGCCGCGCACGCGTATGACCTTTCGCAGATCCTCAATGACCACCTGGCGGGGGTCGTGCGAGCCGCGCCTAGGCGCTTTCTGGCGCTCGGGACGGTGCCGCTCCAGGAGAGCGCACTCGCCGTGCGCGAACTCGAGCGCTGCGTGCGCGAACTCGGAATGCCCGGTGTCGAGATCGGAACGAATGTCAACGGACGCGATCTCGATGACGCTGGGCTCGACGAGTTTTTCGCCGCGGCTCAGTCGCTCAGCGCGGCGATCTTCGTCCATCCCTGGGATGTGATGGGGCGGCATGAGACACCGCGCTACTGGATGCCGTGGCTCGTTGGGATGCCGGCTGAGACCGCGCGCGCGGCGTGTGCGCTCGCCTTTGGCGGCGTGCTCGACCGGTACCCGCGACTCAAGGTCTGCTTCGCGCATGGCGGGGGCGCATTCCCGTACACGCTGGGTCGTATCGAACACGGCTTCGAGGCGCGCCCTGACCTGTGCGCGACGAGGTCGACGACGCCTCCGCGCGAACATCTGAAGCGCCTCTACTTCGATTCGATCGTGCACGACCCCGAGGCGCTGCGCTACCTCGTCGCGACAGTAGGCGCCGAGCGCATCGCAATGGGGTCGGACTATCCGTTCCCGCTCGGCGAAACACCACCGGGGCGCCTCGTCCGCGATGCGGCGTGGCTCACTGACGCACAGCGCTCGCGAATCCTCTTCGGCACGGCGGCAGAGTGGCTGGGACTCTCCACATGACGCGCACCGCGCCCTCGTCGATCTTGGGCCTCACGGCTGCGGATCTCAAACCGACCGCCGAGTTCGCGGCGTGGTGCGACGCGCACGATCCGCTGGCATCGTTCCGCGACGAGTTCGAGATCCCTCGCGGCGCCGATGGCCGTCCGGTTTCGTACATGGTCGGCAATTCGCTCGGCCTGATGGCGAAGACCTCGCGACGGCTGGTGACGGAGGAACTCGACGACTGGGCCACGCTCGGCGCCGAAGGACATGTGCACGGGCGGCGTCCGTGGGTTTGGTACCACGAGCATTTTCGCTCCGGGCTCGCGAGTCTCGCCGGTGCGAAGGAGTCGGAGGTTGTCGCGATGAACACGCTGACAGCCAACCTCCACTTTCTCTTGATGAGTTTCTACCGTCCAGCGGGGGCGCGGCGGCGCATCCTCGTCGAGCGCGGCGCGTTCCCCAGCGACCGATTCGCTGTGCGCTCGTTCGTGCGCGCGATCGGCGGTGAAGAGGCCATCGATGTGGTCGAGGTCGCACCGCGCGAGGGCGAAGAGTGTCTTCGACACGCCGACATCGAAGCGACGATCGCACGCGAAGGCGACTCACTCGCCCTCGTTCTCTTGAGCGGCGTGCAGTACTACACAGGACAGGTGCTCGACATCGCGAACATCACCCGCGCCGCGCACGCGGTGGGTGCTCGTTGCGGCTGGGATTTGGCGCATGCGATGGGCAATGTCGAGTTGCGCCTGCACGACTGGGGAGCGGATTTCGCCTGCTGGTGCTCGTACAAGTATTTGAACGGCGGGCCAGGCGCCGTCGCGGGTGCGTTCATTCATGAACGCCATCACGGCACGCCGCCACCGAGGCTCGAGGGTTGGTGGGGCACGAACCCGTCGAATCGTTTCGAGATGGGACCTCGGTTCGAGCCCGGACCCGGCGCGGATGCCTGGCAAGTATCGAACCCGCCGATCTTGTCGCTCGCACCGCTCAGAGCGAGTCTCGATCTCTTCCAGAAGGCTGGCATGGAGAGCCTCGTGTGCAAGGCGCGAGCGATGACGGGATTCATCGAGATGGCGCTCAGGGACCGCGGCGCAAACGGCGTGCGGATCCTGACGCCACCGGCGACGAGCGAGCGCGGATGCCAGTTGTCGATCTCGCTCGAGGGACCGCCCGAACGCGCGCGCAGGGTGTTCGAGTCGCTCAAGCCACGCGGCGTGTACTGCGACTTCCGCCATCCGCGTGTCATCCGCGCCGCGCCCGCGCCGCTGTACACGAGCTTCGGCGATTGCTGGCGACTCGTCGACGCGATCGCGTCGGTGCTGTGACGGTGCCGCGCGTTTCCTAGACTCCGCCTCGTGTCCAAGCGCGTGCTCATCGTCGGAGCTGGACTTGCGGGATGCCTTCTGGCGACCTACCTCGCGCGCGCGGGCTGGCAGGTGGACCTTCGCGAGCGCCGCGGCGATCCACGCCATGAGGGTCACATCGGCGGCAGGTCGATCAACCTCGCCCTGAGCGCGCGCGGCCTCAAGGCACTGCGCCGCGCCGGACTCGAGACGGCGATCCTTCGAGACGCGATCCGCATGCCCGGACGGATGATCCACTCGCGCGCGGGTGCCCTCGCGTTCCAGCGGTACTCAAGCAATCCCGCCCACGCGATCGTCAGCGTGTCACGAAGCCGGCTGAACCTGACGCTCTTGCTGTGCGCGGCGTCCGAGTCGCAGGTCAATGTTTCGTTTCATCAGCGATGCACCGGCGTCGATGCCTCGCGCGGTGAGGCAACATTTGTTGATGACCGCACTGGGGCGATCTCGCACGCGACGGCTGATCTCATCGTCGGTGCCGACGGCGCCTTCAGCGCGGTGCGCGACATCATGCACAAGGTGGAGGGCTTCGACTACCAGCAGTCATGGCTGTCGCACGGCTACAAGGAACTGTCGATCCCGCCGGCGGTGACGGTCGGAACTCACGCCCCGGAAGCCCGCGCACGATTCGCGATGGACGCCAATGCGCTCCACATCTGGCCGCGCGGAGGATCGATGATGATCGCCCTGCCTAACCCGGACGGGTCCTTCACCTGCACGCTGTTTTGGCCCCACAAGGGCGAGGGGAGTTTCGCCGAGTTCCCCACCGCCGCGCGCGCCCGAGAGCACTTCTCGCGCGAGTACCCCGATGCACTCGCGATCATGCCGACATTCGACGAGGACTTCGCGCGCAACCCGGTGGGATCGATGGTGACGGTCCGCGCACGGCCGTGGTCGCAGTCGGGTCGCCTGACGCTCGTTGGTGATGCCGCGCACGCGATCGTTCCGTTCTTCGGCCAAGGGGCCAACGCAAGCTTCGAGGACTGCGAGGCGCTCGTCGATGCGCTCGCCGCGCACGACGGCGACATCGCGGCCGCGCTCGTCGCCTACGAAGTGCAGCGCAAGCGAAACACCGACGCGATCGCGCAGATGGCGCTCGAAAACTTCGTGGAGATGCGCGACAAGACGGCCTCGGCACTCTTCCGCCTCAAGAAGCGTGCAGAAAAGGCGCTTCATGTCATCGCGCCTTCATGGTTCACGCCGCGATACGACATGGTGAGCTTCGACACGATGCCCTACGCGGACGCGCTCGCGAAAGCGCAACGGCAGGACCGCGCGCTCATCGTGCTCGGCATCGCCACGGCGGTGCTCGTGCTCGCGCTTGCGTCGTGGGCGGTGTGGCGGTGATCGCCGGCATCGGTCAGGTGCTGCGACTTCCCCCACTGCCGCGGATCCGCATCTCGCTGACCGCAGGCACGATCTGTCTGCTGCTCACGCTGATGAGTTGGTCGATGGTGCCGCTGTACCTGCGCCATCTCGCCAGCCATGTCGACTTCTGGACCAACAACGCTTGGCGATACGGAGCGAGCGCGATCTTCTGGCTCCCCGCAGTGGCGTGGGCCTTCCACAGAGGGCACCTCCGGGCACGCATCTGGCGTGACGCGCTCGTCCCCTCGGCGGCGAACATCGCTGGGCAAGTCTGCTTCACCGCGGCGTTCCACGAGATGAACCCCGGGCTCGTGACCTTCGGGCTTCGCACGCAACTCATCTGGGTCGCTTTGGGCGCGCTCCTTCTCGTACCAAGCGAGCGACCCATCATCATGAGTCGCCGCTATCTGATCGGCGCTGCGGTGCTCGTGGGCGGACTCGTCCCGGTGCTCATCGGCGGCGACAAGTCGCTGGGCGCATTCAATGTGACCGGGACGACACTCTCCATCGCCTGCGCCGTCGGGTACGCGATGTACGGCCTCGGCGTCCGTCGATGGATGAGCTCATACCACCCGATCATCGCGTTTGCTGTCATCTGTCAGATGACGGCGGCCGGGCTCGTTGTACTGATGATCCTTTTCGGGCGCGACCATGGGGCCTATGTCCCCGATCTCGATGGGTGGATTCTCCGCGACCTCGCGGTCAGTGCATTCTTCGGGATCGCGGTCGGCCATGTCTTCTATTACATGTCGATCGCGCGGGTCGGCATTGTGATCACAAGTGGAGTGCTCCAGCTGCAGCCATTCCTCGTGAGCGCCGCGAGCTTCTTCATCTACGGCGAACTGTTCACCTGGTGGCAGTGGGTCGCCGGTGCCATCGCGGTCGCGGGCGCGTATCTCATGCTCACATGCAAGGGCAGCGGCGCCAAGCAGGTCGGGATGGCGAGTTCCGAAGGCGGCGACTGAGCGCGCGCCAGCCCATCGCCTTCGCTCCGCGACGAGCTCGGTTGGCTACTTCACGAGACCGCTGGCGTTCACGAGCGCCTCCGAGACATCGGTGTGGTGATGCACAAGCTTCCAACCGCCGCGCTCCTTGCGGAACACATTCGTTGCGCGGAACCTCACCTTCACGGACTTACCGTCGGCGGTCATGTTCTCGCCGACCTCTTCGGTGACCGTGTAGCCCATGCACACTCCGGCGACGACTTGCACATGCTCGGCCGCAACCTTGCCTCCGAGCTTGAGCCCGGACTCGCGCTTCCACTCGGCACCCACGGCGTCCCATCCGACGAGGCGGCCTCCGAATGGGCCAAGTTGCGAGACATCACTCTCGTGCGACCAGACCGCGTTCATCGGCTCGACATTGCCGACGAACATCTGGTTGAGCGCGGAGTAGAACGCATCACTCGCGGCACGGACCCCCGCAGTGTCTGCGTCGGAAGGCGGGCAGCAGACGGCACCCCCAGCACCAGCGCCGCACTGCAGTGAACTGCAGCACCCAGAGAGCGAAGTCCCAAGGGAGAGCGCAACGACTGCGGCGATCGATCGGTGGGTCATGGCACGAATCGTAACGACTACCGATGTGGGTGCCGCCACTACTCCCGCAAGCCCCTCCACCACGCTCCCAAGCCCTCGCCGTTTCGAACGGCGGTGAGCGCGATCCGCACTTCCTCCGCCTTGAACAACGCGCAGCCCCCGATCGCTTCGACCTCCCGCTCAAGGTCCTCGAAGAGCGCGCAGATTTCCGGCGGCGCGTCGAATCGTGCCGTTGCGCGGTCCTCACGACCAACTTCATCGGACGCTTCCGCGACCCATCTTGCCCTCGCATTGAATCCAGCAGCCTGCGCGTGCCACAGGCGTGCCGTGAGCGTCAGGGTGTGCGTTGAGCCGAGCGCGCGCGTGTTGTCAGCAACAAGTGCCGCTCCCGTGGCCTCCAACGCCCGCCACTTCGCCGCCAACTCCCGGTCGAGGAGCCTCGGCGTCCCGACGCTCTCTCCCGCATCCTGATTCGCCCGACCTTCCACAGCGGCCGCTACTTCGAACTGCAGAAAACGCGTCCGCACACGAAGCAAGTCAGGATCGTCGGCGCTGCGTTGAAGCGAAAGTTCGGCTATGAGCGCCGGATAGTCAGCAAGGATTCCGACCCAGTTCTGGAGTTCTGCTTTGCGGAACCGATAGCGCCATCGGAGCGGGTCATCCCTCGGGAGCGTCGCCACCAACTCGGCAACCAGTTGGTGGAACGACCTCATCGCCGTCGGGTCATCGTTGCCTTCGCGCCCGGGCCAAGCGATGGGCTGACCCGACAACTCGACGGCGGCGCGGATTGCCGCGGGGTCTTCAAGTTCTCCAAGCGCCGCGAACTCGTCGAGCGCGTCCGCGTAGGGCGCTATTGCGGTCAACACTTCCTGCTGCGACTGAATGAGGGAGCTCAGGTACAGCGCGGCCGCCTGCGCAGCACCCAATTGCACGAGAAGCCGCGCCCGAAGGAGTCGGATCTCGTCTCCCTGACCCGATCGCGCGAGTTCATTGAGCGCCGGTTCGAGGAGTGCGATGGCTTTCGCCGGTTGCTCGAGTTCAACATACGCCTTCGAGAGTGTGCGTGCGATCTCGCCGGTGACGAGGTTGCTGTGATCGGAGAGGTCAGCGAAGTACGCCGCTGCCGCAGCATCGATGGCCTCCACCATGAGTTGTCGATCCCGCCCCCGGGCCACGCCGGGGCTGATGCCACGCAGCACATTCGCAAGCACCGTGTTGACCTCGCGGGCTTGATCGATTGCCGTCTGCGCCAACAGCGCACTGCGTTCCGAATGGATCGCTCTGGATTGCGCGAGAGCGGTGATGACGCCAAGTGCAAGGATGGCGAGCACGATGGCGATCGCCGCCCACGGATTGCGTCGAACGAGGCGCGCGACGACATAGGTGCGGCTTGCCACGCGCGCAGACACCGGCTCGCGCCTGAGCCAGCGCCGGATGTCCACTGCGAGCGCCTCTGCGCTCTGGTAGCGCAGACTCGGCTCGGGCATTGTCGCCTTTGCAATGATCGCGTCGATGTCGCCACGCAGTGCCCGTGTGTGCGCGGCCACGCCGTCGAACCCGCGCGCCTGCGCAGCGCGCTGGCGCGACACGAGAGCACGATCGAGAAGATTCGCAGCGGCAACAGCGCAGGACGCGAGCGCTCTGATCCCTGTCGCGGTTGAACCGTTCTCCCTCGGCGTGGGTCGGATGCCCGTCACAAGCTCGTCGAGAATGATTCCAAGCGAGTACACATCGCTTCGCGCATCGGGTCCAGCCCCGAAGTCAATCTGCTCGGGTGCCATGTACGCGCGCGTGCCGAGCCGACGACGGTCTTGGTCGAGCGTTTGGGTGTCCCCGCCATCCTGCTCGAGCGCGCACGCAATCCCGAAGTCGATGATTCGTGGCTCCGGCGGGCGGTTGACCACGAGAATGTTCCCGGGCTTGAGATCGCGATGCACGATCCCCTGCACATGCGCGGCCTGCACGCCGTCGCACACTCGAGCGAACAGGGACAGCCGTTCGCGCAGGCCCACCGCAGCATCGTCGCATGCTGTGGTGAGAGAGGCTCCCTCGAGGAGCGGCATGGAGAACCAGGGCCGACCGTCCTCGGTCACACCAGAGTCAAGGATGGGGACCACGATGGGATGGTCGATGCGGCTGAGCGCACGCTGTTCGCGAGCGAACCGAGCGATGATCGCCTTCGTCTCAAGTCCTCGCTTGAGGATCTTGATCGCGATCCTGCGCGAAATCGGCGGATCTTGAATAGCCACGAACACTTCGCCGTACGCACCCTCGCCCAGACGACCGACGATGGTCGCGGTGCCGACCCGCGCCGCACCTCCGTCGATCGCCTGCTGCACATCCGTCCCGATGTCAGCGAGCGCGCGATCGAGCCGCGAGAGTCGAAGGCCCTTCGCGGAAGCAAAGAGTGGGTCGCGTGGGTTGTCAGCCCCTCCTGCGTCGTCACCCCGTGCGTCCTCACCGCCGGTGATGCGAAGCGGTCTGGGCTGGGGCTCAGGCTGCGTCATGATCGTGGTGCTTCGCGTCGATGTGTCGCGCGAGTTCCGCCCGTCCGATTTCGAGGTCGCGGTAGGCCGTCCGATCGCTGATCCCAATGAGTTCTGCCGTGCGGCTCAGGTCGATGCCGCCGACGAGGTGAAGCGTGACCACTTCCATCGCTCGTGGATGCGTCTGCGCAACAACCAACATTGCGGCAATGAGCTCGTCGCGGTCGGTGGCTGCATTCCGAGTCGCGATCGGACCCTCGGGACGCCGCGGTCCGGTCGCGTCTGCCTCACTCGTTGTGGTCGCCGCGTCAAGGCTCAGTGTCTTCTTGCGACCGCCACGCTTCGCGCGCAACCGCGACCTCGCGTCATCGGCGAGGACGCGCGCCATGAACACCGTCGCGAGGCCTCGCAAGTGCTCCTCGCTCGCCGGCGGCGATCGCTGTTGCATGAGGCGTATCACACTTTCGGCCACGAGGCTCGAAGGACTCATTCGATCGACTCCGCGTCGACTCGAGAGCGAACGCTCCGCGATGCGCCGGAGAGCCGAGTAATGCGCTTCGATGAGCGAAGAAAACGTTTCCACAACTCGTCGACGCGACATTGCGCCACCGACCTGCCAAGATCCTGATGATGGTGCCCCCAGAACCGCCATGCGCTGAATCATACGATTCGCCGCTCACGCCCACGCGCGGTTGCGGGCGAATCGGGGGTTCACCCTGTCCCGACCTTCGCGGCGAGGACAATGGACGGCATGAGTCCATCTCTGCTCGCCGCTGCCGCGTGGACCTTGTTCCTCAACATGGCGAGTGTTGCCCGTGCGGGCGATCCTCCCTACGCGGCGCTCTTCGACGACACCCGCGTCCACGCCATCACGGTGACGCTCTCGGCCGCTGCTGCTGAGTCGCTCCGGGAAGACCCCACCGCATGGGTCCGAGCCGATGTCGAGATCGACGGGGCGGTCGTCCACGCCGTCGGAGTCCGGCACAAGGGCAATTCTTCCATGGGCATCGGGACACCGAAGCTGCCTCTCAAGATCGACTTCGGCGAGTTCACGAAGGACCAGTCGTTCCACGGACTCAAGATGCTGGTCCTCAACAACAACTTTAAGGACCCGTCGATGTTGCGCGAGAAGTTGGCATATGACCTCTTCCGCGAACTGGGGGCCCCAGCCTCGCGCTGCGCACACGCGCGGGTGGTTCTGGAAGTGACCGGAGCTCCGCCGACAGAAGGCTCGGCCAGCCCCGCTCCCAAGCGAATCGATCTCGGCCTCTACACCATGGTCGAGCATGTCGACGAGGTGTTCCTCGACGAGCGATTCGGTACCCACGAGGGCAACCTCTACAAGTTGGAGATGGACCCGTTCCAGACGCGCGGCCCGGCGATGGGTCCCCCGGGCGCGTCTCGGTCCGTCGAACTGAAGACCAACGAGACGACGAACGACCGATCGCGTCTTGATGCGCTCGTGCGCGCGGTCGCGGAGGCGAGCGCCGACCTCTCCGTGATGGTCGACTTCCCCTCTTTCGCGAGATACACCGCGCTCTGTAGCGCGCTCGCCAATCTCGACTCGCCAGTTGGGACTGGACACAACGCGTACCTCTACGACGATCCGAAGACAGGCAAGTTTGTCATCGTGCCGTGGGACCTCAATGAGGCGTTCGGGAACTTTCAGATGGGTCCTGCCAACGAACTACTGGACTGGAGCATCGCGAAGCCCTACGCCGGGCGCAAGCCCCTCTTTGAGCGACTCATGGGTGATGCAAGGTTTGCCGAGCTCTATCGGACGGAACTCCGTCGGTTCATTGACGGCCCTTTCAATCCGGCTCGCATGGATGCACGCATCGACGAACTCGCGAAGGTGATCCGCAAGGATGCCGGGTCCGACACCAACACGCGCCGCGCTCCAGACGAGTGGGCTCGCTCGCTGACGACGGACTCGTCGCCACCGAATGGTCCTGGTGCTCGCGGCCAACAGGCACGCGGACCGAACCCGATGCTCTCCACCGTGCTTGGCCTCAAGCCGTTCGTGAGTCGCCGCGCCGAGTCGATCAAGACGCAACTCGACGGCAAGTCAACAGGCAAGGTGATTGAAGGACGGCTGGGTGGACCCGGCGGACCCCCTAGGCCGCGCGGCCAAGGTGGCCCCGGCGGCCCTCCTGGGGGGCCGCCCGTTCCCGGCGACTAGCGCACTTCGCACGCAAGGCAGATCGCCTTCACTTCAACGGCGATCGGTGTAGGCAAGCTCAGCACCTCGATCGTCGTGCGCGCCGGGCCGGGATTCCCGGCGCCGGCGAAGTACTCGGCATAGATTCGGTTGTAGGTCGCGAAGTCACGCTTCATGTTCGTCAGGAACACAGTGACATCAACGACGCTCGTCCATGGCAGGCCCGCGTCGGCCACGACGAACCGCACATTCTCGAAGCAGGCCCGGCACTGGATCTCGAAGTCAAAGGGTTCGACTCCAGGGATCACCGTGCTCCCTTTCTGACGCGGCCCAACTCCACTCAGAAACACGAGATTTCCTGCGCGCTTCGCATGCGGATAGGGACCCACCGCCTCGGGTGCGCGCGTGGAGTGGATCGCTTCACCATCACGCATGCGTGGACCCCTGAAGTTGCGGGCTCGTCACTTCACGCGGGCCATGCACGACCGCGACCGGCTCGGCGAAGAAGCGCAGCGATTCCGTGCCGCCCTCTCGGCCGAGCCCACTCGCGCGCACGCCGCCGATGGGGACGCGGAGATCCCGCACCATCCATGAATTGATCCAGACGGTGCCGCAGTCGAGTGCCCCCGCGAATCGCTGCGCGCGTGTGTCGGTTCGGCACCACACGCTCGCGGAGAGCCCGTACCGAGTGCCGTTGGCGATCGCGATCGCCTCGTCATCGGTGTCGAATGGAATCAGCGTCGCGACAGGCCCGAAGATTTCTTCCTGATTCGACCGCGCGGTCGGTGCAAGCGAATCGATCAGCGTCGGCGCGAAGAACGCACCGCCGCGAACTCGCTCGGGCAGCACCGCCGAATCAACGCGAGAGCCGCCAACGAGGACTCGGCCGCCCTCTGAGATCGCCGCCTCCACGGCCGCCGCGACCTTCAGAAGATGCTGTGCCGAGATGAGTGAACCGAGATCCGTCGTCGATTCCATCGGGTCCCCCACCTGAAGGCGTCGCACCCTCGCCACGAGTCGAGGCACGAAGCGATCCCACGCGGATCGCTCCACCAGAATGCGCGACGCGCAGTGGCACACCTGCCCCTGGTTCGTGAACGCCGCCCGCGCGATGCCCTCAACGGTCGCATCCACAGCATCGCCCGCGACCGCGTCCGCGCAGACGATCGCGGCGTTCTTTCCGCCGAGTTCGAGCGCGACGCGCTTGAATGATGGCGCGGCGGCGCGTGCGATCGACTCGCCCGTCATGGTCCCGCCAGTAAATGTGATGCAGGCCACTCTCGGATGTGCCACGAGCGCCGCGCCCGAGAGCGGCCCGCGCCCATGCACGACATTCAATACGCCGCGCGGGAATCCCGCCTCGACGGCGCGCTGCGCGAGCATCCATGCCGAGAGCGGCGTCACCTCGCTCGGCTTGCCCACCACCGTACAACCGGCCGCGAGCGCGGGCGCCATCTTCCAGGTGAAGAGATAGAGCGGGAGATTCCAAGGCGAGATGCAGGCGGCCACGCCGAGTGGTCGCCGCCTCACCATCGCGCGTCCCTGCGCCGTCTCGTAGGCCTCGAGTTCGGTATCGAGCACTTCGCGCGCGAAGAATCTCAGGTTGGCGATCGCCCGCGGAATGTCGAGGCTCCGCGCAAGCGACAACGGCTTCCCCGTGTCGATCGATTCCACGCGCGCAAACTCCTCCGAGTCGCGCTCGACAAGGTCGGCAAGGCGGTCGAGGAAACCCGATCGCGCCTTCACGGGCAGATCGCGCCACGCGGGAAACGCATTCGCCGCGGCCTCAACGGCCGCATCCACATCGTGCGCGGTCGAATCAGGCGCCGTCGCGATCTGCCCAAGCGTTGCCGGGTCGAACACATTGATGATGGCGCCGCCACTGGCGCCCTGAAACGCTCCATCGATCAGGTTCTGTACGACGCGCATGGCGGCCACAGCCTCAAGGATACGGCGGCTCGCGCCCTCCTCGCGTTGGCTACCTAACGACTCGCTCGCCGAAGTGCTGCACGCACCGGGCTCGCGTCGAACCCTTCGAGCGCAAGAGGCAGCGCGCAGAGTTCGTACTCGCCGCAGTCCACATGGGCGAGCACGAGCCCCTCGATGATCGACACGCCTCGCGCCGCGAACCGCGCGTGCGCCGGAAGGTCCTTCGAGTCCGCGCAGTCCACACTGGGCGTGTCGACCCCGATGAGCCGCACGCCCGCGTCGGCGAGCCAGTCCACGAGCGCTGGTTCCAGCGCAAGGAAGTCCGCGCTCCACGCATCAGGATCCGGATACGAAAGCGTGGCGATGAGGAGCCTCGGTGTCGCTGGCACCCAGTTGTGTTTCACATCGAGATCCGCTCGGCCGACGCGCCGACTCGCGCACTCCGCCCCTGCGCGCACCCGGATGACTTCGCAACGACCCCAGTAGAGGTCCAGCGGCTGGCGGTCGATCGTTGCGCCCTCTCGCTCATAGTGGCTCGGCGCATCCGCATGCGCTCCTAGGTGCACCGTCGTCGTGAGAGAACTCAGCGTGAACGCGTCACCCGTGCCCATGTCAAACGCCACCGTTCGCAACAGCGGCACATCGCCAGGAAACACCGCCGTACGCTGCGAGAGCCTCGGGGAAATGTCGATGGCCTCCGCCGCCATCGCTAGGTCTGCATCACCGTTCGACCACCATCGACAGGGAGATTGACTCCCGTCACATAGCTCGCCGCCGGCGAAGCGAGAAATGCCGCCACCGAGCCAATCTCGCCCGCGTCGCCCAATCGACCCGCGGGAATCGTTGCAATCGCCGCGCGCTCGACCTCGTCGACAGTCGACCCCGACCGAGTCGCACGACCCTTGAAGATCGCCTCGAGCCGCGCGGTCTTCGTGAACCCGGGCAAAATCGTATTGACCGTGATGCCAAACGGCGCCAGTTCCCCCGCGAGCGAACGCGCCCAGTTCGCGACCGCAGCGCGCACGCTGTTGGAGACGCCCAGTCCGCGGATCGGCGTGATGACCGAAGTGCTCGTGATGTTGATGATTCGCCCGTACCCGGCCTCGCGCATGCCTGGCGCGCACGAACGCACGATCGCTTGTCCCGTGAGCACATGCAACTCGAAGCCCTTGGCAAAGTCCTCGGGCTTTGCGTCGATGGCCGCACCCGGCGCCGGACCACCCGTGTTGTGCAGCACAATGTGCACAGCGCCATGTGCGGCCACATGCGCGTCGACCGCCACCTGCACCGCGCGCCAGTCGCCGTAGTCAACACACAGCGTGCGATGGGTCTGCGCGGCGGAACGCGGAAGTTCGCCGAGCACCTTCGCAAGCCCATCGGCGTTGCGTCCGACAAGCGTCACCGATGCGCCCGCACGCGCGAACGCGATGGCGCACGCACGGCCGATTCCCTGCGTCGATCCACCTACGAGGGCCTGCTTCCCGGAGAGCGAAGACGAGTCGTTCGATGAACTCATGCCGCAGAGGCTAGCGAGGCGCGGCGCGTAAGGTGCGCGGCCCCAGCGACGGTCGTCGCCACCGCGAAAGCGATCAGCGTGACGAACAGAATCTGCGCTCTCGCGTGCGAGGTGGAAAGGGCGGCCTGCGCATTCACGATCGCGTCAGCCTTGCCGCCCCCGAGAGCCGCCCAGAATGCATCGGACGCCAGTTCCAACTGCACCCCATGCGCATGCGAGATGATCGCCACAATGAGCGCCCCGGCGCAGAGGCTGATCTGCCAGGTGATGCGGGGGCCGCCGCGCGCCCCCGCGAGGAGTGCGGCCAAGAGCGCAGGCGCGACGAAACTCACGATCCCCGCCACCGAGAACGGCGATCGCGTCACCTTCCCACCGACCCATCGGGCGAGAAGGTCCGGCGCAACTCCCTTGAGCGATGGCTCTGCGACCGCTGTCACTGACGCCGACTTCACGGCGACGAAGACCCAGCCTGCGTAGGCACCAACGACGACGAGCATGGCGACCCACGCCGCACCGAGGGCCACGAAGATCGAACAGCGCGCCATGGTCGCTACTGGCTGAGCCCAGACGACATCATTCGGGACATGTCCTGCACCTGCTGCTGCATCTGATTCATCTGTGACTGCATCTGCTGCCGTTGCTGGAGCATTCCCGACATCGTCGACTTCATCTGCGCGAGGTCCGGCGGTGAGTTTGGTGCACTCGGGGCCACCGATGGCGCGCTCGGCGACGGCGAACTCGCGCTGGGCGTCAGGGTGAGGCTCACAATCCCCGCGTTCGCTCCCGCCACCACAAATCGCGTGTTCCACACGACCGAGCCATCGTCCTTGAAGGTGAACGAGACTTGAAGTGCACGCGATTGACCACTGGCTGTCAGCAGTGAATTCGTGCTCTCGAAGACAATTGCGTCCACGGCCGCGTCGTATCGACCCGCGAAGATGAACATCGAGCGGTCCCCGTTGGTCATCTCGCTGCGCGTGAACCCGACGCCGGGGGTGAAGCCCATTGCGTCGATGGTCTGCAGTTGCGCTCCCTGCGCATTCCAGAGCGCGTGGTCGCCGGAGATGAAGTTGCCGCCGAGCGTCCAACCAAAATGCGACTCCCCTTGGAATTCGCCCTGCGCCGAGCCATCAGGTCCCTGCGCAGCGCCCACGACGCTCCACGACCCGACGAGCTGATTGAGTTTCGCCAGTGCTGTGGCATCATCGGCACCGGCAGGCGTAATCGGCCCCGTCGTGCGCGTCCGCGTCCCCTGCGGCGTCCCCTGCGAGAGACTCACGGCCGCCAACGAGAGCGAGACGAGCGCGCCCGCGAGCGCGCCAACGGCGAATGTTCTGTGGTGCATCCCTTCAGGGTACTGAGGCGTCGATGGTTCGGAACATGACGCCAGCCTCATCGAAGAGCGACTTCGCGAGGTCCACCGACTTCTGCCAATGCTCATCGCCCGCGGCCGTCGTACATGTCACAACTTCGGCGATCCCGGCCTGAATGATCGCGAGCGCGCACTGCACGCACGGGCTGAAACTCGAGTACAGCGTGCACCCCAACGGGCTCGCGCCGTTGCGCGCGCACTGCACGATCGCATTGAGTTCGGCGTGGCAGATGAGGTCGTACTTCACCGGCCGCACGAGCCGATCCGGAAGGTCGTCGATTCCCTGCGGCAGCCCATTGAATCCTGTGGCGATGACCTGTTTCGACGCATTGACGATCACGCACCCAACCCCGCGCGATGGATCCTTGCTCCACGAGGCAATCTGCCGCGACAGTTCAAGGAATCGCAGGTGCCACTTGTCTGAATGCGATTCGTGCGTCATTGCGAACCATCCTTCACCCACTTCGTCTGCACCTTCGCTCGGCGAAGGAACGCGGAGAGTTGCCCAGTGTGGTGCTGGACATGGCGAAGGCTGTAGAGGTGCAGTTCCGCGCGTGTGAACGAGAGCCACGGGAATCCCGCGGCCCCACGCAGGCTCGCGCTCGTCTCGCGGCCCACGCTCGCGCGCACCTTGCGCCTGACATGCGCGACATAGGCGATGAGTTCGGGCCGAGTCATGATGCGCGACGGATACTCGTCCTCGACATCGGACGCGCCACCTGGATGAAACCTCGCGTGCGGTTTCCATGCCTCATGCGTCTTCGCCGTGTACCCGTCGGTGCAGTAGAGCGTGTGGTAGGCGACATGCCAAAATGCGTACTTGCCCACCTTGCCCTTCCACGAGCGCGCCGGGCACGCGCGCAGGCACTCCTCAAGCATCGCGAGCGACGCGTCGAATTGGCTGAGCACGATTCGCTTGTAGTCGGGCAGGTCCATGCGGGGACGGTAGCGCGCCACCGCCTCAACTGCTGCGCTTCAACTCGACGGCGTGAAGATTCATGAGCGGACCCTTGAGCGCGCCGCCGGTCTTGATCTCGACGATCGCACGGCCGGGCGACTCGACATGGAATGCCCCGACCGCGACGCCCTTGTACACATCCCAGTCACCGGTGGCTTCGGTGCGACCTCGGAGTTTGGTCTCACCGACGGTCACTTCGAACTCCTGTCCGGCGACCTCACCCATACATGACTGGAGGACCCGCACGCCGTAGTCGCCGGCCTTCGTGAACTCCACGACCCAGCGCGCCGCGTCGGTGGCGTCGACCCAGCGCTCGAGGTGCCCGAGTCCGTCCTCGGGATGCACGAAGCGAAGCGTGGTCCCCACGATCTCTGCCGTGTTGGCGTCGAGGCGCACTGTCGGCCCCTCCTGTTTCGTGATGACGCCAACCGTGAGTGGGTCGATCCGAGGCAGCGGCTCCGTCCGCGCTCGCGCCGCGGCGAGCAAGTGCTCGAGCGCCGGAACGAGCACGCTCGACGCGAGCGCGTAGGTCTTCGTGCGATCGACCCGCGCAATGTTGATACCGACGACCTTCCCGTCAAGGGTCGTGATCGGCCCGCCCATCTGGTTGGCGCGTAGCGCCGTGTCGTGCTGGATCACCGGACCGAATCCACTCGCGCGTCGGCTCGCGGGAAACTTCGGCGACGACGGCGATGGTCCCGACTGCCTCGGGCGCGGCGCGAGCCTCGCTTGGAGCACTTCGGTCGCCCCCTCGCGCACCCGTTCGATGTCGATGACATCGCCGGAGGCATGCTTTCGGATCGCCTCGCCGACCTCTCTCTGGTCGCGCACGGCGAGGCCAGCGATGCGTGTCACGCAGTCGCCCGGCTTGAGTCCCGCGCGCATCGCAGGTGACGCGGCAGACACCATCGTCAGCACCACGCCACCCTCCACGCCGACGGCCTCGAGTTCCGTCGGCGTCGCCGGGCGTGCGCGCACTCCGAGGTACGACGCCGTGATGTCGCTTCTTCCGGGCCGATACTCGCCGAGACTGCGCACGCCATAGGCAAGCGGCTTGAGTTCGCGTCCCGCCGTCACAACGATCGCGCCTTGCGCGGGCGCTTCCATCGCGAACATTGGTTCATCAAACGCCTCGTTGGTCTGCAAGATCACGAGGTCGAGTTCGGCATCGACCGCCATGCGCTTGGCCGCCACCATCAGCCCATCGGGAAGCGCGACCGAAATGTCATCACTCGTCGCATCCACATCCGATGCCTTTGCCACCACCAAGCCGTCCGCAGACGCCACCGTGCCGAGTCCAACCTGCTTGCCCTGCACGAACACACCAACCGTCATCAGGATCGCCTCGTCGATCGACGGAGCGAGCGCCGTCAGGATCGATGGGCTGTCCTTCGCATGCGCACGATCGTTCACATCGTGCTGCGGCACCGAGGTTGGCCGGTCCACCTTGTCGCCTTTGCTCGCCGCCACCGCGCTCGCGCCGGTGAAGACCCCCCGCTTCATTTCTTCGAGCCTCGGCATCACGAAGTCAATGTTCACCGCCGTGTTCCAGTCGGGCTCAGGCCCCGCCGTCGAGTTGATCCCGATGAGGCGGCCGTCGAGGTCGAAGGTGCCGCCGCCGGAGTCGCCCGACGACAGCGGCGCGTCGATGTTGATCGAGACGGCATCGACGAAGCGCACCCGACCGAGGCGAACAACGGGGCCCCGATACGGATCGCGCTCGATCCCATAGGTGTGCCCCAGGGTCAGGACCCACGCTCCAATCTTCATGCTCGCGCCATCACCGAGTTCGGCGACGGCGAACTCGCGATTCCCCGGATCGAACTGGATGAGTCCGCAGTCCTCACGCCCGTCCCAGTGAAGCCCGGCGGTCTTTCCCTCGACCGTCGAGCCATCGGCGAAGTGAATCGTCACCTGTTGCCCGGGCTCCTCCGTGACATGCCCGGCTGTCAATATCCACCCTTCCTTCGAGATGATCGTCCCACTCCCGGAACTTCCCCCCTGCTCCGAGAGTGCAGTGATGCCAACGGACGCCGGCAGCGCCTTCGCGAGTGCCTCTTGGACGCGCGCCTCAAGAACCCGCGCGCTTTCAAGATCGACAACCTCGACCTGCCCAATCGCGCCAGCGCACGCGAGCAAGGCCGTGAGCACTGGCATCTCGGATCACACCGCCATGTCGCGAGCTGACCCCTCGAGCCGACGCAACTCGTCAGCAACCACAATCATCGACTTCGGCCTCCGATGTTGTTGGAGGTGGAGGCACTCCATGACGAGATCCGAGAGGTCGCCATCGAGTCCGGCGACGCGATCGGCCGGCGGCATCGTCGCTGGAACTTGCTCGGGGCGGCGCGGCCGCTTCTCACCCGGGACGAGCACCGTTTCCGCGTAGTCGCGAACGAGTGCGCGGTACATCAACGCTCCGAAGTTGTAGAGGTCGGTCTGCTCGGTGACCGGATCCTTCGCTGCCTGCTCGGGAGCCATGTAGCCGGGCGATCCCTGTGTTCGCTCCTTCACCGTCCCGATCTTGCAGGACTGCCCGAGATCGATGATTTTCGAGCAGTGCGACGATGGCTCGGGAGTCGGCAGCATGATGTTGCCGAGTTTCATGTCCGCGTGGACGAAACCCTTCCCGTGGAGGTGGGCGAGTCCATCGGCGACTTCCGTGAAGACTCGCAGGTACTCCTTGAGCGACTTGGGTGGCTCCTCTTCGAGCGTTGCTGAATCGATGAGTTCCAGCACGAGTGCGACTTCGGTGACCTGAAAGAGCGGCGTCAACCGCTTGAGCGCAATCACTCGTCGCAGCGATGGATGCTCGATCTCGCGAAGCGTCGTGTACTCATTGACCACTTGCTTGAGGAAGCGGTCGTCCTTATCGCCCATCCGCTCGTCGTAGACCACATGTTTGAGCGCGTAGGTGTCCCCAGACACCCGGTCCTTCACGGCATACAACCGCGAGCGCGCGCCCTGACCGAGGAACGCGATCACCTTGTAGCCGAAGAGTTCGTCTACCGAGACATTGGCACCCACGGGAACTTCCTTATGAAAGCACGAGCATTTGCCGACGATCCATCATCCGGAACATACCCGATGGTACGGAAACTATCCCTCGAGTTATCGCCGAATCTGGGCCTCAAACTCTGCGGTGGGGAAGAGTTTGCCGGGGCTCTCGATCGCCGAAAGGTCCGAGTGGAGATAGACGCGCGATGCTGGGATGTCGAGTTGCCCCTGCAGTTCTCGCACGATCCACACAAGTTCGCGCATCTGGCGCTCCGTGAACTCGCGGCGGTTGCCATTGCCGATGAGGCAGACGCCGACGGAGTGTCGATTGAATTGGTCGGCGTCGGAAGGAGTCAACGCAGCTCGAGTGAGCGTGCTACTTGAACCGGCTGCAGTGGACGCCACATGCGCTCCAGGCAGCTGCCGATTCCAGCGGTAGCCAACATGAACGGTGCCATCGCCAAGGCCCTGCCCGTTTCCGATAACAAAGTGGTACCCCAAGCCTGATAACCCAGCCGACTTGTGGTTGCGTTCAATCGATGCGACATCGCCACCTAGTGTGGCCGAGTGGTGGATGACAATCGAAGTCCAGTTGCCCGCGGTGATTGTGCGTTCGCGTGGGGCAATCGTGGAGAGGGTTGTCGGCCGCGCCGCCGGAGTCACCGTGAGGATTTGGGGATTGACTGCCGCGACGGCCAGCGGCGCACCCTTGTCACCCAAGAGCAAGATCCCAGTCGCGCCGGTCATCGCGCCAACGAAGCATGCCCAAATCACGAGGCGCCGCTTCGCCGTACGAAGCGATGCTCGAGGCGAAGAAGTTCCGTCGGCGTGTCGCGTTGTGTGGTGCATGACTCGATGGACCGTTGCGTCCAGAGTCTCTATCGGATCCCCCGCTCGTCTTCGTGAGGAAAAAGTGCGTGATTGCTCGACTCAGTCTTGTGGTGTCAAGCGCGCACGAAGTGCCGGCTGCGGATTCCCAAACTCATCGGGAATCTCTAGGGGCTGATTCTGGAGTCGAAGCGTGTCGTACACCTCGAACTGACTTCGCGGTGATTTCTCGGGAAAGAGAGGCTTCTGGCAAGCGGCAACGCAAGCGACCCCGAGGCCGCCGACCACGACCGCTCGGGTCAATCGTCGACGCGCACCCCAATCTCTTGTGGTGTCACTTTGCATTGCTTGCCTCACCCGCGGGGGCCTTGAGTTCGCCGATCTCGCGCTGCGCGGTGAGCGTTGCGCCCGTGAGTCCATCAACGAAACTGATCCGAACGGTCACGCTGCCGCCGCAGTTCCACGCTTGCGTCGAAAGCGGTAACTCGATCGTGTAGTGAGATCCCGTGATGCCTCCGCGAAACGCATCTCGAACTTGGAGCGGCGTGAAGGTGGCTGTTGCCAGCGCCCGCGAGGCCCCGGTGGCGCTCAGGTCGAACACCGCTACCTCGAGCGTGCCCACGAGCTGAAGGAACCTTCCGAGTCCGTCCTGTGGCTCAAGATAGATCGACGCCACACATCCCGAAGCGGTGGACGGCCCGGCCTCGAAGTGGCTCACTGAACCGATTCGCACGGACACCAAGCGCGGCGTCGCTTCAACCGCCTCCGGGGAGATCCCCGTCCGATCCTGCGCGCCCTTGGCGCAAGCGGCGAGTTGCGCCGACAACTGGGCATTCGTAGCACTCAGCGACTCGACTCGCTCGGATAGATCGCGCACCTGCGCACGCAGTCCGTCGGCGCCGGTGGGCGTGAGCACCCTGGCCTCGTGGCAACCCTGCGCCACCAACAGCACGACGACAAGTGAAGCCGTACGCATCACCGATCGCTCCCACCGTGGTCGTACCGCGATGCGCGACCCTCATGCGAAGAGATGTCTAACACGAGTTGATCGAGCGCCACGCCCACATCGATGTTGGTCACGGAGACGCCATCGCTCGCCGCCAGTCTCATGGGTGCGAAGTTTAGGATTCCGACGACTCCCGCGCCGCACAGTTGTCCGGCGACAGCCTGCGCCGTCTGTCGCGGCACGGCAATGATGCCGATGGAGGCGCCGGATCCACGAACCGTCTTTCGAAGGTCCGCCATCGACTGCACTTTGAGCCGCCCCACCGACCGACCGACAAGCGATGGCTGCCGATCGAAGACAGCGACGATCTCGAAGCCTTGCCCCTCAAATCCGCCGTAGCCCAGGAGCGCACGACCGATGTTTCCACACCCGACCAGCACCGCGCGCCAGTGCCGGTCCTTCCCCACGATGGAGCGAATTCGGCGCGCGAGCCGTTCGCAGTCGTACCCGACCCCAGCATGCCCGACGCGCGGGACTCGTTTTTCTTGGGCGCTGATGGCAAGCGCGAGATCCTTGCGCACCGCGGCGCTCGACACGCCAACGGCATCGGCGATCGCCTTCGAGTTCACTGTTCGTTGGCCGCCGGCGACGAGCGACTGCACTTCTCGGAGATACAGGCTCAGTCGATGCGCGGTTGGGTGTGGGATCCGCGTCGGCACGAACAAGAGTCTAGGTCGCGTGCGGATACTCTCGCGCCAATGCACCTTTGCGATGTGCTGGCGCGCGACTCCTTCACGGCGAGCTTTGAGTTCTTCCCGCCCAAGACGGGCGATGGGTGGGACGCGCTCTTCGCCTCAATTGCCGAGTTTGCGCCACTGCGTCCGAGCTTCGTTTCTGTGACCTACGGCGCCGGCGGCTCGACGCGCGATCACACTCACGAACTCGTCGTCCGCATCAAGCGAGACACCGGCCTCGAGACGATGCCGCATCTCACATGCGTGGGTCATTCGGCTCTGGATATTGGAGAAATCCTCCGTCGGTACGCCGAGGCTGGCGTCAGCAACATCCTCGCGCTGCGCGGGGACGCGCAGCCCCGCGCGAACACTCCATCGGGCGACTACGGGCACGCGATCGAACTTGTCCGCGCGATCAAGTCGTATCCCGCGACCGCCGTCACGGGCACATCGCGCGGATTCGGCATTGCGGTTGCTGGCTACCCCGAGGGCCACTCGGAGACCCCAAACACGCTCACGCAGATGGACCACCTCAAGGCCAAGTGCGATGCGGGGGCGGACCTCGTGATCTCACAGCTCTTCTTCGACAATCATTCGTTTGAAGACTGGCGGCAGCGATGCGACCTCGCGGGGATCAAGACGCCGATCCTCGCGGGGATCATGCCGATCACTTCGCTGGCGGGCCTCAGGCGCATGGCCGAACTCGCCGGTGGCGCCACATTCCCTGCCCCGCTGCTTCGCGCGATCCGCCGCGCAGGCGACGACCCGCAGGCCGTTGAACGGGTCGGGATCCACTGGGCCACCGAGCAGTGCCGCGCTCTCATCGACAGCGGCGTGCGCGGGATCCACTTCTACACACTCAACAAGAGCTCTGCCACGCGAAGGATCTATGAGAATCTCGGCGTGACCTCAACCGATGCCCTGCGCAGCCGAACCGACGCGCGCGGATAGCCACACGCTGTGAAACTCCGAGCGTTCGTGACCGCTGCCTGACCGCACCACCAACTGCGTGCGGATGCGGCTTGTACCGCGGTACCTCGCTAGGGAGTCGCAGGCGCGGGATCTTGCCCTGGCATGGGTACCGCTTCCGGCACCGGCGGCACCGGCGCAAGCCAGACACTCCGCAGGATCTTCGCGAACTCAGCGTCGCCATCGAATCGCCCCAAGATCGACAACCCGGTCTCGATCATCGTCCGGTCGCCGAGTTGATAGCCGATGTACGCGGCCACCACGCCGTAGTCGGCAGCGTGGATCGACTCGCGCGCAGACTCCACCGCGCGCACCGCGATCTCGGAGAGCCGCTCCGGCGGCGCCATGAGCTCGCCCGAGTACGCCACGCCAATCATCTCTGGAAAGTTCAGCAGCAGTTGGCGAAGCGTCACCGCCGCCGAGACATCGAGCCCTGCGCCGAGTTGTGCGTTGGCGATCCCAACGAGTGGAAGCGGATTGTCGGGAGCCACGAGCGCGGCCGAGACAAATGCGCGCTCCGCGGACAGATAGCGCCCGCGGCGCATCGAGTCCCCGCCCGACCGCAGCAGTGTGTCGACCGCCTCCCGCGTGCCGCCGTCGAGGCGATCCACGACATCGCGCTGCGCCATGAGCAAGGCGACCTCTTCGGCCGTGAACATCCGCATGCCAGTGCCTGTTTGACCCTCGCGATCATCCGATCCTCCTGCGACTTGGGGCAGGGTGCCGAGGGCCTTCGGTCCACTCGATTCTGGCGCAGTACCGGGCTGTGTCTCACTGGGTCGTGCCGCCGTGGACCGCTCTGGCGGATGCGCGCCAGTGATTCGCTCCACAGCGCCCACGGGCGCTTCCTTGGAGAGGCCAAAGCTCGCGCGAATCTGCTTCACCGCTTCGCCTGGGGCCAGTGGCATCGTGCTCGATGGCGGTGTCGACGCCTCGGTCGGGTTCGCAGGCTTGGGACCCCTTCGCTTGGCCATCCGGTCAGCCAACGCGTTGGCAACTTGGTCGTACGCGTTCCGTCTGGCCCCGCCACCATCCACGGCGGGCAGATCATTCGCGCGCGTGATCCCTGTGGGTTGGACCTTCCCGTCCAACCGTGCCGCCGATGAACCCTCTGTGACCGAGAGATATGACTTCGCCATCCTGTCGCGGCTCACACGGCCGTGACGAAGGTCGTCGCGCATCAGCGCGCTGCCATAAAGGCCAAGACTGAGCGACTCGACGAGATCATCCGTGGGCACCATCACAAGGCCACTGAAGGGACTTGCGACGAGCGCCGCTTTTCGCCCACCGGCAACGGGAACGGTCTTGAGCGTCATCGGATCGAACAGCGTCGCATACTCATGCCCCGAAGTGGAGTTCCGCGTCGCAAGATCCAGACGCACACGATCCGCATTCGCAATCGCCGTACTTCGCGCCGAAGACTGCGCGCGCTCAAGGCCGGGCACCCGGAGCCCGCCAGCGGAGGCATCGCCGTGGCCCAATGGTGCGAACTCGCGCCGGACGCTCACGGCACCGATGCCCGTGGCGAGCCCAAAACGATCGTTCATCGGAATCTGGCTGATGGCAGAGATGCTCGAGAGCGCTGCGTTGGCTCGGAACTGCCGCGAATCGTCGCTTCCGAGGCGCCCGGAAAAGTCCCCGTCGGCCGCGTACCCCACCGACCCCCGAAATCCGCGCCCGCCGGCCACATCGCCCGTGACGACGAGGTTGCGCGCGCGGTAGTCCTGCTGCTGAACGGCTTGGTTCACGCGTCGCCCCTGCTGCAGTCCAGCATCAAGCGTCGCCTCAGATCCGCGCTGGAGGTTGGCGTCGAGCGCATTCTGCCCTAGCACGAAGGCAAGGAAGAGTTCGCCCGTCATCTGGAAAAGTGTACAACCCAATGGATGCAAACCCTTGCGGATCGACCGACGCGGCTGCGGCGCTGGCCCCTCGTGGCCGCGCTTCTGCTCATCGCGGCATCCGTCGTCATCGGCGTGTTCGGACCGAGACTCGGCGATGGCCGCGCCGCGGACGCGCTGCAGCCCATCGGGGACCTCGCGGTGGCATCGCGCGATGTGCAAGAACGGATGCAACTCGAAGCACTTGAGCGCCCCGAAGCCGCGCCGGGTCCGACCTCGGCCGATCTCGCCGCGCTCGCCACGGAATCGCTGGGCGTGGATTGGACCGCGCCTGACCTCGCGACACTCGGCGGCGTCCCGATCCTCGCCGGTCCCGTTCCCCTCGCGCCCGACGGCCGCGGTGTGGCGATCCTCTACGAGTTCGAAGATCGCGGTCCCTCACGCTTCGTCACGCTTGTCGCCCTCCCCGACGCGGGGCGGTACGCGATCTTTGACGAGTTTGGAAGAGCAAGAGTCCTCGATCCGGCGCAGGCCATCCTTGAATCTGATCGCCACGAAGACGCCGACGGACCATCGACTCTCGTGTGGAGCGACGGCACGATGCTGTTCATTGCCCGCTCTGATGAACGGATGACACTCGTCGCCGTGCGCGAGGCGTTCGGCGCACGCTGACACGAACCGAGCGCGCGGCTCTTACTATCCCCCGCGATGACCGCGAGCGCTTGCATCACAACGCCGATCTACTATGTGAACGATCGGCCGCACATCGGCCACGCCTACACGACGACAATCTGCGATGTCTGGGCCCGCGCCGCGCGTGCCATGGGGACGGATGTCTTCTTTCTCACGGGCACCGATGAACACGGCGTCAAGGTGGAAAGGAGCGCGGCCCAGCGCGGCATTCCTCCCCAGCAGCTCGCGGACGAGAACGCCGCGGAGTTCAAGCGAGTGCTCGCGACCTTCGCGCTCACTAACGACGACTTCATTCGCACCACGCAGCCACGGCATGTGACGCAAGTGCAGGAGTTTCTGCGTCGCCTCGTGAAGTCGGGGGCTGTCTACCTCGGGACCTTTGAGGGTTGGTACGACGAGGGGCAGGAGGAGTACCACACGGAAAACCGTGCTCGGGAACTGGGCTACAAGAGCCCCATCAGTGGCAAGCCGCTCGTCCGGGCCACTGAGCAGAACTACTATTTTCGCCTGAGCGCGTTCGCTGATCGCCTTGCCGCACACTACGAGTCGCACCCCGATTTCGTCCGTCCCACTGAGCGCCGCAATGAGATGCTCGGCCGCATGCGCGACGGACTGCAAGATGTTCCCATCACGCGCACGAATTTCTCGTGGGGCATTCCCATGCCCGACGCGCCCGGCCATGTTGTGTATGTCTGGATCGATGCGCTGCTCAACTATGTGACGGCGCTCGGGCTCGCCGGTGGCGACGCCTCGACCGAGGGTCGTGCGCGCTACTGGCCAGCGCACTTTCATGTCGTGGGCAAGGAGATCCTCTGGTTTCACGCGGTGATCTGGCCCGCGCTCCTCATGGCACTCGAACTGCCGCTGCCTCGCTGCGTCTACGCGCACTCATTCTGGATCGCCGACGGTCAGAAGATGTCGAAGTCGCTCGGCAATTTCGTCGACCTGCCGACCATCGAGCGTTACACCGGGGTGTACGGCCTCGACGCCTGGCGCTGGTACATGGCCACGCAGGGGCCCATCGCAGCAACCGACGCCGACTTCAATGCGCGACACTTTCATGAGGCCTACACGAACGACCTCGTCAACACGGTCGGCAATTGCCCCAGCCGTGTGGGAGCGATGATTGGCAAGTACTGCGGCGGCGCACTCCCGCCCGACGCCGAGGCCGGTGGTCACTGGCCGGCGCGGTGCGCCACCGCCGTCGAGCGCTGGGAGCAGTGCATGGGAACATTTGACCTTCCCGGTGCGGCGCGGTCAGCGATGGACCTCCTCCGACAGGTCGACGCGATGATCAATGAGACCGAGCCGTTCAAACTGGCGAAGGACCCGGCCAACGCTGCTCGGCTGCATTCCATTCTCAATCAGTGTGCACAGGCGGTGCGCGTCGCCGGGGTTCTCCTTGAACCGTTCCTTCCCGGGCGGTGCGGCGACCTTGCGGACGCCTTCGGCGGCACGCGTCGAGAGGACACGCCATGGCGAGACCGTGCCGTGTACGGAGCGATCGCCGACGGGACGACGATCAGAAAACTCGCCCTCTTTCCGAGGGTCGAGGCGACGGCGGCGGCACCGAAGGCGTGATCGAGCGCCTCAGCGACGGCGGCGGGCACCGAAGGCACCAGCGAACGCGAGCAGCGCGAGCGCACCCGGCGCCGGAACATAGCGAAAGTCCAAGCTGACGGCATCGAGGCTCATGTGGATGGTCTGGCTCGAAAACTCGATCGTGAATCGCGTCGGTACGAACTCTGTCCCGGTGGGGGAAAGCTCCCACTTGAACGCGCGGGTTTGCGCTTGCCCTGTCGGGCCCGGAAGCTGGACATCCGATCGCAGGATCGTGTAGTTGTAGATGCTGGAGTAGGCATGCCCGGCGTTGTCCGCCAGCGTGAGGCGAACGCTCTCAAGATTGACAAGCGTGCCCAGCGTTGAAAGATTCAGCACGACCTGATTCACTCGTTGCGTCAGACCGCCGATGGCCATCACAGAAAGTGGGTTTTGGCCGCCATAGATGTTCCCAGTGCTTGTAAGCGCCGCACCCATGCCAAAGTTGAAGAGTGCAGGGCCGGTCTCTGTTCCGGCGTAATTCGTGTCGTTCGAGCCTCCAAAGGCTGATGTGAACGACTCCCAGGCGTAGAACTCAGACGCGGGGGTTCCACGCCAGTCGGGAACAAACGGATTTGTGAAATCAGCGAGGGCAACGGGTGCGTTGACAGCAGTGATCACGGTTGCAGCAATGGCCGCACGCGGACCTTGGGAAAACACCATGACAAGACTCCTCTTCTCTCAACCTCTATGTTGGGCAAACGGGGGGAACGAAATGGGAAACGGGGTACTGCCAATCTGCCCCGGTGCGCGCAAAAGTCAAGGATGCGCGCGCAGTTTCGCTATCGACATGCCGACCGACCGCCTTGGCTCAGTAGGACTTCGCCCAGATCACGCGTTTCTTGCTCGGAAGCCCGGTGATGACGCACTTTCCTGGCTCGTTATCGCCATCAAACGGAATGCATCGCACGGTCACTCCGAGCGTCTCTTTCACCGACGCCTCCACCGCAGGATCGCCGCAGAAGTGCGCCAACGCAAACCCGCCATGGATCGGCGTCGGCTCGTTCTCGGCGACCTTGGGCGCGGTGAAAAAGCGCTCAAACTCTTCCTTGGAATCGACGCGGCGTGTGTGCTCCTTGGCGAGCGCCGCCGCGCGCGCGAACAGTCCGTCCTGAATCTCTTGGAGAAGCGCCGCAATCCCGGCCACAAACGCCTCGCGCTTGACGGCGACCTTCTCCTTGTGCGCTCGATCGCGCCGCGCCATGAAGACGGAGTCCTGCGCCATGTCGCGCGGGCCGACCTCCACGCGCACCGGCACGCCCTTCTTGATCCAGTTCCACGCCTTGTCGCCACCGCGCATGTCACGGGTGTCGAGTTCGACCTGCACGGGCCGTCCGTCGAACGATTGCTGCTTCAGGGCCCGCGCGAGTTCCTGCGTGTACTTCGTGATCGCATCGGCATCTTCCGGCTTGTGGATCACCGGGATGATGACGACATGAGCAGGCGCGAGTCTTGGTGGCAGCACGAGCCCGTCATCGTCCGCGTGCGTCATGATCATCGCGCCAACGAGGCGGGTGCTCACCCCCCACGATGTCGTCCACGCAAACTGTCGGGCTCCTGCGGCATCGAGGAATTGAATCTCGCTCGCCTTGGCAAAGTTCTGCCCGAGGAAGTGACTTGTGCCTGCCTGGAGTGCCTTTCGGTCCTGCATCATCGCCTCGATGCAGTAGGTATCGACGGCACCAGGGAATCGCTCGCCATCGGTCTTGCGACCCTGAATGACTGGCATCGCCATCCATCCCTCGGCGAACGCGGCGTAGACCCCGAGCATCTTCATCGTCTCTTCAACCGCTTCCTCTTTCGTGGCGTGCGCGGTGTGCCCTTCCTGCCAGAGGAACTCCGCCGTGCGCAGGAAGAGTCTCGTGCGCATCTCCCAGCGGACGACATTCGCCCATTGGTTGATCAGGAGCGGCAGGTCGCGATAGCTCTGCACCCACTTCGCATAGGTCGCGCCGATGATCGTCTCGGAAGTTGGGCGCACAACGAGTGGCTCCTCGAGCTCGCCGGCGGGTACGAGTTTCCCGTCTGGACCGGCCTGAAGTCGGTGGTGCGTGACCACGGCACACTCTTTGGCGAACCCATCGACATGCGCGGCTTCCTTCTCGAGGAACGACACCGGAATGAACAGTGGGAAGTACGCGTTCTTGTGTCCGGTGTCCTTGAACATTCCGTCGAGGACGCGCTGCACGCCCTCCCAGATGGCATAGCCCCACGGCTTGATGACCATGCATCCGCGAACAGGCGAGTTCTCTGCGAGGTCGGCTGCGCGCACGACCTGCTGATACCACTCGGCGTAATTTTCGCTGCGGGTCGGTGTAATCGCTGTCGCGGGCTGGGCCATTGCCCGAGCCTATCGCACGCGGCTTTTCGTGATGCCGGCGCGGCACTGCACAACGCGAACGACCGCGTCATCGGATCTCGCGAGTGCGGATCGAGAGAGACTGCGCGCCCGGCGGATGGCCTGACTGCGCAGCGAGAGCGCGCGCCGTGCGAGCGCCTTCCCTTCCGGCGTTGATCGATCCACGGCTTCGGCGAGGAGTCCTAGATCGCGCGCTCGTCCGAGCTGCTCGGCCGCCTCGACCAGCCGCTTGCACGATCGCCGCATGGGTCCGTCGACAAACTCGCGAAGTGCCGTGAGTTGGTCGGCCAGCCGCTGGAAGCGCTTGCGTGTGCCGTGGAGCCACTCGTCGCCACGACCGAGCCAATGGGACCTCGATGCTTTGCGCGACGCCTTCCAGCGCTGGCCGATCGCGCCCGCCATCGTGTGCCAGTCCAGTGGTGCCCCTGCGGGGATGCGGGTGGCCTGCGCCACCCGTTCAACGGCGAGCACGGCGTCACCGAGCGATCCGAACGGTGCCGCGCCCAGAGCGCACACTGACGACGCTCCCTCGATGGCAGTCAGCGGGTTTCCCTTGAGCGGACAGAGCTCTTCAAGGAGACGAGCAAGCGCGTCGCGCTGCCTCGTGTCAGCGAGGCTCGCTTTGGCCATGCGCAGGGCCTGGCCGCCCCATCGTGTCGCCGGAAGTTCGCTTTCGGCCGCGAGCGAAGACAGCGCCTGCATCCGCTTGAGCCCCCGTCGCGCCTGATGAAGGCCATCAAGTCTTACTCCAACGGATCGCGTGAGATCTGCAGCGATGGCGATTCCACCACGCACCGATGCAAGTTCGTGAGCGAGCGCGCCCCGAAGCGCCGCCGCAGCGGGAACTCCCGGGCGCATCGGCGAGTCCGGCGCGGCCTCTGGACGCGGCAGTTCGGTTGCGCTTGGGTGCGAACCCCGCTGCGCCATTGCGGCAAGCGCCTCGCCAGCCAAGAGGCGGCGCGTCGAGCCCCCTACCGGGATCGTCGACTTCATTCGGCTACCGAGGCTCGTTGCGGCCCATCGGATCGGTGAGCACAGCTTCGGGTGCTGTCATCGTCGGTGCCGTGACGGGAACGAGCCAAAGCTGGAGCTGGGTTGGATAGAACGGCTGCCCCGTCGCGCCGGTGAAGTGCACTGTCGCAAGTTGGAAGATGGACTCGGTGGGGTAGACCACATCGACTTCTGCCGTTCCACCGCTCAACCGGACCTGCTGCACGGACCACGCGCGCGAATCCGACGGACCCATCGGGCGGCACGGTTGGTCGCGTTTGATCACGCCGCGCCACACTTGCTTGGGTGTGGTCGGTGGCAGATTGACGACGAGCTCCGTTGTCGGTGCAAGTCGTTGATGCGCGAACTTGAGGGCATCGGCCATCAGGTCGGGCATCGGCTGCATGCTCGGATCGGCCTTCGCAGCCCCCGGGTATGACGGGTAGGTCATCACCGCTGTGCACGCGGTGCCCATGTGGGCGAGCGCCATG
>SXGS01419478.1_pt1 | contig 43856 bp, 43 predicted proteins | sample 3174681 | NCBI WGS metagenome assembly SXGS01 (sample SAMN11356861, study PRJNA531348) | freshwater metagenome | isolation source: freshwater sample F1-80 | place: China: Fuxian Lake, Yuxi | collected 2017-12-25 | reverse complement strand
GAAGATCGAAATCATGTCGGATATCGAGATCATCACGATTCAGAAGATAGACGAAGCCTACTCGCGAATGATCAAAGGCGACGTCAAATATCGTTTCGTGATCGATCTCAAGTCACTCACCTAAAAATGTTTACCTTTACCCGGCTTCGGTTTTGGGCCGGGTTGAGGGCCGCCGTCTTTTTGACATTTCTTCCAGCGCAAGCTGACTTGTACGGGTAGCGAGACCGCATCGAGCGAATCGATTGTCGCAAGCGTCTCGGTGAAACGGCCGTCTTCGCTTTTCCCTTGTTTTGCGCGCAGCTCGGAATCGGCCGCAAGAACGAACGACTGACCACAAGGAGACCATTTCGGACCGCGAGCGCGACTAGCGAGGTGGAAGTTCTTTTCGCGCGGCCCTTGGATCACGCGTCGACGCTTAAGGCGAATCGCGTTGTCTTTGCCAAACTCACCGCCCGATGTTGACAGGGCTCGAACCGAAGTGATGAAGGCGGCTCGTCCACCCTGAGGAACGAAAGCGTAACCTCGGTAATCCAACTTCACCACTTGAACGCGATAGCCTTCCGGAACTTGAAACGGAATCCGAAGATCACAATTGGCGACGGCGCGCTGTTCGCCCGTCTCACCACCAGCACGAGCTACGTATGAATCGAAAAGGATCGACAGTGTCCGTTGATCAGGGCTCAGTGCGACGGCTGCGGAGCCTGCCGGGCAGCCGGTGCCAGAATAGCTAGGAGCCGACAGGCCGAGATTAGGAACAAGTTCCGAATCTGCATTCTCGGCGGGGAGGCCCGCGCCTTCATCAAATTCACCGTCATCTTCGTCGATCGTCTGTGCGGATGCCGAGACGCAAGCCAGAGCAAGAAAGATTGCCGGTAAACCTCGAATGAGAAACGCGAGGATCAGATGACCTAGCGACAAACCTGCTGCCGATCTTGCCTGCGTACGGGTGTTGGCTCTGATCACGTTGGCTCTTCCTTCTTTGCTTAGGGCTCTAGAAGATTGCTTTTGAGTGGTGGCGCTCCGACACCGCAGCGCTCACTTGAAGCTATGAAGAGCAAAGCGCGGACCAACTAGTTGAGGTGTTGGGCTTCGAGTTCTTTCAGATTGAGTCTGCGAAGGGTTGGAAAACGCCAAGCGACGACACCCACCGTGAGAAGACAAATGAGGCCGCCAAAGATCGCGGAGGGCACGGTGCCGAGAGCTTTTGCTGCAATTCCGGATTCAAATTCACCCAGCTCGTTCGATGAGCCGATGAACATGGAGTTCACGGCCGAAATTCTTCCGCGCATTGAATCCGGTGAGGCAAGTTGAACCGCGGCGGTGCGAATCACCATGCTCACGCTGTCGAAAGCTCCGCTCAGACCGAGCGCAACTGCTGAAAGCCAGAAATTCTGACTGATCGCGAAGATCAAGATGCAAGCGCCGAATCCGGTCACGGCGGTAAACAGCCAAGGTCCCGCCTTCTCGCGCACATCTAAGCGAGTGAGCCAAAGACTCGTGAGTGCAGCGCCAACCGCCGGTGCGCCGCGAAGAAGGCCGACTCCCTTCGGTCCAACGTGAAGAATTTCAGCTGCGTAGATTGGTAAGAGCGCCGTAACTCCTCCGAACAAAACTGAAACCATATCGAGCGTCAGCGCCGGGAAGAGAATCGGGTGTCGGAAAACGAACGACGCACCCGAGAGGAGATCTTCTTTCAAAGAATTCTTTTTAAGAGGAGCCGAGCGAGGAATTCTCGCGGTCGAGATCAAGGCAAGAGCCACCTGCGCAAGAATAAGAAAAAGGCAGATGAGGGCAGCGGTGGTGATCATACCGAACCAACCAAAAATGATGCCTCCTGCCGCTGGGCCGCCGATCCTAGCCACTTGCATTGCCGACGACATCCAAGCCGAAGCTTTCTGTAGTTCCGCGCGCGGTACGATTCGCGGGACAATTGCAAAGACGGAAGGTTGTGAAAACCCGCGCGCGATCCCAGTGATGAGTGAGGAGAGAAAGAGCGCAAGAACTTGTTGGGACTCATTGAGGAGCGAACGTTCGAACTGCGAAATGAGAAGGACTAAGCCGGAGATAAAACTTGCGGCTACCACTGCGCGGTAGATCCAAAGCGGGCGACCGCGATCAACTAACAATCCGGCATAGAGAGCGAGGCTCAGTGCGGGGATGGCTTCGACGAGACCAATAAGACCGAGAAAAAGTGGGTTTTTGGTGAGTTCATACATTCGCCATCCCAGAACAACCGCCTGCATTTGCACGGCGAAAGTAAAAAGAAAGCGAGCGGACATCAGTTTTTTGAAATCAGCGTTCATGCGCTGATGGTCTTAACCTAAACCGGAGCCTTCGTCGACGAGGTACTCAGCGTCCCAAACGGTGAGAGCTTCAATTCGGTTTCCGTTGACGTAGCAAAGGTCCCGAGAGCCGTCGGTTTCGTTTTTGATTTCGTGAATGAAAAGGTAGTGGCGTTCGTGATCGCCTCCGGCATCGAGAACGTAGCCTTTAAATGAAGTGCCGGAAGCCAGATAGATGGTGAGGAGCGGGGAGCGCGTTCCCTCCGGTGCATTAGTTACGGTCTGCAGAATCTCATCGAGGGCATCTCGGGGATCCTTAGCTTGAAAGCGCGCGCGAAGTTGATCGTGCGAAGACATGACGGCTCCTCTTCAATACCCATAAAAGCGGGGAATACTTTCATCCTAAACGGCCGAGAGGTTGCGAAGGGAGTCTAGAAGGGGAAAAAGCCAGACGTTTCTTCCCCGACTTACGCCTGGGTGCTACACTCCCGCCCATGCAGCAAAACAGGAAATCGAAGCACCGCTTTGATAAAGGTGCGAAGAACAAAGATGATGCGAAAAAGCCGGGTAACGAACTTTCCGAGCTCTGGCCTGGGCAATCCGTCGAGCTTCTAAAGTCGCTGCATATCCTCACGCGCGACGGAAAGTTGAATCAAGACTCGCGCCGCAAACTCAAACAAGTGCAGCATCTCGTTCAGGCCATTAAGCCGCACCTTGAAGGTCTCAAAAGCGTCGCCGATCTTGGTGCTGGAAAATCTTATCTCGGGTTTATCTTGTACGACCTCTGGCTTCGCGAGCGTCCGGAAACACGACTCTATGCCGTCGAACAAAGAAAAGAGCTGATTGAAAGTTGTAAGCTCGTCGCGAGCCGATCGGGCTTTGATCGAATTAGCTTTGCGCCATTCTCTATTCTTGAAGCGACCCAAGCTAAGGATCTTCCCGAAACGATCGACGCCGTGACGGCGCTCCATGCTTGCGACACCGCAACCGATGAAGCGATCGCGTTCGCACTGAAAAAAGATGCGAAGTTCATCGCGCTCGTTCCATGTTGCCAAGCGGAAGTCGCAAGATTGCTTCAAGACGAAAAGTCGCGCGAGTCTCGGCCGATCGAAACTCTTTGGCGCCACGGTATTCACCGTCGGGAATTTGGCTCGCATTTGACCAATGTGATTCGTTCGCTGTTTTTAGAGTCGCGAGGCTACAAGGTACGGGTCACGGAATTGATCGGTTGGGAGCATTCGATGAAAAATGAGCTCATCTTGGCCGAAAAAGTTCAGCGCGGAAACAAACAGGCAAAGGCACAGCTTGAAGTTCTGCTGCAGCAAATCCCTCTACCGATGAGACTTTTCGATCTTGCTCCGCCCGAAGACGTCATAAATTGAAGAATTCTGAGATCTATTGCCGCAATTTGAAGACATCTTAGAGCCGCGTAGATGATTTTCGCAAAAAATCTCGCGACACTGCGACTCAGCTTCGACGAGATCAGACGAGACGGGGCGACCCGTTTCAGGTCTTTACTCGTTGACGCTGGCGCGACTAGGCGCAGTTAACAGATGCGAAAAGGATTGCGAAAGCATGAATCAGAATGAACGTCCGAAACAAGATGTGTCGAACTCAACTCCTCAAATCGTCTCGGCGTCCGTCGATGCAAAGACGGATACGAAAGCTTTTGTCGCGAGCGAGTTTTTTTTAATTGCCGCCGTTAGCGTCGCTGCAGGTGCGGGACTCGCAAAACTGGCAACGACCCAACGTGGAAGATCGTGGCTCGAAAAGGCGATTGCATTCGCCAAACCTTATGCGATTCAGATCGTCACAGAGTTCTTGCGTGAAGGTGCCGGTCGAGTACAGCGCAATCTGCAATCGCTTGCGCCTCAAGCCGCAAAGAAGACAGAAGGCTTGCGGGACGTTTTGCACTGACCGAGTCTTAAACACCTGGCTAGTTCCAGATTTCATCCGTCAAACTTTTAGGCGCTTGGGCGAACCGAGCGCCTAATTAATGCGTTCTGACGAGTCGAAGAAGGACCCAGAAATTGCAACTTTGCTGGGTATGACCCAGAAAGAACGAACCGCAAATCCTCCGGGTAATATTAAGCCTCTCACGAAGCTGCTTTTTCATGTAGGCGTCGTATCCGCAACAGTGGCTTTTTCAATATCGCCTTCAGCTCTCGCGAAAAATAAATTCAACTGTTCCGCCGACATTGAAAAACTTGAGATGCAAATTCCCGCCACGGTGCCGATCTCAATAAAAGGGATTGATACGAAGCGGGACTACCGTGCTTTTGGAAAACCTAAAGAGCTCACGATCACGGCCAAAATCGCGGATAAACAAGAAGCCTTTAAGGTTCAGCGTTTTGGTGCACGAACTCAACCCTCAAAGGGAACAATGATCTTCCTGTGTGGCGGACCCGGTCCGAGCTGCGTTACCGAGGGTCCACCTCCTTTTTCACCACCGGATACGGAAGTCGTTGTTTTCGATTACTTGGGCATTGGTCAAAATCGGCACTTCACCGCGAAGCCCGAGAAAATCTCTATCGAATCGCAAGCCGATGCGGTCGTTGGCATCGTTAAACAACTCAAACTCAAAGATTACATCATCGTCGGATCTTCTTTCGGAACTGCCGTCGGCACGGTGGCAACTTCGAAAATCACTTCGGCGCAAGACACTTCAATCGCAAAACCAAAGATGTTGGTGCTCGATGGGGTGATCGGAAAGAAAGGCCGCTACGAACCAGGTTTCAAAAAGGTAGCGGATCGTGCTTGGCAACTGTTGAAGCCGAAAGAACGGACGCAGTTCAAACAGATTTACCGAGCTAAAAAGCAGATGGGACCAGGTGGTACCGATGAAATCAACAGGTACGTCATCGACTCCTTTATGGGTGGACCCAAAGAAACAGTAAAAACCTTTCGCGAGATCTTGCGAGTGGAGTCAGGTGGAGAACCGACTCTCCCTCCCGATGAAGGTGGAGGTTCACGACGGAAACCTAGCTTGGAAGAGGATTACAGTGCCGGGCGCATCATGCGGGCGGCGGGATGCCAAGTGAAAGCCGTCTCGGATTCAAAGAAGCCTCTAAAAATGTTCGATGACGTCATGTCGTTTTCTGAAGCCGCGCCTGGCAAACCTCATATTTGCGAGTGCCCTTTGGTAGCCAGGGATTTTGACTCGAAGAATTTCCAAGTTCGTGACGTGCCGATTCTTTACATTAACGGTACGCACGACGGACCAACGCCCTTGGAAGGTTCGGATTACCATTTCAACGGACAAGAGAGCACAGGACAGAAAGAAAAGCTTACGGTGAACGATGCGGGCCACGCTCTCCTTTACCGAGAGCTCCGTCAGTGCGGGTCGAGCTTATTGACTCGTGCGTTCGACGGTGACCTGGCGGGCATTAAAGCAAATGAGCAACTGTGGGTAGATGGAAAATGCCTGAAGAAGCCAGCGAACGGTGCCTCACAGACGTTTACCCAAAAGTAGGCACCCGAAGGTGATTCGAGAGGCCCAGAAACAAAAAAGCAGAAGCCCTAGAGCTTCTGCTTTTTTGTTTAGAACTCACGGCCTTGAAGTCAGTTAACCGTCTCACGGATGAAGTTCTTCAAGTCTTGTACGTGATCCCAATACTCTTTCATATCCAACCGCTCGTCCGGGCGAACTTTTGCAGTCGTTGAATTGTAAGGTGTGAGTTCGACGATGTCCGCGTGCGACGAGATTGCTGACAAGTTGTCTTCTTCAAGAATTTGCATGAGAGCGTCGAGATCGTGACCTTCGTCATCGCCAGGAAACTCGAGATTGCGCAAAACGCAGAGAGCTTTCAGGTACATTTCGCAAGCCTGCGCTAAGTTATAACCGACGATGTCATGTTGTTTGTCGTCGTCGAGATGCTGTCGAGCCGTGTTGAGGTTGTCCTCAGCTTTGAGAATTAGAGATTTTGCGGTCGAGTTCATACGCGGTCCTTTCGATGGGGCGTCGGTATCCCTTCGCCTCACAGTACGAGCATGGACGGAAATAGCCTTTCCAATCAAGGGATAAGGACAAAAAATATCCAACAAGACATGGTTTAGGCGGGAAACGGTCGAGGTATGAACACACAGAACTGTCAATAAAGGAAAACAAAACGCTCCTTGTTTGGGTTCACCTGCCGAGCCTAACGTGACCTGCACGTTTGATCCGCACACACATCAAGGGAGAATCATCATGTTTAAAAGTAGTGCAGCCGCTATTTCTGGCGCAGTCTTTGGCGCTTTCCTCGGAGGGTGCATCCTGACTAGTGCGCTCGTTCCATCAACTTCTGTGGCTTCAACACGTTCGCCCTCACCCAAAGGGGTCTACGAAGCGTTGAACTCAACCGAGTTTTCTGTCACCCGAGCCGATGCGCGCTCCGGCGAACCGATTGTTGGCGTAGAAGTTAAGGAGAAATCGATCGATGGTCTTCTTTGCCGTCGACAGGCCGCTGTTATCCCAAATCAGGTTTGGTCGTATGAATGTTTTGTTGAGATGAACTACCCAGTCTCGCGGTTGAAGGCTTTCTACAACTCTCTCCGCGGCAACACGGAGCGCTTGTCTTTTGTTTCGGATAGCGGTGAGTCCATCGTCGGACTCGTTGTGGAAGAGCGCCTGGGTGACGGCTATCTCTGCCAAAAGCGTGTGCATGACGGAGCCGATGTCGAGGCCTATTACCGCTGCTTACGAGCCTTCTCCGACGTGAAATAAATCTTCCGGGATCTTCACTGACGGGCCGTTGATCGAGCCGTCAGTGATCCAATTTCCGCAAATCTCGGCGCGTTTTGCTTGGATCGGGACGTGTTACGAGCTGCCCAACTTTTTCTGCCTGCTCATTGAGTGATCATTCAGCGGAAATGTTGTTCTGACTTCCATCAGTTAGCGCGATCTCGCCAACCGAATCGTCAGGTGTTGAGACACGGATCGGTTCAATCGTCTCGAACCGAAACGCAGAGAATCATCATATCGAACTTCACTGATCTTCATCGGCACGAACTTTGATCTCTCATTAAGTGAAGAGGCATGGGGATGACTCGACAACTGATCCACTAGCAAATTGGCAGGCGCCACAAAAGGTCGGATGAAATGAAGAGATTTACTTCGAAGTCCCTCAGGCACCGTTTCACGCAAGCAGTCGTCATTCTCTGTTTGCCTATTTTGCTTGCAGCCTATTCGAACTGCAGCGATCCCAAATTTGAAACTGATTCGAGTTACATCCCTTTAATTAATGATCGCTCTGGCTTAGAAGGCGACGGCGACGCGCCCGGTTCTAAAGATCCCGGAACTGAAATCGTAGTCAAAGCCTGCTCCGCAAACCGCATCAAAACAAAAGTTATCCAAGTTCGATTCGAAGACCCGCAGGATAAATCGGATCCGGCAAAAACCTGTGAGTTTAGCAAGGACGGGAACCTGGGTCCTAAGAATGACTTCTTCCAGGCGCGAGTTGAGCAAAACGTCGAATTCGATCTCCCCGCGGGTTCGAAAATCTGCGACTTGGAATTTACTATGCCTGAGCAGCAGATGAAGTATGACGATCATCTCTTCCTGGTTTTTGACGATGCCATTCTGGGAGCGTCGTATCCAGTAGAAGACCGCATGCCGATACGTGATGGAATCATGTCCTACAGTTGGGATGAACTCGGCGGCACCGGTTGGCCGCGCGGGAATTTCAAATACGTCTATTGCCTCGGCATGGAGCAGGGATATTCCAAGTGCGTTTGGCCAGAGACGCAGGTCGAAGGGAAAATGTCGATGCGATTTAATCCGGTCGTGTTCCAAGCCATCACGGCGCGTAACTTAAACCGCACGCGACATCAATTTAAACTCGTCACGACTGGCGACAATGACCCCCAAACCGATTGTCAGCACGAGCCGATCGCCTTTGACGCTTTAGTTAGCTATGTAGATTGATCCAAGCCGATTCCTGAGAAAAAGCCGGCTCCGATCAGCTCGTTTGCTTATCGGATTTCGGTAAATGAATGACTTCGATCCCAACCGTCGCGAGCAGATGGAGCGAGTCGCGAGAGCGGTAATCGGATCGGTAAAAAACCTTTTTCACGCCACCTAAATTGATGAGACGCTTCGCGCACGCCGTGCAGGGGAGATGCGTGACAAAGACGTGTTTTTCCGTCGAACGGGGCGAGTCGCAGTTGATGACCGCGTTTTCTTCAGAATGAAGGCAACCGCAGTTCCCGGGCTCGTGGCGATCACACGTATTGGGAAGACCTGCTGCATTCCCGTTGTAACCCACGGCCAAAACTTTTCGATAGTCGGTCGAAGTGATGACCGTGCCAACGTTCATTCGCGTGCAAGTTGAGCGCTCCGCCAAGGTATGGGCGAGTTCCATGTAGATCTGTTCGAAGGAAGGGCGTGCTTTCGGTTCACTCATGGCTCGGTGTCTTAAACCCTCCCCAAGCAATAGAAAAGACTTTTCGTCATTCGGGGACCTGGATGCGGAGCATCCGAACAAGGTTGCTACCCGGTCATTCCTGTTTCAAGATCAGCGCATAGGAGATCCACCATGAAGTCGTTCATCACCCTCGTATTCAGCGCGATCGCCGTGTCCACCCTTGCCGGCTGCGCTTCGTTGTTTACTCCCGCTACCGACACAATCACGATTACCTCGGTTCCTGAGGGCGCCGATGTTTACTGGCAAGGATCTCATCTAGGTAAAACGCCGTTGGTCACCGAAATCAAAAAGGTGAGCAACACTTCTAGTCTCGTTCTTGAAAAAACGGGATACGAGGCACGAAGTGTGACCTTGGGGCGCGAGATCGCGGGCGTTGCGTTTTCAAACTTGGGATTCGTTACGACGACGTCGGGTGCGCCCTCTTGGGGCTTAGACATCATTACGGGTCGTATATGGACGTATCAACCTAACAAGTACGTCACCAAACTTGAGCGATCTTCTGGAACCGCTATGCGTGATGACGCGGTCTTTGATTTTGTCATGACTAACGCCGAAAAAATTCGCCTGGAACTCGCCCGTGGTTACGGGGAGGAAGTAGCAAATCTTTGCCGCTTGCTCGAGAAGAACGAGGCCGAGTGTGAATCGATGCGTGCAAAGCTCTTCAGTCAGCGTGAGCAGATGATCGGAGCCCCCGATTCGCTTGCGCTCTATCAGGCGATCGCGGCGCTCTAACGCGATTGCCAGGTAGTCTTCCAACCTTCGCGCCAGCGTCTCGATCTGAAACAATCAGGAGAAATTCGATGAAGCTCGGTTGGTTGCGACGAATTAAGCCGAGCTTCACCGAAATAGTCTCAAAAACCCTCGTATCTATCCGATAAAATTATAGAAGCCGATCGATAAGGTTCAGACGGGGGCACTATGCGAGATTCGCAGGAAAACGCGCATCCGAAAGCTCATTTGGTTCGCACGTTGAAATCGAAGTGGCGCGTCGCCGCCGCCTTCGCGACGCTCGGTCTTACCGCTGTCTTTTACCAAAACTGCGGGAGCTTCGAAGTTTCGACGAGCTTCTCTGGGCAGATCGGCTTACCCGCGGACCAATTTGGCCGTGGTGGTGAAACGTTCAAGAAAGTGTCTCCGGCAAATCTTCTCGCTCCGGGCGGAAAGCTCACGATTGAAGGAACGGGCTTCTCTTCCTCAACAACCGTTGAGATTGGTGACGCTCCTTGCGAAGATTTGAGAATTCTCAGCTCGACAGTCTTAGAGTGTCGAGCTCCTTCGTCCTTGAGTGGTTACCGTGCGCTCGTGCTCGCCGGTTTGAAACTGGAAAACGCGATCCAGTACATCGAGCCTTCGAAGGTTGAAACGTTGGCGGGCGCGGCACAAGGTCTTCAGCATCTTCGCGACGCTGTTCTTGTCGGACGTAAACTTTACCTTGCTGATGCAAGCGATGCTTTCAACGCGATCCGTGTCTTCGACATGGAAACGCGTCAGCTCACGACGGTTGCTGGCGGCGACAATCCGGATGCAAAGCATGAAGATGGTGTCGGGGCGGGCGCGAAGCTCAATCTTCCTTTGGGGCTCGCGGTGAAAGATGACGCTCTTTACATAGCGGAGTATGGAAGCTGCTTGATCAGCAAAATGGACCTCGCGACGAACTCTGTGACGAAGCTCATCGGCGTTGATGGTGCTTGCGCGATCACGGATGGCGCTGGTGCTGCCGCTCGTCTCGGAAGCGTTGAAAAGCTCGTCCTTGTTGGGAACGATCTTTACTTCACCGATCACGATGCGGACGATGAAGTTTACATCCGCAAACTTGATCTCGGCTCGCTCACGGTAACGACGCTTCTTGGTGGCGGTGCTTCCGCTACGCGGAGAATTTCTTCTTACTGGGGGCCACGGGCGGATGCGCTCATCACGCAGGTTCCGCTTTCTTCGGCGAAGGAAACGACTCATGATTACGACTCCGGGACCGTTTATAACTTCGAAATTTTCCAGATGGGCGCGAAGGCCATTCGTTTGCACTTCTCGAAGTTGAAGACGCAGTCGGCGGACCGAATCAGAATCTACGATGCTGACGATACGAGCATGACGGCTCAGCCGTTGCTCGAGCTTGCCGGCGACTTCGGTGAGGACTTCTGGAGCCCACCCGTGAAAGCGTCAAGACTGCGGGTGAATTTCGAGCCGATGAGTGGCCAATCGGATTACGGCTTTGCGATCGATCGGATCGCGTACACCGATAGCAACGAGACGCTCGCGACCATTGGGCATTCGCAGGACTTGCCGGCGGCGAAGTCTCGGCTTCAGGGTGATATCACAGACATGATTCACATTAACGGTGCGCTTTACTTTTCCGAGGACGGCCTGAAGATGGTTCGTAAGCTAGATCTCGCGAGCATGAAGGTGAGCGGCGTTGCGGGGAGCTTGGTCTCTGGCGACCGCGGTGTGGGCGCTCTGGACAAGACGGGCATCTCGCTCGTCGGGGGCTTGGCGACCGACGGCTCGCAGCTTTACCTCTCGGATTTCATTTACGACCGATTGCTGCACGTCGATCTTACGGCGAAAAAATCGACGTCGATTCTTTCTACGCGATCCGGGAGCGGGCCTGATGTTGACGGTCCCCTCGCCAGCGCGACCCTCGCATCGCCGAGCCGCATGTTTTATGACGGCGGGTATGGGTTGTGTTTTATGGGAGATCAATCTCTTCGTTGCATCCGTTAACTGGCCCACTATCTTGCAGATTTTGACCTAATTAAAAGGGCGGACGCAGTCAGCCCTTTTAATTTTTTGAGGAGTTTGGGCTTTATTTCTGGCCGTCCACGACTCCTTATGCCGGACACGTTGCAATCAAAAATATTTTTCGAGCGCTCTTAAGCTTCGGTTGTGATGATCGACGTAGATCGCCAGATGGAGCTCGAGAAACTCTTTCTTTTTCGAGATCGCCCAGGTTTTGCGAGCGAGACGCTTGATGCGATCCCGGGTCATCGCGCAGGTGTGATTAAGTGAAAAGAGCGGATCGAAACCTTTTTTGAGTTCCCCCATCCCGTGATCCTTCGGGCGCCTGCCTTTAAAGGTGACGTGCGTGGCTTGCGGGAAGAATTCTTTCACGTCGGGTGGGTAGTGTGGGTTCTGATCCGACTCGATGATGGCGTCGGGCTTCACGACATTTTGGAGTCGACTAAATAACTTTTGGCGACCTTGCTTCCTCTCATCTTTTCGCGGGCCAAAACGCTTCAGTGCCTTTTTTGCTAGGGAACTTTTGGGCGGAGATTGTGAAACTTCAAATCAAGAATTCGTCTTGTGCCGTGTTCAACTGCAAGAGTGATCGAGAGCGGTTTACATTTTGATTGCTCGCAAGTTTCTTGATCGTCGAATTGGACATGACTCACCTTCGGAAGGCGCTCGTTTGTTTTCTTGAGGTTCCTTTTTGCCTTCAAGCCTAGGTGCAAAAGTTTGCGCATCACTGTCGTGCGATGCAGGTTTTGTTTGCGAGCAATTCCGCGCATCGAGACGCCTTCGACGAAATCCATCTTCACGCGGTGATTGAAGTGACGTTTGTTCTGCCGGAAGCAATCGTTAAACGTCGCGCTTGAGAATCCACGGCTGCACGACGTGCAGTGATAACGCTGCACACGCTGGCCGTCGGACTTGCGTCGAAATCGGCCTACCCGGACGATGTGCCGAAGTTCGGATAGGTTTGGAGTTGTATTTGAGCAGTGAGGACAGATGCGGAGCATGGATGCCAAAAAAGCAAGATTCTGGCCACTTCCAAGTCGTTCACCCTAGCATCAACCTGCGATTGATCTGCAATAAAGTGGGCCAGTTCAGGGAGGATACAGGCGATATAGCCGCTCAACATCCTCCGCGCTCAAGCCCCCCGCCGAAGGCTCGATCTTCTCCCGCGTTGTGGACTCAAGCGTTGTTTCGCCGTCGTTGATGCCGAAGAAATTCGGCTCGTAAATCATCACGGATTTATAATCGAAAGGTCGGTTGATTGAGTGGGTCAGCAGTTCATCAGGGGCGATTTCAAACTGCGATCGTTTGTCGGGGAGGACCCGGTCCCAGAGCACCCGCACAAACTGATCGCGGTCAGACCGGGAGTGCTCGTGCATGAACCCTAACGCGTGCATGATCTCGTGGATAATTTCTTTTCCATCGCAATCCGGTGAAAGATAAATCGGCTGATGGCCACCGATCCTTCCGACGTAAGAGTGGCAATCTTTTTCGCCCTTCTGGAACGAGATGGCATCTGCTTGTCCCGTGAAGGGCACGAACCGAACGGGAGTCTTTTCGTGGAAGTGATCGATCGCTCGTTTCACGCGGTCAGGATTTACGAGATCCGGAGCGATATGATAGGGGATCGGGCCTAGCCACTGGCGGACAGGATTGATCCGCACATAGCCCGTATCGGGTGCGGAGTCGTCCTTCAACGAGCCATAAAGTACATCCCCAAACACGACAATCAGTCGGCCCATCTTATGGTACGAAACCGATCCCGGAGGCGGTCTCGGAGGAGCGCTTCCCATCGTAGGCACGGGTGTAGCCTGCGTGACCTTAGCTGGTTGCTCTGCGGGGTTTGCCTCGTTGATCATCGATGCAGCAGGTGAGGGAGTAGGCACCACTTGAGGAGATGGCGCAACCGTCAGCTCTGCTGGCGTTGCATCAACTGTTGAGATCGCGCCTGTTCGATCCGCGACGGATTCCTTTGATTCAGGTCGGAGCCAGAACCAAACGGCAGCAGCAATGATGATGAGGAAGACCGCGTAGTTTTTCATCGTCTCGGTTGAAAGTTTGCCCGCGTTCGTTCGACATTGTCCAGAGATTGAGGTCTTGATTCGAAGCGAGAGAGAGTACCTGGACTCAACTCTTTGCCAGTTTTCCTCCACTATTAAATAGGGTCGAGTTCACCCGGGGGCCAAGATGAGAGACACGAACGAATCCTATCGCATCCACCATGCGGACTGCTTGGAGATAAACGCCGTCGAGCCAGAGTCACTCTTTGACCTGATTTATCTCGAGCCCGAAGCGTCCATCAGTAGCGAAGAGCTTGCCGTACGAGTTTCAAGTTTGCTCCCTCATCTCACCGAAGAAGGATTTCTTCTCCTGCATGCCGATGTTGAACGAGCGCACGCCTACAAATCCATTCTTGATGTTTTCGGCTTGCCGTTCAAAGGCGATGTTATCTGGTGTTACCGCCAGCGCGCGGTAAAAACGAAAGCTCTGCAAAATCACCGCGATACAATTCTTGTTTATTCCGCTAATCCCCATTACTACCCCAAGCGTCACCTTTTAGCGCAGCCGCTCGTGGGGCCATCCTCCGCGGAGCGAGTAGGCCTTTCCGGACAAAAACCCATGGAGCTTTACAAAAGGCTCTTCCGCTTTTTTGAGCGCTACCACCGTATTGCAACTGTCCTCGATCCGATGATGGGGAGTGGATCGGCACTCGTCGCGGCGTTAGAGCAAGGCCGAACCGTCACCGGTTTTGATACTTCACTCGAAGCTTGTCGCATTACCGAGAATCGTCTTCGTCTCGCGATTCCTGCCTCGCAACAACTTGTCATGGAGCTAGAATGATGCTGGTCGACGCTTCCGAAAAGTTTGAGTTGGTGGTCGCGACCGTGTCTTCGCACGAAGGTGCCGAACGCCAATTGCGCGAAGCCCACGAAGCCCTCTCGGAAAATGGATCGCTTTTCTTGATCGCGGATTGGGATCTTTCCTACGTGCTCAAACCGCTAGCTGATCGGGTTTTTACTAACGAAAAAAGCCTGCGCAACGAGATTGTTTGGTGCGAGAGGGGAGCCGGAGACCGAGCCGACATCCACCGAACCGTCCTCTGGTACGTCAAAGATGCGCAACGTTCATCTTTTGTTCCGCTCGAAATGCCGCGTTCCGCAGAGACGGTGAAACGTTTCGGTGATGGACGAATCGTTTCCTCGAAAAATGCGCGCACGGGTAAACGCGCTCCTCCTCGAGTTGAAGGCGCTTCGCTATCGACTCTTCTCAACGATGTTTGGGTATGGGATTGCTCCCGCGGCGGGTGGCAGTACGACCCGGAAATGATCGATGGGAGAGCGCAGCTCAGCACGCTCTCCCTCAATCCGCATGGAAAGAAAACTCAATCTGAAGAAGCCCTCCTGGAGCGAATCGCAAATCTTGCTGGGTTTGAGTCCGCCTCGTCATCAGGCATTCTTTACTCGCGCTGGTAAGAGCGTTCAATGACGTGTCGGCTCGTGACCACGTAAGGATTCAACATCGAGATCGTGACCATCGGTCGCGAAATCAGACGCCAAATCTTCTTCAGCGGCCGTATTATCTTCACGATTGATTTGGAGGCCAGAGTCCGTTACTGAGCCGGGCACAATCTCACCTTCTACGGATGAAATTTCATACTGACTGGGGTCGACCGTGACTTGGCTTCCGTCAATCAAGGTTTGGATCACCGGATCCGGGCGTGAATTTGGATCATTAGCCGCATCAAGCGGATCGTTCGTTACATTCGAGCTGTTGTTTTGTTCAGACGTGATGGACATCCTTATCCTCCTCATCTGTATTTGTAGTTGAGATTGGGAGTGAGGCTGTTATCCGCAGATGAAAAAGTTGTGGGCCTTTGTTCATCCGGCAAACTCATCCTTCGAGTGAACCTAAGCTTTCAACTTCTCGTTGAGAAATGAGTTAGCGGGCCGTGCGACCCCGACGTGAGTTTTTCGAAAGAGTCTGCGACGGTTGAGACGAGGGTTCGCTCCCGTTTGGACCTTCGACGATGCAATAGTTTTTGTTTTTCATTCCCGTAGTGAGCTTCTGGTAGGACGGATTCGAAACGCACTGGCCGCGCGCGAATTTTGTGCAGGTGCCCGCATAAAAATCGAAGTGACCTTCGCGTTTCACCCCGGCTCCACGATCCGAAGCGATGACGTAGCCATTGTGTGGACGACCTTGGCAGGTACGGCCTTTTAAAGCAGGTATATAAATTACGGAGCCAGCCGGAACGTGCAGGGACGCCGCGACGTGCTTGCAAGGCTCAACGCACTCGCCATTGCTAGCGCGACCGTAGGGACAGGCGGCTTCATTGAGAGGGAACGTTTTACCTGCAGAGTTGCGCACCATCTCGAGTCCAGCGCCGTTGACGTAAATGCAGGTTCCTTGAAACTGACATTGCCTTAGTTCTCGACTTTTGAGGGTGCCGAAAAATTTTGGTGTTACGTAATATGTGAAGCGGCTGACTCTTTGGCTCGCTTTATTTGCACAAGGCTCGGAGCCAAATCGATCATCGAGATCTTCTTGATCTTCGTCATCGAAAGCGCCGATCGGCTGAGCCGACGCTTGCGGCTGGGCATTCGCGCGAGCCAGATCCGCAAAGAGTACGCCTCCGCACAAAACCACCGTCAGTAACCAAGTGAGCTTCTTCATCGCGAGCACTCCTTGCAATGAACCTCTGAAATAAGGTTGCAACCTCGTGACCAGCTCTAAAGCTGTTTAACGACGTTTCACTGTCAATAAAGTAGACGCTCGTAGATGCGAAACGGACGGTCTAACGAAAGCTTAAGACTGCGCGACTATTTGCGTTTTAGCGACGGGAGATAAACCTTCGCGGGCAGTGCCAAGCGTACCCAAATATCGAGATCCGTCAATTGGCCATGCTCGGGGTTCATGTGCTTCGCTCGGAAGTCAGAAACAGAGGCATAGCCTTCCGCACGCACAAGATCTGGCAGCGAGTAGGTCTTTGCGAAACCAAGTGGGCTGTAGATCAGCTGGTCTTCGCGATCGTATATGGCAAAGTAGGTGGGATCCTGCGCAACGACCCAATAGGGCTCATAAAAATCGTACCCCTCTAGGCGCGGCAATTGACTCTCGAGAATCTCAATTAAAGGAAGGCCTATGCCCGTATCGACGTACCGATAAAGCTTGCCCTCAACAATTTCGTGGGTCTCCCAGCTGTCAGGGTGGCGTTTATCTTTGAAGAGATTCGAGAATTTGATCATGCAGAGACTCCTCGGCTTCAGTCTACCCCAGAGAGTCCACCTGATTCCAAGCAATCAAAGCAATGGCGCGAAAAAACCGGGACTTCGGTAAGTGAATACCTAATGGAACCGTTTGGGGTCCTAGAGTCGGTGGTCGCAAAAGCGGCTTTATCGAATTTCGGTGACGACTCCGGATGCGGAGCAACCTTCAGCGGGAAATGTAAACCCGATTTGTTTTGCCGAGAGTCTGCGTTCTCGGAGAGAAGGCTGAATTTGGAATATTTACTTGCGATGCTCACACCTTCGACACGAACGATCCGAGACAGAAGGGGATTACGGGGATTGAAAGGGGTTGAGAGAGGTACGGAGTTTGCTCAATCGACCCTCGTCATCGAAAAACGAACATCAATTCTATGAAGATCCAGGAGGATCAAGTGATCAATTTGAAATCGACCCTTGCGGCTTTGATCGCAGTTGTAACCGTCGTAGCAAGCGTTAAGCCAGCTCATGCCCAAGTTCACATCGAAATCGACATCGACGTTGATTCAAACGAGATGCAACTTGCCGGCAACGCGATTTCGGTAAAGGTCGGTGTCGTGACGATCGCTCGACCATTCGTGAAAATGGAAAACGGATCGATTCGCATCGGTTCTGACGTGATCACATCACGCATGAACACGGCGAAAGTGACCGGATTCTTCCCGAATACCAAAAAGCTTGTCGTCTCCGAAGACAACTTCATGGGAACTCAACAATATTCATTAAATGAACTCGCGGTTCGCAACGGTTGTAACGGCGCTCTCTGCGTAGGTGATGAAGTTTACACGCACCGGGCAAACTCAGCGAAGATCATCGGCTTCTTCGCTAACGGCGATATCGTAGTCGCAGAATCGAACTTCATGGGCACGCAGCGGCTTGCTCCTGAAAACGTTGCCGCGGCTTTCGGGTGCACCGCTCTCTACTGCGCAGGCGATCAAGTGATCACTTCGCGCAACAACCAAGCAACTGTATCGGCGTTTTTTCCGAATGGAGATATCCTAGTCTCGGAATCAAACTTCATGGGCAATCAGCGTTACTCTCGTAGCGATCTCGCGCTCACACGTGCTCTCTGCGCAAACATCTACATCAACCGCGTTGGCATTTGCCAGTAATTGACGTGAGTCATCGTCATATGCTGGTCCAGTGCCAAAACGCGACCCTAGTTGATTAATGGTCGGTATAAGTAAAAGCCGCGGAAAACGCCTCTAGAGGGCGTTTTTCGCGTTTCTGGGGGAGTCGTTCGTCTAAAAGAAGTCCGGTTCTTGCGAGGGGATCTCGCGAAGCGTGCGCGATTGCCGAAACGGTAATTCGCATGAAAACACAGAAGACAAAATCAAGAAAGTCTCTCCGTTCATCAACGCTCGTTCGCGCGCTTGTAGGATCGCTCGTCGCGATCCAGGCGTTAAGCGCCTGCGGTCCGGGCCTGAGTCCAACTTCAGTCTCTCTCGCAAATCGTGCGACGGAGACCGTGGGTTGCCAGCAGAACTTTGAAGATGAGTTCTGGGATGGGATCCACGACTTCTCGCTGAAGAAAGAAAAGCTTGCGTCTCGAAATGAGATGAAGTCGGCCTTCGTCGGGTCTTTCATGAAAGGGCGTCTGGCGAACCTGAGTCAAACAGATCGTAACCTCGTAGCCGAAACCGTTGCTGATCTCTACGAAACGGTGACGGAAGAAACGCTCGCAACCCTGAAGATCGATCGGCAAGATCATCAAAAAATTCTCGAAACTCTCACGGGTCTCGAAGTCGGCGATCGTATGACACCGGAAACAAACGCACTCCAAGATAAGATCCGCGCGAAGTTCGCGGAAGTCGAACGCATTACGGGGCAGGTGCAAAACTTAGCCGCGTGTCCCCCCGCGACCGTTTCGCCAACAGAGCCGGCTCCTGAAGTGTCGGAAAACGGCGATCTTAGTCCTCAGGGCACAACCCTTTTCGAGAAGTGGAAACAGACTCGTCATCCTGCCGTGTACGGTGGATTGAAAGCCATCGCAACCGCGTATCAAAGCTGTGAAGCCGGTGTGCAGGCTGCGCTTTCGTCGGCGACTCCAGATATCAAAGGCATCACGGTTGTCGGTGATCACGATCAAGGCGGGAAAAAGCGAAAGATCACGAATCTCGCTTCTCTGATCAAATCGCATCCGTATCTGGCAAACTATAAAAAGCCCGGCTCAGGTTGTTTCGATGTCTTGAAAAAACCTATGATCTACGATTTCGGAGGAAAACCCTATACGGGCACGAGTGAAAACGCGATCTTCGACTTCTTTAAAGATGCAGGATCCGGTACGACAGAACTCGGAATCGATTGCTCAGGTTACGTTTATGCATCGCTCGCGACAGCTGGCTTGAAGATCAAGAAAACAGGTAAATTAAAAGCCGTAACGGTGCACGGAGTTCCGGCGCGCTCATATCAGAACATCGAGTCGAGCGGATTGAATTGCTTTGCTCACGCAAAATTCAAATCGGCTACGAATCTTGTACCTGGTGATATCCTGGCGTCGAGTGGTCACATCATTTTGATCGAAAGCGTTGGAGCTGACCCCTTCGGCATCAAAGCGCTGAAGACGGAAGCGGATTGCAAAGCTGCCAACATCAGCGTTTCGCGATTCGACTTCAAAATTTTGCAAAGCAGTCCCACTAAAGGCGCCATTGGGATCGACCGGATCCGCGCGAACGAGTACCTGAAAGAAAAAGGCAGCATGCAGACGGCGATGATTCAACACGCAGTGAACGCATGTCTCGCGAAAGTTCGGGGTACTACGATCACGACGAAATCTTCGTCCGCAAGTTTGGTGCGTCACTTAGGAACAGCGGAGTGTCGTGATACACCTATCAAGATCGCAAAAGAAGAGTGCGTGAGTACCTGCCAGGCAGACGCTTCGCTTCTACCTTGAAATGACTTGATTGAAACTAAGGCGTGAAGAGAAGATCCGTCCATGAGTCTTCTCTTTTCGCCTTTAAAAATTCGTGAGCTCCAATTCAAAAATAGAATTTTCGTCTCGCCGATGTGTCAATACTCGGCTGTCAACGGCGTGCCGAACTCTTGGCACTTCGTTCATTTAGGCAGTCGTGCCGTCGGTGGCTCTTCGCTCGTGATTGCCGAAGCAACCGGCGTTTCGCCGGAAGCACGAATCAGTCCTGCCGATACGGGCTTGTGGTCACAAGCGCAAGTTGAAGCTTTCAAACCCATCACGAAGTTCATACTTGAGCACGGCTCAGTTCCGGGCGTTCAGCTCGCGCATGCGGGACGCAAAGCTTCAACACCTCCGCCCGGAGTGAAGGGCCGGAAGGTGGAAGCCAGCGAAGGTGGCTGGCAGCCAGTGGCGCCGTCGGCTTTAGCCTTTTCAGAAGGATCGTGGGTGCCGCGCGAAATGACTCTTGAAGACATCGATCGCTGTGTTGAGCAATTTGCGACCGCAGCTAAAAATGCGCTCGCGGCAGGATTTCAAGTCGCCGAGCTTCACATGGCGCACGGCTATCTACTTCATGAGTTTTTATCACCCCTCGCCAATCAGCGGCGGGATGCTTACGGAGGTTCACTCGAAAATCGCATGCGCTTGCCTTTGCGAGTCGCAGAAGCGGTGCGAAAGCTCTGGCCCGCATCGTGGCCAGTTCTCGTTCGAATTTCCGCAACTGACTGGGTCGAAGGCGGGTGGGATGTCGAGAGCAGCGTTGTGCTTTGCACGGCTCTTAAATCCATCGGCATTGAATTCATTGATTGTTCGACGGGCGGCGTGGTCCCATCCGCAAAAATTCCGGTGGGCCCTGGGTACCAAGTTCCGATGGCCGCGGAGATTCGGAAAAAAACGGGAATGCTGGTCGGTGCGGTCGGGTTGATCACGAAGCCCGAGCAAGCCGAAAAAATTCTCGCCGAGGGCGAGGCTGACGCCGTTTTGCTTGCGCGCGAGCTACTCCGTGATCCTTACTGGCCGCTCCATGCGGCGAAGCGATTAGGAGTCGATCTCGCGTGGCCAATTCAGTATGAGCGGGCGAAAGATTAAACATCGCAGTCGAGAGCTTTCCGCGTCTTTTCGTAGGCGTGCTCTATCGCATACAAACCTCGATCGAGCGCGTTTGGTCCGACCCTTGGTAAGTCGTCGATCGCAAGCATCGTCTGTCGCGGCGTTAGCGCTCGAACGTCTCGGGCTCTCTCGTAGACTGAGTGAAGACCTTGGCCCGGAAGATAATGAACAAGAGTTCGGTCCTCGGGCCCGACGCTGTTCAGCGCCATTTTGTCGAGAATGCCGCCGTCCCAATAAAGTCGTCGTCCAAGCCGCACGGGATGAAACATCAAAGGCACCGCAACCGATGCACGAACAAATTTTGGGATATCTCCTTCACTGAAACTCATCGTCTTGCGCGAGAAAATATCGAACACGGAAATCGCAATGGGCGTCGTCTGGGGTCGGCCTTTTAAAACCTCGCGCAAGAGTGCTTCGAGCTTTTCTCCGCGAAGTAGCCCTGCTCCAAGGCCTGGATCCCAAAAATCAGCCTTACGCAACTCTTTGAGAACAAGCTTAAGTTCTTGCGCCAGCACCCCGTGGCTCCACGCGGCCGCAACGATCGCACCTGCACTTGAGCCCGTGATTTTTTCAGGTTTAAGGTCCTCATCATCGAGCGCCATCATGACGCCGCAATGAGCGAAGAATCCAAAAAATCCGGAAGACAGAGCTAACGTGAACGGCTCGCGCGCGAGCGACTCTTTGAGAGTCATCGCGAGAACTCGCGAGAAACGATTCGCGGCCGCGGACTCTCGAAATGGATTCTGATGACCTCGCTCGAATTCTGTTCTGGCGCGTGGATCACAAAACCGCGACCCGGCTCCTCGGTCGCTAGCAATCGGCCGAAATCGACTCGACGCGGACTCGCCACCGCAAAAGACTGATCGGCGAGATGAACTAAGAACGCTTTTGTTCCGCCGCTTTCGGTTGCCCCTAAGCGGGCGACACGAACATCACCGTCAAAGAAGGTGCGAAGATGATTTGATTCGGACTCCATCACGTAGCGGATCGAGGGGACTTCGTCGAGACGAAGATTCTTTGAAGCCTTTGGTCGACTAAACACCGTGAGAATCAAAAGGAAGATGATGATGAGGATGAGTTCCATGATGCAGGCAAGTATAGGGAGACTTCGTTGCTCACGCTATCAACATCTCATTTCGACACGGCATCTTCGAATGAGTCAAAGCGCCGAAAACAAATATAACGCTTTTAGGCTGTCAAAGTTCTAGGCGCGCGCGGATGAGTTAGACACTTGTCTGCAATTTAGTCGTCAAGGACCCGGCTCGTGGTTTGCTCATTTTGTAGGAGAGTCGTGAGAGACAGACTGGACCTTGCCGTGAGATCGCAAAGTCTAGACGGGGTCGGCCCTCACGGATTGGGCAGCCGACCCCGATAATTAATTAAGAGTTCTGACAAAAGGCCGTCGGTTACGGGGATTTTCAATGTCACGCGCAGAAGATTTCAAAATTGAAGTCAGCACTATCTTCGAGGGGCTCAGGCTCGTCATGCGCGGATCAATTACGGAAGAAAGTGTCTTTCCACCTTTCCCCGAGGGTGATCCACGTCGGATCGTTGTAGAGCTGTCGCAAGTGACACGCCTGAATTCATGGGGCGTCAGACTTTGGATGAAGTGGCTTTGGGATCTCGAAAAGGCTTATCCGAGCGCGACGCTGCAGCTTGAGTCTTGCTCACCGCTTCTTGTGCAGCAGCTTCTTGTAGTGCGGAAGTTCTTTCCTGCAAATGCGAGGGTTCGCTCCGTCCTGCTGCCTTACGCGTGCACATCTTGTTCGGCCGAACATCAGCAAACGTTCGAGGCCGCTGATCCTCGCCTGCGCCGCATCCTTCAAGGTGGCTCAAGCACGATTCTGCTTCGTCCTTGTGACGAGTGTGGTTCGGCTATGGAGCTTGAGGTGAATCCTAAGGATTACCTCAAGATCTTCGAAAAAGACTCTGGCACCAAAGCCGCTGCCTGATCACTTACTCAGGGTCGCAGGTCAAACTCACTTGCTCGCTAAAATCGGCAGGGTTGTAGAGGATGAACGCGCGCGATCCGAGAACTGGGTTTTGCTCAGCGAAGATCCCCGCCGCAACAGTTTGTTCACCCCGCATCCAATTGATCGTCATCCACTTGCTGTCGGCCGAGACGGTAATCACGTTGTTCCCCAGATTGAATTCTTTCGCCGTCCCACCGTGTGATCCTTCGTTCGAAAGCTTAGTCTTGAAGCTTTGTTCGACCGGATCCGCCGTGTTTGTGATGAGCATCATGCGGCATTCGTAGAAGCTCGCGTTCGCATGAGCGGCAAACGAGATGACAGCAAACAGAGCAACCAAGGCCTTTGTGGAAACAAACTGCAACATGAGATCCTCCTCGTAATGTTTCTGAGCGTTTTCGGAAGGCTCATGGCTTGGCATCCGCCGAAGAAATAAGCAAGCGGATCGAGGGGCCGCGGCCCCGATTCTCAACTCGCTGTCATTGATCGACGGTCAGTTTTTTTGGTAACTTCCTGGTTCAGCTTAATGGGCTGGTTGGAGCTGAACAGGCCCAAATCCACGCGGGACGCGGTGGGGTTGTAGGCACGCGTAACGGCCGACCATTTCGAGCAGCGCTCGACGGCTAACAGGTTTAGTTAAATACTCGTCGGCTCCTGCTCTTTCTGTTTCTTCTTGGTCCTCTTTCATCGCGTGAGCAGAGAGTGCGATAATCGGCTTCGTGAACCCTTCGGCTCGAAGTTTTCGAATCGCTTCGTTGCCGTCCATTTCGGGCATTTGAATATCCATGAGCACGACGTCAAAACGTCCGCTCATTGCCTTTTCCACACCTTGCTGTCCACGATTTGCCGTATCGACTTCGGCACCGACGACTTTCAGCATCCGGCTCACGAGCAGTGCCGCATCGGGCGAGTCGTCGACAACCAAAACGCGAATATTCTCAAGTGCGTGCGGATCATCTGGTGAAATAGTGGGAGACGGTGAAAAGAGCGCAAGCTGATCGAGAAGCTCGTGAGCCTGATCGACCGCGCCGCCGTCAAAAGTGATCAAGAAGGTGGTGCCGCGCCGGCTGCTTTTCGCGAGCTTCACGTCGCCGCCGAGTCCACGTGCGAGTTTGCGAGCGATCGTAAGCCCAAGGCCCGTGCCGCTATGGGTTTTTGTCGCGGACGCTTCTTCACGCGTAAACGGTTTGAAGATTCGTTTGCGAAGCTCCGACGGAATGCCGGGTCCCTGGTCGCCGACGAGGAGTGCGATTTCTCTCCGTCCCTGCGTTGTGCGCGAAGCCGTGACGGTGAGTTTCACCAAACCTTCTTCGGAGAACCGGATCGCGTTCCCTACGACTTGTCGAAGTATTTGCATCAGCTGTTCGGGATCCGACTCGACATAGGCGGGAATTGAGCCTCGAAGCTGAACTTGAAATTTGAGCCCGCGCTCCTCGGCCATAGGTTTGAAAGTGGAGTAAGCCGACTGGATAAAATCCGAGAGAACCATGCGCTTGCGATTTGCCACAAAGTAAGCCGAATCGATTTCGGTGACATCGAGCAAATCGGTAACGAGATGAGTGAGCGAAGCTGCGTTGAGTTTCAGTCGCTCCCAATACGAACCTTTTTCTTCGGGTGAGAGGTTCTCCTTAGCGAGGAGTTCGGAATAACCGAGAACTGCCGAAAGGGGTGCGCGAATTTCGTGACTCATGTTCGCGATGAAATTGCGCTTGAGAGAATTAGACTCCTCAGCGCGTTCGCGGGCGGTTTCACTGATCTCTAGGGCGCGCTCAAGCTCTTCGCGACGTTTTTGGGTCAGATGGGAGAGGCCGCAGATGAGTAAGCCCATCGCACCAAAAGCGGCGAGGCTCACGAGACTTGCCGAACTCTTTTCGCCGAAGGGGACGCCGGGTTCTACAAGGAGGGTGTCAGCCGCGATCAGCGCTATTCCGGTGGCAAGCACGCCGGGGCCCGCACCGCCCAACCAACAAGCAGCTACGATTGCCCCGAAGAAAACCACGTAAGGAGTCTGTAAACCGAGAAGCTGCAATGCCGAAGAATGAATCATGATCGCAACCGCGCTCAAGAGGATCGCGACGATGTACGGATGATCTTCCAGTTTTTGTCTGACCATGTTGTTGCTGCTCCCTGCGCTCCTGAATAGGGGAACCACTTTGAAAACGGCGATCGCTTTCAACGGGCAGAAGAACCCGCGTGGATGAGAAATATTACTTCAGGGCAGCCGAACTTTCTTCTTTAGGCGTCAAATTTGTCCGAATCAATCAAGAAGTCTTCGGTTTGACCGAGATTATCTAAATGTCTAAAAGCGGCCTAAAATAATTCTCAACAATTTCTGGACTTGGTTTGGAAGGATCCACGTCGGTTGAGATCGTCATCCGCAAAAAAAATGCGGAAGCCCTGTTTGAGGAAGCTTCCGCGTCGGGATCGATCGAAATTCGATCACACGAATAGTTCTAATGCGAAATTATTTAGACAGAGTGTTTGCAGTCCAAACTTACTCTTTCAAGCTTACTGTTGGTCAAAAGCTCCAGCGTTGATTCGTGCTTTCAGTTTTTTGCAACCAGAAGGAATCGGGATGTTCCGGTAGTGCTGACCAGGGGTGGGAACATCTTCTGGAAAGTACAACTCCGGATCATAATGAATGACCGAAGGCGGCTCGCAGTAAAAGACGTCGACTTTCGATGCTTCGCCTTTGCCATTTCGAGGACCAATGCCGCGCAAGTGGAGTTCTCGCAGACCCGGAACAAAGACATAGCTGAGACCGTTAATCTTCGTCGTGAAGTCAGCTACAGGTTCGACTTCTTGGCCGTCGACCAAAACGCAAATGCTGTTCGGATCGACACTTGATCCTTTACCGAGTTTGAACTCTGATTTGACTTCGAGTTTGAGGGCCGCAGCTTCACCGATTTGACGAAGGCCATCGTTGAAATTTCCTTTCGAAATATCGACGGCAACTCCCTGGTTGTCACGGATGAGATCCAAGTAACCGTAACCAACTTCGTTCTCCGAGAAGTACTCAGGGAATTTCTCGTCAGCCGCTGGTGTCGTTGGAACCGTGCTTTCTTCGGTGTACAGAATTCCCGAGACGAGAAGAGGCATGGCTTCTTCTTTTTGGCTGTTTGCGATTTTCTTAAGGTTACGAAGTTTTTCGAAAACCGAGCGTGAAGTGACCGTCGGGTTGCCTTGAGCATCTCGGCAATAGACTTGATTAGCCTTTTCTTCGACCGTTAGGCCCGATTTTCCAAACATATTGACGTTCTTCTTGGGCTCGACACCGGCCGGATAATTCACGTTGTAAGAGCAGATATCGTTTTCATCCGAGATGAAGATGATCGCAAGAGCCGCGTCGGGGCGGAAAAATCCGAGTTTTTGGTTTTGATTCAAGAGCGGTTGCGAGATTGCCTTATCGAGCGAAAAGAGTCCCAGCTCTCCACCATCCGAAGCGGCGTCAGACTTAATTTTTGTCAGCTTCCGCGTTAGATGTTTGCTCAACTCCGACCAATCTTTGAAATCCGATTTTTTTAGAACCGCAGGTTCGCTACCCGCCACGAGCAGTTGGCCTGCCAGGCCCGTTGAGTTTTTCGAAGCGTCATAGGTGACATCACTATGGGCAGCGATGACTCCGATTCGGTAGTCCGTGTCGGATGATAGCGCGTTGACGAATTGACGAACACCTTTACCGATCGCTGTACGTTCGGTTTCGAGCGAAGGAGAGCTATCCGCGACGAAAAGAAGATCGAGTTTCACACGTTTGGGTTCAGGCTGCGTGAAATCACCGCGATTACACTGCGGGCAATTCACGCCCTTTAGCATTGGTTTCTTATCGTAGGCGTCTTGGCAGAGCGGGTGGCGTTTCGAGACGGGAACTTCCGTAGTGTCGATCACTACAGGTTCTTCCTCGCGAGCTTGAGTGTTCACGCGCGGCGCTGGGCGTTTAAACTCCGGTTGGAAGTCGATGGAGCCATGCGCTTCTGGCAAGTTAGGCGCGTCTTCTTGGGTTCCCGTTGGCAACGGCGTCGGAGTGGTGCGCGAAGCCGGAGCGCATGCGCCGATCGCAAACGTCAGGACGGTCGAAGCAATGACGTAAGTGAGTAAGCGTTGTTCGATCATCGGGTTCCTCCCATATGAAATTGGCCAAAAGATGCGGGCCGACCAATTTCCGTTTTGGGAGTTGTGCAAGATCTAGACACACGCATGACCCGAAAGAGGAGCGCATTAAATCGCGTTCAATGCGGTAACGACGTCGGATGCGCCGCAAATCGTTACCGGATTGAAGAAAGGAAAGGATTAATCAATTTCGCCAGAAGAAGATCCATTCGCGGTGGCGTAAAGGGAAGAAGCCTCGTTCGCAGTTATCTCGATCAATCCCTTCCAGGGCTTGATCGCAAGAGGCGCTCTCTTTGAGGACTTTGCACCATCCGCGGTCGCTTCCATCAAAAGCCATGAAGCACGACTCATCTTCACGGTACGCTTCGCACGCCGCCTGCTCGGTTCCTTCAAGACCCATGAAGCAAGATGCGCCTTCACGACAGACCTCGCAGTAGCCCCGGATGGAACCGTCGTAGTCCATAAAACAGGAATTTGAGCTATTACGAAATTGGCTACAGGTACTGGGATTATGAGGAACCGCCGATGCGATCAATGGAATTGAAAGTAGGGTGACAATCAACGTGGCGATGGTTCCAAGAGTACGTTTGGTTTGGATCATAGATTTTGTTCTCCCGTTTTTCTCATTCAGTCTGAGTTCCGCATGAGGGTCAATTTTTTCTGCACAAATGCGCGAGAAGTGTTTTCTCTTTTTAAACGAGTCTGAGTTTTACCTTGAGGCGCCTTGGCTCATGGTTCAACTTCCTTCCGACGCGCAGTTTAGACCTCTGCGGGAAGGATAAATCTCGATGGATGCAGTAACAACGACAACGAACGCAGCAGGGAATGCAGTGGTTTTGGATACGAGCGCCCCGCTTGAACAAATTCAATCCATTCTCAACGCGACCCTCGCCCGATTGCCGAACATTTTTTTAGCGCTGGTTGTCTTTGGGATTTTTTATTTCATCGCACGAGGTTGTCGAGCGCTGGTTCATCAAGCGATTCAGAGACGGAGAAACCACCGCAACATCATGATCCTCATGGGACGGCTCGCTCAAGGCCTGGTGCTTTTCGTTGGTTTTCTCATCGCGATTTCGGTGGTGTTTCCTTCGATACGTGCGCAAAATATCATCGAGCTTTTCGGGATCGGAACGGTCGCAATTGGTTTCGCCTTCCGCGATATTTTGCAGAACTTCCTTGCGGGTCTCTTGATCCTCATCAATGAGCCCTTCACGATCGGCGATCGCATTAAAATCCGCGACTTTGAAGGTGTCGTCGAAGACATCGAAGCGCGCGCGACTCTTTTAAGAGGCGACGACAACAAGCGAATCGTGGTGCCGAACGCGAGTCTCTTTACGGAAGTTGTAACGGTTCTCTCCTCGGATCGAGGCGAAATCAAAAAGCCAAAGGAGCACGAGCAAGTCGTGCCGGTCCTTGCCGAGCTGCCGAAGCAAAAGGCGCAGGAAGCCTATACATGAAGTTGTTCTGAAGGTTGAGATTGGAAAATGGGGCTCGCCTCATCCGATGAGGCGATTTAGGGGCGATAGAAATTATCGACGGTTTGAAGCAAGGAAGTTTTCGAAAGTCGAAAGATCGGCTTCCGTAATTTCCGCAGACTTCTCGGCCGCCTCGTTGATCTTGTTCAAGATTTTGCAGCTCTCAGACTTACCTTTCGAGCAGCTTTTCTCAGCTGTTTCTTTAGCGGTCTTCAAATTCTCAGTTGTTGAATCTGTGAAGTAGAGCTGAGCGCAGCTAGCAACGTCGCCTTTATCGCAGCCGAGGCGCGAAACGCCGAGAAGACGAGTGCGAAGTGCTGTTTCTTCTTCCGCGATGTCGGCTTCGATCATTCGCTCTTCGAGGACGAAAGCAGCTTTGCGGCATGCGGCCGTGACGCCTTGGTTGCAGACCTTCTCCCAAACGCTCACTTGGTTTTGATTTTCTGCGGGAGCCGCTTTCGTTTCGAAGCTGATGAGGGACAGGAAGGCTACTGTGAAACCGAGGATTGAGAGAGTAGTCGTTTGGCGCATGGGGCCTCCTTCTGGACTCATCCGGCGAAACTTACCGGCTGTTGTTTAATGAGGATTGCAAGCCCTGTGCACAACCACAAGGCCGGGTTTTGGGTGATTGCTGGTCAGACACTGTGCGAATTCCTGACAGGCTTAACATGCGTCTTTTGGTCGAGCAGGCGTTGTCAGAAAACTCCCATGCAAAAAAGTTCGACGGGCTATATTCGAGCTGAGGTCGGATTCGTATCGAAGTGAGTCAGTTTTCGAGAAATCACCTTCGAAATCGCGTTGCCTCCGGGGCTTTTTCCGTGCTCCCATCGAGGCCATGAAAACACTTCTGACAATTCCGATGCTGTTGGTGTCTTTTGGAGCTTGGGCGCAAACGCCAAGCCCGGCGGGAAAATGGAAAACAATCGATGACGAAACGGGCAAGCCCAAGTCGATCGTTGAGATCTATAAAGAAGGCGACGAGTTTAAAGGCCGTATCGCCGACTTAATCAACCCCGACGAGGCCAACCCCGTCTGCAAGGAGTGCCCCGGCGATAAGAAGGATAAGCCCATTAAAGGCTTAGAAATCGTCTGGGGTCTTCGGGAAAAAGGATCCAACGAGTGGGCCGGCGGCCAAATCATGGATCCTAAAAACGGGAAGACCTATAAAGCGAAAATGAAGCTGATCGATAACGGCGAAAAACTAGAAGTTCGCGGCTTTATCGGTTTCAGCCTGATAGGTCGCACCCAAACTTGGTTGCGCGAAAAATAAGGGACCGAGGGCCGCTACTGGCCCATTTTTTTAGGCCCATTTCTTTAGGCGCTTTTTTGGAGCGCCTTCGTAAAGCGCTTTCCCGGGCCTCTTTTTATTTCTTACTTGCTGCGAGTGACTCAATTGACTCTGCGGTTTGATTAAACAAAAACTTTCTAGCCTCTTCGTTGACCGTCGGCTGCGAGTTGACTGCCTTTCCCTTTTCGTAAGCCGCCTTCGTCGCGGGTCTTGCGGCGATAGATTCAAACCATCTCTTAAGATGAGGAAAGTCGGCCAGATTCTGGCCCTGCTTTTCGTGCGGCACAATCCATGGATAACAAGCCATGTCGGCAATCGAATACTCGTGCGCGATGAATTCGCGATTCGCTAAGCGTTTGTTGAGGACGCCGTAAAGACGGTTGGTTTCTTTACGATAACGGTCGATCGCGTAAGGGATTTTCTCAGGCGCATACAGACCAAAGTGGTGATTTTGCCCCGCCATCGGACCGAGTCCCGCCATCTGCCAGAAGAGCCACTGCTGAACATCGGCCCGTTCTCGAGGAGATGCCGGCAAAAACTTGCCGGTCTTTTCTGCGAGATAAAGTAAAATTGCTCCCGATTCAAAAACCGAAATAGGTGCGCCGCCCCCTTTAGGCTCCGTATCGACCATTGCGGGGACACGGTTGTTCGGGGAGATCTCAAGAAAATCAGGTTTGAATTGTTCACCCGTGCTGATGTTCACGGGAATGATTTTGTAGGGAACTCCTGCTTCCTCGCAGAAGAGGGTGACCTTGTGTCCGTTGGGAGTTGTCCAGTAATAAACTTCGATCATGACTTCAGCCCTCGTAGGTTGAAGCTCGTTTATCCTTCAGCGCTTGCGCCAAGGCAATGCGCGACACAAGGCATGCTGCGCGCCATTTCGAGGCATTAAGCAGATTTAAAGATCCCGAGTGTGCCTTCGTCACACATGGGTTCGGTTGCCCATTTTTCTCCTCGAATCGTTTCGGCGAACCAGCCGGAAGCCCGACCCTTCGTAACTACTGTGATGGCCCGTTCGCGCCCAATTTTTTTGAGCTGCGCAAAAACGTGTTCGTAAGTTTCACGGCTAAACGGGTCATACATGTAATAGACATCGGCGACCGGAATCGCGAAGTCACGCGCTGAAAGGTCTTGGGTGATGAAGCGGACTTTCTCTGAAAGGCCTGCGCGGTCCGCACAAGCTTGAGAGTGCGTCACGCGGTGCTCAACGTATTCGTAACCGATAAAATCCATGTCCGGCCGTAGGAGCCCGATCACGAATCCAACTCGGCCGTAACCTGACCCGAGATCGATAAAGGAGGAGCCCGATGCAGGTTGAATCGCCTCGAGAGCGAGGAGCACCGAAATGTAGGATGTCTGTACTCCGATTCCGGCTCCTTCGTAGAGCCTCTCTTTCATATTCAGATCCGTTTTCATATTTTTGTCGTGAGCGTAATCCACGCCCAAGATGCGATCCATCTCATCAAAGGCACGGTAGAGCGAATTTGCAAACCACTCGCTCTCGGTCTGATATCGAGATTCGTAGCGGGTGAGCTTATCCATTTCGTTCATCGTCGCGCGAATGAACATTTGGAAAAGCGGATCCGCTGGCTGCATCCGCACGATCTCGCTAACCGTTAAAGCTATGAGATTGGCTTTTTTGCTGAGCTGTTTGCGGGGCTCTCGACGAAGCGAGTCTCCGAGAAATGCGAGCGGCGAAAGCTCGCGGGTCAGCGTCCCGTCCAGAAAATTTGTGAAGGCTCCTTCGGTTTCCCGAAGATTCCAGGCTTTTTCATCAAGCGAAGTACAGACACCTGAAAGGAACGAAGAAAGGACAAAGATATTAGCAAGCTCATCCGCAGTCGAATTTAGGAGGGCGCGCTTAGCTGTTGTTTTGAACTGATCGATTTCGAGGGCACGCTGGTCGCCCTCAAAGCTTGCAACTAGGAGGGCACGAAGCGTCTCGTTCATGATTCACCAATCCGTGGGGAAATAATCTTTTAAGAATTTTCCGCACCAGTGTTTACCAGTCAAAATGCCGTCGAAGAACGGATCACAAACTCGCGCCGCTCCGTCGACGATGTCGAGCGGCGGCTGGAAATCATGCACATCTTGTTTCATCTGCGCGAGCTGGGCCGGATCTTCATCCGTCACCCATCCTGTATCCACCGCGTTCATGTAAATCCCATCTTTCGCGAGATCACTGGCGGATGTGTGCGTGAGCATGTTCAGCGCGGCTTTTGCCATATTCGTGTGGGGGTGACGATCACTCTTCGTGAAACGATAGAACTTTCCTTCCATCGCGGTCACGTTCACGATGTGCTTTTCGCCCGTGTTGTCCCGTCGCATGAGAGGCGTCAAACGGCTACAAAGAACAAAGGGAGCAACCGAATTGACGAGTTGGACTTCGAGCATTTCGGGCGTCGGGACATCCGCAAGTTTCAAGCGCCACGAATTTGTCTGACGAAGATCCACCTGCTGAAGATCCGCATCCAGTTTTCCACTTGGGAAAACTTCTTCTACCGCAAGCGAGTTGTCGTAGGAGTAGGGAATTTGCGAGAGCTTTGCGGAAGCGCGAATTCCGACACCGGGGCCTTGCCCGTGCCACGCAACGGGAAGGTTCGAATCGTTTGACAGCGGTTGCGCGCAGAGAGCGTTGAGCTGAGTTTTACACGTTTCGTGTGAGGCCAGCAGGACGCGTGCTTCGACCGGCAGATCGTTGAACGCTTTGGCTTCATTCTCCATCAAATGCGCATAAAAACCCGGAGGGCGTCGCACGGTTTGTGCGGCGTTATTGATGAGGATGTCGAGCCGTTCGACATTCTGTTCGATGTAACGTGCAAAGAGTTCCACGCTTGGTGTGTGACGAAGATCGAGCCCATGAATTTCGAGTCGATCGGCCCAATCCGCGTAATCTTCCTCGCGCGAGAAGCGAAGCGCTGAATCCACAGGAAAACGGGTCGTTGCGATGACACGAGCGCCAGCTCGCAACATCATCAAAGTCGCATGATAACCGATCTTCAGACGCGAACCCGTGATCAAAGCGACTCGCCCATGTAACGGTGCCGTTTGAAAACGTTTCTGATAATTGAAATCCGCGCACTTCGGGCACATGGAATCATAGAAGTGGTGAAGACGCGAGAAGGTCTCTTTGCAGACATAGCAGTTGCGAGGCGATTTTAAGATTCGCTCGTCTGCGGGATTGGTTTCTGCACTCGCAATTTGTAGCGGCGCTACGAACACGGCGTTGAGCCGTGCTTCCCGAATTCCCGTGGTGGCACGAGCTTGACGGTCTTCTCTCACGATTTTCTTCCGACGCTCGCGATCGATGTCTTTGTTGCGTTTGCGAATCTCGTCTTTCGCTGGGCGCGAGAGTCGACCCGCTGCTGCCATCAAGGCGACACGCTGTTCGTGTGAAAGCTCAGCGATTCGCGAACTTTCGCCGACGAGTCTTTCAAGAATCTTGATGCAATTTTGAATTTCATCAACGGAAAGGGAGGCATTGCCTCCCTTGAACATAGGATCAGCCATTCTGGCTCCATCAAAGCAGAGAAGTCTTCGTTATTTCGTGAATCTTTCCAACGCGCGTTCGAAGCGTTTCAACCCTTCTTCGAGATCGGCTTGTGGAATGATCAGAGAAGGCACCATGCGAACAACATCAGGGCCCGCTTGGAGAACCATGAGGCCTTCTTCTTCGCAGAGTTTCATGATGTCTTTAGCTTTGCCCTTGTACTTATCCGAAAGAGCCGAGCCAAGCATCAAACCGAGGCCACGCACTTCGGAGAAGAGTTGGAACTTCTCATTGAGTGCAGTAATCCGCTTTCGGATGAACTCGCCTCGCTGAACAATGCCATCGAGAACTTCTGGTTTATTCACAAGATCAAGTACCGCGTTTCCGACGGCACAAGCAAGTGGGTTTCCGCCGTATGTGCTTCCGTGAGTTCCGAATGCAAGGGCAGCCGCAACTTCGGCTGTCGTCAGCATCGCGCCAAGCGGAAAGCCTCCGCCGATCCCTTTAGCCGACGTGAGAATATCGGGAGTGACGCCGTAATGCTGATAAGCAAAGAGCTTTCCGCAGCGGCCCATGCCGGTTTGAATTTCGTCAAAGACGAGAAGAGCTTTGTGCTTATCGCAAAGCTCACGAACTTGCTTCAAGTAATCGGCTTTTGCGGGGGTGATCCCGCCTTCTCCCTGAACCGGCTCGATCACCACCGCGCAAGTTCGCGCGCTCATTTTGGCTTCAAGTGCTTTGATGTCGTTGTAAGGGACATGCGTGATATCGCCGGGACGAGGACCGAAGCCATCGGAATATTTCGGTTGCCCACCCACGCAGACGGTAAAGAAGGTGCGACCGTGGAAAGCGTTGTTGAACGCAATGATTTCGGTTTTTTCCGGCCCGTGCTTTTCGATTCCGTAACGACGGGCGAGTTTGAACGCCGCTTCGTTCGCTTCAGCTCCAGAGTTCGCGAAGAAAACTTTTTCCGCGAACGTCGACTCGATCAATCGATGCGCAAGGCGAATCGCTTGCTCGTTCGTGAGCGTGTTGCTTAAATGCCAGATTCGTTGAGCTTGATCATTTAGAGCTTGGATGAGGTGCGGGTGAGCGTGCCCTACGCAGCTCACGGCGATGCCGGCAGCAAAATCGATATATTCTTTTCCGCTTTGATCCCAGACACGCGAGCCGGATCCCTTAACGGGGATATACGCGGCGGGGCTATAGTTGGGAACCATGACACGGTCAAAGTCAGTGCGCTGAATCGATTGTTTCATAGACCCAAGTCATACCCGACTTAATTACGGGACGGGAGTCCAGTTCGTTTTTTCAGCCGGGGATGAAGGTCTAGGTAGGAGGTCTGGAGCGCCCCGTTAAACTTCGGGGGCGCTCAAGATCATTTGAATTAAGAAATTATTGGATACAAGCGTACTTGATCGAGTGGTCGCCAGCCGGCAAGTTCGCCTCGAAAGTGATTTTCGAGCCATCGATGGTGAACTTCGGAGCCGGCGCACCTTTAGCGAGCGTCACTTCGACGTCTTTCACGCCGTCACCGTTTTTATCAACGGGGGCGCAATCGAGGCTGACCGAGCGAACGAGCTCAACCGAGCTTTGACCGATGGTGCCGAGCTGAGCTGCGTAATCAGTTGCGCAGACGCTACCCACGACTCCACCTGTCAATGCCGAGAGGTTCGCGTACTGCTGACCGAAGTTTTCGTTCCCGTTAATGCCTTTGCAAGCGGTGTCGCCAGGTTTCACGATGATCGAGTGGTACGAGAACGCTTTACCGGGCCAAGTCGTCTTCACGAGGTTGACGAGTGACTCAGGTTTGTTTTGTTCTTGAGTCCCTGCAGGATTTGTCTCATCGGCGTCGGTAACCACAACGACGGCAAGGGCCGCATCGCTGCGGAAGAGACCTACGTTCGGAGCGTTCTCCGCTTTCGTCGGATCTTGCGAACGTTTGATTGCGCGGTAAGTTGCCGCGATCCCTTGTTCGTTGCCGCTACCTTCGCTTTTCGCGCGTTGAATAGTTGCTGCGAAATCAGCTTTTGCAACAGCGGGGTCCATCAATGATGTCACGACGTACTGACCCGGACGATCTTTGTACTGAATCAAGCGACCGTCCTTCAGAACTGCGTTCGAAGAAACGTCGGTCGTCACGATACCAACTTGCCAGTTGAGACCATTGAGCTTGTCGAGGAAAGTCCCGAAGCGCATCGCCATGTTGGCCTGCTCGGTATCCATCGAGCCCGAGTTGTCGATGACAACGAGGACGTCGATGCGATTGTTCTCCGTTACGCGAACAGCTTGGGTCTTGTTCACGATCGTGTTCGTGACTTTCCAAGAAATCTCGTTCGAAGAAGGGTTTCCAAGCTTATCTTGGCTTACAACCGTAAAGCGGTAATCACCAGGCGCTAAGTTCGAGAACGTGACTGAGGCGGAAGCCGGGCATGCTGCCATGCTGCCGTTCAAACCGCAGGTAATGTTCGCGATGCCGATACCAGTGTCTACAACTGAATACTCGACGACCGCAGGAACAATGCTTTCGAACGAAGCGGCCGGAGCTTTTACAAACGTGATCGCGGGACCCGTGAGATCGACGCGCCACTGGCGCGATACGGAATCCGAAACGTTTCCAGCATTATCAACTGCACGCACTAAGAATGTGTGCGTCGTCTCCGACTGGTTCGCGTAGGATTTCGGCGATGCGCATACCGCGTAAGTTGTAGAGTCAACCGCACACTCGAAGCGCGCGATGCCGCCAGCGTCAGTGCCGCTGAAACCGAAGTCAGCCGTACGAACTTTTACCCACTCGGCAGGACCCGACGTGATTTGCACGAGCGGCTTCGTTACGTCGATGCGCCAGCTGTGAGAGGCAACCGCAGAGACGTTGCCCGCTTTATCGATCGAGCGGACGTCAAACTTGTGTTGGCCTTCCGCAAGTGTCGCGTAAGCCTTCGGCGAGTTGCAAGCCGCAAAGCCTGATCCATCGATCTGACACTCAGTGCGATCGATACCGCTTCCCGAGTCAGAAGCCGAGAATCCAAACGAGCTGCTAAGTGAGTTCGAGAACGCTGCGGGAGCTTGCGTGATCATAACTGACGGAGCGGTCATATCGATGACCCAGCTGTAGAGAGCGGGCGCGGAACGATTTCCTGCACTATCGAAACCGACGACTTGGAAGCTGTGGGCACCTTGGCCCAAAGAGCTAGAGGTGAAAGGCGATGTACAAGCGGCGAGGGCCCCGCCATCAACAGCGCACTCATAACGAACGAGAGGTTGGCCGTCATCGCTGCCGGTGAATTCAAAGGAGCTGCGAGCTTCCGCGCTGAAGGGTTGCGGACCTTTTGTGATCGTAACCGTCGGAGCCGAGAGGTCGACTTTCCATGAGTAACTCACTTCGTTTGAAGCGTTGCCTGCGCGGTCGATGGCGCGGAAGCTTACGATCTGCTCGCCTTCAGCGAAAGTGCGAGAGAAGGGGCTAGCGCAGAGAGCGTACGCACCTGCACCTACTTTGCACTCGTAACGATCGATCCCGGCAACTGCGTCAGTTGCGGAGAATTGAAACTGCGCGGCAGTTTGATTCGTGATTTTCGAAGGCGTCGAATTCAAAGAGAGTACGGGACGAGTCATGTCGACCGTGAAACTCACGAGCACGGGCAGCGACTTGTTACCAGCTTTGTCTTTTGCGATCAGCTGAATCGAGTGACCGCCTTCAGCCATGCCCGAGCGTTTTGAAGGGCTTGTGCAGCTAACCGGTGTGCCGCCTTCATTTTGGCAAGAGACACTTTCGATTCCGCTGACGGCGTCGGAAGCACTGAACTCAATCGAAGCGTCCGCTGTATTGATGAAAGTTGCAAGACCGCGAGTTACGGCAACGCTCGGAGGTTGATCGTCGTGCGTGATCGCATCGTCGATACAGCTGCTCGTGAGGTCTTCCGAAGGACTTTCGCGGAATTTCACGTAAACTTGCGCCTGGCCGTTTGAGCCAAAGAGCTTCCAAGGTTTAGAGGCAGCCAGTGGCTCCCAGTGTCCGCCTTCCTTGCACGTCGGATCGTTGGTGACGTACATCTCTGTAGCGCTACGGTTCTCGATGCTCAGGAGAACATCGTGAGAACTTGTGTAGGGAGCGTTGTCATTGATGACGATCGCGCCGCCCGCATCAAGAGCTTTCTTGATGGATTCGTCGTCGGCCGCGAACTGCGGCTGACCGCAGTTGTTGAACCCGAGCGCTAGAGTGAGTCCGGTTCCTACTAAAATGAGAGCGATCTTCTGATTACTGCGCAAGACGTCCCCCTAATCCGATCGATTCGCTGATTCTCAAACAAAAGATGAAGCAAACTTCGCTCCTATCTCATTGAGAGCCGAATCGGATCCCACGAAGCGATGTATTCTAGATCGGCGGAAGGTCGTGCTTTCTTGAGACGTCGAACCCATGAAATTCGCAAAGTAGATAAACAGGGGCTGATTCGTTTCAAAACGAGTCGCGAAAAAGCGGCGATGTTTTTGACGCCGACGAAATCGGGTGTTCTCAATGAAGGGGCGATGAAAGTCTGAGTCATATCGCACCCGTTCTCAGTTCGAGACACGGCGATCTGCACATGATCTGTCGTGTCGGCTCGACGGCTCAGAGAAATCCACCTTCAAGAGTTCCGCGGGGTTAGCGTTGGCCCCGCATTTGAACATCTAGGTGGCTAGATTCCGATATCTAGAGGAGTTAAGTATGAAGTTCACATCTGGTCGTTCAAAGTTTGCAACAAAGGTTATCCAGACCGGCCTAGTGACTCTCGTCTTTGCATCAGGCCTCTCGCTCACATTTGTGAGTGTTATCGGCAGCGATATTCCCACAGTTCGTGAGTGGTTCAAAGTTTCGACGGATGAAAGTGAGACGACTTTCGTTCCGCAGTCGGGACTCGAAGTCGCAGCTCCCGAAGATGCTGTCGCGGTAACTGCTCCTACCTCGATGCCGGAATCGGTGGAGCAATCATCGGTTGAACAAACGGATCTTCCTGCTTCATCTACAGAGAACATCGCAAGCGCTTCGTCACAACCAGCAGGGGTGGGGGCAAACGATACAACTTCGCCCGTAGGTGGAGTTCAAGCTCAGGCAACCGCAAGCGCCAAGACGGAAACGCCGGCACAAGTTGTAAAGGAAGTAACGAAATCCAGCACAGAAGAAGGCTATGTTTCGACTGCAGACCCTTTCGGTACCGAACTTGATCGCCCCGAAAAACAGGCCGCATCAGACAGCAACGTCGATCAAAAATTCGCGCTTGATTCTACTGAAGTCGTGAAAAAGAAAAAGACAACGAAGCGTGCTACCGCGATGGTCGAAGATGATCGCAGCTACGAAGAGCACCTTCGCGAAGCCTTTGCTTCAGTCGATGAAGAGCTTGCGAATCCGAGCGATGAGCCGCCCTTCCTCATCGGAGACCTTGAGTTGAGCCAAGGTCGTGCGTGGAAGCTTTTGCAAATGAATCAGCGTCTCCGCCGCGATCTCAAGTTGGCAGATGCGCAAAATGCAAAAGGAAGCCGACGCATCCTCATCAATGACCATTTAGCTTGGGCTAAAGAATTTCTCGGCCGCGAAAAGTTTCTTCGCTACCAAGAGTTGAATCCCGATCTTCGCCCGGAAACTCTTTCGCGCGCGCAAGAGAGTGATGAGATCAGTGAACGCCGCCGTTCCGGAACTTGATCTTCTTACCAGCGTAAGATCTAGCTTACGCTTTCGGGCTTTCCAGACTCTTTCCAGCAGAAATAGACGAACGAGCTCAGCGTGAAAAGAATCATGAAGACGAGCCCGTACCCGTAACCTTGTCCAGGGTAACGGGAGTATTGAACTCCAAAGAAAAACAAAATCGATTTATTGATGAAAACGGGTACGAAGAACGTTCTTAAGAACGGAACAAGCTCTTTAGACGGATGAGGTGGTTCCGCAACCACCCGCGGGCGTTCGGGCACATCATCCGTGTAGCCTTCAAAACCCGTCTCGTAAAATCCGCTCACGATCGTATTCCATCGAGACTGAAGGTCCGCGATGTCGACGACCTCACGTTCTGCAATTGACTGATCAAGGCGGAATGCCGCGGCTTCAACTAGGCGTTCAAGCTGCCCCACGGTAAATGGACGACGACGTTGCGATGCGAAGTCGCGCCCCGCATGCGTCAGGATTTCACGGCGAGCGAGTTCGATCGCGCTCAGCGGCGAATCCACGAGTTCCTGAGTCGGGTCTTGTAGAGACCCTAGATCTGCTGACGTCTTTTCCATGTGGCGAGGAGCCTACCATAAGCTCGAGCAAAGTTCACGCAATCGGCCTTGAAGTTCGGCCGATGGCGGAGGCGCAAGCTCAAGGGCAGAGATCCTTTTGAATCGAACTCGAGATTTTCAAATCGTCGATCTGCTTGAATCCGGGGATGTGCTTCTTCCATATCGAGGTGTAGTCATTCGGATTGTCATCGATGTTCTTCTTCCAATAAGACGCCGCCGCATCCGAGCTGTAATCGCAGAACTGCTTAAGGGCGATTGCTGAGATCTCGCCGGCGGCATGCTTGCCGTTCCAGCAGTGAACGAAGATGGGACCTAAGCTCGAGTTTGTCGCAACTTCGTAGACCTTTTCGAGAATGTCTTTTCGTTCGCTGCGAAAAGACATGGACGTGTACTTGAGTCGGTTGTTCGAACCCGACTTCGTTTTACACTCGACAGTTTCGTCACCTTTAAAACCAGTGCTGTAGAGGTAAATGGCCGACGAAAATCCTTCTTCGCAGAGAGCCTGAAGCGCCTTAGAACTCAGCGGCTTTTTTCCACCGGCTCCGCCTCCACGATAGAGTGTTCCCTCAAGTACGGGTTTAAAGGCCCTTACACCCTCAAGAGCTTCGGCCTTCGTTTGGACGATAAAAGAGAAGAGAAGACCAAAAGCCACTATGATCCCGAGGCTACGCATTTGAAACCTTTCGAATAGAAGAACCGACGAAGTGGACCGAAATTCTGGAGGCGAAAGAAGTAGTAGGACCAACTGTTGAGTTCAAATTTCAATGCGGTGCGAGAAAAACATTCTGCTCAAGAAACCATCTAAACCGCCAATATGTGCAAATATGTCTCGAAAAACCTGGCGATTAGTCCGTAAACGAATTTTGTCACCAAGGAATAAAGTGTGAACTAGACGAAAGTCGTACTAGACCTTGGGCCGGAAAATGCTTCGTTGGGTAGAATCACCCCTAAGAATGCGGATACAGATGTGTAGCTATGGAAACAAATACTACACAAATCCTTTCATCCGCTGTCTTGCTCGCGCTTTCTTTTTCTCTCCAGGCCTGTGCTCCCGCCGGCCCAGTTGCGAGCCAGAACAACTCAAACTCAGTCGTCGAATCAACCGAACTCTTTAGCACGGCTCAAGCTATTCCCGCACTTAGCCCCGAAGAAACCGAACAATCCGCAATGGCTCTTCGTGAGCGCTTCGTGACTTTGAACGCCTCTGCACTCCAAACACTTGCGCAAGCTCAACCGTATTCAAAGATCCAACTCAACCTTTTCGAAGAAGCTCCACTCTCGATCCTTATCGAAGAAGTCGAAACTCCGGCCGCTGGAAACACCGTCCTCACGGGTCGCATTGATGGCGATGCGGAAAGCAGCGTGACGCTCGTTCTCAATCAAGGAGTTCTCGCAGGTAATATCAGCCGGGGAGAAGAGGAGTTTGAAATTCGCTCCGTAGGTGAGGGCGTTCACGCCGTGCGTTCGGTAAGTCCTGAAGCACAAGCTCCTTGCGAGACGCAAACAACGCATGATGAAGCTCACGACGAAGGCGATGCGGAAATGGAAAGTGGATTCGAGATGCAGTCCGCAGCTCCGCTCGCTACGCCGATCGTTGATGTCCTCGTTGCTTACACGCCGAACGCAAAATCTCAGCAGGGCGGTAAAGCAGGTATTGAAGCTTTAATTCAGATGGGCGTTGCGGATGCCAACCGCGCCTACGCGGACAGCGGCGTCAATTTGAAAGTCCGTCTCGCCGGAATCTTGGAGCTGAAAACGAATGAAACGGGAAATTACTTTCGCGATCTCGAGTCTCTCAAAGGAACTCGTGATGGGCGCTGGGATGAGGTTCACCGTGAACGCGATCGTCTCGGTGCCGATCAAGTCAGTCTCGTTGGAACTTATGCCTCCAATCGCGCGACGGCGGGGATTGGATACTTCAACTCGCGTGATGCTTCGGCCTTCACGGTGACGCAAACATCGGCTTTCCGGCAATACACCTTCGTGCACGAGCTCGGCCACAACATGGGCCTCGATCACTCTGATGGCTTTGTGAATTCGCAAGGCCGTTTCCGTACGATCATGGCATACGGTAGCTATCCGCGCATTCGTCGGTTCTCGAATCCTTCGATTGTCTACAACGGGCACCGTACGGGTGATGGCCGACACAATGAAGCCGGCATCTTGAACAGAAATGCGGCGAAACTCGCTAATCTCCGTACGCCTTTATTTTAAGACGGTGCTCACGCATGAGTTTCTTGGCCGCTTCGCGATCTTCGGGGTCCCAAGTGCGGATTCCCTTGTTCTTGCGCGAAGGGTGATAAACATAGCGAGTAGTCAGATAGGCGTTTTTCAAACTGGCTTTCGGGTGGCTCGTGAGGATCGCGAGCCAGCTCTCTAGCGGCACAGGTTCCGTAAACAGCGACGGATCAATCACCCATACGCTGCGCCCCGTACCGTCATCGACTACGATCACCGGCGCCACGTGGAAACCCCAAGTGACTGCGCCTTTTTCCGTCTTATCACTCTGAATCCGGAAAACTCCGGTCGCCATCACCTTGCCGGTGATGATGCCTTGTTTCTCCAGGAGATAAGACATTTCGTGAGCGCGAGCAAAGCAACCGTCTTGCGGGAAGCCGAACGGAATTTGCTCCTGTGCCGTCATGTAGTGGAAGATCTTGAGAGCATATTCATAATTCACGACACTGATCGCGAAACGCTTTCCCCGAAGATCTTTGATCGAAGTTTTGCCGATGGGGCGGTAGCCGGCTTCTCGCGAATCCGCATCGATCCCGCAGGCGCAAACGCCGATGGAATCATTGATGGCTTGAATGCGGCGACGAACGGCCGAGTTAGGTCCATGGGCGAGCTCAAGTGGGGCTGCGGCCATGATTCGCTGTGAATTTTGAACTTCGGGAAGACGGATTCCTTCAGCTAACGACTGGACCGGAATTCCAATATCACGGCTTTGGGGACGAACGAGCTGCGAAGAATTCCAAGTCTTAGGAAGGTGGCGAGCTGCACCCACGGGTGTGGGGGGCGGATAAACGATCGCTCGCGTATGAGCCTGAGTTTGATTCGCCATCGAGTACGGAGACGATTGTTGCTGCGTTTGCTGGACAGGAGCTTCTTGTCTCGCTTGCTGCACATTCTGCGGACGCACGTCTTGCGCTTCCGCGCTTTGGGAGCGCAGAACAAAAGCGGTACTTACAAAAATGAAAAATACGAGCACTGACATTGAATCGTTGTCGGACGTTTCTTTGTGAAACTCGATTCGACCAGAAGTCTAGAATCGACATTCAAGCCCGAGGTAGGTGGTTCTTCCCCGACTCTCTTTTAGGTGGAGGATCGTCGCGATAAGCGATTTGCCGCTCGACCATCAGATCAAAGGCTCGCAGGAGTGTTTGGTGCTCGCCTAAAGCCGGGTCAAACCCTTGCGAGGGTCCTAAGAGTTCGAGAGTCTGATGAATCGCTTCGATCGTGGAGAAGCAACCCTCCTTAGGTTGTTTACGCACGCGAAAGCGAGAAGCTTCTGCTCTCACGAAAGAGATTCTGGTTAAGGCGTGCAGATTCGTGCTCAATCGAACCATCCGACGTGCGTGGGCCCAAGTTCCGTCGATCACGAAAACGGTGAGTGGTCGCCCGTTTCTCTGAGGCGAAAAACGTAGATCGCGAATTTCGGGAGTCAGCTCCGAAAGATTGATGGACGTGCGGCCTGGGTAAAGAATCAATGCTTCTCGATCACCCTGGGCTAGGACCCGTTCCACCTCGTCGTTCTTGCTAAAGTCTTCGCCGATGATGAGATGCGAATCCTTGAGGCAAAGATGAGACATCCGACCAGTCGCGATTCTCCGCCGCGCCTCGATCGGATGAATCAAGATGACAAATTTCATCTTCGGATCAAACGGCGCAATCGCAGAACAAAAACAAGTCACAGCGGATTGTCTGCAGGCGTAACAAAACGCGCGGTAAGGATCGCTTAACGCCGCCAATCGACTTTTCTGAAGTTTGTAACTTTTGAGATCCAAACCGGTCGCCCCTCTCAAGGAAGGCTGAAGCGAAAACGGTGAGTGATCATCAAAATTTCGTGATCCGGTTGGCGAGAAATTTTTAATAGCTCTTCGTAGGGGTCTCCCTCAATTTCGAAACACTTTGCGAATGCTGGTTCCGTTTTCATCCCGCCACGCTTGAGTTCGCGAATTTTTTCTTTCGCTTCTCTAGGAGCAAAGGCGAGCAAACGTGCTTCGATCAACATGTGCAAAACGGCTGGTTGAGTGAAGACACTTGCATCCTGCGCGAAGATTTCGACCGGAAAAGTACCGGCCCGAAACCGCGCCAAAACCGTAGGTCGGTTGCGTATCAGTTTGAATTCAATCGAAAAGCCAACTTCGTGGGCGAAGTTTCTTTTCACCTTTTCGCTGAAAGCTTCGAGATTCTCCGCTGAGCAAATAATATCAAGGTCGCTTGTTTCGACGTCGAGATCGAGTGGAATGGTTCCGGCAAGTACGGGAGATTCCGCTCGCAGCAGCTCAAAAAGTTTTAGGTTTTTGAGTGTGTCATAGGCTTCACGCTGGCGGGGAGTGCCCTTCGCCAGGGT
>SXGS01026116.1_pt1 | contig 43951 bp, 41 predicted proteins | sample 3174681 | NCBI WGS metagenome assembly SXGS01 (sample SAMN11356861, study PRJNA531348) | freshwater metagenome | isolation source: freshwater sample F1-80 | place: China: Fuxian Lake, Yuxi | collected 2017-12-25 | reverse complement strand
TGAGCCTCTCCCGCACACTGCCCCGCAACCGGTGCCCCTGGCGCCCATCCGCTCGCCCGCCTGAATACCGTCCCGTTCGCAGGGATTTCAACTCGCCATTGCTTTTTCAGTCCGCCCCATCTCATCTGAGGTCAGAAGATATGCCTGCCACCACCATCTGAGAGCGACTGGTAAATACCAGCGCATGGTTCCGCCATCGGGCATGAGCCGGTTCGTTCGAGGGCGGCGCTATTGTTTTCCTGGGTCAATCTCTACTTGTTCTTAGGTCATGGTCTTCACCACTCAAATTTTCATCTTCTATTTTCTGCCGCTGTTTCTGCTGGTCTATTACAACCTGCCTCTTGCCTGGCGCAACGTCTGGATCACACTGGGCAGCTACGTCTTCTATGGTTGGTGGGAGCCATGGTTCGCGGGCCTGATGCTGTTCACGACCATCATGGACTTCCTCTGGGGCAAAGTGATCACCCGGCCGGGCGCCACCCGGCTTCAGCAAAAGCTCGCGGTGATGGCCTGTGTGGTGACGAATCTGAGCTTCCTTGGAATTTTCAAGTATTACATGTTCGCCGCGGAGACGTTGAACCAAATCCTCGCGGCGACCGGGGCGCAACAGTTCAGAGTGCTTCAAGTGGTGCTGCCCATTGGCATTTCTTTTTACACGTTTCACTCGCTCACTTACATCCTGGATCTGTATCGCGGTCACGCAACTCCAGCGAAGTCTTTCTCGGGGTTCTCGGCGTTCGTGGCTTTGTTTCCAGATCTCGTTGCAGGGCCGATCATCCGGTACAAAACGCTGGCCGAGCAATTGCAGCAGCGCGAACACACGGCATCGCGGTTTGCGTCCGGCGTGGCAATCTTCGTTGTTGGTTTTGCCAAGAAGATTTTGCTGGCCAATCCGTGCGGGCTGGTGGCGGATGTTGTTTTCAACGCGGCCAATCCGTGCGCGCTCGACGCCTGGGTGGGAGCTTTGGCTTATGCGTTCCAGATCTACTTCGACTTCTGTGGTTATTCGGACATGGCTGTGGGGCTGGGGCGGATGCTGGGTTTTGAATTCCTGAAAAACTTCGACGCGCCTTACCGTTCGGAGAGCATCACGGATCTATGGCGGCGCTGGCACATCTCGTTGTCGAATGTCTTGCGGGATTATTTGTATGTTGCGCTGGGGGGCAACCGGAAGGGAGAAGGACGAACGTACTTCAATCTTGCCGTGGTGATGGTCCTGGGGGGCTTGTGGCACGGGGCGAAATGGAACTTTGTGTTGTGGGGCGCGTTCCACGGTCTGCTTCTGGTCTCCGAACGGTGGCGGGGCAGACGGAGCGTTTATGACGCGCTGCCTCGACCCGGGCGGATCGCGCTAACGTGTCTCCTGATGCTATTTTCTTGGGTGTTGTTCCGCGCTGACAACCTCACGGCAGCGGTGAATTACTTCCAAGCGATGCTCGGATTCAGCGCGGCGGGGAACATCACACCGTTGCTCGGAGCCATAATCTACACACCCTACCACCTGATCATTCTGGCAGCATGCGCCGGACTGGTGTTCCAACCCTTGCAGGCGCATGACTGGGCACAGTCGCCGTTGACATGGCGGCGAACCGCGTTGGTGGTGCCGTTGTTCGTTTTCTCGCTCATGGCGATGTTCTCCCAGTCATTCAACCCGTTCCTCTATTTTCAATTCTGAGTGACCATGAACCGACTCCGTGATCCCCAGTGGTTTCTGATCCTGATGTTTATTGGCATCATCGGGGCCGTGCCTTTGATTCAGGTGCTGATAGAAACGCAACAGGAGGACGGAGTGCGAGTATTCGAAGTGTTCAACCAACCGCCCACGGCAGCTAATTTACGCGCTTACGAGCACAACTTGGAAGCAGCCAATTGGGCTGCTCGACTGAGCCGGCCCTGGATGCAGTTCGCACAGTTCGAATGGCTCAAGGACGGCGGAGGGAAAGCGGTCATCGGATCCGAGGGGTGGTATTTCTACAAACCCGGGCTCAGTAACATGCTGGCCCGGGCCGAGAAGGCAAAGGCACCCAACGACACAAATGATCCGCTTGCAGCCATTGTGGATTTTCGCGATCAACTCGCCGCGTATGGCATCCGGCTCGTGGTCATGCCGGTGCCGAACAAGGAAAGCGTTTATCCGGACCGGTTGACACCGCAAGCTGCTCCTCCGCGCGGAGTGCTGGCACTGCGCACCCAGGATATGCTGGATCGGCTTCGCGTGGCCAACATCGAAGTCATCGACCTGTTCAAAGAGTTCGCCCAGGCGCGGCAAGAAGCTGGGGCTGCTTCCCAGGCACCGCTCTATCTCGCGCAGGACACCCATTGGTCGCCAGCCGGAGTTGATCTCGCGGCCAAGGTGGTGGCGCGCCGCCTCAAGGAACTGGGTTGGGTAAGAGCAGGCCAGGTCGAATACAGCGAGCAACCAGTACCGGTGCAGCGGCTGGGAGACGTGTTGCGAATGTTACAGGCACCGCTCATCGAGCGCCGCATTGCTCCGGAAAGCGTGGCGAGCGTTCATGTGGTTCGCCGCGACAACGGCGAGGCGTACAAAGATGCCGCGGATGCCGAGGTTCTCGTGCTCGGTGACAGCTTCATGCGGATCTATCAACAGGATCAACCAGGAGCGGCGGGTTTCATCGCTCACCTGGCCAAAGAACTCAAACAGCCGTTGATGGCCTTGGTAAACGACGGCGGAGGATCCACACTGGTGCGACAGGAATTGGCGGGCCGTCCGGCGTTCCTTAAGAACAAGAAGGTGGTTCTGTGGGAATTTGTCGAAAGAGACATCGGACTGGGAATGGGGGGGTGGAAGCCCGTGCGGTTGCCGCCGACTGTCCCCCTCAACGCCCCTGGCCCTGCCAACGGGCCGGCGGATTCGCACAAACGCTGACCTCCAGATTCATTGGCGGCTTGCTGCTCCCTCGATGGACGAGAAGCGGAATGAATGGTGCGGCATTGCACTCACGTTCGTCAGGAATGAGCCGCAGACATCTACAGACGCCAAGCGCCCTAGAGAGTGATTTACGGCAGCAGCCTGGCCACGATGGCGCTGATCGCCCTCCCATCGGCCCTGCCCGCCACTTTGGACTGAGCCGCCTTCATCACTGCGCCCATGTCCTTCTTGCTGGCAGCGCCGGTTTCAGCGATCACACCACGAACGAGTTGTTCGAGCTCGTCAGCCGAGAGCGCTTTTGGAAGGAACGCTTCGAGGATGGCGAGTTCTCGCTTCTCTTTCTCGGCCAGTTCGGAACGTCCGCCCTTGTCGAATTGTTCGCTCGCGTCGCGACGTTTCTTGGCTTCCTTCTGAATAATCGAAACGACTTCCTCCTCGGAGAGGTTTTCGTTCTTGCGCTCGATCTGGGTGTAGCCAATGGCGGACTTGAGCATTCGCAATGCGGACAGCCTTTCCGCATCCTTTGCGAACATCGCGGCTTTGATCTCATCCGACAGACGTTGAACAAGGCTCATGTGTCGGAGGAAGTATTGAGGTTGCGCAGCGTGTCGCGAAACCTGGCTGCGGATTCGTAGTCTTCCCGCTGGACGGCGTCGTTGATGGCATTTTCTAGTTTCTCGCGGGGCGAGAGATCCCGCCGAGGTTCGCTGGATGCCGCTTTGTCCTGGAGTTCTTTCACCCAATTCTCGAGTGACTGGATCTCACCGCTTTGCTCGGCGGCTTCATTCTTGGAGAAATCCCGGTAGAACTGTCGTATCGAGTCGATCCCCTGGAAGACAGCTTCTATGGCTGCCGGAATATCCTTCTTTTCGAGCGCGAGCGAGCCCCGGGCGCGTGTCATCATCATGAGAAGTTGAGGCCCGAATTGCTGGATGGACCAGGCCAGTTCTTCGGAAGCAGCGTAGTCGGCGACGAACTCGAACACTTGCAGGTTCCGATTCGTATCCCGGATCACTCCTTCGAAATCACGCAACTGGAAGAGGCAGATGTAGCGGTGATGATACTGAATCAATTCCTGCAGCAGTTTGGAGCAATCTTCTGCACGGAGGACGAACCCTTCATCGGACGAATCATGTTCCAGTTTATACTTCTCAAGGCGTGCCTGATGATGCTGGAGGAGCGATTCATGGCCGCAGGGACGTTTCCCGTCCGGCCGCCCTTGAGCACTCATCTGAAGCAGGCCTAGATCAACTCGCAACTGTATCTTTTCGATACCCTCTTTTGTGGTGAACTTTCTGACACTGATCTCCCCCGGCCGGTAATGCCAACCATCAAGCAGAGGTGTGATGTCAAAACTCATGGAGGCACTATGAAACGGTTCGATTCTTTGTCAACGCGATGATGTGATCTGTCGTGTAGATTGGCGACGTATTGGTGATCTCGTCTTCGGGCGCTTAAAATTTCACCGCTCGCGCTTCCGTAAGACACCGGTCAAGAATCGCTAGAGCACGGTCCATCTCGTTCCGTGTGATGGTGAGGGCAGGAGTGAGCGTGAGAATGTTTCCCATCGTGAGCTTGAAATTCAGGCCAAGAGACAGAGCGCGATACATGATCCATTCAGCTTCCTCGGATGCCCGTTCCATGGTCCGGCGATCCCGAACGAGTTCCACTCCCATCAGCAAACCAAGTCCCCTCACTTCACCGATCAGAGAATGCCGGTCCATCCATCCGCGCATCTGTTCCAGCGCATACATTCCGAGTGATTCCGCATGGGTCAGAAGATTCTCGCTCTCGATGACCTCCAGCGCTGCAAGCCCAGCGGCGCAAGCCACTGGATTCTTCTCGTGCGTGTAATGACCTAGCGCCCTGTCCCGCATGACATTGTTCAGATCCTCACGCGCAAGCAGTGCCGCAAGAGGAAATACTCCTCCGCCCAGCCCTTTCCCGATCACAAGTATGTCAGGAACAACGTCGAAGTGTTCGCAGGTGAACATCCGTCCGGTGCGACCGAGGCAGTTTGGAATCTCATCGAGAATGAGCAGCGCTCCGTGCCGGTCACATGCGGCGCGAACCTTCTTCCAGTAATCTTTTGGCGGGATGAACGGTGTGCTGCGGACGGTTTCAGCAATAACAGCGGCGACATCGCCTTCCTTCTGCAACACATACTCGATGTAGTCGGCGCACAGGAGATTGCAGGCGGCTCCGCATTTGAATGGGCAATGGTGATTGTCCGGCGGAGGCACATGCTCGCAGCCGGGGAGCAATGGGCCCATGTCACGACGGAAGATCGCTTCGCCACCGACCGAAATGGCGTCAAGCGACGCGCCGTGAAACGAGTCCCACATGGAGATCATCTTGAAGCGTCCGGTGGCGGCGCGAGCGAGCTTGATCGCCATGCCGATGGCGCTAGTGCCGCCGGGAGCAAACAGGACGCGTTTTAGATTTCCTGGAGCGAGTTGCGTCAGTTTGCGCGCGAGTTCGATCGCCGGGATGTTGGTGTAACGACGGGTGCAGAAAGAGAGTTCCTTGAGTTGCCTGGTAATGGCCTCCAAAATCTTGGGGTGGCTGAACCCGACCTGATGAACGTTGTTGCCGTGGAAATCGAGGAGTTCGTGGCCCTGCCAGTCCTGGATGATCGCTCCAGAACAGTTCTTGAGAACATTCAAACACGGAGTCGAGAGTGACTGATGCAGGAAGTAGCGGGCATCTTCATCCAACAAGTGCTTCGTCTCGATGTCCAGATGAGATGCAATCCAGGCGTCGCGTTGCCGTGATGTATTCAGGTCGCCTTCAGACTTTAGATCATCGCCGGCATGGTCGGATTGAAGCATCGGGCGAATTCCAACTCAAAGCGGGCGGCATGTCACTCATTCTCAGCGCAGGAACTCGCGGAAGGGCGGACGCAGATAGAGTTTCAGCTCAAATTCTGATTCGGGAGGAAGCCTCTTCTCATCAAGAGCAACAAGCCTGCTATGACCCCCTTTCGCGGTCAGACGCCGGGGCACCCTCGATGAGTGAGCTGTTTCCCGAGTCGCTTTCCGATTCGTAAATCGCCAGCCGTTTGCGCGCCTTTTCCGCAGCCTGAGTTTCCCCATATTCGGCGTCGATGCGGCGAAGCAGGGTAACTGCCTTTTCCGTCTGGTTCAGCCTGAAATAGAGGTTGCAAAGATGGATCGCGGCCCAGCCCCATCTCTCCCTCGGGAGATTGTGCTGGAGGACATCCTCATATTCGAGGGCCGCAGCGAGGTAATTTCTGAGATCCTTCTCGTAGATCTCGGCGATCCGGATGGCGACATGCTGCTCACGGGGATTCTTCAAAAGATAATCGCGCATGAGGCGGATCGCCTCCAGATGATTGCCGTCAGCCCACACCTGTTCAGCTTGATCATACTCGGGGTTCTGCATTCCTTCGCCCTCGTCATTATAGAGGACTTTGAGGGATCTGTTTCCAAAGTAATTCGCCACGTCGCTCGCCAGTAGCAAGCCAAGCAACAAGGCGGAAGTGATGAAGAGCACGAGATAAGTGCCGGTGCTGGAGGCTGGTCCCGTGCTGGTGCCAATTGCAAGGGTTTCGCTCGCGGCCGCCTCCACTGAATTGGTCGATGTTGCCGGCGGGGTGGGGGTTCCCAGTTGGTTGTAGTTTCGGCCGAATAACAGGCCGAAAACGCACACGGCGATGGTGAGCAGGATGTACAATGGCAATTTAATGCTGTTACTCATGTATGTGCTGGTTCGAGTTACTAAAGCAGATAATCCTCCCAGTAAAAGGGGATTTTCGCCAAGCCTCAGGAAAAGGGAATTGCAGTCGGCCGACGATTGGAGATAATCCCGGAAAATCGCAGCCGCTGTCGGCCCAAACACAGACGAATTGGATCAATGATCGAGTGGAACATTCAGTCGCGAGCGCATGCCTGCCAGGTCTGCCAACGCCATTTTACAGACAAGGAATCCTTCCACACACTGCTCTGTGATCACCGCCACACTTACGAACGGCTGGATGTATGCGGACCGTGCTGGACGGAGAAGTATGCCGCAGACGCAAACGCCCGCAGTGGATTTGTGTCGCACTGGTCAAGTGTGTACACGCCGCCTCCAGCGTCGCCGCCCGATCCCATCGGACGGGAGACGGCGGAATCACTCCTGCGGCGACTGATGGAACAGAACGACCCCGCGCATGCCGGCGCGCGATTCATCCTTGCGGTAATGCTTGAACGGAAACGCCTCCTCAAGGTCAAAGCCCAGATGCGCAAGGACGGACGCCGTATCTTTATTTATGAACAGGCCAGGACGGGGGACTTGTTTAACATTGAGGATCCAGATCTCCAACTGGACCAGTTGGAGGAAGTTCAGCGCGACGTGGCTAATTTGCTGGAACACGGGCTGACCTGTCCGGCGCCAGCGACAAATGGTGCCGCACCGCCCTCGGGGGTGCCGGATTCAACCCCGGCAGAGCCACTCGCGACCTCGGAGCCTGTAGTCAGCCCAATCTCATAGTTGCGCCTCCTGTGTCCACTCTTGCCGCGCTGCAATCACGAATCGGCCATACGTTCAGGAACCCCAGCCTGCTGCGGCTCGCTTTGACCCATCCATCGGTGGCTCATGAACAATGCGCCAATGTTGAACATAATCAGCGGTTGGAATTTCTCGGGGACGGGGTTCTTCAGTTGGTTCTCTCAGGTGTGCTGTACGAGAAATTTCCACATGCGGGAGAGGGCTCATTGACAAAGGCACGGGCACAGATGGTCAATCGACAGAGCCTGGCCCGTCAGGCCCAGATGATGAACCTCGGGGAGAACCTCATCCTTAGCAGAGGCGAGGAGTTGAACCAGGGACGTGAACGACCTTCGGCGCTGGCCGATGCTTTTGAAGCTTTGCTTGGCGCGATCTTCCTCGATGGAGGGTTCGATGCGGCCCAGAAATTTGTTGTGAGGGAGTTTCGTGACAGCTTTGGCGAACTGGAAGCCATCCCCAATCTGGACAACCCCAAAGGCGAGCTTCAGGAACTCCTGCAGGCAAGTTCTCCGGAATCGCCGCGCTACCAACTCACGTCGGTTTCCGGGCCGGATCATGATCGTCTGTTCCAATGCGCCGTCTTCCATCGCAGCACAGAGCTCGGTCGAGGCACCGGGAAAAGCAAGAAGGCTGCGGAAAGTGAAGCTGCTCTTGACGCCCTTCAAAGGCTTCGATCCGATCACCGGGACTCCGGAGCCTCAAGCGAGAACGCTGTTGCCGGCTGATTTCTGAGTACTTAAACGTTGTCGCCGTCGTTCAGGTGCTGGTGGGGATAAATGAAGGTCGGGAGATGGCTCTGGAATTTTGTTTAGGGAGATCCCTAACATTCAAACCGACAGACGAAGTGCCTGCCTGTGACAACCGTAGCTCGTGGCAAATCAGCCCTTCACAAGCCACAGATGCTCACTTCATGCTGCATGGTCCGTCGCCACCGGCAGCTGATAGTTCTCAGCTTCAGCCATGCGCGCAGACGGAACCGGATGTCTTGCAGCCCGGGCCAACGCCAGCACGAACGCAGCGGTGGCGACCAGATAGATTGTAACGGAGAGTGCAATCATACCTTATTATACCAGCAGTAGCCGTGCCTCTGCCTCCTCGCCAGACTCTCTCTCACCTCGATAGTTGGTAGATCCCTGATCGGCAATCTGTTGCACCGCGAATCTACGGTGACGTAGCGTCGCCCGAGTACCCCCCACTGAATCAGGAAAGCCCCACAATGAACAATTCTTACCGATCGATGGCCCTGCGAGTGGGAAAAATTTGCATCATGACCACCGGTGCTGTGGGTTCAGTGGACACCCATGGCGAGCAAGGTCGGGAGGAATGGAGATGCACCACGCAAATCCTGATTTGGTGTGGATGAGTCCCTTTTGAAGCGGGTGTAATGGCCCACAATGGCCTCTGACCAAGTGAGCAACGAAGCAGATGCGGCTGGTCCGCCCCGCCAAGATCTATAGTCCACCCTGCAGTCCGGGTAGCAAACCACTGACTTCAGTGCGGAGGATTCGACGGTGCAGCGCGAAGGGATGTTTTAGAATGCCGGATTCCGTGTTGACCCTGGCACCTGCCCGGCGAAACATCTCCACATGTCTGAAATCACATTCACTCTTCCCCACAGCGACTTGCTCCAGCTCAAACGCTGGAACACTCCGACCATCTACAACGGCTGGGAGCAGATCACCAAACGGGATCGCTCGCGCGACGGAATCAACATCGAGGAGACGCGGGATTTCATGCCGCAGATGGGGCCGATGGTTGGCTACGCCGTGACCGTGGTGATCGAGCCAAGCAATCCCGAGCATCCCAAGAAGAACCCTCGGGCATGGTCCGAGTATCGCCGATATGTCGCGAGCCAGCCGGGGCCGAAGATCGTTGTGGTGCAGGATCTGGATAAACCGCGCGTCATCGGATCGATATGGGGAGAAGTGAATTCCAACATCCATCGATCACTGGGATGCGTGGGTACGATCACCGACGGCGCGATTCGTGATCTGGATGAGATCACCAATGCCGGATTCAAGGCGCTGGCCCGGCGCCTTTGTGTTGGGCACGCTCACGTCGTTCCGGTCCGCTGGGGCTGCGAAGTCGAAGTCTTCGGCCAGCGCATTGAGCCGGGGCAATTGATCCACGCCGACAAACACGGATTCATGGCGTTGACGAAGGAAGAGCTTCCACACCTGCTGGAGGCGGCGCGCTTCATGGACACCAACGAGTGCAAGACGGTGATCGCCGCAGCGCGGAGTTCTGGCGGCTGCACGATGGAGGAAATTTTGAGTAAGATACACGAAGCTGGCGGCGAATTTGGCAAAGCCACCAAGGAACGCTTCGCGCGACGAGGCGAGTGGTGATGGCGCGACAACGACCAATCTCAGCCAAAGTGACCAGCACTTATTCAACGTGAAGAACCCTGGACTTGCTCAACGGATTGCCTCATCCCAGCCGGAAAACGTAAAGCGCGTGAACGTGCTCGGCGTAGGTCTCAGCATCCTCAACCTCCGGAGCGCGCTCGAAGCGATTGCGAAGGCAATAGCGGCAGGGCGCAAGGGTTACATCTGTATAACTGGAGTGCATGGAGTGAGCGAAGCACAGGCCGACCCGCGGTTTCGTGAAATTCTCAATGCCGCGTTTCTTTGCACGCCCGACGGAATGCCGATGGTTTGGATGGGAAAACTGGCCGGCCATCGTGAGATGGACCGTGTGTATGGGCCGGACCTGATGGCCCTTGTCTGCGAATCCAGCCCGAATCGTGGGTGGCGTCATTTCCTCTACGGCGGCGGTTCCGGAGTCGCCGGGGAACTTGGATCAAAACTGAAGGAACGTTTTCCCGGTTTGCAGATCGTGGGCACTTACACGCCACCTTTTCGGCCCCTGGATACTGAGGAAGAAGCTGAACTGGAACGAATGATCGAGTCCACCCGGCCGGATTTCCTGTGGGTGGGATTGAGCACACCAAAACAGGAGAAGTTCATGGCACAGTATCTGCCAAAACTGAACGTGACTCTCATGGTTGGAGTGGGAGCGGCATTCGATTTTCACAGCGGCCGGATGAGGCAGGCGCCGCGCTGGATGCAGCGAGGCGGGCTCGAGTGGTTTTACCGGCTGTGTTCAGAACCGCGTCGTCTTTGGAAGCGATACCTGAAGAACAATCCATTGTTTGTGGCCCGCGTTTTCTGCCAGCTCACCGGTTTGAGGCGTTACCCGCTCAACGAGCCCTGAACTTCCTCCTTTTGGAGAATCACCCGGATCACGGGGCGGGGACCACAGACATGCCCAACTCTCAACGTGGCTCGGGAGAGTTGTTCCTGGTTCGAGGCGCATCCGGTTCGCCCTTTCCACGAGGCCCTCTTCGTTCCTCCAGACGCCTCCGGTCTCGCGCATCTGGTGGCAGCCTCCCTGGTCCGGACAATTCCCTCAGTCGAAACGATTCGTCAAATTTGGCACGTTGTTCAGGCGACAGCTCCTCACGAATGCGCTCACGCACCCGCTTGTGCTCCGCTTGAGCCTGCGGCGCGATTCCCTCCCAAAGCTGTCGTGTGCGGTCCTGACTTTCGCGAACGACGACATCAATCCGTTCACGTTGGACTTCGGTCAGACTCAGCTCACGCTGCATTCGCTCGACCATTTCAGCCCGCCCTGGACGGACGCCCAGGTTGACTGGCAGGTTTGGCGCCGGGCGAATTCTCGCGGGCTTCGCCAGGCGCGCAGTCAATCCGCCGGTGACGACACCCGCGGCGAAAATCAGCAGCGCCGCCATGATAGGCTTCCAGGCGTTCACCATACTTCCTCGAGTTGGTCCAACGGCCCAAGGACGGTGCTTTCAAGGTCAGCCGCCAGATTGTCAGACGTGATCAATGAAGGATCGCCCGCGAGCAACGCCCACAAGCTCATCATGCACATGACCGCAACAGCCGGGGCAGCGGCACGCCAGAGCGGGCGACTCCATGCCAGCCACGGATCAACCGGTGCTGACGTGGAGAGGGCAGCCATGATCCGCCGTTCAAATGCAAGTGGCACCCTGTCGCGAGGCGGGTTGGAGCGCGCCACTTCGATCAGTCTTCTTTGGAGCTTTTCAAGGTTCATTCACCACAACGGCAGACGATTCGTAATTCTGGTCGGTTACAGATACTTGGCGCGCGTCAACTTCTGCAGGCACTTTCGCATCTCGGCGCGAGCCCGGAAAGCCCGGACTTTCACCAAAGCCACCGACCAGCCTGTAAGTTCCGCGATTTCCTTCACAGACCGTTCCTCTATTTCCAGCAGCGTGATCACCAGCCGCGCCGGTGGCGAGAGCTGGGCAAGCAATTCATCCACCAGCGCCTTGGCGGCGGCGGCATCATGGACGTTCAAAACAGGCTCCTGGGCCACTCGTTCAAGCCACTCGTTGTCCGGTTCGGAAATCTCCGAGAATGAAGACACTCGATCTCGTCGGTGCGCGCGCAGGAAATCGTAACAAATGCGAACCGCCAGCCGCATCAACCAGTGCTCGAACGGAGCATCACCCCGGAAGCTTCCAAGTTTTTGGAACGCCTTGATGAAGATCTCCTGCACAATGTCCTCCACTTCATCTTCACGCCGGGCGTAACGGCGTGCCATGGCGAAGATGCGAGGCTGGTAGCGACGCACGAGATCTTCAAAGGACGCGGTGTCGCCGCGCAACACCGCGCCTACCAGTTCGGCGTCAGGTGCAGTGCTATCGGTCTGTCCTGTTGCAGGCATGTCCGCCAATCGAGCAGGCCACGGCCATCGCTGGATGCGGCTGTCTGGGGTGAGATCGATTTCCACCAAGGTGCCCCGGTTGAGTCATGCCTCTCCCAAAGGTGGGGAGGAACGACCGAAACTGTGATAAGAAAATCCAGATCCCTGTACGCACCGGGCAATTACTCATACTGCGAAGTAAACACTCGAATTTTAGAAAGTTGCGACGATGGCTTGGATATTACTCTCGCGCATGGCGCCATGTGCCTTCGAATCGCGGGCGAGGATTGTCCGCTACTCGCGGACGATATTCAGACTGGCTTCGAGAAAATCGGAGAATGTCTTCACTTCGGCAAGGATCCTGGTCGGCTGTTCCATGATCCTTTCGGACATTCGCTCCACCAGATCGGGCTTGCGCCGGATCAGTTCAACAGCCGCGACCACCAGGGAAAGGTTGTTGTTGATGTTGTGCCGAAAATCGGACAACCGGGTTGCCAATTCTTCGACTTGTGCCGGTGTGAGAGTGACGGGAGCTCGAGGCGCTGCCATTGACAAACGATGTCAAGAGATCCACCGAAATCAAGCAGGGAACCAACAAATAAGGGCGTAGCGGGCTGTAAGGACCGAGCTACCGCAGGCCCCGACCAAAAGACCCGCCACCCGGGGGGTGTCGGCAATCATCGTCGTCCACACCGGCGGGTGAAGTAGTCTTGCGCGACGCAAACGAAGACCGGTGCATCCACAAGTTGTCCGTGGAGCGCGACTGTGCTGAAAGCCAGTCGCAGCAGTATCGCTGGCTCGCCCTCGCGCCAAACCTGCTGCGGCTGGTGCTGCTCACACAACCGCGCTCCTGGCCGACAGCCAGGTTCACCGATAACTTGTGGATGCACTGTCCACGATGCAAAGGGAGACGGACCACTGGACTTTGGCATCTCAGGCCGCTAGACAACTGCCACAGCCATGAATTCCATTCTGCCAAAAGATTTCTCTGCCTGCGCCACTGTCAGGAACTGGCTTCGCAAGCTCACTCCGCTGTTAGTCCTTTGTGTCGCCGTTGCCGTTGCTGACGGTGCGGAGAATGTCGCTTCAACATCTACGGAACGTCCGCTCGTCCTGATTACCAATGCTCTACCCGTGCAGATGTTCGTGCCCGGGTTCACAGCCAAGGAGATTCCCATCACGTTGAAGAATCTCACGAGCATTCGTTACCGCCGGGACGGGAAACTTCTCGCCGCCGGTTATGACGGCACGATCTGGCTGTTGAGTGACACCAATGGCGACGGGCTCGAAGACAAGGTCGAGCCCTACTGGGATAAGGGCACGTTGCGCGTACCTCTCGGCCTTGCAGAAACGCCGTCGGGCTATCCACACGGCCAAGGTGTGTTCATTCCGAACGTCGGCAAACTTTCCCTTCTGCTCGACAAGGATGGCGATGATCGCGCTGACGAAGAGATTGTCGCCGCCACGGGCTGGCCGGATGTGGACAGCCGTTCGGACGCTCTCGGCGTCGCGGTCGGACCGGACGGAAGCGTGTATTTCGGAATCGGAATTGGCACCGCCTACAACAATGCGTACCGCCTCGATAAACAAACCGGCGAGGCGCGCTACGATCTGCGGGGCGAGCGCGGCGCGATTCTTCGCGTTTCACCTGAGTTGAAGTCGCGTGAGGTTTTCGTCACGGGCGTGCGATTCACGATGGGGCTTGCCTTCAACCGCCACGGCGACCTCTTCGCCACCGAGCAGGAAGGCGCCACCTGGCTGCCGAATGGCAACTCGCTCGACGAGCTGCTCCACATCCAGAGGGGCCGGCATTACGGCTTCCCGCCGCGCCATCCGAAGCATCTGCCGAACGTGTTCGATGAGCCAAGCGTGTTCGATTACGCCCCTCAGCACCAATCGACCTGCGGGCTGTTCTTCAACGAGCCCGTGAGCGGTGGCCCGACGTTCGGCCCGACTTGGTGGGAGAGCGATGCGTTGGTTTCCGGCTACACCCGCGGGAAGATTTACCGCACCAAACTCGTCAAAACAGCGGCGGGCTACGTCGCGCAAAGTCAGCTCATTGCCCAGCTTCAATCCTTGGCAGTCGATCTGTGCATTTCACCGCGCGGCGATCTGGTCGTCGCGACGCACGGCGGCAAACCCGACTGGGGCAGCGGGCCGCAGAAGGAGGGGCACGTGTTCCACATCCAGTTCACAGATGCCAACACACCGCAGCCCGTGCTCGCCTGGAGTGACAGTCCCACGCAGTTGCGCGTGGCCTTTGATCGTCCGCTTCCACTCGGCAGGCTGACGAACATCGCCGCACGCACCACGATAACTCAGGGCGAATTCGTGTTCTCAGGGGACCGGTTCGAGACGATTCGTCCCGGCTATGAAGTTGTGCGACGGGCCATCGCCGCACCCCGGTTTGATGTTCCTGTGCTCTCCGTCAACCTGACGCCTGATCAACGCTCGCTTCTGATCCGCACGCCGCCGCGCACATTGGCACTCAATTTCGGAGTCACGCTCCCTTCAACGACCGGCGGCCAAATCGACCTTCTCTCTGATCTGACAGGAGTCGAAGGCCAGTGGACATCTGCCGATGGGAAAACAAACTGGTCTGGCTGGCTCCCGCATCTCGATATGCAAGTGAGCCGCGAACTCACTGCTTCCCTGCTCTCGCATCAATTCACGATCAAGCCAGGCACTCTGGCTCTCCGCGGCCAGCTCGATTTATGGCAGATGCTTCAACCCGCGATTCAGCCCGGCTCGAAGCTTGATTATGATTGCCCAACCGAAAATGTGCGTCTGGCATTTGAATCGTCGATGCCCTTCAACGCCACGATCGGAGCACGAAGCGCGCGATCCACAGCGAGTGCGAGTGGAAGACATCGTGCGGAACTTGACCTCCGCGCACCCGGCCAGACATGGCAGCGCTTCGAGATTCAGGTCCAAACCTCTGCTGACCCGCTCGCGTTCACCGTTGCATGGTCCACCGATGAGGACGCACGACCTCGTGCCCTGGCGCTGCGGCGCTTTCTCCTGCCGTGGGCGTCACCGAAGTCCGACGCGCCTGCCGGCGAATCAGAACGTCGCATTCCCGAGCTTGCTGGTGGCGACTGGCAACGCGGCCGGGAAGTTTTCCTCACAGAGAAAGCCGCATGCTCAAATTGCCACACGGCGCAAGGTGTCGGGGGCAAGGTGGGGCCAGATCTCTCGAATCTCATCCACCGAGACTATGCCAGCGTGCTCAAGGACATCCGCGAACCAAACGCCTCGATCAATCCTGATCACCTCGCCTTCAATTTCGAGATGAGCGACGGCGAGACTTTGAGCGGCATCATTCAACGCGAAACCTCGGAACAAATCATCCTGGCCGATGCCGCTGGGAAGCCTGTCACCCTTGCGCGAAGCAAGGCGAAGAAGATCACCCCTGCGACATTGTCCCTGATGCCCGAAGGACTGGACAAGGCACTCACCGCCGGAGAACTCCGCGACCTGATGACGTTCTTGTTAATGCCGCGCGAAGCAGCTTCACCTGCGGCGACTCCGACCCGGCGCTGACCCCTTACCCATCAATCCGCGCGATGGAACACAAAGACACGAGGAGATTACACAAGGCTCGTACGGAGGCCGTGCGCCCGAGATCTCCTGACTGCCTGACTGGACGATCATGACCAAGGTGGGAACCGGTTAATGTCAAAGTCTGTCTATCCTGCGATCGGCACGGATCGAAGCGACTGGATTCTCGCGCGTCGTCCCGCTCGGAACGCCGTAGATCCGGGACGCCCTTATGCTTTCCTCGTGGAAAAGGAGCGCTCGGACACCGGAGAACTGGTTCCGACAGCCACCGTGTTTCTCACCAACAAAGAGTGTCCCTGGCGTTGCCTGATGTGCGATTTGTGGAAGAACACAACAACCGCCTCAGTTCCCGCTGGAGCGATTCCGGAACAGATCGAATTTGCTCTTCGCGAGCTTGCCTGCCAGGCGGCGGACTCGGGACAGACGGCGCCGCAGCAAATAAAACTCTACAACAGCGGTAGCTTCTTCGACCCGAAGGCTATTCCAGAGGCGGATTATCGGGCGATCGCTGAACGGGTCAGCGGGTTCAAACGAGTCATTGTCGAGAGCCACCCGGCGTTGGTTGGCGAACGCGCACTCCGATTCAGAGACTTGCTGAATGGCCAGCTTGAGGTGGCGATGGGATTGGAAACGGTGCATCCGGAGGTGCTCGAAAGACTCAACAAACGCGTCACCGTGGAGCAGTTTGCTTCGGCAGGCGCATTCCTTCGAACGCATGAGATCGCCATGCGCGCCTTCGTCCTCGTGAAGCCACCGTTCATGGATGAGCCGATGGCGCTGGAATGGGGAAAGCGCTCGATCGATTTTGCGTTTGAATGTGGAGCCGCGGCGGTTGTTCTCATTCCAGTACGCCCTGGCAACGGAGCCATGGAAGCGCTCGAACGAGCCGGGGAATTCAAGGCACCTAAGCTACGCACCCTCGAAGAAGCGGCTCATTACGGTGTCGAACTCAAGCGAGGCCGGGTGTTCGCGGATTTGTGGGATCTCCAACTATTTTCCTCCTGCGCGGAATGTTTCCCGGAACGACTCGGGAACCTACATTTGCTCAATGATCGCCAGACAGTGGTTCCAAGACCGACATGCAGTGTTTGTGGGGACTGAGGCTCTGTTTGGTGACTTGATGAGATCAAAAATATCCATAACAGGCTTGGGCAAACTTCCGATCTCCGCTCGATTGCAAATCCCTGCTCCCCCGAGGCCGATCAAGCCGGAAGGAGTTCCTGGATCTTTGCTCCGATGTTCCCCTGGCGCATCAGGGATTCGCCCACGAGAATCGCACGAGCGCCGCATCGGGTGAGGCGCTCGACATCGGCACGGGTGTGAATGCCACTTTCGGCGACGAGCAACGTCGTTCCCAACTTCCCAGCTGCACCAAGCCTGGCCGCCAGACTTTCGGTGGTTCCGAGATCCACCGTGAAGGTTTTCAAATTACGATTGTTGACGCCAATGAGGGGAGCCTGGATGGCAAGGGCGCGTTCCAGCTCAACCTCGTCGTGGACTTCAACAAGGACGGAGAGGCCGGCATCCGTTGCGAGAGTATGGAAGTTTTTCAACTGATCGTCGGACAGAATGGCGACAATCAAGAGGATGGCGTCCGCTCCCCATTGGATCGCTTCGAGAATCTGCCGCTCGTCTATAATGAAATCCTTGCGCAGCAACGGCAGTTTCACCCCCCGGCGAATCTGCTTCAGATATTCGAGCGAACCTTGGAAAAACTTTTCGTCAGTCAGAACTGAAAGGCAGGTGGCGCCGGCGGCTTCGTATTCACGCGCGATCCGGACGGGGTCGAAGTCCGGGCAGATGACGCCTGCGGAGGGAGAGGCTTTCTTTACTTCCGCGATCAACGCAACCGAGCCGCGACGCGGGCTGCAGAGTGCCTGGAGAAAGTCACGTCGATCACCTCGCGTCGCGAGTGCCGCGACTAATTCCGTCGGTGAAGTGCCGCCGGGCGGAAGTTGTGCAACTTCGCGTTTCTTCTGATCAACGATTTTGTCGAGGATGTTGGCCACTTCGAGGCGTTTAAGAACAGAGGAGGTCAAGGTTGATGCAAGTCTTTACTCTACTCTGCCCGGGCTCTGCGTTTCCTCACGGGTCGGATCCCGACGACATGCAATGGGTCCACAATGTCCACACCACCATCCTCATCCTCGATGTAAACGTAGTGCTTGGTAAAGCCGATGAACTCGCCGTGCGGTGCCTGATATTCCTTCCCGTACGAAGTACGAATGATGAATGGACCTGGGCCGGATGCTTCCTTTTTGATGACTGCTTGATTCATGGTCTGTTTGTCCCTCTCCCTCCCGGTCAGGTCAAGGGCTGTTTGGTTCCGCTACTCATCCTCATCTTTGATTCCCTGCATCCGTTTCAGCGGACACCCGGCGCGGAGCCACCCGTTTACGTATGCGTCGAGATCGCCATCCATCACGCCTTGTACATCGCTGGTTTGTACGCCTGTTCGCAGGTCTTTAACCATGCGATACGGCTGGAACACATAACTGCGAATCTGGTTGCCCCAGGAGACACTGCCTTTGTCGCCATAGAACCGCTCCATCTCCGCCTTCTGTTGGTCAATCCGCTGCGCATAAATGCGGGAGAGCAGAAGCTTCATGGCCGTGGCGCGATTCTGATGCTGCGAGCGCTGGGTTTGCGAGGCGACCACCAGGCCGGTCGGGACGTGTGTGATGCGGACGGCTGTTTCCACCTTGTTCACATTCTGACCGCCTTTGCCACCGGAGCGGTACGTGTCCACTTCGAATTCGTTTGGTGGAATGCTGATCTCCCCGGCCTCCTCGATTTCGGCGATGACATCGACGCTGGCGAAGCTGGTGTGGCGGCGCTTGTTCGCGTCGAAAGGGGAGATGCGGACGAGCCGGTGAACACCACGTTCCGCTTTGGTGAAGCCGTAGGCGTTCTCACCCCGGAACAACATGGTGACGCTCTTGATGCCTGCGGTTTCGCCCGCAAGGGCATCGGTGACTTCCACTTCCCAGCCGCGTGATTCGGCCCAGCGCTGGTACATCCGCATGAGCATGCTCGCCCAGTCGCATGATTCTGTGCCTCCGGCGCCGGCATTGATGCTGAGAATGCAATTGTTCTTGTCGTGGGGACCGTTGAGAAAAACGCGCAATTCAACCGCTTCGAGTTCCTTGCTGAATATGATCAGCTCACGATCCAGCTCGGATTGAATCTTGATTTGCTCAGATTCAGGCTCGGCTTCGCCCAGCTCGACCATCACCTTGAAATCTTCAAGCTGCTTCTCCGACTGGATCACCGGCTCGATCCGTTTCCGGAGGTTGGAAGCCTCATCAATGAATTTCTGCGCCTGATCGCGATTGTTCCAGAAGGTGTCCGCAGCCATCAGGACATCCAGCTCCGCAAGACGCTTCTGTGCGGCTGGAATGTCAAAGAAACCTCCGCAGGTGTGTCAGCTTGTCGGCGGCGGCGGTGAGTTGCTCTTTCGTGACTTCGAACATAGGGGCGTGAATCTAGTGGTGTTCGATGCCTTGACCAGTCCGAAATTAGTTCTAAAGGATTTCAAACCTCTGCCGATGGATGCATTGCGACTAAACGATTCGCTTCGTGTGAAGCGAGTTGCGCAAACATGAAATAACGCAGTGAGAGCTGCCTCTTCCCCGGGGCGGCTTTCATGCTTTCACAGGACAGCTCGTGGGGAAGCACGGAGCAGCGTTGACCACTTTGTGTTAACGGGAAGTTATGACTGCTCGTTTCCCCTTAGGATCCGCGCAAGCCACTATCCGCGCGCAAGGTGCAATTCTAAAAACAACCCTCACCCTGCCCCTCTCCCGTCCGACGGGAGAGGGAACCATCAAGGCCGCGCTCGCCTTTGCCAGAGAGTGTGGAGACCACGATCGACGGACGACGTCTCTCCCTCTCCCATCAGATGGGAGAGGGCCGGGGTGAGGGCACGTCCACACATACATCGGAAGTTGTTTTTGCACGGACCCCTATTGAGAAAACCGCTCTTCCAGCCATGGATCGGCGGTGTTCGAGTAACCCCGCAGTTCCCAGAACCCGAGAAGGTCGCGATCCAGGAAGATGATTTCGCGGATGAATTTCGCGCCCTTCCAGGCATAGCGCTTTGGGATGATCACCCGGGCGGGACCACCATGTTCTTTCGAGATTGGCTTTCCATTCCAAGTGTGTGCGATGAGGACATCGTCATCCATGCACACATCAAGCGCGTTGTTGGTTGAGTAACCATCGTAACTCTTGAAGTACACGTGTGTGGCCTCGTCGGACGGCTTCACAAGCTCGGCGAGGGTGAAGAAGGCCACGCCTTTCCATTCCATGTCATACTGGCTCCAGGTCGTCACACAGTGAAAATCGCTCACGTCGGTGAACTGCGGCAGAGCTGTGAATTGCTTCCAATCCAGTGCGACAGGATTCCCGACCTTACCGTGGATTTTCAACTCCCACTTGTCGAGCGGGATGTCGGGCTGGATTCCGAGATCCAGCACGGGAAAATTGTGAACTTCATGCTGTCCCGGTGGAAGCCGGTCGGTGGAGCGAATCGACGGCTTTTCCTTGCCAGCCATCTTGCGAGCCCAGCGTTCCTTCCGGTCGATATAATCCTGCTTGAGCATCTGGTCGGTCAGTAAAGTCGTGATCTTGTTCTTAATGTCAATCCCAGCGGCGAGCATGGCGACATCTGGCTGGCGCAAGGGTGCTGGATTTCCCGTCACTTCCCCGGCTTGCGGTCGGGTTCTTCCGTTCCGATTCAGAAAATTGATGACTCAACCCGGCAATAGCCTTGATTCGATGCGTCAGAATTGACTACGGTGAACCGTGAAAATGGCAACTCCGTGGTTCCAAGCCAGGGGTGCGACACTGGTGCTGTCGTTCGCGTTGCAGCTTGCTGCATCGGCATCAAGCGCTTCCGGCATCCTCGCCGCACACGGACTCGTCACCCGAAGCTGGCAGTTGAACGGGCCGTTGCACTTCGAGCCGGTGGCCGCCCGGTCGGGATCGATCACCCACATCGCCCGGGCAGATGGCCACTGGATCAGCGTCGATTCCACCGGTGCAAAGCTCCTGCTGGCTCCGACGCCGGACGCCACCGATGATACCGCGCCGCGCTTCCGTGGTCTTGGCTTGACGTTCGCGAACGGCCGTCGGCAGGCGGAGGTTCAGGCGGAACAACCTCGGCGTGCCGTGGCCAACCACTTTCTGGGTGCTCATGCCGAGCATTGGCGGCCCGGCGTACCTACTTCGGAGCGCGTTAGACTGCGCGGCATTTACCCCGGCATCGACGCCGTGTTCTATGGGCGGGGGCGGACGTTGGAGTTTGACCTCGAGATCGCGCCCGGCGCAAATGCCGGCGTCATTGCACTGCGTTTCGAGGGTCACACAGGTCTGGTGTTGGAAGCCGGCGACCTGCTGATCCGAGTGGGTGCGGACGTGGTGCGCCAGCGGGCACCAGTAGCTTACCAACAGCTTCAAGGCACGAGGCAGGCCGTCGCTGCGGCGTATCAAATCGACGATTCCGGATTAGTTCGATTCGAGCTGGGGCCGTACGACGCGGAGCACACGTTGGTCATTGACCCGGTGATTGAGCGGTCAACCTTGTTCGGATCAAGCCAGCTCGACGAAATTCAGGACGTCGAAACCGACGCTCAAGGCAACCTCATCGTTGTCGGGCGAACCTTGATGCTCAATCCCACCGATTTCCCCCTGGTTGCAGCTTTTCAAACGGTGGATGACACGCGTTTGGTGCCCGGGAGGAATGCCTTTGTCAGCAAGTTCGGTCCCACCGGCGAGCTTTTGTTCTCCACCTACCTGGGTGGTGAACTGATCGATGAAGCGACGAGCGTTGCAGTCGATGGCGCGGGCCACATCTATGTCACCGGCTTCACGCAATCACACATCGATCACGGCGGCTTCGCCCTGGCTGAGTTCAACGGCTTTCCCACGACACCCGGAGCCTACCTCACCAACGGTCTGTTGCGATTCGAGCAGTGCGTTTTCCTGACCAAGCTGAACGCGGGCGGTGGTTTGGTCTATTCCACCCTCGTCACGCGGAACGGCATGTCCGGCAATGTCACGGGCCGGTCGGTGGCGGTGGATGCCATCGGGAACGCTTTCGTAACTGGCGACGGCGCGGCCATTCCCATGGTGATGACCGGGGGCGGCACGACGCTCTTCAACGGCGCGTTTCTGATGAAGTTTAATTCCTCCGGAACGACGGCGCTCTATACCAACCTCATCGCCAACGGCCAGGGCCGCGATGTTGCCGTCGCACCAGACGGCACAGCCCATTGGGTGGGCCGGTTCTCGGGAGAACTGGTCACGACCCCGGATGCTTACGCGGCCAGCGGCGGGACTGGCGGCACATTCTACCGCAAGCTCGACCCTGGAGGGAACCTCGCCTATTCGACGGCATTCGCCTTGTTCCAAGAATCGAGCGGTCGGGCGGTGGCGGTTGACTTGGAAGGCCGCGCGCTGATCGCCGGCGGCATCGGCGAAAGGTTCGATCCATTTTTTCCAGGCCATTTTCTGCCGATCAACCCGCTCCAGGCTAATTTCGGCGGTGGCAGCGATGTCTTCCTGGCTCGCTTCGACACGCGGTTGTCGGGCTCGAATGTCGTGGATTTCGCCACTTACCTGGGTGGAGCGGAGATCGATCAGCCGACCGATGTGGCCTTGGATCCCCAAGGCCGGATCCTGCTGACTGGTATTACTTCGTCCACAAATTTCATCCTCTCGCAGGCAACGCAGACCAATTTGAACGGAGCCCAGGACGCGTTCGTGATGCAGATCAATGCGGCTGCAACTGGCGTTGAGTTCGCTTCCTATCTGGGCGGTAAGGGATTCGATACCGCCACGGGCATCGCTCCCTTCGCCGATGGTAGTGGCTTCGCGGTGGCGGGATTCACGGATTCACGCGATTTTCCCACCACCAACGCGTTTCAGCCGTCCTTCAAGGGTGGCGAGTCCGACGGCTTCCTGGCCACCTTTCGGGAAATCCGGGTCACCGAAACCCTCATCGTCAACTCGAACAACGATCTCGACGACGGTGTGTGCGACAGCGCCCACTGTTCACTTCGGGAAGCCATCGCCGCATCGAATCGCCAGCCAGGCCCGCAAACCATCACTTTCCAGATCCCGGGCACCACTCCCGCCTTCAGCGTGAGTGCGAGCCACGCCACGCTGCAGTCCGCCAACCTCCACAACGCTCCCGTACCGCCCGTGATCCGCCTCACTCGGGCGCTTCCACCGATCACCGACGCGGCAACTCTGGACGCGCACTCCCAACCCGGAGCACAACGGGTCGTCCTCGACGGCACGGCGGCGGGCACGATTGAAGCCGGCCTCCTTTTGCAGACCTCTGGAGCGCTGCTGCGCGGCGTCGTGTTGCAACGGTTTTCCAAACACGGCCTCGTCATCCGGGGCGGTGGTGGCAATCGCGTGGAAGCCTGCTGGATCGGTACGACCGCCGATGGGCTCGGTGCCGCGACCAACGGCGGAGCCGGCATCCTCATCGAAGGATCGGGCACCAATTGGATTGGAGGCGATGCCCCGGATGCTCGCAATGTCATCGCCGGGAATCGCTCCGATGGCATCCAAATCCAGGGTGCGGCTTCCACTGGAACCCACGTTCGCAACAACTTCATCGGTTTGGGGGCCGATGGCAGAACGCTCATTCCCAACGCCGGAGCCGGGATCTCGATCCACGACGCGCCCAAGAGCCAGATCGGGGGAGAGCGACGTGTCGGCAACGTGATCGGTGGCAATGAAGGAACCGGCATCCGCGTGTCGGGCCTGCTCGCCACCGCTACCGTCATCCAGGGTAATTTGATTGGTCTCGCCGCGAATGGCACGAGCCGCGCCGCGAACCAAGGATCGGGCATCACTCTCTCGGAATGCGTTGGCGCAATGATTGGCGGAACGGCGCCCGAGACCGGGAACGTTGTCGCGTTTAACCTGTCCGAGGGGATCATCATCGGGGGCGGGGAAGCGTGCCGCATCGAAGGCAATTGGGTCGGCCTCAACCGTGTCGGCGATCCTAGTCCCAACCGCTCGGGGATTGTCGTGCTCAACAGCCCGGCCACTCAGATCGGGGGCGAAACCGACCGGCCTGGTACACCTCCGGGAAATGTGATCACCGCAAACGTACAGGATGGCGTCCGCATCACCGGTGAACATGCCCGCGAATGCCTGGTCCAGGGTAATCTCATCGGACTGGCTCCCGACGGGATTAAACCGATGGGCAACATCGGGGGCGCCAATATCTTTATCCGAGCACCCGAAACGACGGTGGGCGGAGCGACCGTCCGAACAAGAAATGTGATCGCTGACGGGCGCCCTGATGTGTGGGTGGAAGGAGCCGTGAGCGAGGGAAGTTGGATTCAGGGAAATTTCATCGGCCTCACCGCCGATGGCACGGCCCGCGTTGAGTCTAACTTTGCTGGTGGTGTCGTCTTGGAGCATACGCGCGGGATTGTGATCGGTGCCCTGACGAACCAAACCATGAGCCTCGCCCAGTTCGGCACGCCACCCGGGAATGTGATTGTGGGATCGGAGCTTGATATTCGGATGTCCAACTCCGAAGGCGTACGAGTAGCGGGCAACGTTCTGGGGACCGACGCGTCCGGGCTCAAACGCCTTCGAGCCAGTGACGTGACCGCCGACTCGGTGGCACTCAGCAACTGCACCAAGTGCCTGCTGGGTGATTCATCTGCGGGTAACGTTCTGTCAGATGGCATCTACGTATGGGACACCCTCAGCTTCACGATCCGTCCTCGTCGCCTCAATGAGATCAGAAACAACCATATTGGTATCGGCCGCGACGGCACCACGCGGCTGGCGGCGAACCTGAGGTACGGAATTAGTGTCTCTGGATCAGAGGAGAACCTTCTGGCCGGCAATCGAATCGGATTCGCCGCCACAGGCATTGTCATCGAGTCCGGTGGTCATAACTTGATCTCCGATAATCGAATTGTGGGAAATACCGGACCTGCCATCGATCTGGGCGGAGACGGGCCGACTCTCAACGGTACTCACAACGTGTTTCTGAGACCTTCCTTCGATGCTCCCAATGCCTGGGAAGAATATCCCTTGATCCGCTACTTTGGCCCGCTGAACCTGGGACGACCGCAACGCGCAATCATTTTGGACCGCAGCCAACTCAACCGCTCGCGTCTGGAAAAGATTGAATTCTTCGGTAGTACATCCACGAACCCTGCTGACACAGCCGACGGACTCCTGACGACGCTATTTATCGAACCCTACACGTATGATGGGATGAGCAATGTAGTCACGACACACCTGTCCCCGCTCGTGACATTGCCCGCTGGCCAAACCGCCTACCTCGCCGCTACCCGCACTTCCGCGTTCAACGACACCTCGGAGCTAGCGCCTGCGCTACCGTTTACCTTCAATCCCATTGATTCGGACCTGGACGGGTCCCCGGACGAGGTCGAATCCGCGATGACTGCGGACAGCGACGCCAATAGGGACGGTATTCAGGACGCGCAGCAGGCGACTGTGATTGGTGTGCCCGGCACTCAGCCCGGCACGGCCCAGACCTTCATCATCGAGCCGGGCTTTCAACTTCAATTGGGCGAGTCCTCGCTTCCCGTCCCCGAGGCAGCGCAGTTGCCCGACGAAGTCCGCGTGCAGGTCGGTGGCCAAACGGTCGTTATCAAGACCGGGACTCCTCGCCAGGCCGGCCCACAGTCCACCGGAACTTTCTCGCCGGTGCGTGTGACCGTCCTCCACCAACCCGTCTTCGTCGCCAACCGCTACTACTTGACGGGGACGGGCGCCAATGGCCAGGCGGCCTGGATCGATTTCGCCTGGGACGGCACGACCGGAGCACAGTTCGAAGGCGGCCGGGTTCACCTGGTGTTCATCGATGGCGGTCGCGGCGATGCCGATGGCCGTGTCAACGGCGAGATCCTCTTCCGCGGCGCGGCCGCATTCGCCGGCCCGTGGCCGTTGCGCATCTCCGGGTTCGGGCTGATTTCCGATGCCGAGGTTTACTTGCGCTTCGAAGGTTACGCCGGGCGCTTGTATCAAGTGGAAACGCTGGGGCAGACGGGCACCTGGTCGGCGGTTCGCCAGGCCCGCTCCGATTCCGGTGACTCCACGCTCCGCCTCCCTGTTTCCCTCCAGGATTCAACGCGCTTCTTTCGCGTTGTCGGACCGCTGTTGGAAATCGAGTTCTGATCCACGACCTTGGGTGCGCCCTCAATTCCTTCGAGGTGCATCTTTGGCAATCCCTCTGACGCGGGCGTTACCCAGAAGGGGTCTTGAGAATGATGCTGCTGAAAAACCTCTGCCCCGTATTTGAGCTGGTGAACTTGAGGTGGACTGATTGCGGAATCACTTCGCATCCCATACAGGTTGTCTCACTCGTCCCTGCAGCAACTGGCCGAGCCCGACTACATGGGATTGGCAGTGGGATTTCTTACCCCTGGATTTGGAGCCGCTCGGTCCCTGGGTGTGGTCCATTCATTGAGACCACGCTCCTCGGACGCTGGCGCTGGAAGCACGTTCATCAACTCCATCGCTTCACCAACGAAATGCAGTGATCCCGTGACAAGTACGAAGGAATCTGTGGCGGCGAGAGCGAACGCTTCGGACAGGCTCCTGGAGACTTCAATGGAAACATCGATCTTGAACGAGGCAAAAGCTTCGTGCAGCTCCTCAGGCGTTGTCGCGCGTTCACTTTGCGCTGATGTCACAATCACGCGCGAGACCGCGGGAGCCAGGCACAGGCACATCTGCCGCCAATCCTTGTCGCGCATCGCACCAAAAATCAGTGCCGGCCTGACGCCGGGAAATGTCTGGTTCAAAGTTTCAAGCAGCACCGCAACTCCGGCCGGATTATGTGCCGCGTCGAGAATGATGACTCGCCCATCTGTCAGGCGAATGATTTGAAACCGCGCCCCCCATTGCACCGTCTCCAGCCCCTTGCGAATGGCCGTTTCTTGAACAGGAATTTGTTTGCCTACAACACGCACGGTTGCCAGCGCCAGCGAAGCGTTGCGTCGCTGATGCTCGCCGGGCAGCGGAAGGCGGATGGAATCGATCAGAGGATCCGAGAAATCTTGAGACGTTGTCGTAGTGAGTGGTGCGCCGATGCTTCCGGCCTTTTCTCGAATCACGGCGAGGGCCTCCGGAGAATCCTCCCCCGTAAGCACGGCCACGCCCTGCTTGATGATGCCCGCCTTCTCGAAGGCGATCTTCCCGATGGTGTCACCAAGCCACTGCTGGTGATCGAGCTGAATGTTGGTGATGACGCTGGCCAGGGGCGTGACGATGTTCGTCGCATCGAGACGGCCGCCCAATCCGGTTTCCCAAATCACCAAATCGCATCGCTGTTCGGCGAAGTAGCGGAGGGCCATCACGGTGACGAATTCGAAAAAGGTCGGCTGAAATGAGGCCCGGTCGGTAGGGGAGTTCTTCGCGTGCTCGATCAGTTCACGCAGTTCTTCAACCAGCCGCACGACATCCGCCTCGCTGATATTCTCCCGGTTGACTTGAATTCGTTCCCCGAACGCAACCAGGTGCGGCGAAGTGAACAGCCCAACCCGCAACCCAGCCGCGCGATAAATGCCCTCCAGCATGGCGCACGTCGAGCCCTTCCCGTTCGTGCCGGCCACATGAATGAACCGAAGCCGTTCATGAGGATTGCCCGCCAGCGCCGCCAGCTCGCGTGTGTTCTCCAGGCCGAACTTTGTTCCGAAGATGCGGAGGTCGTAGAGGAACTGGATGGCTTCGGGATATGTCATGGCTTGGCCGCGATCTACATCGTGTGGCATGAACAACCTTCAGAGACGGACACACGCAACAACCCCTGCGAATTCATTGCGCCAGAATCCGGTCTTTGGGATCACTATTGTAACTCCACGATCTCATAGAACCTGCGTTGGCCGGGGGCGGATGAATCCACGTAACTCGTGGTGATGCCTCCCGAAGGTATGATGCCGCTCAAAGGAGTGAACGGCTCGGTCAGATCCGTCGTGGCGAGGATTTGGTAAAATCTTCCCGGCTCGCTGTTCCAGATGATGAAGCGGTCACCGCCGGGAAGAATCGTGACGCTGGCTTGGGGTCGAGGGGCGTGCCAGATCGCGAAATAGCGGGATGGCTTGCCGCCCGCCTTGGTGAAGTTTCCGCCAACATACAGTTCAGAGCCACTTGCCACCATGGCGTTGGCTAAAACGCCGCCACTGCCAATGTCCGACCAATTGTTCCCGTCCCATTTTGCGATGCCATCGATTCTACTCCCATCGGCGGCCGAGAAGCTTCCGCTCGCGTACAGGGTCCTGCCAATCACCGTCAAAGCACTGACGCCGGATCTGGATCCTGCTCCCAAGGCCGACCACTTGGTGCCGTTCCACTTCGCAATGTTTCTGGCGCTCAAGGCACCGATTCTCACGAAGCCACCCGCCACATAAACATCGCTGCCTATAACTGCTATCGCTTCCACCCCACCGGGAAGTATGTCTGCGGCAATGCCCAGAGCGGACCAGTTCTTGCCGTCCCACCTGGCAATGTGATTCGGAATCGCCACTCCGCCCGCTGCCGTAAAACCGCCGCCAACATAAATATCGGTGCCGTTCGTGGTGATGCAGGAAACGGCACCCCCTTGCGGCGATAATCCCGTGCCCAAGGCAAACCAATTGGCGCCATCCCACCTGGCGATGTTATTAACCGTCACTCCGCCGGCCACGCCGAATTCTCCACCGAAATAGACATCGGTGCCGCTGACTGCGATGGCGTTGACGAAGATTCCACCGCCCGGAGCTTTCGCGAGGCCGGTGCCCAAGGCCGACCAATTGTTCCCATCCCAGTGCGCAACGTTGCTGATGTTCAGCCCGCCAGCCATGGTGAAGATTCCGCCTGCATACACGTTGGTGCCATCCGTCCCGAGTGCGAGGACGCGAGAGTTAATCCCGGACCCGAGGCTTGACCAGTTGGCTCCATCCCATCTCGCCACACGATTCACGGGCAAGTCACCCGCCGCCTGAAAATCACCGGCCACATATACATTCTGTTCGGCAGCCGCCATTGCATAAACCGTGCTGTCCAGGGCTCGGCCAAAAGTTGATGACCAACTGCTCCCATCCCATTTCGCGATGTTATTCGCGACCAAGCCACCAGCGCTTTTGAATCCTCCGCCCACGTACAGATCGCTCCCGCTGACAGTCAAAGCGTAAACGTGAGTGCCGCCATTTGGACCCAGGCCGATGCCCAGCGTTGACCAACCCGTGCCATCCCATTTCACAATGTCGGAGGAGAGCCCGCCGACATACAGGTCGTCCCCGATCACCGCCACTGCCTCAACCTGGCCAGTTACGCCGTTCCCCAATGCCGACCAGGCGCTTCCGTCCCACTGTGCAATGCCGCGCGTCATGAGGACACCCGGTGACTGACCAGTGCCGCCGATTGTTGTGAAGTAGCCGCCGGCATAAACCTTGTTGCCGATGACAGCCAGTCCGGTGACGCGGTCATAATCATTTTGAAACCCCGCCGCCACTCCCACTCCTGGCCCCAAGGCTGACCAGCTTCCACCATCCCACTTTGCAACGTTCGTAGCACTGACGCCGCCAGCCGTCATGAATCGTCCGCCGACATATAGGTCACTTCCGCTGACGGCCATGGCCAGGACATAGCTGTTATCACGCCGCGTGACGCCGGTGCCCAAGGCTGACCAACTGGTGCCATCCCACTTTGCAATGTTCGTGGCGTTAACTCCGCCGGCCGATGTGAAAGCGCCACCGACGTACAAGTCACCGCCGATCGCTTTCAGCGCGTAAATCCGGGTGCGGCTGCCAGAGGCATTGGTAACACCAGAGCCCAGGGCTGACCAACTGTCGCCATCCCATCTGGCGATGTTGTTGACGGTCACGCCGCCTGCCAGGGCGAATTCTCCCGCGACATAAACGTCCGTTCCGTTCAATGCGATGGAGGTGACGACAAGCGCGCCGCCTGGTGAATTGGCAAGGCCTGCACCCAACGCTGACCAACTGCGGCCATTCCATTTTACTATTCCAGCCGCTGGAACATCGAAAGCGCCGCCAAAGTTGCCACCCACATACAGGTTGGTTCCGCTGACGGCCACGGCAAGGACAGATCCGCCGACACCCGTTGGCGCAAAGCGATCGTCCCAGTTCTGATCACCAACGGCAGCCGATGAGTTGGTCGTGGAAAGCGCCATCCACAGCAACACGACACGTCCGATCACTGAACAGATTTGCCACAAAGTCCACTTTGTTGTCGGTTCCGGATCATACGAGGGATGCTTCTTATTCATGGTGTGGCCTAACTTGGGTTTGCCGTGCAATCGTTGGGGCGAAAGAGAACTGATTGGTCACGTGCGAGAAATCATAAAACGAACTCAACAATGCATTTCTCAAATCTTTGGGCGCGCCATCGCTCCGCCAAATCGGGAAACGAAGCCGGGTATTCTTCACACCATTGAAAGGCGGCGGCCGGTTGAACCCGTTTCGTGGAGTCATCCATTCCGCTCCAGTCGGGCAGGTCAAGTTCCGGTGGTTCAGAGTGGCTTCCAGACTCGCTGAAGTTTTTCATACAATTCCGGCGGACCGTATTTCAGGACAATCGCCCGCAAATCCGGCTGGCTGATGTCCAATCGATTCAATTGGACCAGGTGTATCACATCGTCCACATCCTTTTCTACCCGGCCAGGATGTCCGTGCTTGATCGCGTGTGATTTAAGCGCAATCAGATGCAAAAGGGAGATGACTCTTGCTCCTCCACTTCCCGAAGGCGCCGCCACCGCATCGGCCAGTAGCTTTGCGAACGTATCATCATTCACCAGCATCAAATCCAGGGGAAGAAACGCGGCATCAGATGGATTGAATTGGAGAAAAGTTGGACCTTCCTGATGCGGCCGATAACCAAGGCTGTGAACGAATTCTTTCCAGGCGGCTTGATCGTCTCGCCGGATGATGAAATCCAGATCGAACGTGTTGCGCGCGTATCCGTGAACGATGACGGCGTGTCCTCCGGCCAGAAGGAATTCGAGCTTTCTCTTCTGCGCCTCTTGCGCAATGGAGGCAAGCAAGGTCACAAGCGCCGCATCAAACTACAGAGGCCGGTGATGAATGTGATTATGACACGCCGCGATGAACCCGCGGAAGAGCGGGTGTGGCGCGTTGGGCTTGCTCTGGAACTCGGGATGAAACTGGCTGGCGACGTAAAACGGATGGTCTTTCAGTTCGATGACTTCCACCAGCTTCCCATCAGGGGAAGTTCCGCTGAAGACGAAACCCGCCCCTTCGAATTTTTCACGGTAGTCATTGTTGAATTCGTAGCGGTGACGGTGTCGTTCGTTGACGACGAAGGCGCCGTAGAGTTGGGCGGCCTTTGAACCCACCACAAGCTGACACGCCTGGGCACCGAGCCGCATGGTGCCTCCCTTCTTGGTGACTCTTTTCTGCTCATCCAGCAATGCAATGACCGGATGCGGGGTCGAGGCATCGAATTCCGTCGAGTGGGCTCCCTGAAGCTTCAGAACGTTACGGGCATATTCGATCGTGGCGATCTGCATTCCGAGACAGAGGCCCAGGTAGGGCAGGCGGTGTTCGCGGGCGTACTGCGCCGCCAGAATCTTCCCCTCGATGCCTCGTTCTCCGAATCCGCCGGGCACAAGGATGCCACCGAGACCTTTCAAAATCTTCTCAGGCCCGAACTTCTCGATCTCCTCGGCGTCCAGCTTTTCAACCTCAACACCACAATCGTTGGCGATGCCGCCGTGGATGACCGCCTCATAGACGGACTTATAGGCGTCGTTGAGTTCTATGTATTTGCCAACCACGCCAATTCGAACACGGTGTTGAGGAGCGATAAGCTTGCGAATGATGTCCTGCCAGTGGCTCATGTTGGCGGGAGGAACATCCAGTCGAAGATGCTGGCAGACTAGGTCATCCAGTCGTTCCCGCTGGAGCATGAGCGGGACTTCGTAAATGGAATGCTCGACATCCTTTTCCTCGATCACCGCCTCGTAAGGCACGCTGCAGAAGAGGGAGATCTTCTGCCGCAGCTCCTTGTCAAGCGGACGCTCACAACGGCACACCAGGATGTGCGGCGTTATGCCAATTTCGCGCAACTTGGCGACGGATTGCTGCGTGGGCTTGGTCTTCAATTCACCCGCCGCCTGGATGAACGGCACATAAGTGACATGGAGGAAGAGGACATTGTTCGGGCCGACATCGAGGGCAAATTCACGTATCGCTTCGAGAAATGGCAGCCCTTCAATATCGCCGGTCGTGCCGCCAATTTCGGTGATGACCACGTCTGCTTTGGTCAGTTCCCCAATCTTATGAATCCGGCTCTGGATCTCGTCCGTGACGTGGGGAATCACCTGGACGGTCTTGCCGAGGTACTTCCCCTCGCGCTCGTTGTTGAGCACCGTCTGGTACACCTGGCCGCTGGTGAGGTTGTTGTAACGGCCCAGTTTGACATGGGTGAAGCGCTCATAATGACCAAGGTCCAGGTCGGTCTCCGCGCCATCGTCCAGCACGTACACTTCACCATGCTGGTAAGGACTCATCGTGCCCGGATCGACATTTAGATAAGGGTCGAACTTTTGGAGGGTGATCTTCAGACCGCGATTCTCAAGCAACGTGCCCAGAGAGGCCGCAGTCAGTCCCTTCCCCAACGAGCTGACCACTCCACCGGTGACAAAAATGTATTTCATGTTCTTCATCGCCAATTCAAAAAATCTCCGGCAGTGAAACCCGATTCCTTCAAAATCTGAAGCGCCAATCTTCGCCCGATGTCATGGCCGGTGTGAATCGGCACACTCACAGGTTTGCTTTGGCGCGGATGCCACAAGATCAAGTGACTGCCAAGCTGCCAGTATTCAACGTAACCATGTGCCTTCAGAAACTTGACCGGCTCGTTTGCTCGAAGCGTTGGAAAACGACTCATGCCGGCAAAGCCAGAGTCAATTCGTCAACGTGAATCGCCTTGCGTGGGAGAGGTATCAGTTCGCCATGCGCCAGCAGACTTTCGAGATACAGCGAGATGGCTTCCTGCATGTTTGCCTTGGCTTCTGCCAGTGTCTCTCCGTTTGAAAAACATCCGGGCAGGGACGGGCAATACACTGAATACCCCGCCTCCGGGTCCTCTTCTCGCTCAATCACGGTTTCGTATGAAAGGCTTTTCATGGTCAAACACTATCCGGCAGTCAGCGCATTTTCCACTCTTTCCACATCTTCCGGGACATCCACGCCCACGCACTCATGATTCACTTTGACCACGGCAATCTCAATGCCGTTGTCCAAAGCGCGCAGTTGTTCAAGCTTCTCCGCAGCTTCGAGCGGCGACACCGGAAACCGGACCAGTCTCAGGAGGGTCTCGCGCCGGAATCCGTATATTCCCAAGTGTTTCAAAAATGGAAAGGCCGCCAATTGTTCCGCTGCCGGACAATTGGTGGCATCGCGCAGATACGGAATCGTGCGCCGCGAGAAATATAGGGCTCGTCCCGCGGCGCTGACAACGACTTTCACAACGTTCGGACTCTCGTAATCCGCTGCGTTCCGGATCGGAGTGGCAGCGGTTGACATTTCGCTGCTGGAGAGCGCGCCCGCCACCGCGTCGATCACTGCGGGATCGATCAATGGTTCGTCGCCTTGAATGTTTACCACGGCATCGCATTCACAACGCGACACGACCTCCGCGATCCGGTCCGATCCGCTGGGATGATCGGCGCGCGTCATTTCAACGCGGCAGAACTTCTCCACGACGGCGCGAATTCTTTCATCATCCGTAGCGACAATCACGTCACTCAACGTCTTTGCTTTCCGACATTGTTCAACCACGCGTTGAATGAGCGGTTTGCCTGCGATCAGTGCCAGAGGTTTGCCGGGAAAACGGGTCGAGGCATAACGGGCTGGAAGAATTCCGAGGATGCGGGCAGCCATTGCAGGGGAAGGGTGAAGAATTCCTGTGAGACTGGATTGGGCATTACGTGGCTTCATTACTTTATCCGGCCTCAAACGGCGGGCTGTCGCCAGGGAGTTAAAACTAGGAAGTCTGGTTCGCAGCCTCCGTATGCCCGGATGAGGTTTTGTCGGATCGACTCACACCAGTCCTGCCAGAAAGAGGATTCAAGGTTCTTCGCCACTGGATCGAGTGAGCACGTATCTGGTGGGAGATGACAGGGTTCGTTCATGCTAACCAGCTTGTCATCGTAATGGGATTTGAGAGTCACGGCACTCATGAGCGATCTCTAACGGAGTTTTCCCCATGCAGCAAGCAGGCAGAGGCTCCTGCCAAAATCAGACGTTATTTTTGCAAAGCTCCTGAATGAACTTGTGGATGGATGCAATGGTCAACCTCGCGCGTGCTCCTCAGTATATTAACGAGGCGGCACTGGCTTTTGCTCCTCGTTCAGGTTCCCAACACCAAATGGTAATGAGGTTCGTCGCCTCGCTCGCTGAGAATCCGTTTGTCTCCGGTGATTTTTCGGAGCGAGACGACGCGGGCAGGACGGTTCAGGTCAAGGTGGTGGGCCGCTTTGCCATTACTTTTGGGCGGATCATGCGGTATTAGAGCTCAAGGTCACACACATCAAGCCGGCGGACAAATGATCCGCTCACGGAACAAGGAACAAGTTTGAAGTTTTGGCAAGAGGGCCCGAACGACATGGACCTCGCACAAGCTGACCTTGCCACTACGGCTGCCCACTGGAGAGTTTGCCGGCGACGACTTGAATTCTGTCCCATGAACAATGGTTTGAACGCCCACCCTCATCCCTGCCTCCTCCCTCGGGAGAAGGAGAATCATTCGCCGTTTTTACCTTGAGTGAACGCGCGAACTTCTCAGCGATAAACTTCTCGGCGATGACCCACAGTGACGACCAACAACTTTAATTCACGGTGGTGGATTTCATAGAGTAATAGATGCGGCCGTGAAATAGATACCGCATGCCTGGGGCGCTCGTATCGCCCGATTGTCCACTTACCGTACGCCCCATCCAAAACGCTCGGAGATGGGCCAGAATACGAAGAAACAGCTGCCGACGATCTTGTCCTGTGGGAAATCGCCCCAACTGCGCGAATCCAAACTGTTCATCGTATTGTCTCCAAAAGTAAGGCAGTGATTTGGCCGAAGAACAAATTCGGTTTTGGCGTCCGGAAAAAGCCGCGCGAGCCCGATCCGTCCAGCCCGCGCACCGACACCTTCATTGACGTGTCCCGAATACTGATTTTCACGCACAGGGTCTTTGGGATCGAAACCATACACGTTTTCAAAATGAGGTGTTGAAGCATCAAGGCGGTCGCCATTGATGAGAATATGACGGTCGTCTCCGATCCGCACATGCTCACCTCCCAAGGCCACCAGGCGCTTGATGTAGTGCGTGTCCTGCTCGATCCCGGGAATTCCGTGCGTCTGAAAAATGACAATGTCGCCTCGCTCGGGACGTCGGAAATTGTAAGTCATACGATCTACGAACAACCGGTCGCCACTGGTGATTTTTACCTTTAGCAAGTCATCACCCTTGCGCACCTGATCACCTGCGCGGAGTGTGAGCGGTCTGGAAAGATCCTCGGGCGGAAACCACACAGGGTAACGGCGCTGGTTACCATTGATCGTTTCAACAATTAAATCCTGCTTCTTGATGAAGGGGAAGACCATTTTCGGTGCGTCAAGTCTGACGAACATTCCATCTTCAGCCGCCTGCACGTGGTAGTAACTCGCACCATGAACGAGGGACTCGTACGCCCTAAGAAAGAAGTTCGGTATCTGAAGAGCAGGCTCATACTTTGGCGTGTTCGGCATCATTCCAAACAATGTCGGCTGCATCGACCCCGTTGGAATGGCCATGGGCTGCAGAAAAAAAGTCCGCACTGCCATCGCGACGACCAACGCCACGAGGATCACATCCACATTCTCCCGAATCGCGGCATTTGGATACGGCTTGAGCCATTTGTTGGCGACTGCTTCAAGGTCCGTCGCGCGCGCGATGATGGACTTCTTATCTCCACCGGAACGGATCGTGGCGCGAGTTTCACGGAGTGCCTGCTCGATTGCATCGCAGGCCTGGGACGAAAGAACGTCACGTTGCGCGCACAGGATCTTTTTCACACGGTGGCACAGGTCCACCGTCTGTCGGACCGTGCCGGAAAGCAGCCAGCGAATCATCATACGGACGAAGATTGAGCCACAAACGAAGACCGAAGCGCACGGAAAAAGTTTTCGCGGATCGTGGCAGGATGCCTCCACTGGACGACACGGGCAACCGGTGAACCGCACGACGAAGCCTTGCTGACCTGTGGCATCCGCGCGGAGTTCAGGGCTGAAGGTTCATTCAAAGTTCGCTCGTTCACGCCTTGAGCACCTTGATGAAGGCTTCCTGCGGGATGTTGACCGATCCAATGGATTTCATGCGCTTTTTCCCTTCCTTTTGCTTTTCGAGGAGCTTTCGCTTTCGGGAAATATCGCCGCCGTAGCATTTCGCGGTGACGTCCTTCCGGAAGGCGCTGATGGTTTCGCGGGCGACGATCTTGCCGCCGATCGCGGCTTGAATTGCAACCTGGTATTGCTGGCGTGGAATGACTTCCTTCAGTTTAGCAGCCAGCGCCCGGCCACGGCCTTCCGCCTTGTCGCGATGGACAATGCAGGAGAAGGCATCGACCGGCTCGTCGTTGACCAGCATGTCCAGTTTCACCATTGCCGATTCCCGGTAGTCGGCATGTTCGTAGTCCATCGACCCAAAACCCCGCGTGATGCTTTTGATGCGGTCGTGGAAGTCGATCAAGATTTCGTTGAGCGGGACCATTGAAGTGAGCATGACCCGCCGGATATCGAGGGTCTCTGTGTGGTCCACGACTCCACGCTTCTCGGCGATAAGCGCCATCATGTCGCCGATGTATTCATTTGGACAGATGATGAAGGACTGGACCATCGGCTCCTCGATCTTGTCGATATAGTTTGGTTCCGGCAGGAATGCGGGATTATCTATCTCCTTCATGGTTCCGTCACTCATCGTCACCCGGTAAACCACGCTTGGGTAAGTTGCGATGATGTCCATCTCGTACTCGCGCCGGAGCCGTTCCTGTACAATTTCCAAGTGAAGCAGGCCAAGGAATCCGCATCGAAAGCCAAAGCCCAGTGCGACTGAGCTTTCTGACTGATAAACGAACGCCGAATCGTTAAGTTTGAGTTTGGCGAGGTTCACCTTGAGATGCTCGTAATCGGCGGTGTTGATCGGATAAATGCCGCTGAACACCATCGGATGGATTTCCTTGAATCCGGGCAGCACGGGGGAAGGATTGCGAGAATCCGTGATGGTGTCGCCCATCTTGATGTCCCCCGGAGATTTGATGTTCGCGGTCATGTAGCCGGTTTCCCCGACTTCAAGTTTTTCGCGGATGTAAGGCCTCGGGTTGAAGCTGCCTACTTCCTTGACCTCAACGGTCTTTCCGGAATGGAGCAGCTTCACCTGCATGCCGGCACGCAACTCGCCATTGAAGACCCGGACATGCGACACCACACCTTTGTAGGTGTCGAAGTAAGAATCGAAGCAGAGCGCCTGCATGGAAGCCGCGCCTGAAGGCTTCGGCGGAGGAACCCGCTCAATGATCGCTTCGAGAATCTCCTCAATGCCGATTCCTTCCTTGGCGCTGGCAGGAATCGCTGAGTCGCCTGGAATCGCCAGAATGTCCTCGAGCTGTTGCTTGGTTTGGGGAATGTCCGCGTGCGGGAGGTCAATCTTGTTGATCACTGGAATGATCGCCAGATTCTGTTTCATCGCCAGGTGGACATTGGCCACGGTTTGGGCTTCGACGCCCTGCGCCGCATCGATGATCAAAAGCGCTCCTTCACAGGCGCTGAGACTTCTGGAGACTTCGTATGAGAAATCCACGTGACCCGGTGTATCTATCAGGTTCAGTTCGTAAGTTTCCCCGTTCTTTGCTTTGTAAAGCATCGTGACTGGATGCGCCTTGATGGTGATGCCCCGTTCCCGCTCGAGATCCATGGAGTCGAGCAACTGCTCCTCCATGTCCCGTGTCGCGATGGTCCCGGTGCGATGCAGCAGCCGGTCCGAAAGCGTGGTCTTCCCGTGATCGATGTGGGCAATGATGCTGAAATTTCTAATGTGTGCTAAGTCCATGAACAGTCTGCCTGAAATTCTGTCATTTTGGTTCGATCGGCCATCCAATTATGCTCCAGTTGGCCGACTCGGAGCGCAGCAACATAATCATCTTAGACCGGAAGCAAAGGGGAATTATTGGCCGGAAATCGTCCACTGGACTCTGGAGCCTGCACAATGCGCAGCGCTCTGGACTTCTGCGAGCATCGCAGCTCTTGCCCGCTCACCGCGCCAAACCAGACTCGAATCCAGAGCTGCGGTTCCCGCAGCAGTCCGAGAGCCTTTGGCTTCAGGCTTCTCGCATTTCACGCATTACCCACAGCCCGGGTTACTGGCCCATCATTTCTTCACGTCCTCCGGCTTTGGCTTCGGTTTTGTGGTGATCGTGAGCCAGAACAGATCCGTCTGCTCAATGACGAGTCGATTGAATCCGTTCGGAACACCGTTGTTGATGCCAGAGCTGGTGAGTTCGACAACGACACGGAGTTCTTTTGCCGCATCCAGTTCTCCGACGGCTATGGCAAAAAGCCCACTGAATGGCTTGGCGTCATCATCGGCCACCAACTTGATGACCGTCTCGCCGCCCTTTTCGGAAACATCAACGGGTGCGGCGTGAATTCCGGGGGGCAAATCCCGCATGACAACCTTCAGCTTTGCCTTGAAATCGTGAAGGCGTGAGACCGTGATCTTCACATCGTTGGTCTTGCCGGGTTCGATGCTGAAGGTGCTGTCGGCGACCGTGGCTTTGTAACCAGGCACTGCGCGGCGGATGCTCAATCGGTACAAATTCTCCGGCCCTCCACGATGAAGAACATTACTGATGGCTGCCATGTATGTTCCATCTGCGGGAGGCGACCACTCGATCCCGAGATCAACTCCAACCGCGTCATCTCTTTTAATCAGTTCCTTGCCGTTCTGGTCTTCTATGCGCAGTCGCGGATCAAGGGGAAAACCGAGCGAAGCCGCTTGAACATCGATGAGCAGTTTCTCGCCTTTGCGCGCCGGAAACGAAAAGCGGTCTTCATCGCCAAGCCTTTCGATGCAGCCGCTGACGGCTCCGGGATTCTGCACGGCGTTCGCGTCAGCGGTGCGATCGTTGGGTTCATGTTCGATGATTTCAGGGCCGTCACTGACGGGGAGAGCGTGGTCATCCTCCAACCAAGGAAGACGCAGGGAAGTGGTCGATTCGGAATTCTTCAGCCGCGAACCATCGAAGTTGAACTGTCGCGAAATCGATTCGGCTAGGTTGGAGCTGATGAGCTGGAGGGGCGTATGAGTGCCGCGCTGAACTCCGAGCGGCCAAGTGTGAGTCAGGAACGGACCTTTGGCGACGTGAAGCCGATACACGCACTTCGCATTGCCGGTAAACTTCACATCGGAAGTTGCAGGATAATCAAAGCCGAAAACCTGCAGAACGTAGGTGCCGGCTTTATCCGTGGTGTAAATCAACCGGGGATCAAAGATGCCGTCAGCATCGTGATTGAAAGCCATTTCGACGTGCTGAGAATCGAGCAGGCGTAAAGCGCCATCCACGGGCGATGCCAGAACGAAAGCCTGCACCGAAGCCATGAGTGTTTGACCAGCCTCCAATGTTACTGCGTAAGAATCCACATCGCCGGACTTGTCGAGACGCCCGTTCAACCAGACGGGTAGCGGATCGAGTTTCTGAGGCCGCGCGTAATGATCGTTCGGCTCCTGTTCCGCCAATTGAGGCTGATCCGTCACAATTAGAAACCTTGGGCCGCTGGAACCTTGCTCATCGTAAGCGCGAACCAAGTGAGGTCCGGCAGGTGCATTCGGAGCGACGATGACTTTGAAAGCGCCGTTGTTCGTCTCCGCGTGAAATGAGATTCCCGGTGAATCCACCCAGATTTTCGGTGGCCACAGCTCGAACTTGCCAATGGCAGTGACGGCGTTTGTGGTGCCACGCTGAAGCGCGACGGGGTAGAGGTGATCGAGAGAAGGTGCGGCGGCAAATGTGGACGAACTGATTCCCAACGACTGCGCCAAAACGAGGAGAGCCATCAAACAAAGCGATTTCGGCAAGAAGCTCCAGAAAACTTTGCACACGCCGGTCGATGGAGCACCGAGGTACACGCGAATTGCCGTGAGGGTGGAACGCAAAAGCTGGGCGACTGTTGTCTCCGACGTATGCAGGCAAAAGTTCACAAGGTTTTGATGAGACGCTCGTAGTCTGCGTGCGAACCGATGAAATACCACAGCGCCACATCACCCGAACGGACACAAACGGCGCGCCAGTCAAGACCGATGCGGGCCGAGAAAATCGGCTTGGTTGAATGAATCTGCTTGAACTGAAGACTCGCGTGCCACGGATCGCGGATCCAATTACGGTATGCTTCACGCGCCTGTTTCTGGACTTGAGGCGGAAGATCAGCAAGGAGCTTCCGAAACCGCTTAGTTGTTCGGGAAATCACGCTGCAAGTTCATGAGTTGAGTCTCGCCGGCCTCAAACTCGCGAAGCGCCTCGTCGGCCAAGGCAGAGAGCTGGGCTTGGGTGGCAGCAAATGTCTCCGTCCAGCGCCGCTCGGACTCGAGTTCAGCGAGCATGAGCGAAGCAACAGCGTCCTGCTCAGAGTCCGGAAGCTTGGAGGCTGCCGCAAAGGCGCGTTCAAGAAGCTGCGTCATGGCTCACAAGTATCCTCAGCAGCGTTCCGAGGCAAGCACGCGGAGTCGTGAATAAACACGAATTAAGGCGCAGCCGATGGCTACGGCAGGAGAACGCACGGTGTGCGCCCGAACTACTGCGACGGTGGAATACGGGAATGTGGCAGCGTTTGGTGCTCGCGAGCTGTCAAGCCACATCTAACTGAACTCATAGCTTGGCAGACTCTCGCCACTTGTCATCAAGCAACATATCTATCGGCAAGACAAAAATCACCGCGCAAACCAGAATGGTCGCTCCGTAAAATAGCCAACTCCCCGAGAATTGGAAAACAAGGGTCGCAGGAGCAATTACTAACAGGACCGTAGCCAAAACCGAAATGCAGATGTGCGAAAATGAAATCACCAGCTTAAGACGTGTGCCACAAGCCGGACAATTGTGCCTGCCTCGCGGTTCACAGAAATACTCACGAACCGTCATTTTGAACTCATGCTTGCAGCTTGGGCATTTCATGGTGTTTGTTGAACTCAGCGAACCCAAAGTCAGTAAGCACGCCCGCGTCTTTCGTCTTTGCTGCACGAACAAATTGGAGATAGGCATCCATTCGCTAGACTGCTGATAAACCGTAAGACCAAACACAGCTCGGCCAATCGTCACAACAGCCAGGCAATGATCGGGGTTGCCGGTACGAGAAAGCCGGACGTGCGCGAACGATCGCCCTGAGCGCAGATAAAGGTTCCCGTTTCAAGCGAACAGCTCCTTGATCAGCCGTCCATTGTTCACGAGTTGGACTGGCCGGCCGGTGTTCGTGTGCAGAACTTCCGCCGGATTGATCCCCATTTTCGTGTAGAGCGACGCTGCGAAGTCCTCGGGCTTGAAGACATTTTCCGCCGCGTGATAGCCCTTGGCATCCGTCGCGCCGATGACAGCGCCGCGAGGACAACCCGCGCCTGCCATTAACACCGACATCGCGTGTGGCCAATGATCACGGCCCGCATCCTTGTTCACTTTCGGCGTGCGCCCGAACTCGCCGAGCAGGACTACTAGCGTGTTATCGAGCATTCCGCGTTGATCGAGATCATTGATCAGCGCGGCGACTCCTGTATCCAGCTTCTTGCCTTGGTCGCCTTTGAAGGCGGTGAAGATTTTCGTGTGATGATCCCAACCGCCATTATAGACAGTCACCCAGGAGACGCCCACCTCCACCAGTCTCCGGGCCATCAGCAGACGCTGCCCAAAATCATTCCTTCCGTAACTTTCGCGCACCTTTTCGTCTTCACGATGAATGTCGAACGCCGCCTGCGCTTTTGGCGATAGCACGAGATCGACTCCCTGTTTGTAGTACTCGTCAAATGCCACCGCTGGATCGTCCGCGAGTTTGTCAGTGTAACGTTTCATCCGATCCAAAGATGCACGCAATTCCCGCCGTGAACTCGCCCGGCCCTCGCTGATGTCTTTCGGCAGAACGACGTCCCGAACCGTGAATCCTTTGTCGTTAGGATTGCCGTTGATCACAAACGGCGCATGTTGGCCGCCAAGGAAGTTGGGCCCACCGCTGCGTGAAACCTGCGGCAACGACATGTAAGCCGGCATTCCATCGCGCAACCCGCGATGCTGCGACACAACAGAACCGAACGAAGGGTGAAAAGTCACAAATGCACCGCATGCAACAGGCACTGGGGTCGGAGAACCAGTCATCATGTAGTGATTGCCGCCGCCGTGATTTGGATCCTTGTGGCAGATCGAGCGGATCACTGTGAACTTATCCGCCGTCCTGGCCAACTGTGGAACCACTTCGCTGAAGCGAATGCCAGGAACGGCTGTCGGAATCGCGCTGAACTCGCCGCGAATCTCGGAGGGGGCGTCCGGCTTTGGGTCGAAGGTTTCGTAATGAGACGGGCCGCCATCAAGCCAGATGAGAATGCAGTTCATTTGCCTCCCGCCCACACGTGGAGCCGGGCCAATTTTCGATGGTGCTGATGCCGCGCTGGCTTGAAGACGCAACACGTCGGCCAATCCCAAGCCAAATAATCCGCCGAGCCCCAGTTGAAGGAAATCTCTGCGGGGCATACCGACGCAGTTATGACTCAAGACACTCATCGCTCGGTCCACAGGACCATTGAATTTATCGCTCGCATGGCTTGTGAGCCATAATATGACCAAATTTCGGTTCGCAGCGCAATGCTGGTGATGCGACCAGATTGACGCTGTCCGGCCCAGCGGTTACGGTTCAGCCCATCGAATTTATGATCGCCGCCACAACCAAAATCCAGACCGCGCAGCCAGCTTTCAGGGTGGGAGACGAACGCCTGATAAAAATCACACCCAGCGCGGCAGGCAAGGTCTCATCCCTTCTGACCAAACAGGGCCGGCCCGCCGGCGTACTTCGCGTGGCGGTCGTGGGTGGGGGATGTTCCGGCTTGCAGTACAAAATGGATCTCCAGGACCAGCCCGCCAACCGGGACATTCTCGTCGAAAGCAGTGGAGTCAAAGTTGTCGTCGATCCGAAGAGCGCCCTTTACGTGACCGGATCAGAACTGGATTACATCGATGCACTGCAAGGTGGCGGATTCAAAGTCAAGAATCCCAACGCTGCCGCGAGCTGTTCGTGCGGTGAAAGCTTCAGCGCCTGAGCCCTGCGCGACCGGCCTCATGGTCGCGACCTATCGACGCCTTCCCTGATGACTGATTACTTCGTTCTGTTGAAGGAGCCCCGCCTGCCCTGGTTGGACGTGGAAGAGTTGAAAAAGCGATTTCTGGCTCTCTCATCCGATGCGCATCCCGACCGCGTGCATGGAGCCTCCGAGGAAGTAAAAGCTGCGGCAAACCAACGCTACGCGGTGTTGAATGCCGCCTACTCATGCCTTCGCGAGACAAAGGACCGGCTGCTCCACTTGTTGGAATTGGAGCAAGGCTGCAAGCCGTCTGACATCCAGCGCATTCCCCCGGGCACCATGGATTTGTTCGTCGAAGTCGGACAACTGTGCCGCGACGTGGACGCGTTCCTCGTGGAGCGGGGCAAGGTGACCTCGCCGCTGGTGAAGGTTCAGTTCTTCGAGAAAGGGATGGAATGGACGGACAAACTTCAGGCGCTGCAACGGACTTTGGATGCCAGGCGCGATGAGCTCGGTGCCGAGCTGTCTTCCATGACTCCCGTTTTCAATATCGCGCCGCCTTCCGGCAATCCACAACGTGCAAGCCAGTTGCCCCTGGAACGTCTCGAGCAGATCTATCGAATCCTGAGTTATGTGGCCCGTTGGTCAGGCCAGATTCAGGAACGCGTGGTGCATCTTTCCATTTGAGTTGGTCGCAACGGACGCACATCGGGGAGGTCGGTGCGAACGACAGGTTTCCCCTCGGGCTGCCTCGCCCCCGCCCCGTTCGACTCGTTGTTTCGCGGTGTGCATACTCTCAGCCCGGCTTTTGAATTCCTTCCTCTTGAGGCTCTTTCAAAACTCGGATTTGTTGAGAGATTTCAATTGATCATGTGAAGTGGCACGAGTCGCGCTGATTTTTGGACATGCTCGACCTGACGACGATCTTCCACAATTTGCAACGCCATCTTTTCCCCATGCTC
>SXGS01193905.1_pt1 | contig 43972 bp, 36 predicted proteins | sample 3174681 | NCBI WGS metagenome assembly SXGS01 (sample SAMN11356861, study PRJNA531348) | freshwater metagenome | isolation source: freshwater sample F1-80 | place: China: Fuxian Lake, Yuxi | collected 2017-12-25 | reverse complement strand
GCTCGCTGCAGCGGCGGCACCAGAAGGTCATCGAAATCGCGCCGGCCCCGCAACTGGACGAGTCGATCCGGCAAGCGCTCTACCGCGATGCCGTGGCCTTCGCGAAAGCCTTGGGCTACGTCAATGCCGGCACCGTGGAGTTTTTGGTGGACACCGCGGGGGAGCGGGCCGGGCAGCACGTTTTCATCGAAATGAACCCGCGGATCCAGGTGGAGCACACGGTCACCGAGGAAATCACCGACGTCGACCTGGTGCAGGCCCAGATGCGGATTGCTTCGGGGGCGAGCTTGGCGGACCTCGGGCTGAGCCAGGACACCGTGTCGATCAAAGGCGCCGCGCTGCAATGCCGGATCACCACGGAGGATCCGGCAAACGGGTTCCGTCCCGACGTCGGCAAGATCACCGGGTACCGTTCCGCCGGCGGCGCGGGGGTGCGGCTGGACGGCGGCACGGTCTACTCCGGGGCGGAAATCAGCCCGCACTTCGACTCGATGCTGGTCAAGCTCAGCTGCCGCGGCCGGGATTATCCCGCCGCAGTGGCCCGGGCCAGGCGGGCTTTGGCCGAGTTCCGGATCCGCGGGGTCTCGACGAACATCCCGTTTTTGCAAGCGGTGCTGGACGATCCGGATTTCATCGCCGGCAATGTGGCGACGAGCTTCATCGAGGAGCGCCCGGAACTGCTCAAAATCCGGCCCTCGGCAGACCGCGGCACGAAGCTGCTGACCTGGTTGGCCGATGTCACGGTGAACAAACCGCACGGTGAACTCACCGTGCATTCGGATCCGGCAGCAAAGCTGCCGAAGCTGCCCGAAGGCCGGCCCCCGGCCGGGTCGAGGCAGCGATTGGCCGAGTTGGGGCCGGAAGGCTTTGCCGCCGAGTTGCGGGCGCAAACCGCGCTCGCGGTCACCGACACCACCTTCCGCGATGCCCATCAGTCCTTGCTGGCCACCAGAGTGCGCAGCCGCGACCTGCTGGCGGCCGGCCCCGCGGTTTCCGCACTGACCCCGCAGCTGCTTTCGGTGGAGGCCTGGGGCGGTGCGACCTATGACGTGGCCCTGCGCTTCCTCGGCGAGGACCCCTGGGAACGGTTGACCGCCTTGCGCGAGGCCTTGCCGAACATCTGTCTGCAGATGCTGCTGCGCGGCCGCAATACGGTGGGCTACACGCCTTATCCGGAGGAAGTGACCGAGGCCTTCGTCCAGGAGGCGGCGGCGAGCGGCATCGACATCTTCCGGATCTTCGACGCGCTCAACGACGTCAACCAGATGGCTCCGGCGATCAAAGCGGTCCGCGCCACCGGGACCGCGGTGGCCGAAGTCGCGCTGTGCTACACCTCCGACATGCTCGACCCGGAAGAAAAGCTCTACACCCTGGACTACTACCTGGAGTTGGCGCAGCGCATCGTCGATGCCGGCGCGCACATCCTGGCGATCAAGGACATGGCGGGCCTGCTCCGCCCGGCTGCCGCGGCGAAACTGGTCAGCGCGCTCCGGGAACGGTTCGATGTGCCGGTGCACCTGCACACGCACGACACCGCGGGCGGCCAATTGGCGACCCTGCTGGCGGCGTCCGAGGCCGGCGTGGACGCGGTGGATGTGGCCTCGGCGTCCCTGGCCGGCACGACGAGCCAGCCTTCGGCTTCGGCTTTGGTCGCGGCATTGGCCCATACGCCGCGGGACACCGGGATCGCCCTGGCGAACGTCGGCGCCTTGGAACCGTACTGGGAAGCAGTCCGGAGGCTCTACGCGCCGTTCGAATCCGGGCTGCCGGGACCGACCGGCCGGGTCTACCAACACGAGATCCCCGGTGGGCAGCTTTCCAATCTCCGGCAGCAGGCGATTGCGTTGGGCCTGGGCGAACGGTTCGAAGCCATCGAAGACATGTACACGGCTGCGGATCGGATTCTCGGCCACCTGGTCAAGGTGACCCCCTCGTCCAAGGTGGTAGGCGATTTGGCCCTGCACCTGGTCGGCCTGGGCGCCGATCCGGCCGACTTCGAAGAAAACCCGCAGAACTACGACATTCCGGATTCGGTCATCGGCTTCCTCTCCGGAGAGCTCGGCGACCCGCCGGGGGGCTGGCCCGAGCCGTTCCGCAGCAAAGCGCTGCAGGGTCGGGAAGTCAAAGTCCGCGATGTGGAGCTCAGCGCCGAGGATTCGGCCGGGCTGGCCGGCGAGTCCGCCATCCGGCGCAGCACGCTCAACCGGTTGCTGTTCGCCGGCCCGACGAAGGATTTCCAGGCGGTCCGGGACAGCTTCGGCGATGTTTCGGTGCTCGACACCCGGGACTACCTGTTCGGCCTGCAACAAGGTCAGGAACACATCATCCCGCTGGGCAAAGGGGTCCGGTTGATCGCTTCCTTGGAAGCCATCTCGGACGCCGATGAAAAGGGCATGCGGACCGTGATGTGCACGTTGAACGGCCAATCCCGGCCGATCAGCGTGCGGGACCGCAGCATCGAGTCGAAGGTCAAAGCGGCCGAAAAGGCCGACCCAAGCAGCCCGGGCCAGATCGCGGCACCGTTCGCCGGCGCGGTGACCTTGCTGGTGGAAGCCGGCAGCGCGGTCCAGGCCGGTCAGACCGTGGCGACCATCGAAGCGATGAAGATGGAGGCCTCGATCACCAGTCCGGTCGCGGGTACCGTGACCCGGGCCGCGATCGGCCCGGTGGAGCAGGTGCAGGGCGGAGATCTGTTGATCGTGGTCGGCAGCTGAAGCCGCAGCATCCGGCGGAGCTTCAGGAAATTCCCAGGAGGTTTCGACATCTCGGCTGGTTCTAGGAATCTCCTGTGGGTTAGGGTGAATGCTGATCCATGCTGAACTCCGAACAGCATGCCGAGAGATAGAGAACGCAATGGCACAGGACACAGCTGAGACTGAACCGCGCTCGAACGGGGATCTCAGCCACGACGCTGCAGGGGACCCGTCGAGTACTGGAGTGATGACGGCGGTCGGCCCGGTCATCACGGTCGCCGGTGCGGAAACCGACAACCCCGGCGAGCCGGCGGAGCCGGATTCCGGAACCGTGGATGCTTCGGCAGACGCTTCCGAAGCGGCGGCCGAGGAAGCCGCTCAGCTCGCGGCCGGCACCGAAGAAGCCCCGGCTGGCCAAGAGCCGGCCGATGCGGCGACGCCGGCTGTGCAAACCGCAGTGGTCGCCGAGGCTCCGGCGGCCGCGCCGCCGGCTTCGACGGAGCCGGTCTACGACGAGCTCAGCGCCTGGCAGCCTTCCGCGGGCAGCAGCAGCTCGCCGAAAACCGAAGCCGCGGAGTCGGAAACCCGGCCCAGTGCGCGGCGGGAACGCGAGGACGGCCCGGAGCCGGCTGCCGCCTTGACTGCGGACCGGCTGCTCGCCGGCCGGGAGACCCCTCCGGTTTCCGGTTGGCGGCGCCTGCTCTACTCGGCGTCGCTGGGCTACATCAACGTCGGCGATTCGGACAAGGTGCGGTTGCGCCGGGCCCAGGAACACCGGATCGCGATGCGTCTGGGGCAACGTACCCGCTATGTTCCGGTGCTTTCCCGCAAGGGCGGCGTCGGCAAGACCACGGTGACCACACTGCTCGGCATGGCGCTTGCGGACCTGCGCGAAGACCGGGTGATCGCGATGGATGCCAATCCGGACCGCGGCACACTGTCCGACCGGTCCCCGGGACGCGCCGATTTCACCGCGCGGCAACTGGTGAAGAACCGTTTCGATGTGAACACGTTCTCCGAATTGGCTGCCTATGTGGCCCGGGACGGTTCCCGGCTCGATGTGCTCGCCTCGGACACCGATCCGGCGGTCGCCCAGGCGTTCGACGACGCGGACTACCGCGCGGTGACCGAAATCCTGAGCCGTTATTATTCGATCGTGCTCACCGATTCCGGTACCGGAATGGTGCACTCGGTCATGAAGGGCACCTTGGAAAAGGCCGATTCGGTGGTCTTGGTCTCCGGCGGCAGCGTCGACGAAGCCAGGCTGGCCTCGGAAACCTTGTCCTGGCTGGAGGCGCATGGCCGGCAGGATTTGGTGGCCCGGGCGATCGTCGTGGTCAACATGTCGGCCGGCGAAGGCACCCTGGTCAATATCGAGGAAATCGAAGACCACTTCCGTTCCCGGGTGAAATCGGTGTTGCGGCTGCCCTACGACCGGCACTTGGCCGAAGGCAGCCGGGTGAGCTTGGACCAGCTCAAGCCGGCGACCCGGGCTGCCGTGATCGAACTGGCTGCGCTCGTGGTAGACGAGCTGCAAGGACTCTGAGCGGGGGCGAGAATTCGCGGCTCGGTCCCACCGAGTCTGCCCACTGAGTGGGCCAGAACCATTTTGTCCCGCTCGAAACACCGACCCGGTGGGATAAAACCGTTGGGACACATCCAGTGCGCCAGCCAGGTGCATCTAACCGCTCGAAAACGAGAAGCCGCCCCGGATCAGATCCGGGGCGGCTTCTCGTCGCTCGACGGCTTGCCGGGGCTAGGCCGGCTTGGGTGCCGAATAGATGTCTTCGACCACCGCGGAGAAATCTTTGAGCACTTGGGCCCGCTTGATCTTCAGCGACGGCGTCAGATGCCCGGAGGACTCGGAGAAATCGGTCGGCACGATCCGGAAGGCCTTGATCGCTTCGGCGTGCGAAACCGATTCATTGGCCCGGTCCACGGCTTTCTGCACCGCGGCCAGGACCGTCGGATCGGTGCTGGCCTGCTCCGAACTGATGTCCTTGGCCAGGCCATTCTGCCCGGCCCATTGCGGCAGGGCTTCTTCGTCCAGGGTGATCAGGGCGGCGATGAACGGTTTGCCCTCACCGACCACGACGCATTGCGAAATCAGCGCATTGGCGCGGATCTGGTCTTCCAGCTGCGCCGGCGCGACGTTCTTGCCACCCGCGGTGATGATGATTTCCTTTTTGCGCCCGGTGATCCGCAAGTACCCTTCGGCGTCGAGCTCGCCGATGTCGCCGGTGCGCAGCCAGCCGTCTTCGAAGGTCTCAGCGGTCAGGTCCGGCCGGCCGTAGTAGCCCCGAGCTACGCAGACGCCTTTGACCAGGACTTCGCCGTCGGCCGCGATTTTGACCGCATTGCCCGGCAGTGGTTTGCCGACGCTGCCGATTTTGAACTGATCGGGCCGGTTCACCGTGACCGGCGCCGTGGTTTCGGTCAGACCGTAGCCTTCGAGGATCATCACGCCGACGCCGAAGAAGAAGTGCCCCAGCCGTTCGCCCAGCGGGCCGCCGCCGGAGACGGCGTATTGCAGCTGACCGCCCATCGCGGTGCGCAATTTGCTGTAGACCAACTTGTCGAAGACCGTGTGCTGCAGGTTGAGCCAGAACGGCACCTTGCCGTCCTGCCGGGCACGGGAATACGCGATGGCCACTTCGACTGCTTTGCCGAAGATCTTCCCTTTGCCCTCTGACTCGGCCTTGAGCACTGCTCCGTTGTAGACCTTTTCGAAAACCCGCGGCACGGCCAGAATGTAGGTCGGTTGGAAGCTCTGGAAATCGGCGAGCAGGTTCTTGATGTCCGGGGTATGCGCCACCCGGGCTCCGCCGGCGATGTTCATCACCGCGATGTAGCGGCCGAAGACGTGGGCCAGCGGCAAGAACATGATGGTCTGCGCGCCTTCGGTGACGACTTCGTCGCCGAGCACTCCGAGCGCATTGTCGGCGAGTTCCACGAAGTTGCCATGGGTGAGCTCGACCCCCTTGGGCCGGCAGGTGGTGCCCGAGGTGTAGATGATGGTGGCCAGATCCCGCAGTCCCATTCCGGAACGACGGCGTTCCACCTCGTCGTCGCTGATCTGCGCGCCGCCGGTGCGGAGCTCGTCCAGGCCGCCGTCAGTCAACTGCCACAGGTGCTGCACCGCATCGAGGCCTTCGGAAGCCACCGCTTGGCGCAGGCCGGCAAGGTGCTGTTCGGCTTCGCCGAAGGCGGCGATCGCGCCGGAATCAGCCAGATTCCAGGCGATCTGGCTCGGCGAGGAGGTTTCGTAAATCGGCACCGAAACGCCGCCGGCGTACCAGATCGCGAAGTCCACCAGAGTCCATTCGTACCGGGTCCGGGACATGATGCCGACCCGGTCGCCGGGATTGATGCCGGCGGCGATGAGCCCCTTGGCCAGGGCGACCACATCGGCGCGGAATTCGGTGGCTTTGATGTCCTGCCATTGTCCCTGCGCGTCCAGGACCGCGAACAGGGCGCGGTTCACCGGATCGCTGGCCTGCCGTTCCACGAAATCGGTGCAATTCGCCGTTTCCGGAATCTGGACGACGGGTGGTACGGAAATTTCCTGCACGATAGCTCCCTCGATATCTTCGGCTAAACCGAGTAGCTGTCCGCGGAAAGCTACTGGTCAGTAACATTAGTGTGCCACAGAGTCGTTTCCCAACCAACGCATGCAGATCCCGATAGGTTCCGCGACTGTGTTCTCCTAGAATGATGCCTGATGAGCAGCGAAATTTCGCCCCTTTGCGGGGAAACCACAACAGATCGTCCCGAAATCGTCGATCCGGCGGAGAGCCCGAATCTGGCGATCGGGATCGACATCGGCGGCACCAAGGTCGCGGCCGGGGTGGTTGATGAACAGGGCACCGTGCTGGCCGAGCTGCGCAGGCAGACTCCGGGCCGGGATCCGCGGGCGGTGGAAGCCACCATCGTGGAGTTGGTGAGCGAACTCGGCCGCGCCTATCGGATCGCTTCGGTGGGCATCGGTGCCGCGGGCTGGATGGACCTCAGCGGCAGCACCGTGCTGTTCAGTCCGCATCTGGCCTGGCGCAACGAACCGCTGCGGAGCAACCTGGAGCGGCTGCTCTGCCGTCCGGTGATGCTCACCAACGACGCCGATGCCGCGGCCTGGGCCGAATGGCGGTTCGGCGCGGGCCAAGGCGAGAGCCGGCTGGTCTGCATCACGTTGGGTACCGGGATCGGTGGCGCGATGCTGATGGACGGTCGGATCGAGCGCGGCCGGTTCGGCGTCGCGGGGGAGTTCGGCCACCAGGTGATCATGCCGGGCGGGCACCGTTGCGAATGCGGCAACCGTGGGTGCTGGGAACAATATGCGTCCGGAAACGCCCTGGGCCGCGAGGCCAGGGAACTGGCCCGGGCCAAGTCTCCGGTGGCCCAGGAAATCCTGCGCGCGGTGGACGGCGACGTCGAGGCGATCACCGGGGCGGTGATCACCGAACTGGCCCGGCAGGGCGATCCGGCTTCGATCGAGTTGATCGACGATGTCGGCGGCTGGCTCGGCCTGGGCATGGCCAATTTGGCGGCCGCGCTCGATCCGGGCATGTTCGTGGTCGGCGGCGGGCTCTGCGAAGCCGGGGAACTGCTGTTGGAACCGGCCCGGCGCGCCTTCGGCCGGAACCTCACCGGCCGCGGGTTCCGGCCGGCTGCGCCGATTGCGCTTGCCGCTCTGGGACCGCGGGCCGGACTGATCGGTGCGGCGGACCTGTCCCGGAATCCACCACGCTGAGCCGGCACCCGCCGGCTCAGCCGACGGGTGCCGGGTGAGAGGGGCAGGGCTCAGACCTGGGCGCCGTCGTCGTCGTGGTCCCGATGGCCGGGCATCCGGTAGATCAGGTAACCGGCCGAACCGATGAAGGCCAGCACCAGTCCCACGATCGCGAACCACGGCAGGCCGCGCCAGAACATCGCGGCCAGCAGCAACGCGATCGGAGCGCCGACGGCGCCGACCCAGCCGAGCGCGATCGCCGGTTCCACCGTGGCCAGCGAGGCGGGTTCCGCCGGCACGAACTCGGCGTCGGAATCGTCTTCCGGCGGGCTGTAGTCCCGGGGACCGGCCATCGCTCCGGACACCGGACGTGGTGGTGGGGAGTCGTCGGCTTTGCTGACATTGAGCGGATCAAAGCGGCTGAAGCCGGCGCCGGGCGGGCCCGATGGTTCGCTGGCCGCGGCGGGCCCGACTGGGCCGTCCGGGGTTTCGGCATGGCCGAGCAGCGTGCTGTCCGAGTCCTCTTTGAGCCGGGAGACCAAATCCGCCCAAACCTCGTCTTCGCTCGGCTCGTTCCGCGGTTCAGGAGTTGTGGACACCGGCCAGCTCCTTGAAGAAGGCGGTGGAACGCTCGAAGATTTCAGGCGCATCGTTGTCCAGGGTAGCCACATGGTAGCTATTCGCCAGTTTGACGATGTGCAGATCCTTGCTGGAAACCCCGGCCCGGATCCGGTCGGCCGAGGAGCCTGCCACGATGTGGTCCACGGTCGACTGGAAGACCATGATGGGCGCGGTCACCTTGGGCAGATTGCCGGCGGTGTCTTTGATCAATTTCATCAGCTGCGCCACCGCGGCCACCGGGGTCCGGTCGTAGGCGTATTCCTCGACTCCGGGTTTCAAGATGTCATTGCCGATCGCCGGCGTCGATTTGAGCACGTGCCGCATCACTCCGGCGAGTTTCGCGCGCGGGTCGACGACCGCCAGCGCCGGGTTGACCAGGGCCAGCCCGGCCACCGGATGGTGTTCGGCGATCCGCAGCGCCAGCGCGCCGCCCATCGAGAGCCCGGCGACGAAGACCCGGTCGCATTGGGCGCTGAGTTCGAAGTAGGCCTTTTCGACTTCGGTGTACCAGTGCTGCCAGGGAGTGCGCGCCATTTCCTCCCAGGTCGTGCCGTGGCCGGGGAGCAACGGCATGTTCACCGCGAAACCTTGGCCGGCGAAATATTCGGCCCAGGGCCGAACGCTTTCCGGGGAGCCGGAAAAGCCGTGCGAAACCACGACGCCGATCCGCGCCAGTTCGCCGTGTCCGGCTGCCGTCATTGGTTCGTGCAAGGCCATCTGCAGTGCCTCCGTTTGGCTTTCATGCTTCGTCTGCGGACTGTTCTGTTGCGTGCACAGTCCCACTGAGCAGGTTATCTCACTAGAGTATGGTGACAGAGAGCTTTGCCGCGACTGGACAGAGAGCAGTGCTGCCCGCGGCGTTCCGGAGCGAACGAAAGTGAGCAGCGTGTTCTATTGGGTGATGAAGCGGATCTTCTTGGGTCCGGTGCTCAAACTGCTGTTCCGCCCCTGGGTCAAGGGGCTGGACAACTTGCCGGAGAACGGGCCCGCGATCTTGGCCAGCAACCACCTTTCGTTCTCCGACTCGATTTTCATGCCCTTGATGGTGCCGCGGCCGGTGGTGTTCTTGGCCAAATCCGAATACTTCACCGGCAAGGGGATCAAGGGCAAGCTCACCGCACTGTTCTTCCGGCTGACCAATCAGCTGCCGATGGACCGGTCCGGCGGGGCGGCGTCGGCGAACTCGCTCAGCACCGGAGCGGATGTTCTGGCGCAGGGCGGATTGCTCGGCATCTACCCGGAAGGCACCCGCAGTCCGGATGGGAAGCTCTACCGCGGCAAGGTGGGCGTGGCCAAGCTGGTCCTGGCCTCCGGGGTCCCGGTGATCCCGGTCGCGATGATCGGCACCGACAAAGTGCAGCCGATCGGGCGCACGCTGCCCAATATCCGACGGATCGGCATGATCTTCGGCGCGCCGCTCGACTTCAGCCGTTATCAGGGCTTGGCGGACGACCGGTTCGTGCAGCGCAGCGTCACCGATGAAATCATGTACGAGCTGATGCGGCTCTCCGGTCAGGAATACGTGGATGTCTACGCGAGCACGGTCAAGGAACGGCAGGCTGCACGCAAGGGCGGAAGCGCCGAAGCAGCCCTGGCGGACCTGCCGGTCGCCAACAGCCCGTTGCGCGAGGACGAGGCTGTGGCACAGCCCGAAGCCGTTGAACCAGCGGCCGATTCCGAGGCCGCCGACGGTGATCCGCCGGCTGTGTGACGAAGATCGCCGGGCAGGTTACGGGTGGGCCGCGCACCCGAGCCGCGGAACAACTAGGCTTAAGCCGTGCAAGATCAGACGAATTCACCCTTCATGACCATCGACGACTCTGCTGTCCGGCTTGGCCAAGCCGGTGCCGCGAACTACCCGGGCCTGGATGCCTGGCGCTCGCTGCCGATTTCCCAGCAGCCGACGTGGCAGGACGAAGCGGTCTATCAGTCGTCGATCAAAGAACTTTCCTCGCTGCCCCCGTTGGTTTTTGCCGGTGAAGTGGACATCTTGCGGGACCGACTCGCAGCTGCTGCCCAAGGCAAGGCGTTCCTGTTGCAGGGCGGCGATTGCGCGGAGACCTTCGACGGTGCCACCGCGGACAAGATCAGTGCCCGGGTCAAGACGATCCTGCAGATGGCGGTCGTGCTGACCTACGGCGCTTCGCTTCCGGTGATCAAGATGGGCCGGATGGCCGGCCAGTTCGCCAAACCGCGTTCGTCCAACGATGAGACCCGGGACGGGCTCACCCTTCCCGCCTACCGCGGCGATATGGTCAACGGCTACGAGTTCACTCCGGAGTCGCGCGGCCACGATGCGCAACGCTTGGTGCGGGCCTACCACACCTCGGCGTCGACCCTGAACTTGATCCGGGCCTTCACCCAGGGCGGGTTCGCCGACCTGCGGTTGGTGCACCACTGGAACAAGGGGTTCACGCAGAACCCGGCGCATGCCCGCTACGAATCGTTGGCCGGGGAGATCGACCGGGCGATCCGGTTCATGGAAGCCTGCGGTTCGGACTTCGAGGCGCTCAAGCGCACCGAGTTCTTCGCCAGCCACGAGGCGTTGCTGCTCGACTACGAGCGCGCGCTGACCCGGATCGACTCGCGGACCGGCACTCCGTACGCCACCAGCGGGCACTTCCTCTGGATCGGCGAGCGGACCCGGCAATTGGATGCCGCCCACGTTGACTTCTTGTCCCGGGTGCGCAACCCGATCGGCGTCAAGCTCGGCCCGAACACCTCCGGCGACGACGCGCTGCGGCTGATCGACAAGTTGGACCCGAACCGGGAACCCGGCCGGATCACGTTCATCACCCGGATGGGCGCGAACAACATCCGGGGGAAGCTGCCCGCGTTGGTGCAGAAGGTCACCGATTCCGGAGCCCAGGTGCTCTGGGTTACCGACCCGATGCACGGTAATACCGTGACCTCGCCGAATGGCTACAAGACGCGGAATTTCGACGACGTGATGGACGAGGTGCGTGGCTTCTTCGAAGTGCACCAGGCATTGGGGACGTTCCCCGGAGGCTTGCACGTGGAGATGACCGGCGACGATGTGGCCGAATGCTTGGGCGGTGCTGATCCGATCGACCAGGAGGCGTTCCTGACCCGTTACGAGTCGGTTTGCGATCCGCGCCTGAACCACATGCAGTCGCTCGAGATGGCGTTCCTGGTTTCCGGAGCTCTCTCCAAACGCTGATTAACCCCCGTTTCAGATAGTCGTCTGCTTTTTGGTTAGCCGTTTGTGCGTCAACCGGCTAACCAAAAAGCAGACGACTATCTGAAGTTATACACAGATCTGGGCCGGGTCTTCCACTGCGCTTAGCGGAGCCCAATAGTGATGACATGGCAGAGTCAATCCGCGACCAGATCCGTACTCCGGCAGAAGACCCACTGGATTCGAGGCTTTCACGGGATCTCCTCCGGCAGTTCCGTTCCGGAACTCTGGTGCGCTTGCGGCGGGCCAGCTACATCGCGCAGAGTACCTGGCTGTCGATGGATGAGATCCCGCGACATCTTGCCCGAATGCACGCGATCGATGCGGCTGCCAATAGCCGACCGGTATTCGCCGCGGAATCGGCGGCCTTATTGTGGGGGCTGCCGGTTCAGTCCATCCCGGAGCGGGTACAGATCAATGTGCCGCCAGGCAGCGGCCAGCGCAGTCGTGGTCCCGCGGTTCGACGGCAGTTCCCGCAGCTTGACGACGGCGAGTGGTTCGTAGACGGACTGAAGGTGACTTCGGCGGTGCAGACCGCCGTCGAACTTGCCCTGCGTCAGCGCTACGCCTGGTCAATCGCATCGCTGGACAATTATTTGCATGGTCCGACCTCGAGCGCTGCGTGGAAGCCTTCGGCGCAGGGGCTTCGCGAAGCGGCGTGCCGCCTGCCGAGCCGGGCAAAGACCCGACGGGTTTTGGCGCTCACGGAGTTGGCCGATGCCGGCTCCATGTCAGTTGGCGAATCGATCAGCCGAGCGAATATGCATTTGGCCGGTTTGCCGAAACCAACGCTCCAAGCCTGCTTCCGTGACGACGACGGATTGATCGGCTATACGGATTTTTGCTGGCGGGAATTCGGCGTAGTCGGCGAATTCGACGGAAAGGTGAAATACCGGAAGCCGGAGTACCTGCAGGGGAGGGACCCGGCGGAAGTGGTCATCGAGGAGAAAAAAAATAAGGGAAGACCGGCTCCGTGCGCTAGGGCTGAAAGTTGTCCGCTGGACCTGGGCAACCGCCAATTCGCCGAATCAGTTGCGGAGCAGGCTCGTGGCTGCGGGGCTTCCTCGCTAAACCCGCTGTTTCAGATAGCCAGTTGTCTTTTCGTTTCCGATTTGCGCGTCAAGAGGCTATCGGAAAGGCGGAAGGCCATCTGAAACGGGGATCAGACCACGGTGAGGTTGATGACCGTGCCCTCGGGGACCGAAGTGTTGACCGGATCCTGGGCCCGTACCGTGCCGAAGAACCCGCCCAGGACCTCAGTGATCTTGTAGGGCAGGTTGAGCTTCTTCAACTCGTCGATCGCCTGCTGCACCTGTTTGCCCACGAAGCTCGGCACGGTGACCATTTTCGGACCCTTGGAAATCACCAGGGTCACCTGGCCGCCCTTGGTCAACGTGCCGCTCGCCGGAGTCTGCGAAACCACTGCGCCGGCCGGGACTTTCGCGTCATTTACCTGCTCCGGAGCCACCGCCGGCACCAAGCCGGCATCGGTGATGGCCTTGACCGCGGCGTCCTGGGTCTGCCCGACGACGACGGGCACCGGAATCGGTTGCGGACCCTGGGACACGACGAGATTGATCTGGGTTGCGGCTCGTTTCTGGGTTTCGGGTGCCGGGTCCTGGCTCAGCACCTGCCCCGCTGGCGCCTGCTCATCGTATTTCTGCGTCACCGTGCCCAGCGCCAGATGATTGGCGTTGAGCGCGGTTTTGGCGGCGTCCAAGGTGCCGCCGACCATGGCCGGCACCGGATAGAGCGTGGGTCCCTGGGAAACCAGCAAAACCACCGACAGGAACTTGCGCTGCTGGGTCTGCGCCGGCGGTTGGCTGCTGACCACGTTGCCTTGGGCGATGAGCTCGTCATTCACGTTCTGCGTGGTCGAGGCGAAACCCAGGCTGCTCAATTCGGCTTGCGCCTGCGAGACGGTCTTGTCCTTGAGATCGGGGACCGTGGCCAGGGCGCCGGGCCCCATGCCGAAGAACCAGCCCGCAGTGGCCCCGAGCAGGGCCAACAGCAAAATCAGCACCAACCAGATCATGCCCTTGCGCCGGGTGTTCCCCTTGCGCAGCGTGGCCACCGGGGTGGCGGCGTTGCGAGCCGCATCGCGGGCCGCGAGCTTGTCCGCCTTCTTCTTCGCGGAACGTGCCGCCCGGGGCGCGATCCGGGGCGCCTCCCCAGTGTCCACGGTCAGCGGGGGAGTCCGTTCCAGCATCGCGGTCGGCTGCACCTGCCGGTCGAACACCTCGGTGTACTGCCCCGCGGCGTCGTTGCGGTCGGCGACCAGTTCCGTGGGCCGCGACTGCGGGTCCAGAGCTTCGGTCAGATCGGTCGGGTCCACCGGCCGGGCCGAAGCCACCGGCCGGGTCAGCGCCGACGTCGGCGGGAAGGCCGGTGGGGCGGGCAGGCCTCGGCGGGTACCGGGGCCGAAGTCGAGTTGCGCATCACTGAGCGAGGTCCGGATGTGCCGGATTTCACCCAACAGGGCGCTTGCGTCGTGCGGGCGGCCTTCGGGATCGGATTCGGTGCACCAACGCACCAACTCGTCGAGGTCCGGAGCCAGGCCTGGCCGGACGCTGGACGGTGCCGGCACGGCGGAGTTCACGTGCTGGTAGGCAACCTGGATGGGCACCTCGCCGCGGAAAGGCTGTTCGCCGGTGAGCAGTTCGAAGAGCATGATTCCGACGGCGTAGATGTCGCTGCGCGTGTCTGAAGGCTTGCCCATCACCAGCTCGGGCGAAAGATAGGCCACGGTACCGATCAGGGTGCCGGTGCTGGTCGAGGTGGTGACCGCGCGGGCCAGGCCGAAATCCGCCACCTTGATCCGGCCGTCGTCGGCGATCAGGACATTCTCCGGTTTGATGTCGCGGTGCACCAGGCCGGCGCGGTGCGCCGCGGCCAACCCGTCCACGACCGCGTCGAGGTAGGCCAAGGCCAACCGCGGAGTCAGCGCGCCCTGGTCGTTGAGCACATCGCGGAGGGTGTGCCCGGGCACGTACTCCATGACCAGGTAGGCGAGCTGCGCGCCGTCGCGCAGCTCTTCGCCCTGATCCAGGACCCCGACGACGTGCGGGTGGGAGAGCCGGGCTGCGGCCTTGGCTTCGGTGCCCAGCCGGTCCAGGAAAGAGTCGTCCATGCTCAGATGCGGATGCAGCACTTTGAGCGCCACTTCGCGGTCCAGGCGCAAGTCAGTGGCAAGGTACACGGTGGCCATGCCACCGCGCGCTACCTTGCTCAGCACCTGGTACCGCTGGTCTACCAGTGAGCCCACCAACGGTTCTTGAACCTTATCCTGCACCCTTCGATCCTAGGCGCAGATGCGAAAAGCGCCCGAATCCAACACGGAATCGGGCGCTTTTCGTTATCTTGTCGGCCAGGTCGGGCCGGGCTGGGCCGGCTGTTGCCGGGCTAGCTGAACATCTTCTGCTTGGCCAGAACCTCCGCCACGTAGACCTTGGTGTCCGGGTACATTCCGTAGAGCTTCACCGCAGTCTGTCCCTGGTAGTAGCCGGCAATCGCGGTTTCCAGCGACGGCGAAGTGCGGACCAGGGCGCGGATGATCGCGATCCCGGCGACGATGTTGTCCTGCGGGTTCAACAGGTTCAGGTGCCGGCCCACCAGCTCGGAAGCCCACTGCCCGGACTGCGGAATGACCTGCATGGTGCCGATGGCGTTGGCCGGCGAGACGACATGGGCCTGGAAGCTCGACTCCTGGAGCGCGAAGGCCAGAGCCAATGACGGATCCACGCCCATCTGCGCCGCAGTGCTCGCGACCAGTTGTTTCACCTCGGCGATGCTGGGCAGCGGTGCTGCAGCCAGTGCCGCGCGGTTCAGATTCGCCTGCGAAACCACGGCCTCGGGGTAGGTGTAGGTGCCGAATGTGCTCGGCCCGGTCGCCGGGGCCACCGGGGTGATGTTGCTGGCCGCCACGGCGGCGCCGGGGATGGTCAGTTTCTTGCCCGCATAGATGACGCTGTTCATGCCCAGGTTGTTGGCCCGGAGCAGCTCGCCGAGGCTGACGCTGTTCCGGGCGGCGATCGAGGTCAGGGTGTCGCCGGGCTTGATCGTATAGCTGCCACCGGCCGGAGCCGGAGCCGGAGCGGGGGCGGTGGTCGCCGGCGCGGGTGCTGCCGGGGCCGGCGCGGCGGGAGCTCCCGCGCTGAGGCTGAGCACCTGGCCGGGACGGATGATGCTCATCACACCGAGTCCGTTGAGCTTGAGCACATCGTTGACGTTGAGCCCGTTCCGCGCGGCGATCGCGCTGACCGTATCGCCGGCCCGGACCGTGTAGCTCGCGCCCCCGGTGCTGGTGCTGGGGGCGGCCGGAGCCGGTGCCGCGGCCGTGCCGCTGAGCTTGATTTGCTGGCCGGGGAAGATCAAGGAGTTCGCGCTCAGCCCGTTGAGTTTGAGCACGTCGTTGACGTTGAGCCCGTTCCGCGCGGCGATCGCGCTGACCGTATCGCCGGCCCGGACCGTGTAGCTGCTGGCCGCAGGGGCGGCAGGCTTCACCGAGCCGGTGAAGGTCGGGACCAGTCCGGCCACTTGCCCGGCAGGTACCACCGAAGCTTGGCCGCGGTTCGCGATGGCTTTGGCGACGGCGTTTTTGACCGCGGCGCTCAACGAGGCCGGAGCCGAGTTCGCGGGGTTGGATCCGGTCCGTGGATTCTGCGGCTGATTGCCGGCAACTGCATTGGCGGGCTGCGCCAATGCGAGTGAGGAGAGCATGATGACGGGCAGAGCTGCCGTACTCACGGCGGCAAGCTGCTTTGCTTGCCTGCTCGCCCCGGGTTTGGGCTGGCGGGGGGATGTCATGGGCGATCCTCATCGTCAGTGGCTAAAGTTGCCAGAGTTGTCTATGTTTCCTATGTGACTAATGTGAATTTACACGATTTTTCGATTATCACAAGTGGCCCTGAATACTAGGTATTTGGATTTTCCGCGTGTCGCAAAATGTGGTATCCGGTGATTCAGCCGGAACGGATCGCCGGCAATGGCCGGCAAGAGGCCGAAAATATGGCAGTCTTGTCTGGTGAGTACTGCAGAAAACCCTGAATCGAACCCGGCGGAAACCCAGCATTCCCGGGTGGAAACGCTTGTAGGGCAATGGTTGCCGTTGCCTGACGTAGCGGAGCTTTTGGACGTTTCGATCACCCGGGTGCACAGTCTGATCGATGAGCGCGCGGTGTTGGCCTTGCGCATCGGGGAACGGAAAATCCGATCAATACCGGCGGAGTTCTTCGCCGAGAACCGGCCGCTGGACAGTTTGAAAGGCACCTTCGCGGTTCTTTTGGACGCCGGTTATTCCGATGAAGAGGCGATCGCCTGGTTGTTCACCCCGGACGATTCGCTGCCCGGGCGTCCGGTTGATGCGCTGCATGCCGGACGGAAGACCGAGATCCGACGTCGGGCCCAAGCGCTGGCCTGGTAACCCCGGCCTGAGCTGCCCCGCGGGGCAGCTCAGCTCAAGCGCTGCGCTGAACCGCGGCCTGAGCCATGGATTGCAGTGCTTGGCCGCTCAGCGGATCCAAAGGCAGGGCGGACAAGGCTGAGAACGCCGCATTGCTGTAATCGTCGATGAGCGATTCGGTGGCATCCACCGCGCCGCAGCTTTGCATGATCTGCCGGATGCGCGCGATATCGGCTTCGCCCAAATCCGGAATGCCCAGACGCTGGTCGACGAATTGGGCATCGTCCGGCCCGGCCAGCCGCAGCGTGTAACCGATCAAAACCGTGCGTTTGCCTTCCCGGAGGTCGTCGCCGGCCGGTTTGCCAGTGGTCGCCGGATCGCCGAAGACCCCCAGCATGTCGTCCCGCAGTTGGAAGGCTTCGCCCAGCGGCAACGCGAAATCGGAATAGCCACGCAAGAGGCTTTCCGGCGCCCCGGCCAAGGCCCCGCCGAGAACCAGGGGGTGCTCGGTGGAGTACTTGGCCGATTTGTACCGGATGATCGATTGCGCCCGCTCCACCGCGTTTTCGGGTCCGCGCGAGGGGCCGGCTACTTCTTCCAGGATGTCCAGGTATTGGCCGGCCATCACTTCGGCCCGCATCGTGTTGAACACCGACCTGGCGCGCTTCGGCTCGGACACCTGGAAACTGGCGAACACTTCTTCGCTGAAGGAGAGGCAGAGATCGCCGGCCAGGATTGCCGCCGCATGGCCGAACCGCTCCGGGTCCAAGGCCCAGCGTTGCCGCTGGTGCAGTTGGCTGAATTGCCGGTGCACGCTGGGTGCGCCGCGCCGGATGTCCGAGCGGTCGATGATGTCGTCGTGGATCAAGGCCGCGGCCTGGAACAATTCGAGGGCGGCGCCTGCGGTGGTGATCGGGGTGGTCGGTGCCGGGTCGCCGCCGGCTCCGCGCCAGCCCCAGTAGCACAACAGTGCGCGCATCCGCTTGCCGCCGGTGACCAGGCCCGAAATCGTCTCGATCAAGGCTTGGGCGTCGCTGGAGATCACCGCCAGCTCGGAGCTCTTGACCGCCAGGAAGTCCTGCAGCTCCTGATCCAGTGCGCCGGTGTAGTCGGCCTGGTCCTGTTGAATGCTCACTTGAGGGCGGCTTGGGCGACGTTAGCGCCCAAGGTGAAGGTGTTCAGACCGTTTTCCGAGGTGATCGACAGGCTGATCGTCTCTTTTCCGTCACTGCGGACGAAATCCTTGCTGAGCAGGCCGCCCGAGGCGTCGCCGGGCAGCAAGCTGAAGCCCTGATCCGTGAAAGCCTTGGTGTAGAAGGCCACGATGTCGTCGCTGCTGGCGGTGGTGGTGGCGACGAGCGATGCCGCGGCAGGGTCTTTGCTCTTGTCGAAGGCGCTCTGCTTGACTTGGGCTCCGGTGAACAAAGGCAAGAGCGTGCTGGGGAACCCGCCGACCAGATTGCCGACGGTCGAGGTGGCTTGGGCGGAGGCGGTGCCCGGGGTGGACTCCGACGGCGTCGCCGGGCTGCTCGGCGAACCGGCCGACGTCGTGCTGGTGCTGGGCTGCGGCTGCGGTTCCGCGGTGCTGCACGCGCCCAACGCCGCGATGCAGAGCAAAGCCCCGGCCGCAATCGAAAGGGTCTTCGTGGTCGATGTCTGCGGGGTCCTGGTCTTCGCGGGCGCTGCCGGCGAAGCCGCTGGGCGTTCAGTCATGGTTTCCAGTCTAACTGTCGGTGCCTGGAACTATCATGGAGTTGCTATGGCCCCCGGTGCAATTGACCCCCAGGAGCCCGGTGGCGGACTCCCGGCCGGGCGCGATTTCCAGGCTGCTCCGGGCCGGGGGGAAACTCCTCAGCAGCATGCCGATTGCGGCATCCTGCACGTTGACATGGATGCCTTTTTCGTGGCGGTCGAACAGCTGGAACGGCCGGATCTGGTCGGCAAACCGATGATCGTCGGATTCCCGCACGGGCGCTCGGTGGTGCTTTCGGCCTCCTACGAGGCGCGGGCTTTCGGTGTCCGTTCGGCGATGCCGATGGCCGCGGCGATCAGATTGTGCCCGCAGGCGGTGATTTGCGAGCCCCGGCACCAGCGGTACTACGAAGTGTCCAAGCAGCTGATGGCGATCTTCGAATCGATGACCGACAAAGTGGAGCCGCTCAGCGTGGACGAGGCTTTTTTGGACGTTTCCGGAGCCCGGTTGCGGCTCGGTTCCCCGCTTGAGATTGCGCGGTTGATCCGGCGCCGGGTCCGGGCCGAACTCGGGATCACGGCGTCGGTCGGCGTGGCCGCGAGCAAATTCGTTGCGAAAATCGCGTCGACCCGTTGCAAACCGGACGGGCTGCTGCTGATCCCGGCCGAGGAGACCGTGGCCTATTTGCACACCTTGCCGGCCCAGGCGCTGTGGGGCGTCGGCGCCAAGACCATGAAAGTGCTGGAAAGCCGGGGCATCCACACTGTGGAGCAGATCGCCAAAACCCCGGTAGCGCTGCTGCGTCGGATGCTCGGCGCCACGGGCGAGCACGTGCACCGGCTCTCCTGGGGGATCGATCCGCGTCCGGTGACTGCGCTGCGGGTGGACAAAAGCATCGGGGCGGAGGAGACCTTCGGCGAAGACACCACCGACGATGTGCTGCTGCACCGGGAATTGCTCCGGCTCGCGCACCGGACCGGGAGCCGGTTGCGGGCTGCCGGCTATTCCGCCCGAACGGTTGCGATCAAACTCCGCTATGAGGACTTTTCCACGATCACCCGCTCGCGCACGGTTCCGGTTCCGGTGGACAGCGCGCAATTGATGTACCAGGAAGCGGTGAAGCTGTTGCGGAATCTGGGTGATCGTCCGATGGCGGTGCGGCTGATCGGCTTGCGTGCGGAAAATTTGGAATCCAGCGCGCAGGCCGCAGTGCAGCTGAGCTTCGAGCGCAGTGAAGACAATTGGCGCAGCGCCGAAGCGGTGATGGACGCCGTCGGCCACCGCTTCGGCGCCGAGCAAGTGGTTCCGGCCCGGCTGCTGCGCAAGGCCCCGCCAAAGCTTACCGATGGGTAACGACTGCGGGTAGGAAGGCTTCCCGGCTTTCGGTTCTCAGCCAAGAAGCCTATTCTTAAAGGTACGACGACGATGAATCGCTTCCGCCGGCAGTGCGAGTGTGAAGTCCGAGTCAACACTGGGAACCAGAAGCATGCCGCGGTTCGTTGGGTTGGTTGAGGCCGAGCCAAGGGCAAGGCGTGATGACGGCATTGACCTGAAGGAGGTCGTGATGCCCCTGTCGGAGCACGAACAGAGGCTGCTCGATCAGTTGGAGCAGCAGTTGCATGAGACCGATCCGAAGTTTGCCAGCGCGCTCGGAAACGATCGCGCCCGGACGCTGTCCACCAGGCATATCGTCTTCGGCGTCCTGATCAGCATCGTCGGCATCCTGGTGTTGCTCCTGGGCGTCGGCATCCAGCAGATCGTGGTCGGCGTGCTCGGATTCCTGGTGATGGGCGTCGGCGTTTATGTGGCGACCGTCCGCAAGGGAACGGTCAAGACCCCGGCTTCGGACGACGGCGCGAAAGTCGGCAAGGCGAAGAGCGGGTTCATGAGCAACCTCGAAGAGCGTTGGGACGAACGGCGTCGTGGCGAGTAGCCGCGATTGCGCTGATTGACGATCGAAGCCCTGCAGTAGTCTGCGGGGCGGGCGGACCGGCTCGGTGGGAGAGATTCGGTCCGCAGGATAGGCCCCGGTAGCTGCCGGGGTTTTTTTGTGCCCGGAAACCGGGGCGAACCGGAGCGCCCCGCGTTGCGCGTGGCAACTCCCGGGCGAATGCCTGAGCTAGCCAGCCGGAAGCGGCATCGGCCCGGGCGACGGCTTTCGGACTTGAGCCGCAGTATTGCCTCCACTTTCCTCCACGCCGGCTGGACTGTGCCGCAAAACAACTGGACTGTGCCGCAAAAAACTGCACGCATGGCGGAACGCGCGGGATCCGAGCTCTGTGGCGATGCCCTGCAGCGGATCTTGGCCAAATTTCCCTCCACTTTCCTCCCTGTGCAAAAAGTCCCTAGAAATAAAGGGAAAAGAAGCGAAAATTTCAGCGACACACAGGAATAAAAGCCAGACGCGCGTTGACGGTGGTGGATTGTGGAGTAAAGTGGAGCGTGTAAGAGGGCGGTGGTGAATCGGGAGGTGGCGAGGTGTTCCTTGGGACTCACTCACCGCGCCTCGATGAAAAAGGGAGGTTGATCCTCCCCGCCAAATTCCGGGATGAGCTCGGCAACGGTTTGGTCCTCACCCGAGGGCAGGAACGTTGCATCTACGTCTTCAGCCAGCGGGAATTCGAACGAGTGCACGAGCAGATGCGGGAGGCCCCGATTTCCTCCCGGCAGGCACGCGATTACATTCGGGTTTTCCTTTCTGGAGCGTCGGACGAAATGCCGGACAAGCAAGGGCGGGTCACGATTCCGCCGGCGCTTCGGGCGTATGCCGGTTTGGACCGGGAGTTGGCCGTGATCGGCGCCGGCACCCGGGCTGAAATCTGGGATGCGGCAGCCTGGAACGACTACCTCCTGGAGAAGGAAACCGCCTTCTCCGACACCGACGACAACGACATACCCGGAATCTTCTGACGGATCTTGGATGAGATCTCCAGCCGCCCGGCCCCTCCTGACGCACCTTCCCCGGTGTCAGGCGGAGCGCATGGTGCGGAGGGGGATCTGGTCCAAGAACCACAGACGGGCCGGACAGCTTCGCATCAGACCGCAGGGAACCAGGCAGGGGAGAGCAGCAGTGGCAAACACACCACCGCCCGAGGCGTCTTCCCGGCATGTACCGGTGCTGCGGGACCGTTGCGTCAACTTGCTCGCGCCGGGCATTGAATCCGCGAATGCGCAGGGCCGCCGCGCAGTGGTCATCGATGCCACGCTGGGCATGGGCGGGCACAGCGAGGCCCTGCTGCAGCGCTTCGAAGAACTCCACCTGATCGGCATCGACCGGGACCTCCAAGCCTTGGATCTCGCCGGTGGCCGATTGCAGGAATTCGAGGACCGGACCGATTTGGTGCACGCGGTCTACGACGAGATCGCCGAAGTGCTCGAGGATCTCGGCATCGATCCGATCGGCGGTGTGGACGGGGTCCTGATGGATCTGGGCGTGTCCTCGTTGCAGCTCGACGAAGTGGACCGGGGTTTCGCCTACTCCTATGACGCTCCGCTGGACATGCGGATGGACACCAGCCGGGGCCAGAGCGCTGCCGAGGTGGTGAACAACTATTCGGAAGCGGAGCTGGCCGCTTTGATCCGCCGCTGGGGCGAAGAAAAATTCTCCGGCCGGATCGCCAACCGGATTGTTGCGGCCCGGGCGGATCGTCCGTTCCGCACGACCGCGGAATTGGTCGAAGTCATCCGGCAGGCGGTGCCGGCTGCGGCCGCACGCACCGGCGGGCACCCCGCGAAACGCACCTTCCAGGCGCTCCGCATCGAAGTCAACGAAGAACTCGTGGTGTTGGAACGGGCAGTTCCCGCCGCCGTCGACGCCCTCGGCATCGGTGGCCGGGCGGTGGTGATGTCCTACCACTCTTTGGAAGACAAGATCGTGAAGAAGGTCTTCAGTACCGGAGCGACTTCGGCGGCGCCTCCGGGGTTTCCGGTGGAGCTGGATTCGCAGAAGCCGGACCTGAAGATCCTGACCAAGGGCACCGAAGTGCCCACTGAGGCCGAAATAGCAGAAAACCCCAGAGCCGCGTCGGCGCGGCTGCGGGCAGTCGAACGAATCCGGCAGAGGAGAACCCCATGAGCGCCGCCGCACAGAACGCAGGCAATGCCCGGAAGGCGTCATTGAGCGCTGTCGTGGGCAACACCGCGCGCAAATTGTCCGGGGACAATCTGCCCGGCCGCCCGGGTGCGGGTGCCAAACGGGAACGCACTCCGTTGTCGGTCGTGGCCGGGGCTCCGGCCCGGCGGACCGTGCCGTTCGCGGTTTTCTGCCTTTTGGCCCTGGTTGCCGCCTTGGCCACGGTGCTGGTGCTGAACATCTCGGTTTCTTCCAGCCAGTACGAACTGGTGAAGCTGAAAAATGACCAAAGCAGCTTGAACAAGACCAACCAGGATCTGACACAGCAGCTGCAAAATGCCCAGGCTCCGCAGAATCTGACCAACAAGGCGCGAGAATTGGGAATGGTCAGCGCGGCGTCGACGGGACAGATCAATGTGGACACGGGAACAGTTGCCGGGAATCCCAGCCCGGCAGCAGCGGCGGACAAGCCGCTGCCGATCATTGCCGCGCCGGCGCTTCCCGGAACCGCAGGCAACGCCGCAAATCCGGGCAGTGCCGGGAATCCGGGAGCTGCCGCCAACTCGGGCGCTCCCGCGGGCCAACCGGCCGGAACTCCCAGCGGCCAACCGGCCGGCACGACACCGCCGGCCGCAGCAGCACCGCCGGTGGACCTGTATGGCGGAAGCATTCCGTCGCCGCTGCAGAAGGCTCCTTGATTCCGAGACCAACCCAAGCCATGAACCCGATGTGAAATGTAATGAGGTCTTTCCGTGCCAGGACAGCTGAACGGCGCCCCGCAAGCGAGTAAGCCGAAGAAAATCCCGCCGGCGAAGCTCTCCGCCAAGGCGAGACGGAGGCTCCGCTTCGGCTTGGGCTTCATGCTCGCCCTGCTGCTGCTGATTTCCGGCAAGTTGGTGTTGGTGCAGGGCCTGGACCTGGGCGGCTATGCCCAGGCCGCGACCAACCAACTCACCGAGACGCAGACGCTTGCCGCGAACCGCGGCCAAATCGTCGATGCCAACGGCAAGGTGCTTGCGCAATCCGTGGTGCGTTACGACATCGTGATCGATCAGGTCAACAACGTGGCCGGCGATCCGTTCAAGCGGGTCAACCAGAGCAAACAGGTCACCGAAGAGATCAGCCGGGACCAGGGGTTGAGCGAACTCGCCGATGCGCTCGGCATGAAGCCCGAAGACGTCCGGACTCTGGCGACCGGTACCGCGAAATACCAAGTGTTGGCCAAAGCCGTCACCCCGGAGGTGGAAGCCAAGGTCGCCGCGCTGCGGGTGCCCGGCGTCGCCTCGGTGCCGATTGAGCAACGGGTCTACCCCTTGGGCCAAGTGGCCGGGAACATCGTGGGTTACACCGGGGAAAACAGCGACAAACCGGGTGTCGTGGCCGGCAACGCCGGAATCGAACAGACCTTCAACGAGCAACTGACCGGCCAAGACGGCTCCCGGACCTATCAGCGAGGCCGGGACGGCATCATCATTCCGAGCGCCCCGGCCCAGGTCAAGCCGGCGGTCGACGGCCAGACCGTCAAGCTGACGATCAACAGCGACATTCAGTATCTGGCCCAACAGGCGATCCGCAACCAGGTGCAGACCCTGAATGCGCAATGGGGCAATATCGTGGTGGTCCAGGTGAAGACCGGCAACATCATCGCGATCGCAGAGGACACCACGGTTGACCCCAACAACCCCGGAGCCACGGCTCCGGAGTCCAGGGCCTCCCGAGCAGTCACCAACGCGATCGAGCCTGGATCGACTGAAAAGTCGGTCACCGCATCGGCAGCGATCGAGGAAGGCAAGGTCACCCCGGGAACGCAGTTGACGATTCCGCCGACGTTCACGATCGACGGGCAGACCTTCACCGATGCGGAGCCGCATGGCACGATCAACCGGACTTTCGCCGGGGTGATCGGGGAGTCCCTGAATACCGGAACCGTGATGGTGGGCTCGCAATTGACCCCGCAGCAGCGCTACGACTATCTGAACAAGTTCGGCGTGGGCCAAACGACCGGAATCCCGCTGCCCGGTGAAGCCCAAGGCATTTTGGCCACTCCGGACAAATGGGACGGGCGTCAGCAGTACACGGTGCTCTTCGGCCAGGGTGTGGCGCAGACTCCGCTGCAGACCGCGATGATCTACCAAACCATCGCCAACAATGGCGTGCGCTTGCAGCCGAGGCTGGTCGATTCGGTGACCGATGCCAACGGCAAGGAGACCAAAATGCCGGGGGCCGCGGCCACCGACGTGATTTCACCGAGCACCGCCCAGCAGATGCGGGACATCCTGGAAGGCGTTGCGACGCAGTATTCCTACAACAAGCTCGGGATCCCGGGTTACCGGGTCGGCGGCAAGACCGGCACGGCGGAGTCCCCAGGGGCGAATGGCGCCTTCGACGGCTATACTGCTTCTTTTGTCGGTATGGCTCCGATGGAAGATCCGGAATACGTGGTCCTGGTGACCGTGCAGCGGCCGCAGGGGAACATTTTCGGGATCACCCAGGGGCCGGTGTTCGACCAAGTGATGGGGCAGGTGTTGCAGGACTATTCGGTGCCGCCCTCGACCACGCCGCCGGTGAAATTGCCGCAGACATGGTGATCTGCGTGCCCGGGATCCAAGGATTCCGGGCAACGGGCCACCAGAACGAATTCCAAAGAAAGTAACCGCAGTGACCGAAAGCCAGCCGCCCTCCGGCGGCACTCCGTCATCCCCGCAGCGCAGCGCCCAGCGGCCGAGCGCCGTGCTACCGGTCGAGGTGGCCGAACTGGCGGCGTCCATCGGCCTGGTTCCGGATGCCGGAGCCGGCCGGGTCGAAGTCACCGGCATCAGCTTGGATTCGCGCACCGTGCAGCCGGGCGATCTTTACCTGGCCCTGCCCGGGGAACGGGTGCATGGTGCCAGTTTCGCCGCCGCTGCCATTGCGGCAGGAGCAGTGGCTGTGGTCACGGACGAGGAGGGTGCGCAGCTGCTGGCCGCAGTGCCGCCGGTTCCGGTACTCGTGGTCGAGAACCCGCGTTCGGTCGCCGGCGGTTTGGCGCAACGGATCTACCGGCATTCCCCGGTGGAGCTGTTCGGGCTGACCGGGACCAACGGCAAGACCACCACCAGCTATCTGATCCGGTCTCTGCTGGCTGCCCTGGGCCGGGGCAGCGGGCTGATCGGCACGATCGAGACCCTGGCCGGGGATACCGCGGTGCCCGCGACCCTGACCACCCCGGAAGCCACCGATGTGCATGCCTTGATTGCCCTGATGGCCGAAAAATCGCTCGATGCGGTGGTCATGGAAGTGTCCTCGCACGCCTTGGCGTTCGGCCGGGTCGATGGGCTGGTGTTCGACGTCGCCGGATTCACCAACCTCACCCAGGACCATCTGGACCTGCACGGCACGATGGAAGCGTATGCCGCGACCAAAAGCCGATTGTTCAGCAAGGCGCACAGCAGGACGGCGGTCGTCACCGTCGACGACGCGTGGGGCCGGTGGATCGCCGATGCGGCCGAGGTCCCGGTGCTGACCCTGCAGACCGAACCAGCGGAAGCGGGCCCGGCCGACTGGCGGGTGGAAAGCGCGGTGCCCCAGGGGCTGGGTTGGCAGATCGAACTGCGCGCCGACGCCGCGCAGGGCGAGGACCGGAGCTTCCGTTTCCGGACGTCGCTGCCGGGCCGGTTCAACATCGCGAACGCGGCTCTTGCCGTGTTGATGGTCTTCGCCTCCGGCGTTCCCGCCGAGCAGTTGCAACGGGTCCTCGACGAGCAGGATCCGCTGAGCATCGATGTGCCCGGTCGGATGCAATTGATCGGCCGCGAGCCGGTGGCGGTAGTGGACTTCGCGCACAACCCGGATGCGCTGCAACGGGCCATGGACGCGGTACGGCCCAACCGTCCGGGCCGGCTGATCACGGTCTTCGGGGCCACCGGCCAACGGGACCAGGGCAAACGTCCGATCATGGGCGCCCTCGCGGCGCGCGGCTCGGATGTGGTGATCGTCACCGACGACGATCCGCACGATGAGGACGCTTCGCAGATCCGGGAGCAAGTGCTGGCCGGTGCTCGGGAGGCTGTCGCGACCGATGCCCCCGACACACTTCTGGAAACGGTCGCGCCGCGGGCGGCCGCGATCGAGCGCGCCGTGGCCATGGCCGGCCGGGCAGACACGATTCTGATCGCCGGGCGGGGGCACGAGCACTGGCAAGAGGTGCGCGGGGTGAATCTGGCCCTGGACGACCGCCAGGAGCTCAGAGAGGCTTTGCTGCGGCACGGATTCACCCCCGAACCGGTTCCCGGGATAGAGTCCTGAATCGAGATGATTGAACTTTCCGCGGCTCGAATCGCCGCTTTGACTGAAGGCCGGCTCACCCGCACGGTGGCCGGCGACCTGACCATCGACGTCGCGAAGATCGGCACCGATTCACGCGAAACCGGTGCCGGATCGGTGTATGTCGCAAAGGTCGGCGAGCATGCCGACGGGCACGATTACATCCCTGCGGCGATCGCTTCCGGTGCGGTTCTGGTGTTGGCCGAACGCGAACTGAACGCTGCGGACGGTGCGCCTTACCCGGCCGTGATCGTGCCTGATGCGGTGGCCGCGATGGGCTTGCTCGCCGCCGAAGTCGTCCGGGTCATCCGGGCCGCAGGCGAGCTGACCGTGGTGGGGATCACCGGTTCGGCCGGGAAGACCACCACGAAGGACCTGCTGGCCGGGGTTTTCGCCCGGGTGGCGGAAACCGTGGCACCGCAAGAGTCCTTCAACGGCGAGATCGGGGTTCCGCTCACGGTCTTCCGGGCGGATCTGAGCACCCGTTTCCTGGTGGTCGAGATGGGCGCGACCAAAATCGGGCACATCCAGTATTTGGCCCAGATGGTCGAACCGGACATCGGGGTGGTGCTCGGCGTGGGCAGCGCGCACTCCGGCGAATTCGGCGGAGTGGCCAACATCGCGCAAGCCAAAGGCGAGATGGTCGAAGCCTTGGGGCGGAATGGCACCGCGGTGCTCAACTTGGCGGACAACCGGGTTTCGGCGATGGCCGCCCGGACCGTGGCCCCGGTGCTCTGGTTCGGCGAGGCCGGATTGCCGGTGCCGGACGGCCAGCCTGCGCTGCTCGCCGAAAACGTCCGGAGCAGCGCCCGGGCCACCCCGGAATTCGACCTGCGTTTCCCGGACGGTTCGGCGTGGCCGATCCGGTCCGAGCTGATCGGCGGCCATCATCTGAACAATCTGCTGGCCGCCGGCGCAGCGGCTTGGGCAGCCGGTCTGCCGGCCGAACAGATCGCGGCCGGACTGAGCGGGCAGGGCGCGAAGAGCCGCTGGCGGATGGAGCGCACCGAACGGGCCGACGGCGTCACCGTGATCAATGACGCGTACAACGCGAATCCGGAATCCATGCGGGCCGCTTTGCGGGCCTTGGCCGAATTGGGCCGCGGCGACGGCGACCCGGCCAACCGGCGTCGTACCTGGGCGGTTCTGGGCGCCATGCTGAACCTGGGCGAGGAGTCGATCCAGGCGCACAGCTCGCTGGGCCAGACCGTGGTCCGCTTGAACATTTCGCGGCTCCTGGTGATCGGCGCGCAAGCCCGGCCGTTGCACATCGGCGCGATCAATGAAGGGTCCTGGGGGGAGGAGTCCGTGCACGTGCCGGATCTCGACTCGGCTTTCGACGTTTTGCAGGAGGAACTCCGCCCCGGAGACATCGTGCTGTTCAAATCGTCACGCGACTCGGGGCTGCGTTACCTAGGCGATCGGATAGCATTGGCCCAAGCACAAGACGCCGAGCAGCATCCGGTGACTTCCCCGGAAGACAGCATTTCGACTGTCTCAGACGAGACCAGCGGAGAGGACTGAGCCGACGATGATTGCAATATTGTTGGGCGCCGGAATCAGCCTTGCCCTGGCCATGATCGGGACGCCGCTGTTCATCCGGCTTCTGGTCAAGAAGGGCTACGGCCAGTTCATCCGCGACGACGGGCCGACCTCGCACCACACCAAGCGCGGCACCCCGACCATGGGTGGTGCCGTGGTGGTCGGCTCGGTGATCCTGGCCTATCTGCTGACCCACTTGATCATCTGGATGATCAACCCCAGATCGCAGGGCCCGACGGCGTCCGGCTGGCTGCTGATCTTCCTGATGGCAGGCATGGGACTGGTCGGGTTCCTGGACGATTTCATCAAGATCTCCAAGCAGCGTTCCTTGGGCTTGAACGCCCGGGCGAAACTCATCCTGCAGGCCGCGATCGGAATCATCTTCGCGGTTTTGGCGCTGAATTTCCCCGACCACAGCGGCCGGACGCCGGCGTCCACGAAGATTTCGTTCACCCGGGACATCTCCGGGCTGGACCTCGCTTTCGCCGGAGCCGGGCTGGGTGTCGTGCTGTTCGTGATCTGGTCGAACCTGATCATCACGGCGGCAACCAATGGAGTCAATCTCACCGATGGTCTCGACGGGCTTGCTGCGGGAGCATCGGTGATGCTCTTCGGCGCTTATACGCTGATGGGGATCTGGCAATCCAACCAGAGCTGCGGATCTGCCCGGGCGGTCTCCTCGACGGTCTGCTACGAGGTGCGCGATCCGCTGGATCTGGCCTTGCTGGCCGCGATCCTGTTCGGCGCATTGATCGGCTTCCTGTGGTGGAACACTTCGCCGGCGAAGATTTTCATGGGCGACACCGGTTCGCTCGCGATCGGCGGCGCGATTGCCGGCTTCGCGATCCTGTCCCGGACCGAGCTGCTGCTCGCCATCATCGGCGGCCTGTTCGTGCTGATCACGCTTTCGGTGATTTTGCAGGTGGGCTTCTTCAAACTCTCCGGGGGCAAGCGGATCTTCAAGATGGCGCCGTTGCAGCACCATTTCGAACTCAAGGGCTGGGCCGAGGTGACCGTGGTGGTCCGGTTCTGGATCCTCTGCGGCTTGTTCGTGGCCGTCGGGCTGGGTGCTTTCTACGCCGAATGGGTGGTCTTCCAGCTGTGAGTCCTACAGATGGTTCCCGGCTGGCCGGACTGACCAGCTGGGATTCTGATTGGTCCGGATTGCGGGTCGTGGTGACCGGAATCGGCAAAACCGGTTTTTCGATCGCGGACACCTTGGCGGAGCTCGGGGCCCGGGTGGTGGTGGTCGCCGCTTCCGACGATGCCGCCGCCGAGCAGGCTGCGGAAACGCTGAAGATCGTGGGCGTGGACGAGGTGCTTCTGGGTGCCGAAAGTTCCCTGGATTTGCCGCTGGTCGGCGGCGAACCGGCCGAACTGGTGGTGACCTCGCCCGGCCTGCCGCCCGCGCACCCGCTGCTCGTGGCCGCGCAGCAGTCCGGGATCCCGATTTGGGGCGACGTCGAGCTGGCCTGGCGGGTACGCCAGCGTGCCGGGCGCAAAACCGCCGACTGGATCACGATCACCGGGACCAATGGGAAAACGACGACCACCACGATGGTTGCCGCGATCCTGCAGCAGTCGGGACTGCAGGCCATTGCCGCCGGCAATATCGGTACGCCGATCCTGGACGCGATCCGGGATCCGAACGGCTATGACGCACTGGCTGTGGAACTGTCCAGTTTCCAATTGCACTGGACCGAGTCGGTGTCCCCGGTGGCGAGTGTCTGCTTGAACCTCGCCGAGGACCACGTGGATTGGCACGGCTCTTTCGAGGCTTATGCCGCAGACAAGGCCAAGATTTACCAGCACACCCAGAAAGCCTGCGTCTACAACGCGGAACAGATCGAAACCGAGCGGATGGTCGAGGCGGCGGACGTCGTCGAAGGCTGCCGGGCCGTGGGTTTCAGCACCGGAACGCCCGCGATCAGCATGGTCGGGGTAGTCGAGGGATTGCTCGTGGACCGGGCATTCATCGCGGAACGCAAAGACTCCGCGGTGGAACTGGCGAAGATTTCGGACATCGGCGATCTGGTGCCGCGGCACTTGGTGGCCAATGCGGCCGCCGCTGCGGCACTGTCCCGGGCCTACGGGGTTGCCGTCCCGGCGGTCAAAGCGGGCCTGCTGGCTTACGACAACGGCGCGCACCGGATCCAAGCCGTGGCGCAGCAGGACGGGGTGCTCTGGGTCAACGATTCCAAAGCCACCAACCCGCACGCGGCCTCGGCCTCGCTCGCGGCCTTCAAACCAGTGGTCTGGATCGCCGGCGGAGATGCCAAAGGCGTGGGTTACGACGAGTTGGTCCAAGCCCATGCCGGCCGGTTGAAAACCGTGGTGCTGATCGGCGCCGACAGCTCCGCGCTGCGTGCGGCGTTGCAACGACACGCGCCGAATGTCCCGGTGATCGCCCCGGATCCGGGCGAGACTGGAGGGGTGCAGCAGACCGAGGCCGTCCCGAACGGGACCCAGGCTGAACCGCGATCCCTGCCAGGGGACGCGGTAATGGCATGGGCCGTGAAGTCGGCCGCCGGCGTCGCCACCGAAGGCGATACGGTGCTTCTGGCTCCGGCTGCTGCCTCCATCGATCAGTTTTCTTCCTACGCCCATCGGGGCGATGCGTTCATCGACGCCGTCCGTGGGCTCCTGGAAGGCGCAGGCAACAAGTAGCGAAGGGCAGGTAGTCGTGGTCAACTCGCCCGTTCGCAGCAAGCCGTCCGTCCGCCAGCCGAGCAGCGGCGCACAAAAGCGCACGGTCCGCAGCCTCGGCAAAAACTTCTGGTCCAAGGTGGAGGGCCGCAGCAGCTCCGCGGGCTCCAGCTATTACCTGATCCTGGGCGCGACCTTGGCCCTGGTGGTGATCGGCTTGATGATGGTCTTCTCCGCCTCTGCGGTGGAACAGACCTCGAGCAACAGCAATCCGCTGGTGCTGGGCACCAAGCAGTCGGTTTTCGCGGTACTCGGCATCATTGCGATGCTGGTGCTGTCCCGGATGAGCCCGAGACTGCTCAAAGGCGCTGCCTGGCCGCTCATGGCGCTTTCCTTGGTCACGCTGCTCCTGGTGGTCTTCGTCGGCTCGAACCGGGGCGGAAACCAGAACTGGATTGGCATCGGCGACTTCAGTTTCCAACCTTCGGAACTGGCCAAGTTCTCCTTGGCCCTGTGGATGGCCACGGTGCTCGCGGCGAAAGAGAAACTGCTCGACCAATGGCAGCACATGTTCCTGCCCGTGGTCCCGGTGGCGGCCCTGGTCGTGGGCTTCATCCTGCTCGGACGGGACCTGGGCACCGCGATGATCGTGATGGCGATTGCGGCCTCCGGATTGTTCTTCGCCGGGGTGTCCCGGAAGATCTTCATCGGGGCGGCGCTGATCGGGTTCCTCGCCGCGGTGGCTTTGGCGTTGACCAACAGCAACCGGCAGGACCGGCTCGGCGCCTGGCTGGGGCGCTGCGATCCAGGACAGGATCCGCAGGGCCTCTGCGATCAGGCGCGCAGTGGCATGTACGCCTTGGCCTCCGGCGGTTGGTGGGGCGTGGGCCTGGGCCAGAGCCGGCAGAAATGGAATTGGATCCCGGAGGCGCACAACGACTTCATTTTCGCGATCATCGGAGAGGAGTTCGGGCTGTTGGGCACGCTGGTGATCATCGCGCTGTACGCCGTGATCGCGATTGCGATGTTCCGGGTGATCGTCCGGTTCAACGACATGTTCGTCCGAGTGGTTTGCGGCTGCATCATGACCTGGGTGATCGGACAAGCCTTCGTGAACATCGCGATGGTCACCGGGATCCTCCCAGTGATCGGAGTGCCACTGCCCTTGGTCTCCTATGGCGGAACGGCGTTGACCGTGGGGCTCGCCGCGATGGGCGTCGTGCTTTCTTTCGCCCGGAACCAGCCCGAAGCCGACGCTGCCGGCGGCCGCAGCCGAACCCTGAAGAGAAAAACCAAGGTTTCATGACCAACCCTTCGCCGAACCGCCCGCTGTCAGTCGTCCTGGCGGGCGGTGGTTCTGCCGGACACGTTTCCCCGCTGCTCGCCGTCGCGGCCAAGCTCCGGGCCCTCGTGCCGGACGCCAAGCTGCTCGCGGTGGGCAGCGCGTCCGGCCTGGAAACCCGATTGGTGCCCGCAGCCGGGCTGGAACTGGCCTTGATCGACCGGGTCCCGATGCCGCGCCGGCCCAATGCCGATGCGTTGAAATTCCCGATGCGGATGCGTCGGGCGATTGCCGATTCACGGCGGATCCTCCGGGAGGCCCGGGCTGATGTGGTGTTCGGCGTCGGCGGCTACATTTGCACTCCGATGTATTTGGCCGCGCATCGGGCCGGGATCCCGATCGTGATCCATGAAGCCAACCTCCGGCCGGGCTTGGCCAACCGGCTCGGCGCCAGGTACACCGGCACCATCGGCACCGCCTTCGAGCAGACCGCGCTGCGCGGCTCGGTCTGGGTGGGCATGCCGATGCGCGCGGAGGTCGCCGATTTGGACCGGGCGGCGGCCCGTCCGGCGGCACGGCAGGCACTCGGCCTCGACCCGGGGAAGACCACCCTCGTGGTCACCGGCGGTTCACTCGGCGCGGTCCGGATCAACGAGGCGTTGAGCCGTTCGCTGCCGGCGCTGGCCGAGTCGGGGATCCAGGTGCTGCACATCACCGGCGCGGGGAAGTCGCTCAAGGACCAGGCGGGCAACCTGCTCCGCGCCCCGGGATACCACCAGGTCGAATACGTGGACGGAATGGAACTGGCCTACGCCGCGGCTGATCTGATGGTCTGCCGGGCCGGTGCCGGAACTGTGAGCGAGGTGGCAGCCACCGGCACCCCGGCCGTTTTCGTGCCGCTGCCGGTCGGCAACGGCGAACAGGCGTTGAACGCCGGGACCCTGGTGCGCCACGGTGCCGCGTTGGCGGTAGCGGACAAAGACTTCTCGGCAGACTGGATCGCAGAGAACCTGTTGCCGTTGCTGCGCGACGAGCCCCGGCTGATCGCGATGGGGGATGCCGCGGGCCGGCACGGCATTCGCGATGCCGCGCTGAAAATGGCCGAACTCGTGGTCGGAGCCGCGCGATGAACGGAGAATTGAGCACGGTGACTCGAACAGCTGATCTGGGCCGGGTGCATTTCATCGGGATCGGCGGAGCCGGGATGTCCGGAATCGCCCGGATCCTCTTGGCCAGGGGGGCGGCGGTCTCCGGCAGCGATGCCAAGGATTCGGCGAGCGTGGCGCAGCTGCGCGAGGCCGGTGCCCAGGTGTGGATCGGGCATCACGCCGAAAACGTCGACGACGTGGACACCGTGGTGGTCTCCAGTGCGATCCGGCCGAACAATCCCGAGCTGCAACGCGCCCGGGAACGCGGCCTCCGGGTGCTGCACCGGTCCGAAGCGCTGGCCTCGGCGATGGCCCAGGACACCGTGGTGGCGGTCGCTGGAACCCATGGCAAGACCACCACCACGGCGATGATCGCGGTAGTGCTGCGCGGTGCCGGGCTGGATCCCTCATTCGCGGTCGGCGGAAACGTGCCGGCTTTGGGGGTCAACGCCGCGGCCGGGAGCAGCGGGATCTTCGTCGCGGAAGCGGATGAGTCCGACGGTTCGTTCTTGAACTACCGGCCCCGGATCGAGGTGCTGACGAACGCCGAGCCGGATCATTTGGACCACTACGGAACTGCCGAGGCCGTGATGGCTGCCTTCACCGCGTTCATCGGGTTGCTGCCGCCCGAAGGGCTGCTGGTGGCCTGCGCCGACGACGAAGGCGCCTTGGCCCTGGCCGAACAAGCCGAAGCCGCCGGGAAACGCGTGGTCGGCTATGGCCGCGCGGCCTCGGCCCGGGTCCGCTTGATCGGGACGGATCTGGAGTTCGACGGTCCCACCGGGCGACGGAGCCTGCCGCTGGAACTCCAAGTCCCCGGGGAACACAATGCGCTCAATGCCGCCGCGGCCTTCGCCGTCGCCACGGAATTAGGCGTCGCTCCGGAAACCGCCTTGGCGGGGCTGGCCGGCTTCACCGGAGCAGACCGGCGCTTCCAGCTCAAGGGCGAGGCTTCCGGGGTCCGGGTGTTCGACGACTATGCGCACCATCCCACGGAACTCCGGGCGGCTCTGGCCGCGGCCCGGACCGTGGCTTCCGGGCACCGGGTCCTGGTGCTGTTCCAACCGCATTTGTTCAGCCGCACCCGGGAGTTCGCAACGGAATTCGGCCAGGCTCTCGGCTTGGCCGACGCCGCCGTGGTGCTGGATGTCTTCCCGGCCCGGGAGGATCCGATTCCCGGCGTCGACGGCGGCCTGATCACGGCGACGGACCCGGCTTTGGTTTTCCAGCCGGACCGGGAGGCGGCAATCGCCCTCTTGGCGGCGCAGGCCCGGCCAGGAGACATCGTCCTGACCATCGGTGCCGGAGACGTGACTGAAGCGGGCCAAGCGCTCCTGCTGGCCTTGCGCGCGGCCGGCACCCCGGCGGCGGGAGGCAGATTCCATGGCGGGTAAGCGGAAGCCCCCGGTGATCGCAACCGGCGGCGGCCAGGCGCAGACCCGGCGTCCGGGGAGCCCGGCCGAAGCCGGGCCGGCAAGCTCGCGCACCGAGCCACCGGCGGCGCAATCCACTCCGCTCCCGGAACCGAGCCGGACGCCGGAACCGAAGCGGGCCGAAGCGCCGCGCAAAGTCTCGGTTGCGCCGATTCCGGGCGGCGAAGCGAAGCGGCCCGAAGCCAAGCCGGCGCAGGCCAAGGTTTTGGCATTCCCCGATTCGAAGCAGCGCCAACGCAAGCAGCAGGCCGCCGGGGGAGGCCGCCGCTGGCGGCTCTGGGCAGTGCTGGGCGGGTTTGCGGTAGTGCTGGCCCTGCTGATGCTCGCCGTGATGTTCTCACCGCTGCTGGCGCTCAAGACGATCACCGTGGACGGGACGAAATTGGCCTCTTCGGACCAGGTCCAATCAGCCTTGGCGCCGCTGAAGGGCAAGCCGCTGACCCAAATCGACCAGGGCCAGGTCCAGCAGCTGCTGACCGGCTTGGTCCAAGTCCAGTCGGTGAGTGTCGAAGCGCGGCCGCCGAGCACCTTGTTGGTGCACGTCGTGGAGCGGATTCCGGTAGCGGTGCTCAAGAACGGCGAACAGTTCATCCTGGTGGATCCGCAGGGCACCCAGTTGGGTACCGTCGCGGACCCCGCAGCGGCGAAACTGCCGCTCATCGACGGCGGCACGGCGGCGATCGGCCAAGCGACGTTCAGCTCGATCACCGCGGTCCTCGCCGCGTTGCCGGAAGAGGTCCGAGCCCAGATGCAATCGGCTGCGGCGAGTTCGCCCAACGCCGTGGAACTGACCTTGCTGGACGGCAAAAAGGTCGTCTGGGGCGACGCCTCGCAAATGGCGCTCAAAGCCAAAGTGCTGCAAACCCTGCTGAACAACCCGCCGGTTGCCCAGCCGGGGAAGCCTGCACCGGCACCGATCAACACCTACGACGTGAGTACGCCGAAGTACCCGGTGACCCGATGACGGGCGAGCTGGAAACAGGCGATTTCATGGGTATTCGTACGACACGCGGGCAGGGTTATTGCATGAGCGGGCTTAGCCCCATAGCGTCGCAATCAAGAGTTACTTGACATAACTATAACCCTCAAGTAGAGGGTTAAGGTTTGCAAGCTTCAAGCACCGTTGAACTTCAGGCACTATCGAACAAGGGACAGCAACCGTGGCAGCACCGCAGAATTACTTGGCCGTCATCAAAGTCGTCGGCATCGGCGGCGGCGGCGTCAACGCAGTCAACCGCATGATCGAGGTGGGTCTGCGCGGCGTCGAGTTCATTGCGATCAACACGGACGCGCAGGCGCTGCTGATGTCCGATGCGGATGTGAAGCTCGACGTCGGACGGGAGCTGACCCGCGGGCTCGGTGCGGGAGCCGATCCCGAGGTGGGCCGCAAGGCTGCCGAAGACCATGCCGAGGAGATCGAAGAAGTGCTGCGCGGCGCCGACATGGTGTTCGTCACGGCGGGCGAAGGCGGCGGTACCGGTACTGGCGGTGCGCCGGTGGTCGCCCGGATCGCCCGCTCGCTCGGTGCGCTCACCATCGGCGTGGTCACCCGGCCGTTCACCTTCGAGGGCCGGCGCCGGTCCAACCAGGCCGAGTCCGGAATCGAGGGCCTGCGCGACGAAGTCGACACCCTGATCGTAATCCCGAACGATCGGCTGCTCTCGATCAGCGACCGCAACGTCTCGATGCTCGATGCTTTCCGTTCGGCGGACCAGGTGCTGCTCTCCGGTGTGCAGGGCATCACCGACCTGATCACCACGCCCGGTTTGATCAACCTCGACTTCGCGGACGTCAAGTCCGTGATGCAAGGCGCCGGTTCGGCTTTGATGGGCATCGGCTCGGCACGCGGTGAGGACCGCGCGGTCAAAGCCGCGGAACTCGCGATCGCCTCGCCGCTGTTGGAAGCTTCGATCGATGGCGCGCACGGTGTGCTGCTCTCCATCCAAGGCGGTTCCGATCTGGGCCTGTTCGAAATCAACGAAGCCGCGCGCTTGGTCCAAGAGGTCGCGCACCCCGAAGCGAACATCATCTTCGGTGCCGTGATCGACGACGCACTCGGCGATGAAGCCCGGGTGACCGTCATCGCTGCCGGCTTCGACAATGTGGACGCGACCAGTGCACCGGCCGGCGACCCGGTGGCCAAAGCGGCCGCGAAGAGCGCCGAGGACGAAGCGCCACGGCAAGCGGCGCCGGCCGCGAATTTGTCCAGCTGGAGCCAAGGCGGCCAGGGGTCTTCGATTCCGGTCGACAACGGCTTCGACCTGGACCTGCCAGCCGTGGTGGAACCGGACTTGAGCAGTGCCCGGCAGGACGACCTGGACGTTCCCGACTTCCTCAAATAAGCCCGATGTTCTTCTGGCGCCGTGAAGTCCGGCCCGGCTGGAGCGTCGCGTTCACCGATGTGGCTGCGGGTTCGATGAGCATGTCGGTGCCGGCGGATTCCGCCGCTGCGGCGCACCGGGCCGCAGTCGGCGGTGCCCTCCGGCTGGCCTCCGGGTTCCAGTTCATGAACCAGGTGCACGGCTCAGCAGTCGCCGTGCTGGAAAAGGCCGGGGTGCAGCCCGAAGCCGATGCCTTGGTGTCGGAAACCTTGCCGTTGGCCGTGTTGGTCGCCGATTGCGTTCCGGTGCTTCTGCTCTCCGAAACGGACGACGGTGCCGGAATGGCGGCCGCCGTGCATGCGGGCCGTAAGGGGTTGGCGGCGAACATCGTGGCCGAAGCAGTTGCGGAGCTGCGCAGCCAGGCGGATTCGGATCAGCCCGGCGGCAACCGGATTGCCGCCTGGGTCGGCCCTGCGATCTGCGCGAAGTGCTATGAAGTTCCGGAGGCGATGCGTGCCGAAATTGCCGCCGGCAATCCGGCCAGCTATGCGGAAACGTCCTGGGGTACGCCGTCGATCGACCTGCGGGCCGGTGTGGGCAGCCAATTGGCAGCGCTCGGCGTCGAGGTGAACCACATCGAGGTCTGCACGCGTGAAGAGCCACGGCTCTTTTCGCACCGCCGTGCCGTCGCGCGACCCGGGATCGAACCGGTCGGCCGGTTCGCCGGACTGGTGTACCGCACCGGTGCCGGGGAGCCATGAGCACGCCGGATGCGGCGCGGCAGACCGTTCTGCGCCAGCGACTCGACGCGGTCAAAGCCCGGATAGCGGCCGGAACCGCTGCGGCCGGCCGTAGCGTCGAGCCGGAGTTGATCGTGGTCACCAAGTTCCACCCAGCCGCCGACGTCGTGCTGCTGGCCGGCCTGGGCGTGTCCGATGTCGGCGAGAACCGGGACCAGGAGGCTGCGGCCAAAGCCGCCGAATTGAATGCGGACGGCGTCCGGTTGCGTTGGCACTTCATCGGGCAATTGCAGAGCAACAAGGCCAAGTCGGTGGCCAATTACGCCTCTGCGGTGCATTCGGTAGACCGGCTTTCCTTGGTGTCGGCCTTGGCCAGGGCCGCAGCGGCAGCACTCGCCGAAGGGCGCCGGGCGGAACCGCTGGGCTGCTTCATCCAAGTGGACCTCGATGCCGAACCGGTCGGCACGCAACGCCTCCGCGGCGGAGCCCGACCCGGCGAAGTACCCGGAATCGCCGACGCCATCGCCGCGGAAACGAGTCTGGAACTGCGCGGCGTGATGGCGGTTGCGCCGCTGGGCGCGGATCCGGTTGCCGCCTTCGCCCGGTTGGCCCGGGTCAGTGCCGAGCTGCGCCGCAGCCACCCCGGTGCCACGGAGATTTCTGCCGGTATGAGCGCAGACCTGGAGGCGGCGATCGCGCACGGGGCGACACACCTGCGTGTCGGTTCAGATGTTCTCGGTCCGCGGCCTGTGGTGCGGTAGCGTCAAAGTACCGCAGCAACGTGGATTTCTAGACACCGGGAGCAAAAATGGCTGGCGCTCTGCGCAAGACAATGATTTACCTTGGGCTCGCTGACGGCGACGAGCAGTACGAGCCCCAGTACGAGGGCAAGCAGACTCGAACCGCTCAGAAGAATGAGGAATACGTGGATCAGGACACTCGTCACGCAGAGCCCGTCGAGGCTCGTCAGCCGGCCGAAGAGGAGTACCGCGCGCCGGTCACTCCGATCAAGCGGGCCGCTTCGAGCCGGGACGATTCGGCCAGCCTGCGCCAGATCACCACGGTCCACCCGCGTTCGTACAATGACGCCAAGCTGATCGGCGAGAGCTTCCGCGACGGCATCCCGGTGATCATGAACGTGACCGACATGGGTGAAGCCGATGCCAAGCGTCTGGTCGATTTCTCCGCCGGGTTGGTGTTCGGCCTGCACGGTTCGATCGAGCGCGTGACGAACAAAGTGTTCCTGCTTTCGCCGGCCTTCGTGGAGGTCATCGGCGATGACAAGAAGGCCAGCGAGAACCAAGCCAGCTTCTTCAACCAGAGCTAAGTCTTAGACTGATCTCGTGGGACTGATTTTTACGCTGCTGTATCTGCTGCTTCTGCTGTTCTTCCTGGCTATGATGGTGCGCTTGGTTTTCGACTGGGTGCAGCAGCTGGCCAGGGAGTGGCGGCCCAGCGGAATCGCCCTGGTTGCTGCGACCGGGGTGTACTCGGTGACTGATCCGCCAGTCAAGTTGGTGCGGCGATTGCTTCCGCCGCTGAACTTGGGCGCGGTCTCCCTCGACGTCGGGTTTTTGCTCCTGCTTTTCGTGACTGGAATCGCGATGTCGATCACTTTCAACTTCGCTGCATGAATCCAGTTCGTTTTCGAGGGTGAATAGTTATACTCTGATTCACGAACGAAGTACCCGTAATGCCCAAGATTCACTTGATAGAGAATCCTATTAGGTATCGTAGTTGAGATGGCCGCAGGCGGTCTGAACTCACTAAACCCAACGAGGTGACTAGATGGCTCTGACGCCAGAAGATGTTGTCAATAAGCGGTTTCAGCCGACGAAATTCCGGGAGGGTTACGACCAAGACGAGGTCGATGACTTCCTGGACGAGATCGTCGTCGAACTGCGCCGATTGACCCAAGAGAACGACGACCTCCGCAAGAAGGTCGCCGCGCTGGAATCCGGCGCGCCGGTTGCTGCCGCTCCGACTTCCGCTGCGCCCAAGGCCGCGGTGAAGGACGAAAAGGCCGACGACGCTGCCAAGGGCAACAAGTCAGAGCCGGCTGCCTCGGTCGCTGAAGAGAAGGCAGCCCCGGCCGCCGCTTCGGCACCTGCCGCCCCGGCGGCAACCGCTGCGCCGCTGGCCGCAACGGCCGCCCCTGCGGTGACCTCGAGCGTTCCGGCAGCTGCGGTTTCGCCCAGTGCCGAGTCCGCCGCCGGTGTCCTCGCCATGGCGCAGAAACTGCACGACGAGTACGTCAACGCCGGCGTCGAACAGCGTGACAAGATCATCGCCGAAGCCCAGATCGAAGCCTCCAGCCTGGTCAACGATGCACAGGAGAAGAGCCGCAAGACGCTCGGCGCCCTGGAGCAGCAGCGGTCGGTGCTCGAGCGCAAGGTCGAGCAGCTGCGCGGCTTCGAGCGTGACTACCGGGCCCGCCTCAAGACCTACATCGAAGGTCAGCTGCGCGATCTCGACTCGCGCGGTTCGGTTGCCGCCCCCGACGTCTCGGACGGCAACACCGAGTCCTGATTTCGGTAGCTTCCTCAGTATCCGATTTCGCAGCATGCGAAAAGCCGGTGGTCGGGTAATGCCGACCACCGGCTTCCGCGTTAAGTCCATCCTCTGGCCGCAGCCAGGAATACCGTGCAGTGTGAAAGACCATGACTGAATCACCTTCCGCCTCAGCCCTGCCGCAGCCCGCCAAAAAGCACTCCCGGGGGGTGCTGCTGTCCTGGTTCATCGGCTTCGCCCTGCTGGCCTATGCCCTGGACCAATTGGTGAAGCTTTGGGTTACCTCGAACATGGTGTTGGGTCAGAGCATCGAGGTCATCCCGTCGGTGCTGCGTTGGTACTACATCACGAATTCGGGTGCGGCATTCTCCATCGGCGAGAACTTCACCTGGGTTTTCAGCCTGATCTCGACTGCGGTGGCGGTCGCCATCATCACGCAGTTCCGGAAGATCGGCTCGGCCTGGTGGGCGGTTGCCGTGGGCATGGTGCTCGGCGGCGCTTTGGGCAACTTGACCGACCGTCTGTTCCGGCCGCCGTCGTTCGGCATCGGCCATGTGGTCGACTACATTTCGATCGGCAATTTCGCGATCTTCAACCTGGCGGACTGCGCGGTGGTCGGCGGAGTGATCCTGATCTGCATCCTGACCCTGCTCGGCGTGCCGTTCCGCGGCGGGCCCCGGCACGGGGCTGCGGCCGCGGACAGCGCCGCCGGCGAATCCGCGACCGGCGAATCCGCGACCGGGCCAGGGGCCGCGGGCGGCAATGGCTGACCGGGCTGCGGAAACCCGGCAGCTGGAAGTCACCGAAGAGTTCGACGGGGCCCGCGCGGATGCGGCTCTGGCCAAATTGCTCGGGGTCTCCAGATCGGTGGCGGCGGGATTGCTCGAGGCCGGGCAGATCAGCAATGCGGGGAAAGTGCTCGGCAAATCCAGTCGGCTCGACGCCGGGATGCTGATCCGGGCGGAGATACCGGCGCAGCGCGACCCTTTGGCAGTGATCCCGGAACCGGTGGAGAACCTGCACATCCTGCTCGACGACGAGGCCTTCGTGGTGATCGACAAACCGGTCGGCGTTGCAGCCCACCCGTCCCCGGGCTGGGTGGGGCCGACCGTGGTCGGCGCCTTGGCCGCAGCGGGCTACCGGATCGCCACATCCGGGGCGGCGGAGCGCGCCGGCATCGTGCACCGCTTGGATGTGGGCACTTCCGGAGTGATGGTGGTGGCCAAAACCGAGCAGGCGTACACCGCGCTGAAACGCGCATTCAAAGAGCGCACCGTGGAAAAGATCTACCACGCGGTGGTCCAAGGCATGCCGGATCCGTTGCAAGGCACGATCGATGCGCCGATCGGCCGGCACCCCGGGCACGATTGGCGGTTTGCCGTGATCGAAGACGGCCGTCCGTCGATCACGCACTATGAAACCCTGGAAGCCTTCGGCCGGGCATCATTGCTGGAAGTCCATTTGCAGACCGGCCGCACGCATCAGATCCGGGTGCACTTTTCCGCGCTGAACCATCCTTGCGTGGGTGATTTGACCTATGGCGCAGATCCGCGGTTAGCCGCAGAACTCGGCCTGACCCGGCAATGGCTGCACGCCAAGCAGCTGGGGTTCGAGCACCCGGTGAGCGGGGCCTGGGTGGAGGTCTCCAGCGAGTATCCGGAAGACCTCGATTATGCCTTGCACGCTTTGCGTGGCTGATTCTGCTAACTTTGGCTCCATCATTCAATTGAGACGCGTTGTCGCGTTAGCTGAATCGGGATTGAAATGGACGTTCACGGAGCCACCGCAACGGAGTACCGGCAATCGGCGGGCGCCCTGGTCGCGGCCGCGGTCGGCGGACTGGTCATCGCCGGGCTGGTGACCCTTGCCGGACTCGCATTCCTGCCCGGCTGGAGCATTCCGTTGCGGACGAATCGACCGTTGGTGGCTTCGATTTCGTTCAGCGCCGGCGGATTGGTGCTGCTGCTGAGCTGGCTGTCGGTGTTCTGGTGGAACCGGTTCTCGGTCCTGGTCGACAGCAGCCGGGTCACCGTGTCCAAGGCGTTCCGGACCGTGGCGGAGTTCGATGCCCGAGCGGTCAAGGTGCGGAGCCATGTGCTCAAACGCACGACCAACGGCGTGCCCAGTTCGACCACGCGGACGCTGATCGTCGAAGCGGGCGGTTTGGAACAGCGCTTCACTTGCCCGCGGTTCAGCCGGGAGACCTTCAGCGCGATGATTTCCCAGTTGCAGGCACTGGCCGCGCCGCAGCCGGCTCCGGTGGGCAACGGGTTGCCCACCGGAACGCAGCGCTCCGGGCAGAACCAGGCTCCGGTGCAAAGCCAGGGTTTCCAACTCAACCGGGAGGCGCTGTCGCTACGGAGCCGCAGACTGCTGATCGTGATCGGAATCCTGATTGCCGCGGTGCTCGGGTATGTGGCGTTCCTGCAATTCAGCAGCGGTCCGGAGGACGTCTTCATCGGACTGGTGCTGGCCGGCTCCTTGGCCGGGATGGTCCTGGTCTTCTGTTTCATCGCCCTGGCTGCGGTCGCCCGGGTCAAAAACCAGACTCCGGACCGGGTCGGCGTCGACCACGGCGGAATCTACCTGGACCAGGAGTATTTCCCGTTCGCCGGGCTGCGCCGGATTCAGGCGACCCCGCCGGACTACGGGATCAGCCAGCACAACCGGCTCGAGCTGCTCGCCGCCGACGGGCGCAAGCACAGCGTGCTCCTGGGCTTGAACAGCGATCGGGGGAAGCGGCCGGTCTTCCCGGAATATCCGCAATTCGTCGCGCTCCTGCAGCGTGCGGCAGCGCCATGGCCGGGACTGCTGGTCATGGACCTGCAATAGCGACCCGCGAGTGCACACGTGCGCACTCGCGGATCTGAGGGCTCGAGCGCGCGTCGGTCGCCCGGGCGGCCGAGGCGGTCCTAGAATGGACAGGTGGCCGGCACCGATTCTTCCTTCGTACATCTGCACAATCACACCGAGTACTCGATGCTGGACGGCGCGGCCAGGCTGACCGATCTTTTCGAGTACACCGCCGAACTCGGGATGAATTCCCTGGCGACCACCGACCACGGCTTCGTTTTCGGTGCTTTCGATTTCTGGTCCAAAGCCAAGAACGCCGGGATCAAGCCGATCATCGGCGTCGAGGCGTATCTGACCCCGGGCACCGCCCGTCAGGACCGCAGCCGGGTCAAGTGGGGCGACGGCTCCGGAAAAGACGTGGCCGGCGCCGGCGCCTACACGCACATGACGCTCTGGTCCGAGAGCACCGAAGGCATGCACAACCTCTTCCGGATGTCCTCGCTGGCTTCGCTGGAAGGGTACCTCTACAAGCCCCGAATGGACCGGGAACTCCTGCAGACCTACGGCAAGGGCCTGATCGCCACCACCGGTTGCCCCTCCGGCGAGGTGCAGACCAAGCTGGGCCTGGGCCTGTACAAAGAAGCGGTCCAGGCGGCCAGTGATTTCCAAGACATCTTCGGCCGGGGCAATTTCTACTGCGAGCTGATGGACCACGGGCCAGCGAAGGCCGAGTGGCTGACTTAGTACTCGCCGTCGGGCACGTACACGGTGGCCGGCTCCGGCGACCGGCATGCGGCGGACCAGGCGGTCGCCAATGCCCTGGTCGCGTCCGTCCGGCCGTCAGGTCTC
>SXGS01410160.1_pt1 | contig 43974 bp, 30 predicted proteins | sample 3174681 | NCBI WGS metagenome assembly SXGS01 (sample SAMN11356861, study PRJNA531348) | freshwater metagenome | isolation source: freshwater sample F1-80 | place: China: Fuxian Lake, Yuxi | collected 2017-12-25 | reverse complement strand
CGCGCGCCCTTCGGGCGCGCGCCGGATTAACTAAAAAAGGAGGCTTCACTCACGCAACTGAGCCGTCGATTTCAGGCTCACTCCGCATTGGAATCAAATCTCGATTTCAGGCTCATTTCTGGATTGGAAAATGCTCCGGTGGAAATTTCAACCTCGTAGTCGCCGAAAAATCCGCGCACCGAATAAATCCCGTCGTCTCCGGTGACGCCAGCTTCCCGCGTCCACCATTTGCCGTAAACCATCTCGCGCCAGACATCGTGGTTGGGCTTCGACGTCCAGTCCCGCCGGATCATCGCGCCGCGCGGGAGCCAGTGTTGGCCTTCCCAGAAACCCCACATCAGGAAGTTGGTAACGCTCGGGTGACTGAACGCGGTGATCAGAAGATCTCGCGTGAACTGGGCTTGAAGTTCTTCGTCGCTGGTGTTGAAGTCGAATTCCGTGATCTCGATCTCCTTCTTGAACGCAGCGAAACGGTCGAGGATACTGAGCATGGTCTCCGGCGCCGTCGCGGAACTGAAATGGCCCTGCATCCCGATGCCGTCCACCGGCGCGTTCTTGCTTTCCAGGAAGCGGATGATGTCGAAATAGCCATTCCGGTGCAGGAGGTTCGCACCGTTGGCGCTGAGGATGTTGTAGTCGTTGATGAACAGCCTGACGCCGGAGTCGTAATTGCGAGCAGTCTGAAACCAGAGAACCATCTCGTCGTCGCCAAGGATTTTCTGAAGATCCCGGTTGGTGTATGCCTCGTTGATCACGTCCCAATCCATGAGTGTTCCGCGGTTCGCGGCCACTATGTCCTGAATGTGGTCGAGCACGCGTTTTCGGAGCGCGGCCACGTCGTTCTGGAGGGCAGGGAGGTCGCGTGGCAGGTAACGCCAGCCCGGCCACACGAGGTTATGACCGCGGATTTTCTGGATACCGTTGGCGCGCAACCACTCGACGGCGCGGAGGGCGCGGGCACGGTTGGCCTCCCATCCCGGCCATTTCAAGTCGTTTTCGAGAACGGCGCAGTTGAAGTTTTCGAGAATGAACTGACGGTATTTGTCGCTGTCGGCATTGACGGCGAGCAACTTGGCGCCATCGACGGCGGTGCCCCAGCCGAAGGCATGCCGGGTCATCTTCACACGGACAACCGCGCCAGAGACGGGATTGCCGCCGGAGTCCTTGACGGAGACCGCGAGGTCTCCCCTGCGGATCTTATCGATGCGCTCGGAAGCGGCCGTCCGCCACGGAGCGTCGGGGGCCGCGCCGTCATAGAGGGTATCGAGTCCAAGCTCGGAACCCTTCACGCCTTGTCCGAAGTTCTCGAATGAAATCCCGCCGATTTCCGCCACTTGGACTTGTTGGCTCATCCAGAAATCGATCATATAGCCGGCCGGATTGTAGTCTTCGGACATGCGGAAGACGAAGCGAACGCGCTTCCATTCCATGCCTGCGATGAATGGGACATTAGCCGACTTGGTGTAAGGCGACACCGTCTGCTCCACATTCAGTAGAACGGCGCATTCTCCATCCGCGGGCTCGACGCAGCGGACGTAGAACGTGGCGAGAATAGTATCGTCTTTCCGCGCAGGCGCGCTGCCGGCGGCGCGGATACGGAGGTCCCACGGGTTGACCGGGATCGCGGCTGTGGAGAGGCGAAGAGCTTCGTTGAAACGCTGCCCTTCGACGGGGACGCGCATGGCGGAACCACGGCCGGTACCGGCCTGGCTGAGCCGGAACACGCTCAGGAGATCGCCGTTGAGAAGGTTGACGGGCTGATCGCGTGTCTGCGCGTTTGCGGAAAGGACCGAACAGGCGAGCAGGATCGGCAGGCGCATCGTGGGAGCAGAGTCGCTTTCAGTTTAGCTCACCGATGGGGCTTGGTTCGCCGCGCGCGCGAGTGGCTCACCGCGGCCTGAGGCTACTCAATTCCTCAACCAGCGCATCGGCCACTTCCTGCGCAGTGCCTTCCCGTACCTGTCTGGGCGTCCAGTGCCACTGCTCCAGGTAGGCATCGGTTCCGGTTAGGCCCTCCTCGATCGCCACACGGTCTATCTCGATCTGGAACCTCTCGGGCAACCGACGCGAAACAGGCCGCCCTCCGGCTTCGTGCGCTTTCACTTGAGCGGGAATGTCATTCCAATAGAGGATCTGATATTGCGCCATCAGACCGCACCCAGCTCACCTTTTCGATACGCCCTGAGGAAGTGTTTACAGTTCCGGTCACGGCCGAGAAGCATGTCCTCGGCGAGTTGATACGGACGCGCCTGCTTGTCGAGGGAAAACACGCGCCGTATGTCCGTTGCCACCGGATCGACGATTCCGCTATCGGCTCCCGCCGCGACGGCGAGGTTTATGAACACGTCGTTGATGACGCGCCGGCAGGGAAGGCCGAACGACACATTGCTGAGTCCCCCCGTAATGTGGATCTCCGGGCCGTATTTCGCGCGGAGGGTGCGAATCGCATCGAAACAGTGGATTCCGAACTGGCCGTCCACGGAAATGGGAAAGACGAGCGCGTCCACGTATAGATCCGATTTCGCGATGCCGCGTTCGAGTGCTGCGTCCACCATGCGCGACGCGTTCTCGATGCGGTCAACATCGTTCCGCGGCATGCCTTTCTCGCCCGCCGCCGTAACTACCACCGGGATCCCACGGCTAGCCGCGATGTCGAGCGCGCCGATTCGTTCGAGCGACGCGGAATTCAGCAACGCCCTGGAGCGCGCGGCTTCAAGACCGGCAAGGATGGTTTCGAGGTTGGAGGAATCGACGGACACGGGAATATCCGTCATCGATTGAATCGTTTCGACCAGCCACCGCATGGCGTCGATCTGTTCGGCGGGACGCAGCGACACTTCGTCGACATTGAGATCGAGGAAGTCGGCTCCGGCCGCGGACTGACGGCCCACGAGTGCGCGAAGGTACTCCCGCCCTTCGGTACCGCCGGCCATCGCATCGTGAATCGCTATCTTTACATGCTTTACCCGGCCCTCATCGTAGTCCTGCGTGCGTTTGAACGCCTCCGGGATCGGGAGGAGCCGCGTCTCGCCGTTGGCTGAAGTATAGCGGACCGCTTCCTGGCCGTCAGGCGCGCGCTCGACCAGCTTGCCGGCGCGTAACACCATACGGGTGGTGTGAATATTCTCTCCGATGATGACAAAATCCCTGCCGTCAATCTTCATAGGGTCCGCTCTTCAATTATTCAAAGGCATGGGCTTGAACTGGCAACCCTCGACGAACAAATCGAAAAAGTCCGCGTGTGTTTCGAGTTCAACATGTTCAACGCGCCGCACAAGCGTCTCTGCCAGTTTCCTCTTGCGCTCGGAGAGCAGCAGTTCCTTTGCGCCCTGCAGGGACGCGTTCCCGATCTTCGCGATTCGATCTTCCGCAACCGGCGCGAGAAAGCCGATTTCGATGGCGTTGCGCGCGTTCACATAGTTGGCGAACCCGCCGGCGAGATAGAGCCTTGCTATGGCGCCGGGTGTTACGCCGAACTTGCGCATCACGATCGCCTGGCCGCAGAAATTGGCCGCTTTCGCCTGCGCCAGGTTGCTCGCGTCCTCGCGCGAAAGGGTAATTCCGAAGCCGGGTGCGATCGGGACCTCACGGCGCTTCCCTGAAAATACCCCCATGACCGTCATCTGATCGCGGCGGCGCAGTTCCGCCAGGATGTCGATGAGGCCGGATCCGCAGATTCCGCGCGGTTCTCCCCCACCGATTACGCTATATTCAAGGCCGCCATCGACAAACGCCGCCGACTCGATGGCGCCGTCGCCGCCAGGCATGCCGTAGCGAACGAGGCCCCCTTCAAACGCCGGTCCGGCGGGGCACGACGCGGCCATCATGCGTTCAGAGTTCCCCACAACCACCTCGGTGTTCGTGCCGGCATCGACCACCATCACCGTCTCGCGACGGGTCTCCATTCCGATCGCAATCAGAGCGGCGGTCGTGTCGGCTCCCACATGGCTCGCGACGAGCGGTGGACTCAACACCCGAGCCTGCGGATCGGTCAGGATGCCGAGACGATGGGCCCGTTCTTCAATCGCCGTCGTGGCGCGGCCTTCCGTGATGGACTTGTACGGACGCTGGCCGATCGGCTGCACATCCAGTCCGAAAAACAGATCCCGCATCGTCGAGTTCCCTGCGACCATCACTTCAACAATTTCCCTTCGTCCGAGGCCGAGGTTCTGACACAAGTCCCGAATCTCTCCGTTCACGGCTCCGATGATCGCCTTCTGAAGCTCTCCTCGAAACGGTCCACCGTCGTAGGAAATGCGATGCATGATGTCGCTGCCGCCGAAACGCTGCGGGTTGTCGAAGGAACTCTGGTAAAGAACGGCTCCGGTGCGCATGTCGACCAATTCCATGACGACGGTGGTTGTGCCCAGATCCATCGCGATTCCGCAGCCTTGCCGCCCGTCGCACTCGATCGGACCCGAGGGCACGGAACCGGTCAGGATTTTCGGCGAGCGGCGAAGCAGGGAGAATGCGACATCGGAGGGTTCGCCGAGGAGAAAGGCCTGGCACGCCAGACGGAAGTTGCCGCGGAGGAAGGCCTCGTCACCGGTTTTCGGGGAAAGAGATTCGGAGCCGCGCGTAACTTCGACAACGCACTCGTGGCAATGGCCGGCCCGCCCGCAGGAAGTCGGCACGCGCTGATCGAGTTGATCGGCGCAATCAAAGAGCGTCATCTCTGCAAGGTGAGGCCGCAAAAGGCGGTGGCCTGCTCCACCTTCACTCTGTTACCGCCGCGAAAAAGCATGGTCATCGCCACGCGCCCCGATAGTCGAGGTTTGCGTCGCCGCGGCAGAGCAGCAGGCCGCCAGCCACGGGCGGCTTACGCTGGTTGCGGCATCCGAAGGCCGCCGTGCACTCGTCGCTGCGATTTTTATACGGACAACGTTCGCGGACGGACTCGGTGGCATGGGCGGCGATTCCCTCGAAAATCTCAGCGATCTGAACAAGCCGCTTCTGATACTCGGCCTTCACGTGCGCGCCTCCACTCCTAAGAGCTTCTTTGCGAGCGCAACGCAAGCGAGCGCGTCCTTTCCATACCCGTCCGCCCCCATGTCGTCGGCAAACTCCTGCGTGACCGGGGCGCCGCCAACCATGATCTTCACTTCGTCGCGAAGGCCGGCGTCGATAAACGCGTCGATGGTCTTGCCCATGTTCGGCATCGTCGTGGTCAACAGCGCGGACATACCCATCAGGTGCGCCTTGTGCTGTTCAACGGCGTCGATGAAGGCGTCGGGCGATGTGTCGACGCCCAGGTCGATCACCTCGAATCCCGCGCCCCTGAGCATCATGATGCAAAGGTTCTTGCCGATGTCATGCAGGTCGCCTTTCACGGTCCCCATTACGACCTTCCCGAGCGGCTCAATCCCCGACGCTGAAAGAATCGGGTCGATATGCTTCATCCCGGCCTTCATCGCGCGGGCGCAAGCCAGCACTTCCGGCACGAAGATGAAATTCTGGCGGAACTTCACCCCGACGATGGCCATGCCCGCGATGAGCCCGTAGTCCATCACTTCAAGCGCTTCGACGCCTGCCGCGAGCGCCGACCCGGTTAGCTCGTCCACCAGTTCGTTGTCGCCATCTATCAGCGCGGCCGCGATCGCCTGCATCGCAGGGCTTGAACGTGAAAAAAGACTGAGGATGCGCGCGCGCTCGTCCGCGCGTTCGATAAACTCGTCGATCTCCTGCCGGATGAATTCGTTTGAAATATCGGCTAGTTCCGCCATTGTTCGTCTCAGGCCGCCTGTTCCCGATGCCATGCCCGCACGGCCTTCGGAATTTCCTTCAGATTCTCGATCGCCGTTTGCAGCGGGATCGCACATTCCGGACCCACAAGGTTCACGCGGGCGTTCAGATTCCTGTAAACTTCCGCCCGTACTTCCGCGGTGCCCTTCGAGAACAGTGTCTCGGGGTTGTTGATGTTACCCACCAGCGCGACGCGTCCATCGACCGCTTCCATCGACTCCGCCGGCTGGTTCTTGGAGTCGTAGTGAAACGCCGCCATGCCGGTTTGCGCGATGAATGGCATGCGGTCCACCGTCCGGCCGCAGATGTGCAGGATGAGCGGAATCGGCAGGCGTTCGGCGAACTCCTTGTGCACCTCCACCAGATACCGCTCGTAATATTCCGCGCTGACCAGGTCGCCGGTCGCGTGATCGGGGAGTGTGAGGGCATCGGCGCCGGCTTCAATTTGCGCGAGGCCGAACTGCACGGTTGCTTCCTTCATGCGGTCAAGGCAGAGTTTCGTTTTTCCGGGATCGTCGAGCGACATGAGCAGGAACGGTTCGACGCCGAAACAGTGGTAGCCGAGCGACCACGGCCCCATTGTCTTGCCAATGATCGCGACTTCGTTGCCATAACGCTTGCGCAGCAGCTTGATGGCTTCGATGACGCACCGGGTGTCCTGATGTGTCAGAAAATCGGAGGGGATGCGGATGTCGTCCGGCGTCTCCCAGATCGGCTCGCGCATCTTGACTGTGGGCCAGTTGTCCTTCTGCTCCCACTGGATCTTGCAGCCGAGCGCGGAGGACTCCTGAATGATGCTGAATACGGGCATGATGCTGTCGAAACCGAGTTCCGTGTAGCTGGTTTCGGCCAGGCGGGCCATGAGCTCGGGGACGCGATTGGCGTCGGGAAACGGAGCGTCGGCTAAGTCCATCAACTCAACCGTGGCGACAGAAGTCGGGTTGCAGACGGGCGTGCGGTCCACGGGTTCGCGGCGAAGGGCAGCCAGAACGCGGTCGCGGCTGTTCATTGTCATATTTTGACCCCCATGCTGACCATTTGGGAGCATGGCTCTTTTCGAACTCGTCGAGCAGGCGCTTTCGCCTGCCGCGCCGCGAGGAGCGCAGCCGTCCCTCGAAATCGACGAAGCCCGTCTTCTGGAAATTGTGTCATCACGGGTTTTCACCTCTGGGCGCTGGGCGCGGCGAGCATGCCGCGCCCAGCGGCCAATTCCATCTCCCGCACCGCGGCGCGGACGTTTAGCGCGCGATAGAGCAGCAGCCCGATCAACGCGTCGTGCGGCTGGCCACAGGGAAAATGCACGCGGGTCGTTGCTCCCTCGGCCGCGTTCAGGTGGCCGAGTTTCGCCAGGCCACCGGCGACAGCTTCGGCGCGCGGGCCGGCCTCGACTTCGTAAACGCCCGAACCGAGGCTCCGCACGCGTATCTCCTCGTTCGACTTGCGATCGAAGATGGACAGCGGCCGGACGGAACATTCTTCGGACGTGGGCAATTTGGCGGCTTCGAGGAACAGGCGTCGTACCGCCATGGCGTGGCTCGCCCCGCAAGGAAACCGGAGGCTTCCCGAGTCAGCCAGTTCCATACCGCCGAGCGCAGCCATGGCCTTCACGACAAAGTCGATGCGTGACGCCACTCCGGTTTTCCCGCTGAAGGTGTGGACGAGGTACGCCCCGTCAGGCCGCTGGTAGAGACCGATCGTGATGTTGTGGAAGTTCCCGTCCATTGAGACGAGTTCGACGCGATGTCCGATGTCCTGAGTAACTGGCATTGAGCTTGACAGGCTATCAGCTTGTCTGACAAGCTAGTCTATCGCAGAATGCTCGAAAATCTCAAGCCCGTTTCTCGTGTTTCCGTGAGCGATGAAATTGTCGATCAGATGGCGGGCCTGATCTCGGCCGGGGCCTTGAAGCCGGGGGATCGCGTTCCGTCGGAAAAGCAATTATGCGCGCAGTTTGGCGTCGGGCGCACTTCGGTCAGGGAGGCGCTGCGCTCTCTCTCCGCGATGGGTATTCTGCAAACACAGCGGGGAGAGGGAACGTTTGTCTCGGCGGAGAGATCACGGTACGTCGAAAAGGCGATGCAGTGGGATGTGCTGCTCGACGGCAAAGCGGCCGGCCACCTGATCGAGACCCGGTTGATGCTTGAGTGTGAAGCGGCATCGCTCGCGGCTGAGAGAGCGTCGGAAGAGGATCTTGCCGCGATCGCAGCGTCAATCGCGGACATGCAGAACGCTCTTTCCGGACTGGCTCTCGCGGAACCCTTGCGCTATCTCGAAGCCGACCTGCAATTCCATTTGGCGATCGCCCGCGCCACGCGTAACCCGATTCTGGTAAGCCTGCTGGGTACGATTCGCGGCTCGATGCAAGCCTGGATCGCGAAGACGGTGCCCGCGCGAGCCGCGAAGTCGATAAGGGACCACAAGAAGATCCTTGCGGGGCTGCGCGCCCGTAACCGGGAGAAGGCACGCGCTGCAATGAGTGCCCACATCCGGTCGAGCAGTTCGGACTTGCGGCGGCGTTTGAAGCAGACTTAAACCTTGGGGTAACGGATGGCAGACACGCGTGACACCCGGGAAGAGTGGAGAATCACGGCATCGCCGTCACACGTTCGTCCCGAATTGCCACCCGTTTCCGGACAGTCGGGGGCGAAGAGAACAATTGCGCAGTTCGGCGCCTTCGAACTGGATCTCGCGACGAATGAACTGCGCAAGCAGGGCGTGCGGGTTCGGCTGCAATCGAAACCGTGCGATATCCTGCGGGCGCTGGTCGAGAATCCCGGAGCCGTGGTATCCCGGGAAGAACTCCGCCACAGGCTGTGGCCGGATAATACGTTCGTCGATTTCGAACGGAGCCTCAATAGCGCAGTCAACCGGCTGCGCATCGTGCTTGGCGATTCGGCGAACAATCCGAGATTCGTGGAGACCCTGTCGCGTAGCGGATACCGGTTCGTAGCTCCGGTCACCCTGCGCGGCGCGCAACCCGCCTCCGGCGCGGAAATCGACGCTAAGCCCAGACCGCGCTTGCGGGTTTCTATTTCGCTGGTGGTGACACTTGCGGCGTCGATTGCGGGCGCGGGTGCGTACGTGTTCTGGCGTACTTCCTCCGGAAGTACGCCCCGCTTCCGCCAAGTCACGTTTCAGCGCGCCCAAGTTTCGACGGCTCGCTTTTCGTCGGATAGCGAGGTTGTGTACTCGGCGCGCGGCGATGGCGGAGAAGGCGCGCTATTCCGTACCAACTCGGCCAGTCCGGAATCGCGGTCTCTTGGGTTTAACGGAATGCGTCTGGCTGCAATCTCGAGCACGAGCGAGCTTGCCATGCTCAAGTCCGGCGGGACGATGAACATCGCCGGCAGTGAGTTGTTCCGCGTCCCCCTCAATGGAGGAGATCCCGCAAGGGTAGACGAGCACATCATGGCAGTCGATTGGGCTCCCGGCGGAAAGACCATGGCTCTCGTGCGTGCGATTGCAGGAACCAATCAACTGGAGTACCCGCCCGCCACTGTTCTCTACCGCACGCCGGGATGGTTGAGCGACGTGCGCTTCTCGCCGGACGGCTCAAGCATCGCATTTGTCGAACACCCCATCCGTCACGATGACCGGGGCGACGTGAAACTGGTCGATACCGCTGGTCGCGCCAGCGACGTTTCGAAAGGCTGGGCCGATCTGGCTGGCCTGGCCTGGCACCCGGCGACTCGCGAAATCTGGTTCACCGGTGCGCGCAGCGGATCGGGCCGCTCGATTTGGGCCACATCGGCCAAGGCAGGGAAGCCTCGCTCCGTCGCGAGCTTCCCAGGGGCATTCACTCTCTGTGATATCGCGTCGAGCGGGCGGCTGCTGTTGTCAACGGATACGCGCCGCCTGGAGATGGCCGGATCGCTGCGAGGCTTTACATCGGAGCGCGCGCTTTCCTGGCTCGACTGGTCCCGCGTTCAGAGCGTCTCGCGAGACGGAGGACTGCTGTTATTTGACGAGAGCGGAGAAGCGGTTGGCTCGAGACCGGTTTCTTACCTCTACCAGGCTGACGGAGGACGCACGCACAGAATCGGCGAAGGGCTTGCCCAGGGACTGGCCCCCGACGGGAGCTGGGTTTTGCTGATCGACGCAGATGACCGTCGAACGCTGAAGATCGTGCCCATCGCCGGCGGGCCTCCAAAGGCGATCCGTTTTCCCGGTTTGGTGCACCAATGGGCCCGGCTCTCCCCGAACGGGAAGGAGGCGATCGCGCTATCGGAGGATCGCCAAGGAGCCCTGGGCCTGTTTGTTCTGCCGATCTTCGAGGACAAGCCGGCCGTCAGAATCGCGGGTCCGATCATGGTTCGGAATTTGGCGATTTCCCCGACGGGCGACCGGGTGGCCGCGCTTACGCCAAGCGGAAAGGTCATTCTCTATTCCACAAAAGCGGACGCGGAGCCTGCCGAACTACCCACAATTGCCGGAATGGCGCCGCTGCGATGGAGTTCAAACGGCGCGTATCTTTACCTTCAGGATCTGCGCCGTACTTCTGAACCTCCGTCGCCCGTGGTCCGTTTCAATCTCATCAGCGGGAAGATCGCGCCGTGGAGAGTGATCACTCCCCAGGACCGGATAGGCGTCAATTCCGTGACGGGCATCGTGATTGCCGATGATGAGCGTCACTACGTCTACTCGTACCGGCGCGTTCTTGCCGACCTGTTCACTGTGGATGGCCTTCGCTGACGCGTCACTCGCGTGATGAAGCTGGATGCGAGCCTTTACCATCAGTAAGATATCTCGTGATCAACGATTGATCGATAGTGCGCTTGTGTTCAGGCCCCGCACCCACTAGCATCGGGATATGAAAAACAAGTTCAGGGAATTTTCATTCGGTTCGTTACTCCTCGCGATGGCGATCCCATCCGGTCCATTGCTCGGCCAAGCCCTTCCGGCTCCGACTGTGGATCGAGTCGGGTTCCCGGCGGGCTACCGGGAAACGTTCAAGAAATTGCTGACCGTTGACCGCCCGGACAACGGCCAGATCCGTGTTATCTGGGGTAATGCCGTCGCAGCCGCTACGAACTGGTGGGAGCCCTATCCCCATGGGTCGGTCCTTCTCTTCGAGTCGTACACATCGAAGCGCGACGCTTCCGGGGGAATTACCCTCGACGAAAATGGTCGCGCTATTCCCGACGTGCTGGGTACGATTTTTGTAAAGCGCAAGGAGCCAGGATTCGGCGCGGCTTACCAGACGATCCGAAACGGCGAATGGGAATATACGGCCTATCGGGCGGACGGTTCAACGCAGACTGCGCCGGCGGCAAGTGGGGCATGCGCAGCCTGTCACCTTCAGGTGGGGCCTCCCGCCGACTGGACGTTTCGAAGACGCAGCTTTGCGGGCGCAGCTTCCGGCGTGGCACCCCAAGCCACGATGATCCAGTACGCTTTCGTTCCCGGCAACCTCACGGTAAAAAAGGGAGCGCTGGTCACCTGGTACAACAACGACGAAGTCGAGCACCAGATCTTCTCACCGGGCACGGGCTTCTTTTCTCCAGTGATGGGCCAAGGCGTGAGCTTCGCGCAGAAGTTTGATCAGGCGGGAGAGTTCGACATCCGCTGCTCTCTGCACCCCGGCATGCGGTCGAAGGTGACGGTCACGGAATAGACAGGCCGCCAGCCGTTACACTGCGGCGAGCCGGTCGCTGTCCTCTCCGTTCAACCTGAAATCCGAAGTTTAACACTTAAACCCATTATTTTCAGCGTCTTGCAGGCCAGAAAGCCAACTTCGCCGAAGTTGGATTTCCACAGCGTAAACCATTCAAAATACGTCGGATAGTCTTTGAAATGATTGCAACTTCGGATTTCAGGTTCAAGGCGTGACCGCTCACAGCTATCGTCGGGGCTGTATGGTGACCACGGGGTAGGACGGGCAAGGACATCGGCGAGGGCTTTTTGCACGGCGGCGGAGACCGCCGCTGCCGTCAGGACAATGACAGCCTGAAGGTGGTCCGTGGGTGGTATGGCTCTCCAAAACACGGCCGTTACGCATGGGAACCGGCGCTCGGAAATACGCGCGGAGCAGTACCGGATTGTCTCTTGTTGAACGCTGCGGGACAGCCCGCCCCGCGTGGGCGCCAGTCGCTACGCCGTGGTCCCACTATGCGTTTGGGTCCTTTTTATTACCCGGCCACTCAACGTTGCGCAATCCTCCAGTATTCAGAAGCCTGCTAACCGTGTCTTCGCGTCTCCGAACTCCGCGAGTTCGACGCCCATCCGATCCATGATGCTCAGGTACAGGCTACACAACTTGCGGTTGTCGTCGCCCGACTCGAAATAGTCGAGCGCTCTGCCTGTTTTCAGCTTTCCCCCCAAGCCTCCGATGGTAACCACCGGCACCTTCTTGTTGTCGTGCTTCGCCCCGGACCACATGTTCGACAGGAAGAGCAGGCAACTGTTGTCCAATACGGTGCTTTCCCCTTCCGGCATCGCGGCCAGGCGCTGAGCCAGGTAAGCCAGCTGGCTCACCTGGAAGTGCACTATTTTTTGATAGTCCACCTCAGTGTCGTAATGGGAGGCACCGTGATGCTGCTTGCTCACGCCGAGGAACGGATAGTAGAGTGCGGACAGGTCGCGGGCCAGGAGCAGCGAGGCGACACGCGTCTTGTCTGTCTGAAACCCAAGGGCGACAATGTCGCACATCAGGCGAATGTGATCGCGAATGTCTTCGGGCAAGCCATCCTGGGGACGCTTCATCGAGAACAGCGGGCGCCCCGCGTTGCGGGCGCTATCCTCGGCCTTGTCCTTATCCGTTCTCATCCGCTCGATGCTGCGTTCGACGTCGCGGACGCTGGCGAGATACTCTTCCAGTTTGAGTTTGTCAGTGGAACTGATCTTCCCGCTTAGCGCCAAGGCATGGTCCTTCACCCGATCCAACACGCTCTTGTTGCGCAGTCTTCCTCCGTTCTCGAACAGGCTGTCGAAGGCCAACGAGGGGTACATCTCGTTTGGCACCGGCGATTCGCTGCTCTGCCACGAAATATGCGAGCTGTAGGCGTTCGAGAAGTTCGTTTCATGGAACCCTGTCATGGCCCGCTCGCAGGCCAACACCATGCTGGGCTGTACCGTCTCCTGCCCGATCCGGTTTGCCAGCACCTGGTCCATCGTGATGCCGCCCTGGATGATCGAACCCTTGCGGATTGGCACACCCGACAACATGTTGCCTGTCATCGCCGGATGAATCCCCTGTCCCGTGGCCGCCTTGTTGAACAGGCCGTCAATGACGTTGATCTTCGCCTTGAGCGATTCCAACGGGGCCAGGGATTCACTCAGTTCCATCCCGGCGCCCGCTCCTTTAGCCCACCAACGGCCAGGACTGATGCCCGTGCCCATGAACAGTACGGCAAAGCGTTGAGGCTGCCAGGCGGTGGTGGCCGCGGAGGCTGAACTGATGCCGAAACCCGCCAGCGACTCGAGCCACGGCAAGCCCATGGTGACACCGGCGCCGCGGAGCAGGGTCCTTCGGGACAACGCCTTGTCATGCATTCGACCTGCCCCGTGCTGCTTGTTGATCATAGATCACCTCTCATCGGCCGTAAGTTGCTCACGGCCGCGCTTGTTGAGAAATTGCCGGCTCGTAACGATACTCTCAATTACAGTTTCAAAACAGCAACCGCCGCCGCCGAGCTTGCTGCCGATCTCCTGAATCAGGAGATCGTCGGAGAGCGCCAGGCTGCGCCCCAGAGCGTAGGCCAACAGTTTGCTGGAAAAGCCGCGGAGAAAATCGTCTTCGCGGTGGTCGCGAATGTAATGCCGGATTCCCTGCAATCCCTCTCCCTCGATGCCTCCCGGAAAGGTGGCCCTAGCGTCGACGGCGCGCCCGCCCAGATCGTGGCTTCGGCGCCGGCCGACCGGATCAAACGTTTCGAAGGCCAATCCGAAAGAGTCGAATCGCGCGTGACAGGAAGCGCAACTCGGGTTGGCCCGGTGCCGCTCCAGCATTTGGCGCAGTGGCAGGTCCATCCTGGCCTCATCAGCCGGCAACTCGGGGACGACCGGGGGCGGCGGCGGGATTTGGTCGCCCAGTATGTTCTTTGCAACCCAGTAGCCCCTCTTCACCGGGCTGGTCCGGAGACCCGGCGCGTTTTTTGTCAAGAACGCGGCCATGGGCAAGAGGCCGCCCCGGCCGTGGCGGTCGGCGTCCGGGACACGAACCCAAATGCTCTCGTCGTCCGCTCCGGGCGGCATGCCATAGTGACGGGCCAGAACAGGATTCACAAACGTGTCGCGAGCGTAAAGAAAATCAAGGATCGAACGGTTGTGGCGAAACACGTCCAACAGGAAACGAATCGGCTCCTCGAACATCGCGTCTCGCAATCCATCGCTGAACGCGGGAAACCGCTCCCGGTCCACCGTACCGATCTGCCTGAAATCGCGAAAGTCCAGCCAGTTGCCCCCGAATTCGACCGCCAGCGCCCCGATGCGCCGGTCTTGCAGCATCCGTCGCGCCTGGGCCTTGATGACCGCCGGCTCATGCAGATCGCCCCTCGCTGCGTGCTGCAACAACTCCGTGTCGGGCATGCTCGACCACAGGAAGTAGCTGAGCCGGCTGGCAAGATCGAAGTCCGATAGCGGCTGAATTCCGCCTCGGGATTCGACCAAGTCGACGCGGTAGGAGAATTTCGGAGACGTCAAGACCAGGACGATCGCCTCGCGGATCGCACCTTCGTGGTCCAGGGCGTAGCGTTCCCGGGCCTCGCGATAGAAGGACAACAAATCGGCACGATCCGCCGGCGACAAAGGCCGCCGATACGCGCGGGCGGCGAAATCGAACAATGACTGCAAGTGACTTGGTTCAGCATCGCGCCGGGCCCGCTTGACCCAGCGGAGGCCCTTGCTGGCGCTGTCGAAGTAGTCCTTGATCGCACGGATCGCCACCTCACTGCCGCCTCTGGCGAATTCCAGGTAGTCGCCCTCCAGTTTTCTGATCTTTGACTCCGAAATGATCTCCTCCACCTCGATCTCTCGAACCTCGGGCTCGCCGTCCTTGAAGTCGTCTCGCGTCCCACGGGTCCCCAGCTTGGCGAATTCGACATACGTGCGGATATTGATTGAAGCGACGAAATCCATCTCCCGCCACATCCTGTCCAGGGTCGCCTGCTGCGGTTGGTCCAGCAGCAACTCATAGAGAGGCTGGTCGTCGCGGAAGTAGCCCATAACGTTGTGGAAGCCAGCGCTCAAATAGCGGCCCTCATCTTTGCCCGTCAGGAAATAATTTCGACCGCGCGATTCTCTGTAGAACATGTCTGGAAAGACGCTGCAAAATCGCCCCCAAGCCGCTTCGTAGCGCGCGCGTTGACTGGCCGGAACGGAGAGATCCGGATCGCCGGGCTCATTTGCGACAAGGATCGTCTTGCCTGGACCGAACGGATTATCCCATTCGGGTTCGACTACTCCGTCCTGATTGAACGGCTGCTCTCGCTCGACCTGCAACTGCCTGGAATCGAACTTCCGGCGATGTGTCGCATATTGCGTGTTTTTCCAAATCAATAACGGCTGCCAGGCCGCACCGATGGCGCCCGCTGTAATGTTGATAAACCGCGGCTCGACCTTCTTGCGGACCCTGGCTATGTACGATCGCATCTCCTCGCAGCCGGCTCGCGCCACGTTCGGCTCATCCGGATGAGGCGCGGGTAAGGCTCGCCACATCGCTTGCAGCTTCGCCAGCGGGCCCACCTCTTCGACGTTTTCCAGACTCGACCATACGGTCTCCATGTACTTGGCGCTGACGCGATATTGCCGCGCAATGTCTGCCAGCGTGGCCCTGGGCTGCCCGAGCGCCTCCCGATGCCTGAAACGCCAAGCGGTTTGAAAATAGTCGGCATAGTCGATGTTCTGCGCGTGATAGAAATCGATAATCTGATGCACGGCGAATTTGTCGCGGTCGGTCTCGACCAGCATCGGATGTGGCGCGAAACCAAATCCCTCCTCCTTCAGGTACATGTGGCTGGCCACTTCACGCGCGGCCGCCAGATATTTTTTCAGGAGAGTGGGCGACATCATCAGCGTTTCGCCGGAGTTGTCAAAGCCCGCCGTGTTAGCCGGATCGACAGGAAACTCCCGGGCAGGGCGGATGTCAACGCCCGTAACATCGCGGATCGTGTAGTTGTACTCGGCATTGCTCAGCCGCCGCCCCAGTACGACGCCTGGATCACCGGCATTGCGGCGCCTTTCATGTTCGCGGACGGCATGGAACCAATCGACGGCCGCGCGCCGCTCCTGCGGCATCGGATGCCGGGCGCCCTTAGGCGGCATCTCCTCCGCCTCGAGCCGCTCCAGTATTTGGCTCCAGCGACGGCCGTCCTGCATTAAGGCAGCCATCGTCGTGAATCCGCTCAGATCCATCTGCGCCGCAGGTCTCTGCCGGCCGTGACAGCTGATGCAATACTTCTCTAGGAAAGGCCGGAGGATTCGGGTAAACTGGCCTCCCAGCTCAGCGCGTACGTCCTGTTGGCCCCGCAGGACGCCGAGGAAAGCCGTCGCCACCAGGACCAGGAAGCCCGTCCGGCGGGTAGTCAATTCGATCCGCTCAGTTCGCCACCGCATTGCCCGTTTCCAGATTCGATTGTCGGACAGCGGCGAGATGGCGTCAACTGACTTGACCCGTTGCGGCTGGCTCTGGTGCAAGTTTGAGCGGCGGCAATTCCTTCACTACGTGATCCTGGCAGTCTCGACGGCGGCGGACCCGATGTGCGCCCTTCTCAACTCTTCAATCAGGTTCATCACGAGACCTTCAATCTCGTCCCGGACCCGGTTGAAAACTTTCGGGTTCTTGCCCATGGGGTCCTTCACACTCCAGATCCGGACGACGCTCTTTGGCACGCCGGGCAGCGGATACCCACTCATGTTAATCACCAACTCCATCTGTTCCGGCATGACATCCTTCAGCCCTTTGGGAAATTGACCGGATATGTCGATGCCTTTTTCGCGCATGGCCGTCGAGGTTTCCCTGGGAACCATGATCGTGGGCATCAGGCCCGCGCTACGCGCCGCCATCACGTCCTGGCCGTGAGTGCGCGCGAAACCTTCCGCCATCTGACTCCGGCAGGCATTGCCGAAGCAGACGAAAACGACTTGAACCGGTTTCACAGCTTGCTCATGAACAATTCGTGGACGCGAAGATCCGGCGTCAGTTCCGGGTGGAATGTCGCTACAAGGTGTTTGCCTTGCTCAACAAGCACCGGGTCTCCCTGATACCACGCGAGGACACGCGCATCCGAGCCTACCCGGCGGATGATAGGCGCGCGGATAAACACGGCCTCAAGATCCGATGGCGGGCGCGTGCGCTCCCCGAATTCCGGTTCCGTCGCAATGCGCGTTACCCTGCTGTCTACCTGTCTTCCGTAAGCGTTGCGTTCCACGTCGATATCCACCAATGCGAGGCTCGCCTGCGCCGGCCGCGTCACATCCCTGGCCAGCAGGATGGCTCCTGCGCAGGTTCCGAAGATCGGGCGGCGGCCGCCGAACTCCGCCAGGGCGCACGTCAGATTCTCAGCGTCAAGGAGCTTGAGCATGGTACTGCTCTCGCCGCCCGGGATGACAAGGCCATGGAGTCCATCAAGCTCCGCGGCTGTTCGTACTTCCATCACCGACGCGCCTGCCGCCTCGAGCGCCTTCCGGTGTGCCTCGAAGTCGCCTTGAAGCGCGAGCACGCCCACGCGCTTTTGCGACGCCAACGGCACTACCACCCCCGCGTCTGCATCAACTCGGATTCGGCAAGCTTTGAAATGTCGAGTCCGTGCATTCCGATGCCGAGATCCTCGCTCGCTTCGAGCAGTTTCGCCGGATCGTTGAAATAAGTGGCCGCCTTGACGATGGCACGGGCGCGCGCTTCCGGATCGTCGCTCTTGAAAATTCCGGAGCCGACAAAGACACTCTCGGCCCCCAACTGCATCACGAGCGCCGCGTCCGCCGGTGTCGCGATTCCTCCCGCTGAAAAATTCGGCACAGGGAGTTTCCCGTGCTCGGCAACCCACTGGATAAGCTCGAACGGCGCCTGATGTTTCTTCGCCTCCGCCATCAACTCTTCCTTGCCCAGCACTGTCAGTTGCCTCATCTCTTTCTGAATGGTGCGCATGTGCCGCACAGCCTCGACGATGTTCCCGCTGCCGGCCTCGCCCTTGGTGCGTATCATCGCCGCGCCTTCGCCGATTCGCCGCAGGGCTTCTCCCAGATTGCGAGCGCCGCACACGAAGGGAACCTTGTACGGACGCTTGTCGATGTGATGCTCCTCATCGGCCGGCGTCAGGACTTCGCTTTCGTCAATGTAATCGACACCGAGAGCTTCGAGGATGCGGGCTTCGGTGAAGTGCCCGATGCGCGCCTTCGCCATTACGGGAATGCTCACCGTTTGCATGATCTCGCGAATCTTCGCTATGGGCGCCATGCGCGCCACTCCACCGTCCTTGCGGATGTCGGATGGCACCCGCTCGAGTGCCATCACGGCGGCCGCGCCGGCCTTCTCCGCGATCACGGCCTGCTCGGCGTTGGTGACGTCCATGATGACGCCTCCCTTCAGCATTTCCGCAAGACCAACCTTCAATCGAAACGTCTCGTCCAAAAACATATGACCTCCCAATCTCCTAACTCGAATCCCTCAGACTATGGCCGACGCGGGTTCCATGCCGCGCGACCGCGTGCTCTCCAATTCGCTCGAAAAAACGACACCCAGCGTGCGGATGCCCTCCCGAATGCTCGCCGGTGTAAGACCGGCAAAGCTCAATCGCATTCCGCCGGGTTCGTGTTTCGACACCGTGAAATAACGCCCAGGCAGATAGGTTACATTCTCACGCTGCGCGCGCGGAAGCAGTTCGCCCGCATCGAGTGGTTCGGGCAGCCGCACCCATACATTCATTCCGCCCCTGGGCCTGGTAAACTGTGTGTTCCTCGGAAGAAATTCACCGCATGCCGCAAGAGTTGCGGCGAGCCTCTCGGCCCCGGCCGAAACAATCGCTTTCCGGTGCTCCTCCAGACGGCCGCTCTCCCCAAACCGCAGCAATACAGCCTGAGAAAGCTGGTCCGTGTGCAGGTCCGTGATCTGCTTGATCTCGCAGCATCTGGAAATCAGCGGGCGGGGACCAAGTATCCACCCCACGCGAAGTCCGGGAAAAGCGACTTTCGAGAAGCTTCGCAGCAGGACCGTGCCGCCGGTTTCGTCAAGTTGCCGGATTGAGGGGATCGCCTCTCCGGAATACATCAACTCACCGTAGATATCGCTTTCGACCAGGACCGCGCCGTGCTCCCGAGCCAGGCGCAGCGTCGCCCGGCGCGCGGCAAGCGGCATTGTCGCGCCGGTGGGATTCTGAAAGTTCGGCGTGACCACGATGAGCTTCGGGTTGTGCCTCGTTAGAACACTCGCGAGCTTCCCGGTGTCCATACCCTCCGTTCCAACAGGGATGCCGAGCAACTCCACGCCGGCATTGAGAAACAGGTTCTTAAGGCCCGGATAGACGGGATCTTCGACGGCGACCTTGTCGCCCGGCCGCAGCAGCGCACGGGCGATCAAGTCGAAAGCCTGCTGACAACCGCTTGTGACCATCAACTCTCCTCCGGCTCCGCAGAGGCCCCGCTCCGCCGCGCGGTCCAGGAGATAGCGGCGCAGAGGCTCGTAGCCGCCAGGCGATCCAAGCTGCAGAACCGAGGGCAGATGCCTCCCGCTCAATACTTCATTGCAGGTAAGCCGGAACGCTTCAAGCGGAAACAAGTCTTCGGAAGGGCGGGATGTGGCAAAGCTGATCGTGGCCGGATTCTGTCCCGCGTAAGCCGGAGTGCGCGTCTGCGTGGAGCCAACGAGCGTGTTCCAGTCGAGTTCATTCTGGCGTGGCGCGCGAGAGGAGCGGACGAAGCTGCCGCGGCCCACCTGGCCGGTCAGAAACCCTTCGTTTTCCAATACTTCGTAGGCGGAGGCAACAGTGGTACGGTTCAGTCCAAGCTGACCAGCCAATTCACGCGTGGCTGGAAGCCGAGAACCATTCTCCAATTTTCCAGATTCGATGGACGCTCGAAAATGATCGTAGAGCTGCCTATATAGAGGCACCGGCGAATGTGCGTCCAAGTCTGTCTTCGAGATCATCTTTGGGTAAAGCCTCGACAGTCCAAATGATGCCATATTGGATGGCTGCTCCGCAACCCACGGTCCTATGCAGCCGCAGTATTCACCCGCCGCTGTCACGCCTGAGCCGGTTGCCGCCAGCGCTGTCAGCGTTTCGATCTCGCAGCGATGGTTCTGCTCGCGAAGCGGGCGCAAAACCGCCTAAGTCGAGTCAGGGCCTGCTGCTGTCAAGGGCCTCCCCATGAGGGATCAGGAGGTCCGCTCCTGCTATCCGCGGATCAGCTTTTCCATCGCCGAGCAGAATACGTCCATTTCGCCGAGCGTAGTGTAGATATTGGGCGTAATGCGCAAACCTTCGAAATCTCTGTGCGTGATCGGTGTTACGAGGATTCGCTGGGCGTTCCAGAGTGCTTCCGTCAGGGCCTGAGGTTTCTTGCCCTCCACAGATATCAGGCCAAGCCCACAGCTTTGGGCCGGGTCCGGGCTCGTGCGGACTGTTACGCCGCGAAGCCCGCCCAGCCGGTCTGTCCACAGTGACTTCAGGTAGCGCAGGCGCTCCGCCTTGCGATCGCCCCCGACGGCATCGTGGAACGTGAGCGCTTCCCCGATCGCGTTGTGATTGGCCGCTGGGTGTGTGCCGATCTCTTCAAACTTGCGGATATCCTCTCTTAGATCCTCTCTCGCAGCCATCAGCGGCCAAAGCTTTCCGATTTTTGCCTTACGGACGTAGAGGAAACCCGTGCCATGTGGCGCCAGCAGCCATTTGTGAAGACTGGTGCCGTAGTAGTCGCAGTCGAGGTCAGCGTGCTTGAAGGGGAACTGTGCGTAGGCGTGCGCGCCATCCACGATCGCTTCAATACCCCGGGCGCGAGCCAGTTGGCAGATGCGCTTAACAGGGAAAATCTGGCCGGTCAGATTCGTAATATGGCAGAAGTGAATCACTCGGGTCTTATGGGTTATGGCGCTTTCAAATCGCTTGTAAAGATCGTCGAGCGACGGCGGAGGAGTTGGGAAAGAGATGGTCTTCAGAACGATTCCGTCGCGCCGCTCGCGCTGCCTCCAGGTGGTGAGCATGCGCGGGTAGTCCTGATCCGTTGTGAGAACTTCGTCGCCAGCATTGAGGTCGAGCCCGAACTGGCAGATTTCGAGGGCTTCGGAGGCGTTGCGCGTAATCGCCATTTCCTCGGGATCGCAACCGAAGTTATCCGCGAGACGTCGGCGCACGGATTCGATTTCGGGTTCAAGAACCCGCCACATCGAATGGGCGGGCGCGAGATTACTGTATTCCAACTGGCGTCGCATGGCTTCCTGGACAATGCGCGGGGAGGGTGAAACGCCGCCATTGTTCAGGTTGATGATGTTGCGGTCGACGGTGAAGGACAGCTGGATCTCCCGCCAGTAGGTTTCGTCGCGGGCTACCGAGCGCGGGTCGCGGATGTCGCCTGAAGTGGCGGCTCGGGCGCGGTCGATCGCTTCAGGACGCAAAAAGGCCGCGGTGGCGGCGGACCGCAAAAAGCTTCGGCGATGCATTAGGAGCCTCCCGGTGCGAACGTCAGAGGACGTGAACTACGCTTGACCATCGTACAACAGCAAGGCGGGCGGTATCCTGAAGGCGCAGGCGCGCAGGACCTTCACGAGAGATGAGGTGAACCTCGATGCGGTGACTGGCAATCTGGTCGTGCTGAATCCCGGCCGCGGCCGCTTCGCGCACTATACTCGTCTCCGGCCGGGGTCCATCCGCGTGCGGCTCGGAGACCGTGTGCGCCGCGGACAGGTGCTCGGCCTGGTGGGGACTCCGGCAACAGCTCCGAATCACACCTGCATTTCCAGCATGGCAGTTCCGCGGCGATCCTTCTGGTGACAGCCTCCCACTTGTGATTGACGCCCTCCTGCGCAACGGAAAACCCGGACGGACCGAGATACCTAAGAACCGGTGGAAGCCTGACTTAGATGAGGCGGGGCTGATAGGCTAAAGTCCGTAGCGCTCTATCAGAGAGTCCCGGTGGTATAGTTCATGCCCCGCGATCGTGTACGCCAGCGCTCGCGCCGTCATTCCCACGCCGCTCGCCGTGCCTCGCCTCAGCCAGGCCTCCGGCGTGAATCCGCGGCAGAGATGCAGCGTCGCGCCGCGCACCGCTTCGAATTCCGCGATCAGATCCGGCCAGGGAATCGAATCGAACGACGCGCCACGCACGAAATCGTCCTGCTCGAAGCCAGGCAAAGGCGTAATATCGCCGCGTCCGATGCGGAGCGCGCGGTAAGATAGAATGCGCTCGGTGTCTGAGATGTGGCCGAGAACTTCCTTCACGCTCCACTTGCCAGTCTCGTAGCGGTAGAGGGAGCGCTCCTCCGTCACCCGACGGAACAGGCGGAGACTTTCAGGCAACTGACGCTCAAGCGCCGCCACAATATCGCCCGAATCGACGAGAGAAATGTAGCGTCCAAAGTATGACCCATATTCGTCCGCAGCCGGCCCCGGCACCTACGCGGACTCCCGCTCCAACTCGTGCGCCAGCGCCGGCAGGGACTGATATTGGAACACCTCGTCGAGGCGCTGGTGTTTCTTCAGCACCGGGTAGATGGTCTTTAGCGCAGTCTCGAGCGACCCCTTGATCTTGGAATTCCAAAGACCGCAGAGAGTGCGGTTCCTCGGGTCTGGTTTGTGATTCATGAAGCGCTGGATGAGCGGATCGTCCGGCGTAGTGTCGTAGCGCATGACTACGGTCGAAACCACGCCGTTGAAGAAGCCAGGGCTTCCCGAAAAATAATCATCGTGATTTTCGAGAGCCCACTCCATCACTTCGGGGTGGGTCATGTTCACAATGGTAAGCGGCCAGGCGACGCCCGAGAGCATGGTCTGGAGCAGTTCGGCGTTCGGCGCTTCCTTCTCGCACATCTTGACGGCGCGGCAGGGATATAGGAATCCAGGCGCGAAGTTGATCGGGTGGAAGTAGAGGCAGCGGCCACAGCCACGCCAGAAGAAGCCCACCGAATCGGGTGCGTAATCGACCAGAGCCTTGTGAACCTGCCTGCAAAACGCCGCGTTCTTCAGGAAGCGTGAAACCAGGCCGAGCGATTCGATGGCCGCTCCATAGTAGCCGGGCCGTGAGTTGTTGCGGCAGAGGTCGACGATCTTGGCGACAGCCGCGCGAACTTCGGCGTCGCTTGCGCCGGACTTCAGCGCCTCGATGTAAAATTTCGCGAAGCCAAGCCCGATCCCCGCATGAAGCATAAGCCAAGCGCCATCCCACTTCGGATCGAGAACCGCGTCGTTGAGCATGCGCGTAGGATTCTGACTTCGCGCCATGTGCCATTCGGCGAGATCCTTCCCAACGCCCTCGACGGCCCAGAGAGCCGGGAAAGAACCGAGCTTGTAGCAGCGCTCAACGATTGATTCCAGCGTCGTCTTGCCTTCGGGATCCATGTAGCTTTCCAGATTCTGAACGAGCGCCATAATGGTGCATTTGTTCTTGCACTCGACGGCGGCGACATGCGCCTTGCGTCCCGGCCAGATAAAGGCGAAGATCCAAGTAATCATCGGTGCGATGATTCCAAACAGCTTCAGTACGGTCCGGTTTTTCATAGGATGCACCCGCTTTCGCTGCAATCGTGAGCCGCGGCGTCACGTTCGCCCGCCGCAATGGCGGCCTCGATTGTGGGGCGGGTGAAATCCATCAGCCCCGCTTTGCCGCCGACGGGCTTCGAGGGCCGGTACTGATGTACCTGCACGCGGCGGTAGCGGCCGGGTTCGAGGTAGGCCTCCACGTCCACTCCCTTCTCGGTCTTCACTTTTCCGAACAAGTCGAGCATCGTGTTCACACGCGCGCGGCTTTCGAGGTCGCGCTCAAGGGTCGCCGAAAGCGCCACCTGAAGGGTGCGGTTCAGAGCTTCCCGGGTGCTGGGGGCTTCCTCCGAAGCGGAACTCGCGCGGCGCGGTTCGTTGTGGATCAAATGAATCACCGTGCAACCCGCATCGACGGCGGGCTGAAGCGGCGTCTGCATGACAAGGCCGCCGTACATATATTCCTTCCCCTTGATTGTCACGGAAGGGAAAATGATGGGCAGCGCGCAGGAGGCGAGAATGGCGGCGTAACCGTCTTCCTCGGTGAAATCGGCATTCGAGAAAATATGCGGCTTGCCCGCGCCGCGCTCGGTTGCGATCACGCGCAACAACCGCTGAGGGCGATGCTCATTCGCCCCGTCGCGGATGACGCCGAGGTTCACGCTCTCTGAAATCAGCCGTCGCATCGGAGAGGTATCGTGCCAAATAGAAAGATCCAGCCACGACGACGCATCCAGCGTTGCTATGGCCTTAACGGTGCGGCCGATGAGTTCCGGTACGATTAAGCCGAAGTCCTGGAGCCAGTACAGCCACGATTTCAGGGGGCGGCGCCACATGAACGGGATGTCCAAGAACTGGAGCGTGTCCAGGCGGCGTCGGAAGACGCGGTTATTCCGCATCCTGCCCTCACGCGGAATCTCATCCGCCCAGAGCGATTGGAGGTAATCCACGGGCGATGGGTACTGTCCGGGAAGCCGGCCCGCGATTACAGCGGCGTTGAATCCCCCGGCGCCGGTGCCGCAAAACACTTCGGGCGGATTCTGGCCTTGCGTGGCGGGACATCGCCCGCTGTACATTGCTTTCAGGACCCCGACTTCGTATGCCGCGCGGGCGCCGCCGCCGGATAATACTAACCCCACCTTCTGTGCCTTGTTCTCTATTCGCTGATTCAGGAGACACCTCCGCGATACCAACTACTCCAGACTCTATCGACGCCGTCCATCAACGATTGATGGACCCGGCTGTGCTGCCCCAGCATTCCCGAGTCGAGCTTCCGGTGAAAAGCCTCCGTCTTCCAGAGGCCGAATGTCACTGCGCTGATCAGTGCCGCTCCGCCGTAGATTGGATCGGGGATACTCTTGCCAAAGTCGAACACTTTTTCGCATCGCGGAGCGGCCATGAATCCCATTCGGGTCCGAATGTCGCCGTTACGCATCAACATGAAAGTGTACAGCTTAATGGCCGCGCCAAACTTGCCCGGCCCGAAACCGAACACGTTTGGGATCGGGGCAAATTCAACGAACGGATACCCTGTGGTGATTTCAAGTTCGCAGTCGGGCGACGGATCGTCCTTCACCTCGACGAAAGCGGCGTTTGGAACGACGCAGGCCGCTTCCTCGAAACGTTTGCGAATAGGCCCGAAGTCCATGATGAAGTCGTGAATCTGAACGGTGAGTAAGACCCAGCGGTAGCGTGGACCCAAGTCTCTAAGATCGACGACCGTATTGCGATTGCTTTCCGGGAATATCGCATAGGAGTCATCGGCTGCCTGATAAAGGCTCTGCTCTACACCGAAGCCGCCGGGGTGGCCGTCGTCGGCTGTCCAATGCGCGCCGGGCAAGAACTGCTTCAGCACGAATTCACGCAGCTTCTCGCGTTTGTTGGGACCTTCCACACGGGTGAATTCGCCTTCCTGAACACACCCCATTATCGATGTAGAGACGCCGTTCACGGGCAGAGTGTCGAAGAAAACCCGAACCTGGTTTTTCAGGCGGAATGGCTTGCCGATATCGATCTGCGTGAGGCTCAGCGTTCCATCGGCAAATTTCGTTTCGTACCAATTCTTGAGCTGTAAACCAGAAACGATGGCCTCCTCGGTCTTTTGCACCAGGAACTTCTCGTGGGCGGAAAATGAATCCGGGATATTTTTTGAATCGCTAAACGTGGCCATGACCGTCAGGTTGAATTATCGTCTCGTAGCAGCACACTGTCAAGTAATTTGATTAAATAGCGGAACTTTTCAGCTCTTATTCGTCATCCGATAACCTTCTTCGCACAGTCTCGCACGATGGCACGATACCCGCGACATCATTGCGCTGCCGGCCCCCTGGTACCAGCTTCGGCAGATTGGCTCTGGCCAGGATTTGGACGGACAGACTCCGGGCTGCGGAGGAAGCCCGAAAGGGCTTTTGTGTAAATTCCTGTTTTTCAATTGGTTAGCAACCGACTCCACGCCGGAATACGCGATTCGGAACGAGTCTGCACCAGAACCCCAAGTCGTTCTCGATGCGGCCTGTTTGGCCCACACAGAGCGCTTTGTGCGCCCGTCCCCGGCTGCTGCAACGCTGCGTGCGGAGGTTTGGATCAACATGCCGCCTCGGCCAATGACTGAGCCAGAAAGTCACTAAACTCACATGCCGGGTGTCTCAAAGTTGTTTGACACGCGCCGTGTTTTTCTGATAAGTTTAGGCCCTAAACGGAAGCAAATTCTTCAGGAGAACACATGTGAATCGATTCGCCCCGATCGTTTTTCTTGCCCTGTCCGCAGCCCTGTACGCCCAGTACGGACGCGGCACCATTCTCGGCACCGTCGTCGATTCCTCCGGCGCCGTCGTGCCCAACGTGAAAGTCACTGCGCGCAATCTCGGTACGAACGAAGCGCGCGAGTTCACTACCGACGCCGACGGCAACTATCAGTTCAACGCGCTGCTGAGCGGCCGCTACTCCGTCACCGCCACGTCCAGCCAGTTCAAAACCTCCGCCGTGAATGACGTCGAACTCCGCGTCAACTTGCAAACCCGCGTCGACATCGTGATGCAGATCGGCGTGGTGTCGGAGACCGTGTCGGTCGCCTCCGCCGTGCCGCAGTTGCAGACCAACACCGCCGCGATGGGCACGGTGATCGACAACCGCACGATGATCGAGTTGCCGCTCAACGCGCGTAACTTCTACGACCTGATCGCGCTCACGCCCGGTGCGGTGAAGGTGCGCGGCGGTTCGTCCGTGATGGACGAGCGGTCAGTCGAAATCGGCGGCGTGCGCAACACCTCCACCAACGCCACGCTCGACGGCGTGGACTTCTCCGTCGCCAACATCAACAACCCCGCCATCGCGCTCTCGCTCGATGCGCTCGACGAGTTCAAAGTGCAAACCAACTTCATGGACGCCAGCTACGGCTACGGCGCGGCGGGCATTGAAATGGTCTCTAAGCGCGGCACCAACAGCTATCACGGCGTGGCGTATGACTACGTGCGCAACCGCGCCTTCCAGGCCGGCCCCTTCTTCCGCCCCGCGCGCGGCACGCCGCGTTTTTCCTACAACCAGTTCGGCGGCAACTTCGGCGGCAAGCTCAAAAAAGACCGAACGTTTTTCTTCGGCAACTACGAAGGCCGCCGCCGCCGCACGGGCAACATTTTGCTGGGCCTCGTGCCCACGCCCGCGATGAAGCAAGGCGATTTTTCGGCTGTGCCGAACAAGCCCACCATAGTCATCCGCGACCCGAACAACAACCGCACGCCGTTTCCCGGCAACATCAGTCCCCGCGCACGTTTTAATCGCATATCGAGTGAATTGTTACAGTTCTTCCCGGACCCGAATGTGCCGCTGGCGAGCAATCTGAACTACATCACCACGCCGCCGGACCGCGAACGCCGCGACCAGTTCACCATCCGCATCGACCACCGCGTCTCCGACCGCGGCCACCTCTTCGGCCGCTGGAGCTTTGCCGACAACGGCCTCGTCGACGCGTCCTACCGCGTGGGCAAGGGCGTCATCCGGCCGGACCGTTCGCAGAACGCCGGGCTCGGCTACACGCACACCTTCGGCGGCAATCTCATCAGCGAATCACGTCTCGGTTTCACCAAGGCCTATCTCGCCCGCGTCAGCGATGGCGACCGTTTCAGCAGGAACTACGCCGCTGAACTCGGCCTCAAAAACCTCGCCGCCATTCCCGGCGACTACACCGAGCCCAGCGTCAACTTCCCCGAATGGAATCCCGGCGCCGGCCGGGCTTCGTCGGGCTTTGCCGGGTACGGCCTGCGCATCGTGCAGAACAACATCTACTACCGCGTGGCCGAAACGCTCACCTACATCCGCGGCGCGCACTCGATGAAATTTGGCGGCGATGTGAATCGTTTGATGGTGGGCTATGACCAGGGAGCCAACCAGAACGGCATTTTCAATTTCCAGAACGGCTTCTTCACCGACGAGTCCTTCGCCGACTATCTCCTCGGCATGCCGCAAAGCGCCACCGGCGGCTTGGGGAGCACCTCGCCCACCTTCGGCGGCGTCGCGAAATATTCGATCGGCACGCGCTTCCAGGGCTTCTTCCAGGACGATTGGAAGCTGTCGAGCAAACTAACGCTCAACATCGGCGCGCGTTACGAAGTCTTCCAGAACTGGCGCGGGCGGCTGGCGAACTTCGATCTCGGCACCAACCGCCAACTGCTTGCCGGCCAGAACCGCTACTACGAACCCGGTATCGGCCTGGTGGAAACCAGCAGCCTCGCGCTGCCCGAGCGCCCCATCAGCACCGACAAGAACAACTTCATGCCTCGCGTCGGGCTCGCCTACCGCGCCTCAGATAAGACGGTGATCCGCGCCGGCATCGGCATCTACTCGCTGCTCAACACAGGCGGCGCCACACTGGTGAACATGACCAGCACGGTGCCTTTCTTCGTCCAGGGCACTGTGATCAACCTGCCGAACCAAACACCACGTTTGCTCACCGATCTGTTCCCAACCGCTGCTGAACTCGCCGGCAGCGTCGGTAGCAACAACGACCGCAACCGCCGTGACGGCTACATGTACTCCTACAACCTCAACATTCAGCACCAACTGCGTTCCAACCTGCTGCTCGAAGCGGGCTACATGGGCAACACCGGCCATAAGCAGGTGGGCTCGGTCCTCGTCAACCAGCCGCGCCTGCCGTCGAACCCCGCCAACCCCGAAGCGTTTTCGCTCCGCTCGCCTTTCCCGCGCGCGCTGCCCAGCTTCAGCCAGACGGCGAATTACCAATGGTCCAACTACAACGCCGCGTTCATCCGCGCCGAGCAGCGCGTCTGGAAAGGGCTGTCGATGGTGACGGCCTACACGTACGGCAAGGTGATCGACTCGGGCGCAGCGGGCCAGAACATGTATGACCGCCGTCCTGAGCGCGGCCTCGCCGACAACGACATTCGCCACAACTTCATCCTCGGCTTCGTGGACGATCTGCCGCTCGGCAAGGGCCGCGCGATCAACATCAGCAACAAGGCGCTCGACACCGTGATCGGCGGCTGGCAACTCAGCGGCATCATCAACTTCCGCAGCGGCGCGCCATTCTCCATCAGCACGGCCGGCGACCTCGCGCGCGTCGGCAGCGGTTCGCAACGCGCCAATGCCACGGGTACGCGCGCGGGCAAGCTTGACCCGCGCACCAACGGGCTCATCGGGCTTGACCGCAGCGCCTACTCCACGCCCGCCATCGGCACCTTCGGCACCGCCCCCCGCAACACGCAGCCCGGCTTCGGCGTGAATCAGTGGGACGTATCGCTCAACAAAAATTTCGCTCTCGCCCCGCTCGGCGAAGCGGGCCGTCTGCAACTGCGGTTTGAATTTTTCAACTTCTTCAACCACACGCAGTTCTTCAACCCCATCTCCACGCAGAACGCCGCCACGTTCGGCCGCGTGACAGGCGCGGCGGACCCGCGCATTCTGCAGATCGCCGGGCGAATCCAGTGGTAGCTACCACCCGGCGCGCCGTACTCGCCGCACTCGGCCTGCCGCTCGCCCACGCCGCGCAAGTGAAGATCACGGGCATCGAGTCATTCGCCGTCCAGGTGCCCGACGGCGGAGCCGGCGCGCGCGACCCGCTCCGCGCCTATCGCTACTCCGTCACGCGCGTCCACACCGACGCGGGCGTGACGGGCACGTCGTTCATCGGCATCGATCGCGCGCTGCTCGAAAACTGGGTGAAGCCCGCGCTCATTGGCGACGACCTGTTTGCCATCGACCGCCACATGCGCCGTCTCCAGATGAACAGCGGCGAGTCTCGCACGCAGGGCTGGTCCGGCGTGGAGCACGCCATGTGGGACGCCGTCGGCCGCCTCTCCGGCCGCCCGGTCGCTGAACTACTCGGCAAAGCGCGCGAGCGTCTCCGCATCTATCGCACCACCGTCTTCCCCGGCCAGCAGGACCAAAGCGATGTGCCCTACGAGCGCCAGGCCGAGTTCGCCGCGCGCCTCAAAGCGAACGGCTACACGGCCATCAAGATCCGCGCGTGGCGGCCCAAACCCATGGACGACGTGGACGCCGTCGGCGTGATCCGCGCGGCAGTCGGCCCGTCGTTCAAGATCATGCTGGACCGTACCGCCGTGCGCCCCGGCTGGGTGTGGGACTACCCAACGGCGCTGAAAGTGGCGCGCGGTCTCGAGAAGCACAACGCCTATTGGCTCGAAGAACCGTTCGACGGGCAAGACCTGCAGGGCCCCGCGCGCCTTGCAGCCGAAGTCGACATCCTCATCACCGGCGGCGAACTCGGCCGCACGCTGTATGAGTTCGCCGCGTTCCTGCACAACAAAACCTACGACGTTGTGCAGCCCGACACGCGTATCTGCGGCGGAATCTGGGCGGCGAAGAAGATCTCGACGCTCGCGGCCTCGTTCGGCGTCCCGTGCATTCAACACGGCACGGGCGGGTTCGCGCTCGCCGGCTACATTCAGGCTGGCTGCTCGATGACGAATTGCGAATGGCAGGAGATGATCGGCGCGGGCCCGAATCTGCCGACCGAAGAGTGGGAACCCGGCACTGCGCTGCTCGAAGACAAGAAAGCCTGGCGCGTGGAGAACGGCTTCGTGTATCTGCCCGACGCGCCCGGCCTCGGGTTGCGCGTGAGTGAAGCCGCGCTGAAGGAGTATCGCGTCCGTGCGTAATCGCAGAGAATTCCTCACCGCCGCCGCCGGGCTCGCGGCGGCCACGCTCGGCCGCGCAGCGCAAGTCAAAATCACCGGCATCGAGATCTACGACATCCGGCTGCCCGTCACGGCCGACGAAGCCGCCGCGGGCCTGATGCACGCCTTCAACGTCGTCGAAGTGGCCACGGATGCAGGCGTCACCGGCTACTCGTTCGCCGGCCCGGGCACAGCGCAACTCGCCGCCGTGCGCGGCTCGCTCGTCGGGCGAGACCTGTTCGCCATCGAGCGCCATCTCGACAACGGCCTCGCGCGCTGGGGCGGCGTCGAACACGCCATGTGGGACGCCGTCGGCCGTCTCGCCAAACAGCCCGTGTACCGGCTCCTCGGCGGCGGCGCCACGCGCGTGAAGGCCTACGTCACCTGCGTGTGGCCCGGCAAGGAAGATCAGCAGCACGTCACCTATCGCGAACAGGCCGAGCAAGCAGTGCGCCTGCAAAAGGCCGGTTTCAAGGGCATGAAGATCCGCGCGTGGCGGCCCAACGCCATCGACGATGCCGACGCCTGCGCCGAAATCCGCGCCGCCACGGGTCCGGACTTCGCCATCATGTTCGATCGCACGGCCCACGTGCCGCAGGTTGTCGGGCAGAAAGTGTGGAGTTACGAAACGGGCCTCAAGGTGGCCCGCGCGCTCGAAAAGGCCGGCGCGTACTGGCTCGAAGAACCGTTCGCGCGCGACGACTTCGAATCGCCCGCGCGCCTCGCCGCCACCGTGGATCTGCCCATCACGGGCGGCGAAGGCTACATCGGCACGGCGGACTTCCAGCAGTGCCTAGTCCATCGCACCTACGATATTCTCCAGCCCGAAGGCCGCGGCTCCGGCGGCATCTTCACCTGCCGCAAGGTAGCCTTCATGGCAGACGCCTATCACGTCCCCTGCATTCTCCACGGCACCATGGCGCTGATGCTCGCCGGCTGGCTGCAAGCGACGTGGGCCATCGGCTCCGAGTGGCAGGAAGTAGCACTCGTCACCCCGCCCTTGCTGCCGCAACAGCAATGGGCGCCCGGGCTGAAAGTGTTGCGGACCAAGGAAATGTACCGCATCGAAAACGGCGACATTCTGGCGCCGGAGCTGCCGGGAATCGGGCTGGACGTCATTCCGGAGGCGCTCCGCGAGTACCGCGTGCGGTGATCGGTTGTGTGGTCCGAAATCAGTGGTAGGGCAGAAACCTCGTATGGCACGGAAAGTCGATTTATCTGAAACAGCGGGAGATGATCCCTGGCGTTTTCGATAGTGAGACGGTCCGACGTCAAAGTGCCTGGAACCGTTCCGCTTCCTGCTGATCTGGTTCGGAACGAGTTTGCACCAGAACCCCGTCCCGCTGGTTTTGCACCAGAGCCCTTTACACAGCCCGAACCGGCGCCGTCGGCCGGGCATCAATCGGATCGAAGAAGCGGACGCCCTTTCCAAGCCTGTCGTAATCGCCGAGTTCGGCACGCACGCTCTCTGCCAGCGCAAGCATGTCGCGCACCACATCGGGATTGCGATCGGCCACGTCATGCCGCTCGCTGACATCCGCCTCAAGATCGTAGAGCAGCGGCTTGCTGATATTCTCGGAGTCGCGCGCATCAATATGAAGCGTGCGCAGTAGAGGCATGATCCACTCCGGCCGGCCAGGACGCGGCACATGCAGCTTCCAGCGCCCGCGGCGAACGGCCTGCAGATGGGTCCACAGGTAGTAGTAGTAGGTGTCTCGCGGGCTCTTCGCGCCGGGAGCTCCTTGCAGCAGGCCACGGATGTCCACGCCATCGATCGTTCGGCCGGAGGGCAACTGCTGCCCGGCCAGCGCGGCGAATGTCGGCATCACATCGAGCGTGGCGGCCATCCCGGAATTCACGGCTCCCGCTGGAATGCGTCCCGGCCCCCAGAAGATCGCCGGTACACGCACACCACCTTCCCATGTCGACACTTTTCCGCTGCGTAGGGGTCCGGCTGATCCACCGTCTTCCTTTTTTACAAGCCACGGCCCGTTGTCACTGGTGAACAGGACGTAGGTGTTGCGCTCCAGACGGAGTCTCTTCACGGCATCCATCACGCGGCCAACGTTGTAATCGAGCTCTTCCACCACGTCGCCGTACAGTCCGCGGGGCGACTTCCCCTTGAACCGCGCCGACGCGGCCAGTGCCGTATGCGGCATGTTTGGCGCCAGGTAGAGAAAGAACGGCTGCTTCCTGTGAGCCGTCATGAAGCTGATCGCCTCATCGGTGTAGCGTTCGGTCAGCGATTCCTGCACTGCGGGCTGCTCAATCACTTTGCCATCGCGCAGCAGAATAGTCCCGGTCACCGAATCATTGCTGCTGGGCGTTCCGAAATGCATGTCGAAACCCTGGAGTCCGGGGAGCAGATCGGGCTGGTAGGTCGTATTGGAGTGGCCTCCCAGATCCCACTTGCCAATCATCGCCGAGGCATAACCGCCCGGCTTCAACACTTCCGCGAGAGTAGACTCCTTGCTGTGCAACACCGGATGCAGGTGCTTTTTGTTTTCACGCTCGGCCAGCCGCATCGGATAGCAGCCCGTCATCAGCGCGGATCGCGATGGCCCGCAAATAGGCTGCGCGTAGAAGTTGGTCATCCGCATGCCTTCGCGCGCCAGCGTATCAATGCGCGGGGTGCGAATGTTCGGCGAGCCGTAACAGCCCAGGTCGCCATAGCCGAGATCATCCGCGAAAATGATGATGAAATTCGGCCGGCCCGTTTGCGCCGCCCCCAGGGCCCCACCCAATCCTTGAAGACCCAGTCCTTGAACAAACATCCTGCGCGTCGTCTGATGCACGTACTGATCCTTTCGCAAAGGCTTGGCCCGTGTCAATAGTTGTGTCAAGGGCGGACCAAAAATTTCCCACCAAGGCGGAGCAAAAGAGGACCACTTTGGGCGTTGACGATCTGTGCTCGCTCACCCCCCCCGGCCGGGAAACTCGACCCATCTGAAACAGCGGGAGATGATCCTGGGTGTCGTCGATAATGAGACGCCCCGATGTCAACGTGGATGTGTTGCAACGGCGGGACTGCCCACTGGTAGCCTGGAAGGACGTGAAGAAGACACCTCGAACGGCGATGTTCAAAGGGGCGGCAGACCGAACCCGAGTTCATCCTGTGGGCGGTTCGCTGGTACCTGCGGTATTCGCTTTCCCTAAGCGATGTCGAGGAACTGTTGGTGGAGCGCGGCTTGGAGGCCGACCACACCACCATCTGGCGCCGGACCCAGATGCAACACATCGTGCTGACGCTCGCGGCGCGGAACACGAGGCAGCGGACTGCGACAGGCTTAGAACGCGAGCTTCAGCCCGAACTGAATGATCCGAGGATCGCGCGCCCCGGTCACCCGGCCGAACAGCGTGTTACCCAGTCGCTTATTGGGCGGGTCGAAGTTGGGGTGGTTCGGGAGGTTGAAAAACTCCGCCCGGAATTGCAGGTTGACCTTTTCCGTGATCCGCGTGTCCTTGCGGACCCCAAGATCGACCCCGATGGTTCCCGGGCCGGTGATGACGCCACGCCCGGAGTTTCCGTAGCGCATGGGCACCTGCCGGACGAGGCAGCTCGTGTCGAAAAACCGGTCGAGGGTCTGCTCGCCGCGCGGGAGGTTGGGGTTGCAAACGAGGTCCGGCCGCAGGGCCTGATCGGTCCCCATGGACCCCACGTCTCCCTGGAACTGCGGAGTCATCGGCAGCCCGGATTGCAGCGTCAGGATCATGTCCGTCGCCCAGCCGCCGATCAGTTTTCGAATTATCCCTTTGCCGCCCCGCCCGAAGGGCCACTCATAGACGACCGCGTTCGTGAAGCGATGGCGGTGGTCCAGATCCGCCAAGCCTTTCTCGGCGCTGCGATCCAGGATGTTCTGCGCGCCGGCCGACGAAAGCCCCTGGCCTCCGCCCCGCCAGCCGGGATTGTTCGAGATCGCCTTCGAGAACGAGTAGGTCGTGAGGAAAGTGAGGCCCTGGCTGAAGCGCTTCTCCACCCGCACCGTCCCGCCGTGGTAGTTCGAAAACGCCGTGGACTGTTCTTCGAAGACGTTCTGCAAGGCGATAATGACGCCTTTCTCGACTGTAGTTGGGACCAACCGCCGCATCTGGTTGCGTGAATCTCCGATGTCGCCGCGGATGCTGGTATTGCCGGTCAAATCGGGAACCACCGCGAAGGGGCCCAGAGGCTCGGCGAGGTTCAGGACAATCTGGCTATGCAGGCGGGTGCCCTTGTTACCGGCGTAGGCAACCTCGACAACCGTGTTGCCGGGCAACTGGCGCTGGATTCCGAAATTCCAGGATTGGATATAGGCGTTCTTGAAGTCCGGACGGAAGTTGTTCGGTCCGGGCTGGAACTCCGCCACCGACCCGGGGCGGCCGCTGCCTAGTCCCGGCCTGGCAATCCGAAAGCCGATGAGGGCATTGCGCACCGGCGGTCCGTGCTGGCCCAACGAGACGTTTTCCTGGTCCTCAATGACCTGAGGATAGTTAATAAGCGTGTCGCCATTGGTCGAAATGGGCACGGTGTCATAGAAAATACCGTAGCCCCCGCGGATCACGGTTCTGGGATTGCCGAACGGCTGCCAGGCGAAACCGAACCTCGGCCCGATATTCTTCCTGTCGGTCGGCGCCAGCGATCGCGGCAAATCCGTGCCCGCCAAGCCGTAGAAAGGCTGATACGGGCTGCTGGTTGGTAGATTCAGCAGATTCGGACCGCACACCGTGAAGTTGGGGCACTCCTGCCGCTGGGTCCAGGAGGAAATCGCGTTGCGCGTGTCATAGGGCGGCGTGTAGTACATGTACCGCACCCCGATGTTGAAGGTCAGTCTACTCGTCACCCTCCAGTCGTCCTGGAAGAACGCGCCCCACTCCCGCGCCCGGTAGTTCAGCCGGAAATCGCCTACCAATCGGGTTTTCTGCCGGGGCAGGCCGAGCAGGAAGCTCGCTCCGGTGTGGCCTGTGTTGGCGACGCCCTCGATGCCGGTCCAGGCGGCGTCGTCCACGTTGAAAGTGCCACGGGTTCCGCCGTCGCCTCCCAAAGGACCGACGGTGGCCATCATGACGGAGCGCAATTCGCCGCCGAATTTCAAGAAGTGCGTCCCCTTGGTAACGGAAAAGATCGCCATGGGCTGGAAAGTGTGATAGCGGTAATTGAACGGCCCGGTGCCGTTGCCGAATCCGGCATAGCCGCCTATGTTGACGGCCGGGGAGCCCTTATTGCCGGATTCCCGGGCGACCTCCATGCCGGGGATGTTGAAGGTGGTAAGCCAGTCCTTGCCGGCGAGGCCGTCCTCGGCGCCGCTTCCCTCAAACCACGCCTGGTGGCCAAACCGGAACTCGCCGACCACGGTGGGGCTGAATACCTTGGTGTAGTTGACGGTCGTGTTCATCGTTCGAACGTCGTTCACGGTGCCGAATCCCGGGAAGGTGTTCGGCGAGTAGTCGCGAACGTCTTGAAAGCTGAAGCGGCCATAGAGAGTGTCGTTGGGGGAAAACTGGTGATCGATCCGGCCAGTGATTTGCTCGTTGTCCGACTTCGCGGACCGGCTGTCGAGAAAGTTCTCGAGGTTATCGCCGTTGGCGTTGAAAATTCCGGGCGCGTTCGGCAGAGGCATGAACTCGGTGTTGGCCGCCATCCTGGCCGCCACGGGATCGAATTGGCTCACGGGGATCCGGTTGTTCGGATACGGATCGCGAACGAAGCGCGCTCTCCCGGAAGAGTCCGTTACCTGCCGGGAGGTTTTCGCATCGAACAACTGGCCACGCGGGAAGGTGCGGCCCAGCGCGTCCGTGCCGGGGGCGTTGGCCGTTAGTAGGGTCCGGCTGAAGTCGCCGCCGCGCTGGGCCGCGGTCGGCACCTGGGTGACGGTGGCGCCGCCACGCCGCTGGCGGAATCCCTCGAAAGCGCCGAAGAAGAACGTTTTTCTGGTGATCGGCCCCCCGAGGTTCGCTCCATACTGGTTTTGGTTGTACTGCGGCGCACAAGCTCTGCGGCCGGTAATGTTGGGGTCGGTCTTATCGCACGGGAAGGACCGCGAGTTCCGGTGGAACAGATTGCGCGCCTGCACGTTGTCGTTGCGCAGAAACTCCCAGAAAGTGCCGTGGAAGTCCTTCGTGCCCGACTTGGTCACGATGTTGATCTGGGCGCCGGCGCCCTTGCCGAACTCCGCCGAGTAGTTGCTGGTCTGGATCTTGAACTCCTGCAGCGAGTCGATGCTGGGACGCACCGTGATCCGGCCGCGTAGTGGATCTGAGTTGGACGTACCATCGATCTGGAAAGCGTTCTGGTCCGGCCGCAGTCCGCTCGCCGAGAAACCGTCTCTGCCGACCTGGCCGCCCTCGGTCCCGGTGGTTACGCCGGGCACCAGCAGCGCGAGCTGCACAAAGTCGCGGCCGTTTAGGGGCAGCGCCTGGATCTTTTGCTGATCGACCACGGCGCCGAGCGTCGCGCTCTGGCTGTCCACCAGGGGGGCCTGGGCCTGGATCTCGATGCTTTCGGTGACCTGGCCCGGTTCGAGGGCGATGTCGATGCGAGCGTTTTGATCGACTCGCAGCGTCAGCTCGCGCTGCTCGGCGCGCCGGAACCCCGTGAACTCGACGGTCAAATGATAAGGTCCGGGGACCAGGGCAGGCAGGTTATACTGGCCCTGATCGTTGGAAAGCGTCTGGCGGCGGAACCCTGTACCCGTATTGACGGCAGTCACCGAGGCCCCTACTACCACGGCTCCGGAAGTGTCCGTGACGTTGCCGGAAATCGTGGCGGTGCCCAACTGAGCGGCCAGCGGCAAAGCCGGTCCCAAAAAGAGAATCGCTAGCGCGAGCGCACGAACACGGTGTATCATTTCAGCCTCTCCTCTTGCCGGCTTCTGTAGGCCACCCGACAGATTCAGGAGTCATGCTAGCGCAACTTTGGAGCAAGTAAATAGAGTTTCTACTTTCAATACTTACACTCCGAGTCAGGGTGACTCCTCTGAGATCCCGCGCAACCTTGCGATCCGCGGTTCGATCTATCTGAATTTTCCCGAGAGGATCGTTGACCAAGCGCCGGTCGATTTGGTTTTTCGGAAACCTTGACCACGAAATTCCTAAGCCAGCAATTCCTTTACGAGGAGCCCTTCGACATCCGTGAGGAGGTGTTGCAACGGCGGGATGGGCCTACTGGTTGCCTGGAAAGATTGTGAAGAAGACACTTCGAACGGCGATGTTCAAAGGGGCGGCAGACCGAACCCGAGTTCATCCTGTGGGCGATTCGTTGATACCTGCGGTATTCGCTTTCCCTGCGCGATGTCGAGGAACTGTTGGAGGAGCGCGGCTTGGAGGCCGGCCACACCACCATATCTGGCGCTGGGTTCAGCGCTCCGGCCCGGAATTAGAGCAGCGGCTGCGCCGCCGTCTCAAGCCGACCCATAAATAGTGGCGGGGCGATGAGACCTACATCCCCGTGAACGGGCGGTGGTGCTATCTGTATCGAGCGATCTATTCCAGCGGCGCCACGAATCGACTTCCTGTTGTCGGCGTTGCGCGATGCGGCAGCGGATAAACGGCTGTTCCGCAAGGCGCTCAGTGACCCGTCCCATCGGCAACCGCGAGTGATCAACACGGATGAGGCAGCGATCTGCAAACCGGCGATTCCGGCGGTGAAAGAGGAGGGGACCCTGAGGAAGCGCTGCCGTCACCGACCAGTGCAGAACTTAAATTAAATAATGTCCTGGAGCAGGATCATCGAGCGATCAAACGACGGGTGAAAGCGAGCCAGGGGTTTCGGGAATTCCAGGCGGCGCAACGAACGATCCAGGGCTACGAAGCGATGGGCATGATCGGCGAAGGGGTGGGTAGGCGGCAGCGACATTCGCCGGCAGAATCAGTTCATCGATCAACTCTTCGAATTGAGGTAGGACGGCGGCGGTCCCGGCCTCCGACGGGGAAGATTTCAGCCGGCCGGATGCAAATGCAACACATCCGCGTAGGCGCCTGCCTCACTGGTGGCTGGCTTTGTTGACAAGGTCCGCTTTGCGTATAATCCTCGCATGCGCATCGCTTTTGTCCTGCTACTGACGAACGTTCTTGTCGCACAGCAGGATCCTCGTGGTCGGATTGAGGGCCGCGTCACTGACACCAGTGGGGCAGTGGTCCCCAACGCCTCGGTCAAGGCATCGAACCTCGCTACCGGCGTCGCCTCCAACGGTGTCACCAACCAGCAGGGCCTCTATGAGATCCCGTTCCTGAACCCCGGCGAGTACAGCCTCCAGGTGGAGATCTCCGGATTCAAGAAACTGGACCCGGCCTCGGCTTGAGTTGCGTACCGGCGACCGTCTGCGCTCCGACGTCCAGCTTGAGGTCGGCAACCTGTCGGAATCCGTCCAGGTAACGACGGAGGCACCCGTGCTCGAAAGCGCGACCGGTACCGTCGGCCAGGTTCTCAGCGGCAAGGAAGCGGCGGAGTTGCCGTTGCGTGGCGGATCGCTCGCCTGGCTGTACTCACTCGCACCGGGCGTCGTTCAGCCAAGCCTCCCGGCCGGTGGACCGTGGAACATCGACCAGGCATCCGAGGCGAGCGCCGCGGGAGCGGGACGCCGCAGCTTCGATTTCAACGTCGACGGCGTCTCCAACAACGCCTACGGCGGACGCACGGCATTCGTGCCGCCACCCGAAATGGTGCAGGAGATCAAGATCGACACCGTGAATTACGATGCAGCCATCGGACACAGCCTTGGGGGCAGCGTCAACGTCAGCCTCAAGTCGGGCACCAACGAACTTCACGGCATTTGGAGCGCGTCAATTGCGCGCGGTCCGATGGTGACGCGGAACTTCTTCACCAACCGGTTCATCTTCGACCCGACCACCGGCCCCATTACCCAGGACAAAATCAACCAGTACACGCCGAAAGACCGCTGGTTCAGGACCAGCGGGTCAGTGGGCGGACCGCTAGTAATCCCGAAGCTTTATGACGGGCGCAACAAGACGTTCTGGATGTTCGGCTTCCAGTTGCACGACCGCGCGCAACCGGTCAACAACCCGCAGACTGTTCCCGACGAAGCCCAGCGCTCGGGTAACTTCGCGTCCTTGCTGCGCATCGGTTCGCAATACCAGATATTCGACCCCAGTAGTGCCCGTCTCGTCTCGGGCCGCATCACGCGCGACCCGTTCCCCGGCAACGTTATCCCGGCGGCGCGCATCGACAGGACGGCGCAGGCTCTGCTCAAGTACTGGCCCACGCCAAACACTCGGGGCACCGCCGACGGCCTTCAGAACTACGCTGTCACCGTTCCCCGCGTGCAGCGTCTTATCCAGCCCATCGTGCGTCTGGATCACAACTTCAGTGAAAAGCACAGAATGTTCGCGCGCTGGTCGCACTCGGAATTTAACGGACAGTTCGACCGCTTCGTTCCGGATAGCGATGTCCGTGGCCGGCTCCGGCAGCGTCCCCACCGCGGCGCCGCCATCGACAACGTGTTCGTGCTTTCCCCGAGCATGGTGTTCGACGTCCGTTACGGCTTCACCTGGTTCAGAGAAGTACAGGCGTTCGTCAACCAGGGCTGGAATCTGAGCGAGTTCGGGTTCAGCGACAACATCATTCGAGCGATGAATCCGCAGGGCGTGACTTTCCCTCAGCTTCAGGTGCAGGGCCTGATGCAACTCGGCAACGACGGGGGTTTCCAGCGGACCAACTACACGCACACCCTGCTGAACGTCCTGAACTGGACAAAGAGGAACCACAGCGTGCGCTTCGGCGCCGACCTGCGGCTCTCCTTTGAGAACAGCATCGACTATCTGAACGCCTCGCCCCAGATGTCGTTTGACACGGCCTACACCCGCGGACCGCTGGACAACTCGCCAGCCGCTCCAATCGGACAGGGATTCGCCAGTTTCCTGCTTGGAATCCCGACCTCGGGCCGCGTCGATCTCAACGATTCGCGGGCCGAATCAAGCTCTTTCTGGTCCTTCTTCGCTCAGGACGACTGGCGAGTCCGCGGCAATCTGACGCTGAACTTCGGGCTTCGTTATGAGGTGGAAGTCCCCACGGTGGAGCGTTTCAACCGGACGACGCTCGATTTCGACTTCGCCACGCCGAACCCGATTGAGGCGGCGGCGCGAGCCCAGTACGTTCAGACACCCATTCCGGAGATCGCTCCGGCGGCGTTCCGCACTCTCGGCGGCCCGACCTTTGGGGGGCGGAACGGGCTCGGGCGGCGAGTCCGCAACGCGGACTACCGGACCTTGATGCCGCGCTTCGGCTTCGCCTGGCAACCAACGAAGAAAAGCGTGGTCCGGGGCGGGTTCGGCATGTATTTCGGCCTCCTGGGTGCGCAGTTCACCGACGTGTCCCAGCCAGGCTTCAACCAGCGCACCAATGTGGTACCGTCCCTCGACGGCGGTCTGACACTGGCGGCGTCGGTTTCGAATCCATTCCCGAGTGGCATCGAACAGCCACTCGGCTCCCGAGGCGGGCTGACGACGTTCGCCGGCAGGAGCCCGGGATTTTTCACCCTGGACGGACGGCGGCCTTCGACGCAGCGCTGGAGTCTCTCCTATCAATTTCAGCCGGCCAACCGTACCGTGGTGGAGATCGGCTACATTGGCTCGCGGTCGTCCCGTCTGCGCGTGCCAACCGAATTCAACCCGGTACCGGCGCAGTACCTGAGCACATCCCCGGTACGGGATCAGCCCGGAATTGACTTCCTCAACGCCCAGGTGACGAATCCATTCAGGGGCATCGATGCGTTCGCCGGGACGGCGCTGCAGACGGCTCGCGTTACCGCGCGAAGCACTTTGCTCCGCCCACGCCCGCATTTCGCCGGACTGAGTGAATCGATGCCCGCGGGCATGAGTTGGTACCACGGGATGACTCTCCAGTTACAGCGGCGGTTCACCTCGGGTGTCCAGTTTCAGGCCAACTACACGTGGTCGAAGACGATGGAAGCGATTCAGTATCTGAACGATGTGGATTCCCTGCCGCTGCACACGGTAAGCGATCTCGACCGTCCGCACCGGTTCGTTGGCAGCGGGCTTGCCGAGTTGCCGTTCGGACGCGGAAAAAAGTTCGGTGGAACCATGCACTCGTGGCTCGACGCGGCGCTCGGCGGCTGGCAGGTCCAGGCGATCTACCAATGGCAGAGCGGCCCGCCGCTCGAGTGGGGCAACGTGATCTACACGGGCTTGTTCACGGCCATCGAATCTCAGTCTCCCAGCATCCAGCGCTGGTTCAATACGGGAGGCTTTAACCGCGATGCCAGACAGGCACTTGCCAACAACCTGCGCACGTTCCCGCTGCGCATCTCCTCGGCCCGCGCGGCAGGGCTGAACAACTGGGACATTGGTCTCTTCAAGTCCTTCAAGCTAAGTGAGCGGGTCCGACTCCAACTGCGCGCCGACGCGGAGGGAGCCATGAACTCGCCTCATTTCAATCCGCCGAACCTGAATCCGGTAAGCACTCTGTTTGGCAGCGTCACCGCCACCCAGACGGGAGAAGGAGAACGCCGTATCTTTACCGGGGTGCGCGTGACCTTCTGATGAGGATAAATCGGAGAACTTTCCTGGCTGCCTGCGCGTCGGCCACTCCAGCAGTGGCGCAGAACCGAGCGCTCAACATCCTTTTGATCATGGCCGACGACCTGGGCGCAAAGGAACTCGGCCGTTACGGGAACAGGAAGCACCGGACCCCGAATCTCGACCGCATGGCGAGCGAGGGAGTGCGCTTTGAGACCTGCTACGCGACACCGCTCTGTTCCCCGTCGCGAGTCCTGCTGATGACCGGCAAGTATGGCTTCCGCACCGGCTTCACCAACTTCATCGGCCGAGTGACCACGCGCAAGGAGCGCTTGCCGGCTGAGGAGTATACGTTCGCCGACATGATGAAGGCTCACGGCTACACAACCGGGCTGGCGGGCAAGTGGCAACTCGGTCTGGTGAGCAAGCACCCGACGATGATCCACGACAGCGGCTTCGACCATTACTTCGCCTGGGCGTGGAACACAGGAGGCCTCCCCGAAGGAGCGGCGCACATCGGACGCGAGCGGAACCGCTACCTCGACCCCGCCATCATCGAGGACGGGAAGTACGTGCCGACGAAGAAGACGGACTACGGCCCCGACCTTTATTCCGACTGGATCATTCGCTTCATGGAGAGGAACAAGGACCGGCCCTTTTTCGCCTACTGGCCGGAGCCGCTCACCCACGGGCCGTCGGATCCAACACCCGACAACGCGGCCGGCGGATTTCAGGCCAACGTCGAGTATCTGGATAAGACGGTGGGTAAGGTTCTACGGTATCTGGAGACGTCCGGCCTGGCAAAGAACACAGTGGTGTTCTTCACCGGCGACAACGGGTCGGGCGATGACGGCAAGGGGAATGTGGAGGAAGCGGGCGTGCGGGTGCCGTTCCTCGCGCGCGGGCCTGGAATCCGCAAAGGGCACGTCAGCCGCGAACTGATCGAATTCTCCGATGTCCTGCCGACGATCGCCGCCCTCACCGGCGCTAAACTGCCGCCGGGCCCGCTCGACGGCCTGAGTTTCGCCCACATTCTGCAGGGCCGGCCGGGCGGGTCGCGGGAGTGGATCTTCAGTTACCTCGCCTATGAGCGCATGCTGCGCGACAAGCGGTGGTTGCTGGAGGGCGACGGAAAGTTCTTCGACTGTGGCGAGAGCCGCGAGGGATCGGGCTACAAGGATGTCACCGCGTCGAAGGATCCGGAAGTGGTGGCGGCGCGGGCGCGGTTTGGGAAAATCCTTGAGAAACTGCCGGCCCCGCCGCGGGAGGCGGAAGGTCAGCCGGCACGGCGCCGCCGCAAGCGTGCTCAGTAGGGCGCCGAAGCAGGGCGTCGCCGGTGCTCGCGGGTTAGACCTGACGGGTAAGTTCGAATTGGTGGAACGGAGTAAGTGAATCGATTTCCGTTTCCGGGCGGCCGAGTTTCCATTGAAACTGGCGTAAGCTGATCTTGTCAGGTAAGAAATCAATTACTGTGAAGCCGTTTTGTTCGGTGACGAAGGGTGCGATCTACATGTGCATGTCCTCGTCGGAGTTGCACACCCCATGCCTCCCCCGGTGGCAGGAACTTCGCACGCCAAATCGATTCCCAAGTAGCTCAATGAGATAGGAGGGAAATTCGCATTTGCGAGATTCGCATTTACATGTTTCGGGTTTCGGTGTATAACTCTTACAGTCATATGGTGGAACGAGAGAAGCTCTCCAAACTCTCCGAACTCGCCCTGCGAAAGCGGCGCGAGGGCCTGACCAAACTTGTGCCTCCGCTCGGTGACGTGCTGCGTGGGTCGTTGATAGAACGGTACTTGACCTGCGGCAACCCTAACTGCAAATGTGCCCGAGGCGAGCGTCACGGACCAGTGTGGTACCTGAATTATGCACGAAAAAGCCTTCGGCGTCGGCTCTTCGTCGGCGCTGCGTGATCCTCGCGTGACCTTTACGATTGGATTGACTCTATCTTTTCTCGCCTCCTCCTGATTCCGTTTCCTCGACCGCCGTCCTCT
>SXGS01161198.1_pt1 | contig 43997 bp, 31 predicted proteins | sample 3174681 | NCBI WGS metagenome assembly SXGS01 (sample SAMN11356861, study PRJNA531348) | freshwater metagenome | isolation source: freshwater sample F1-80 | place: China: Fuxian Lake, Yuxi | collected 2017-12-25 | reverse complement strand
GTCCTCGATCGAGAGAATCGGATAGCGGTCGGCCCAGTCGGTCAGCATGGCGCCCATCGACGTCGCCGACATCAGCTGCCCGTGCAGACGATAGAGTCCCCCCTCGAAGAAGTGCGTGCTGGCGACATCGAGCGCGATGGCGGCGTCTTTTCCCGGCGTCAAGCCCGCGCGGCGAAAGGCGTGCAGGATCAGCTCGATGGCGTGTTCGTTGCCTTTGAGTTTGGGACCGAAGCCGCCTTCATCGCCGACGAGGACGCCTTCATAGCCGTGCTCTTGCAGCGTTACGCCCAAGGCCCGGTAGACGCGCACCGTCATGTGCAGGGCCGCGGAGTACGAATTTGCACCTATAGGTAAAAATAGGAAGTCCTGCATGTCGAGATTGCGTCCCGCGTGCAGCCCGCCGGAGATGAGATTGACCATCGGCAACGGCATGCGCGCTTGCCCGCGGTCGAGATACCTCCAGAGCGGGATCCCCTTCGCGGCTGCTGCGACATGAGCACAGGCGAGCGAGACGCCGAGGATCGCGGTGGCGCCGAGTCGCGATTTGTCGGGCGTGCCGTCGAGTTTGCAAAGTTTGCGGTCGATGGTCGCCTGTTCGGACGCCGGCATGCCGATAATCGCAGGGCCGAGGAGATTGCGCACATTGGCGACGGCCCTGCGCACGCTTTTGCCGGCGTAATCGTCCGGATCGCCGTCGCGCAGTTCGCGTGCCTCGTGTTTGCCGGTGCTGGCGCCTGACGGCACGATAGCCCGGCCCATCGCCGTACCGCAGTGAACTTCGACCTCGACGGTTGGCGAGCCGCGGCTGTCGAGCACCTGGCGTGCAGCAATTGTCGTGATGCGATCAATCACAAAGAGCCTCCCAGGTCTTGCCAGACTAATTCCCATCGATTGACACTATCGAGCAGAATACGGCGCGCCAAATCGCGCACGCTCTTACGTCTTGGCTCCTCAGACAAATAATCGACCGGACTCGTGCCATCGACGCGCGCCAGCAGGCAAACGCCGAGATGGCGCATGCCGCGCTGTTCCAGTTCGAGCGCGGGCCGAAAGCGAACCTCGGACGCGTAGCCGTTCCAGAACGCGCGCATGAGTGCGATGAAATCGTCGGCACGCGCAGGCTGACGGATTGCTTTCAATGTCAGATGAGCAAGGAACAAGCCCAGGTCCATCGTTGGATCGCCGAAGTGGGCGGTCTCGTAATCGACCAGCGTGAAGGCGCCATTCGCAACCTCTCTCTCGGAGGGCGAGGGGTGTATGAGCATGTTCTTCGGCGTGTAGTCGCCGTGGCAGAGGGCCTCTTTGATCGTCAGCATGTCGCGCACGATCGGCTCGATGGCCACGGCAACGTCGGGGCATCTTTCTTGCACGCGCACGTAAAAGGGATCGACGCGCAACTGCACGTAGACCGAATGATCGCGGAACGTCGCGAATTCGTGCGCGCGCTCGGCCGAAACTTGATGGATACGGCCGAGCACGCGGCCGACCTTGGTGCCGAGATCGACGTAGATTGTGCCGGCCAGCAGCTCACTTTTCCAAACCTTGGCATCGATTGGTGCGTGGCTCATGGCATAGACATAGTTGGCACGATCGACGAACAGCACCTCGGGCACAACGTCCAGTAGATGGGGATGTAGGGCCTGCATGACTTCTTGTTCGCGCCAGATGCGGTCAAGATCGCTGAACCAGGCGTCACGCGTGCGCAGCTGTCGCCGCGACTGTTTGAGCACAAGGCGTCGGGTCAATGTGGTGACGCGCAGAACTTGGTTGGATACGCCCCCGCATAGCAACTCAGCATAGCGCGGCCGATCGTCGCTCGGCAGCCAGCCACGTTGAAACACGTAATCCACGGCATTGTCGACCGTCAATTCGAACATGAGAGAGTCGCCTGTCAACGCAAGAAACGCCCGCCGTTGATATCGAGGATCGCGCCGGTCATGAAACTCGACGCATCCGACGCCAGAAATAGCACAGCCTGCGCGACCTCGTCGGCAGTGCCGTTGCGAGCGAGCGGCGTTTGCTTCTTGTAATCTTCCATTTTCGCGGGTGTCGAAAACATCTCGTGATGTTGCGTGGCGATGACGCCGGGCATGATGGCATTGACGCGGACATGCGGCGCGAGTTCCTTCGCCAACGTGCGCGTCATCACCTGCAAGGCGCCTTTGGCGGCCGCGTAGACGCCGCCGCCTCCGGAGCCGCCGGTTTGCACGGAAAGCGAGAGGTTGTTGATGATGCTGCCGTTCTTGGAGGCACGCAGGTACGGGATGGCGCGGCGTGTCACCAGGAAGGCGCTCGTCACGTTGACATCGAAGACGCGCCGCCAGTGGTCGAGGCTGCACGCTTCGATCGGCGTCATCTTGATGGGCGAGCCGGCGTTGTTGAAGAGGATGTCGAGCCTGCCTGTCTTGGTGATGAGCGTATCGACGACGCGATCAGCGTTCGTCTCGAGCGTCAGATCTCCAGGCAAAAGGTGCGCATGGCCGCCCAGGTGTTCGATCGCTTGGAGCGTTTCCTCGGCACCGGCCTTACTCGTGTGATAATGGATGCCGACGGTCGCGCCGGCTTGCGCGAGCAGCAGCGCCGTCGCGCGGCCTATGCCGACGCCGGCGCCGGTGACGAGAGCGATGCGGCCGTTCAGAGAGTGGGTGGAGATGGCCATAATAGGATTCACTCCCGCGAATCGTTGTGCTCATCGCGAGGCTTGGAGAGCTTATTTATAGCCCTTGGGATGCGTGCGATGCCAGTTCCACGCGGATTCGACGATCGACTTGATATCGGTGTATCGCGGCTTCCAGCCCAGCTCTTTTTGAATCTTGTCTGGCGAGGCGACCAACACCGGCGGATCACCCGCGCGTCTTGGGCCTTCCTTCACAGGGACCTTCTTGCCCGTGACCGCCTCGACTGCGGCGATCACCTCGCGCACGCTGTAACCGCGGCCGATGCCGAGATTGTAGTGCATTTGCTGGCTCGGCTGCAAACGTTCGAGCGCCAATAGATGCGCCTCGGCGAGATCATCGACGTGGATGTAGTCGCGCACGCAGGTCCCGTCCGGCGTCGGATAGTCGCTGCCGAAGATTTCGATGTGCGGACGCTTCCCCAGCGCGGCTTGGATGATGAGCGGGATCAAGTGCGTTTCGGGCGTGTGATCCTCGCCGATCTGGCCGCTGGCGTGCGCGCCCGAAGCGTTGAAATAGCGCAAGGCTGCGAAACCCCATTGATAGGCGTGCGAATAGTCGGCCAGCACGCGCTCGACCGTCAGCTTGCTCGCACCGTAGGGATTGATCGGCTTCTGGGGCGTCTCCTCGGTGATCGGCATCTTATCAGGAGTGCCGAAGGTCGCGGCGGTGCTGGAGAAGACGAATCGCTTGATGCCGTGGCGGCGCAGGCGCTCGAAGAGATTGAGCGTGTTGACGACGTTGTTCTGCCAGTACTTCGCCGGGCTGGTCACGGATTCGCCGACGTAGGTGAAGGCCGCGAAATGCACGACGGCGTCGATGCGCTTTTCCATCAGCATTTGATCGATGCGATTCGTCTCGTTCAGGTCGCCAACGACGAGACGATCCGCCGGCACGGCCTGGCGATGGCCGTAGACGAGGCTATCGTAGATCCAGACGTCATGTCCGCGTTCCAGGAATAAGCGAACCGCGTGCGAGCCGATGTAGCCGGCGCCGCCGGTGACAAGAATGTGCATAGCCAAGTAAAAAGGCAAAAGGAAAAAGGAAAAAGTAATATCATGCCTACTTTTTCCTTTTTCCTTTTGCCTTTTTCCTTCCTAGTTGGTGATTCCCTTGGTAATCCCCATAAACACGTCTTCGAGGTTGACGGCTTCCTCTTTGAGCATTTTCAGACGGAAGCCGCCCTGGATCAAGGTCTCGGCGATGAAACTGCCGTCTTCCACGCCCTGGGCGAGCGTGACGAGCAAGTAATCGTCGGCCGTCTTGTGCTCGACCGCGTCGATGCCTTTGACCTTTTCGAGGATCAGCTTGGCCTCGGCATTACGGCCGTCGCCGACGCCGACGTCGATGCGCGTGCGTTGCCGCACCTTCTGAATCGCTGTCTGCACGTCGCCGTCGAAGATGAGCTTGCCCTGCTCGATAATGCCGATCTTGTTGCAGATGTCGGCCAACTCGGGGAGGATATGGCTCGAGAGCATGATCGTCTTTCCCATATTGCGCAGTTCTTTGATAAGGGAGCGCATCTCGATACGGGCACGAGGGTCGAGGCCGCTGGCCGGCTCGTCGAGCAGGAGTACTTGCGGTTCGTGTAGCAACACGCGCGCCAGGCCCAGACGCTGCGTCATGCCGCGCGACAGGCTCGTGACCAGGGCTTCGCGTTTGTAGCCGAGGTCGACGAGTTCGAGTACTTGTTCGCATTTTTTGCGGCGTTCGGCGCCCTTGATGCGGTAGGCGGCGGCGAAGAATTCGAGGTACTCGATCACCTTCATGTCGTCGTAAACGCCGAAGAAGTCGGGCATGTAGCCCATGATGCGGCGAATGTCCTTGGCGCCGTTGTAGATGGAATAGCCACACACGGTCGCCTCGCCCCAGGTCGGCGTGAGTAGAGTTGCGAGGATGCGCATGGATGTGGTCTTGCCTGCGCCGTTGGGGCCGATGAAGCCGTAGACGTCGCCGCGCTCGAGCTGCAGCGTAAGGCGATCGAGCGCATAAAGCTCGCCGTACATTTTCGTGAGGTCGCGGGTTTCGATCATGCGTTGTCCTTTTGCCGTTTGCGGCTTAATCGTCTCCAGAGCGCAAGGGCAGGAAGACGCGAACGTAGGTGTCCTGATTCATCTGACCCGTAGTAATCGGCAGCGCCTTGCCCGTATCTGGTGTATCCTGGAGCCAGAGTTTCGTCGCCAGCGGCGTACCGGCGTCACGCATCAGCGCATCGGCGGCGCCGTTGACGTGTCTGACACGGCCAAACAGGATCGCTTCGCGCGTGGGGCGGGTGCGGCGGTCCGTGTCCCCGCGTGGCTCGTCTTGAATGCGCCAGCTCTGATCGAGTGCGCGGAGTAAGTGGTTGCGCACGTTCGACTGGGGATCGAGGCTTTCGGTGAAGAGAATTCTCTTGACCAGGTCGGTGGGATCGGTCGCCCAGACCCGCGGCGCCGCTTCTTTGGCATCGACGCCACGGAGCCATTCGGTCGCATGCGGCGCGATCAGGCCCGAGATTGCCAGCGTGTGAACCTGGCCGCCGCGCTTGAGGCCGCCGTCGATGCGATAGAATCGCTTGTCGTATATCAGCCAGACATCCTCCAGATCGACGCCGAGGTGGTTCTTGATCGTGCCTGTGATCTTCAGTTCCTTGCCTTGCACGGGCTTCAAGTGATAGAAGAGCTCCGCGCCGAACGGCGGCTTGTCGAGCTTGCGTTCCCAGGATGCGGTGAAGGCTTTGGTCGTCCAGACCGGAATGGGGACGCTTGCGAGCGCGGAGGCGTCGTCCTTGTACGCATAAGGCTTGCGGAAAAAGCCGCCCGACCCGCCGCGGCCCATGTCGTGCATGCCGCCGGAGGGGCGTCCTATCCAGCTCAGGAGATCGGCGCTGAATACTTCAGCGACCTCAGTGCCGTCGTTGCCTTTCACCCTCTTCACCTCGGCGCCCCAGAAAAGTGGGTTCGGCTCGATGCCGATCGTGTAATTCTGGATGCGCGGGCTGAGGATCGTGAAAAAACTTTGGCCAAAGGCGTGCGTGCTCAATGGCTGGCGCGTTTGCTTGTCGACATGAGTACGCATATCGAAATCGACGATATCGACCTTGTTGACCTTTAGCTCGCGACCTTTCTGCGCATAGGCGGCGAAATAGGCGAGGACGCTCACGCCCAGGACGACCGACGGAAAGGTGATCCAGGTCCATTCGAGGCGTTTGAAGACGTGCTTGAGCAGGACGTAATCGAGCGGGCCGACGATCAGAATGTACAGGATTATGAACAGCGCCACGTAGCCGAACGGGATAACGGTCACGTCGAACTCATCGAGTCGGCGCACAAGCTCGGTCGCGACGTCGTCGGGAATTTCGCGGCGTGCGAAGCGGATGTCGTGCTCGTCGATGCGCGCCGGCGCTTTGGGGGCGGTCTGCTGGATCAGGGTTTGCAAGAACCTTTCCTTGCCGGGCCAGGCGTCGAAGTTGTCATCTTCCAGCGAAATCGCCACGTAGGTTATTTGGCCTAAGCCATAGCGGACCTGGGCTACCATCGGCATTGGCCTGGGTTCGACTTCGTCGCTGCTGCCGAGCAGGACTTTCCAGTCGCCGGCGGGCACGCTGCCGGGTTCGAGCGTGGCGATGGGAATGGGGTTGGCGGGGTCGGCCGGTTGCAGAACCTGGCCGCCCCAGCTTGCCAGGCCAGGCAACTTGGTAAATGCGTAGTTGCCGCCTACCTGAGGAGGGCGAACAGGGATGGGGGGCTGCCACTTGGGCGAGTTGAGAATCCGGGCGACAACATCTTGCTGAGCGGGCGCGATTGGCACGACGAGCCGGCCGCCGCGGCGCACCCAGGTGGCGATGGCTTCGATCCGCTCCGGGCTGTCGTTGAGCGCGTGCAGAAATTCGCCGTTGTTTTCGGTCGCCAGGATCAGAAGATCGACACCGTTGTAGCCGAACCATTTTTCGGGAACCTGCGTGATGTCGGTCTTGAAAACAACCTGGCGGGCGTTATTGTCCGTGCCGGGACCGCCATCGTTTTCCGCGCCTGCGCCCTGATTCAACCTCTTGACCGCCTTATGCAGTTCGGGGATCTTTCGGCCCAACACCAGGTACAGATGTCGATCGATGTCCACGGAGCGCGCAAGTTCCTGCGGGCGCGGCGCATACTCCCGGCCATCGGCGTGCAGGGTGACTTTGAGTTCGCTGAAGTTTTGGCCCATGTGCCCGGTTTTGACATAGCCGGTGAAGCTGCGAACCGTGTCGGCAGCGACGGCGACCTGGAAGCGGATCTTGGTGCCGACATCCTCGCTGTCGGAGGTTTCGATTTCGACGTAGGCAGGACCGTCGCCGTGATGCTTGATGCCGTCGGCGCCGCCGTAAACGTCGACGTGGATCGGGGTCCACAGACCGACCTTGTAGGATGTGGGATCACTTTTCTCGTAGGGGTGGAAGCCGATCTGAACTCTCTTGATTTCCGGGGGCTTTGTCTGCGCGAACCCGACGGCGGGGAAGCAGCCAGCGGTCAACGCGACGAGTAAGAATAGAGTCCGGTGCATAAGCAGCCAATGAATGATGACATACAATCGTGGCGGCAAGATTCCGATCTTGCCGGTCATTCACGAGCCGCGACCGTAAGGCGACCGGCAGGAGTTACTATACCAACCCGAAGCGTAAGCGAGGGCCACAGCATCCCTCGCTTACGCTTCGGGTTGGTATACCATTTTCTGCCGCTCGCCTAAGGGAACGCCGTTCCGCGTTTGGCGATCCCACCGCTCCCTAACGGTCGCGGCTCGTAAATACTTCAGGGTTTCTCCGCCCGCGCACAGCGGCATGGCGATTCGCCGCAACCGGGGCAGCCCGCGCCGTACTTCGCCTTCATCGCCGCTTCGAGATCGACGCGTGCGATGTTCGCCAGGGTCGCGAGCCAGGCCAGCACGTCGGCGAACTCGTGGGCCTTCTCTTGCGGCGAGCCGTTGCGCAAGGCGGTCGCCAGCTCGCCGACTTCCTGCATGAACCACATGAACGTGCCGTCCACGCCCCGGCTCGCGTCCTTGGCGCCGTAGGTGTCGAGAATGAGCTTTTGCAGTTCCGGCAACGTCATGTGTGACTCATCCTATTTTGAATCATGCCCATACCTCGGAACGTTGACTAGGTTCAGCGCAGTCCAAAGAGTTTTTGTAAGCGGAGCACTTCGTCATCGCGATTCAGCGCTGCGAGCGCAACAATCAAAAGCCCCTGCGATTCGCCATCCGTGACGTCGATCTCCAGCGCCATCCGCGCGTACCGCGCGCACTCCACATGCTTGCCTTCCTGAAGATAGTGGGCTGCCAGCAGCTTTCGCGGCATTAGTGCGTCCGGATCGATGCGTGTGGCGATCTCCAGGACTTCGATCAGCTTGTCCTTGTCACGCGTCTTGTCGTAGAGTTTGATCGACTCCAGAACCCAGTACGTGTCATGCGGATCGATCTTGCGTGCCCGCTCGCAGGTCCGCGCTGCTTGCGGCAGCTTCTTGCCGTTTAACTGCAAGCGCAACAGCAGCTTGAGCGGCTTGGTGTCCTTGAGATTATTGGTCGCGATCGAATCGAGCAAATCATAGGCGATGTCCGGTTTGCCGTCATCGATCAGGATCAGCGCCTTGACGGTGACGGCGATCGGCTGATTCGGTTCCTTACGCAAAACGGCCTCAACCAGGTCTTTCGCCTCGCGTTTCTTGCCGATGGCGAAGTTGCGTTCCGCGATCATCGCGGCGATTTCGACATCGTCGGGGTTCTTCTTGTGGGCCGCCTTGAGCTGCGGCATCGTCAGCGCCTTGGGGGGCGCGAGGGCGGCGTCCTTTTTGACCTTTTCAGCCAGGAAGACGCGATAGCCCTTCTCGAACGCCTCCTTCTTAACGCCGCACGCTTTTTCGAGCGCCGGCCCGGTGTCAAGCCCCTCGGCGAAGGCGGCGAGCATCTTGCCGATCGATTTTTCGCCGTGAGTCTTGGTCAGGTATTCGACATACAACAAGCTCTGCAAATACGCCTGCTGCCATTGGGCCTGCGAACGAGGCCGAACGAATCCCAGCAATATATTGTCGAGATCCAAAAGCTCGTTGTTGGCGACCTTTTCCGCGAGCAAGGCGTGCCAACTCGGCGGGATGTGCGGTCCTTCATAGCGGACCGCCAGCCCTTCGGTGAACCAGTGCGGCACCAGGCCCTTTGTCTGCTCAAGATTGAATACGTGCACCAGCTCATGGCGGATCACGCGATTCCAGTTGAATGGCTTTTGCAGGAACCCCGACGTCTCGCGCGGTGAGCACATCGCCACCAACGGCCCCGTGCAGGCGCCGATCGTGTGCAGGTCCGGCATCGCGATCACCCGGCCGCTGAACATCTCATGCCGGCTGAAGATCTGAATCTGGAACGGGCCTGGCGGACGGTTGTCGAACTGGACGGCCAGCTCCTTGTAGATTTCTTCGAGATAGATCGCCATGAAGTTCGCCAGCACCGAATCGTTCTTCGCGTCGAATCGAATGATGAAATGTTCCGTCTTGAGCGTTTCGTAGCGATCGAGATGCTTGAGCACGATGATCGAGTTACTGACGCGGATATTGAACGGATCGGCCCTGGCAGCGTCGTCGAGCGCCTTACGAGCCTCTTCTTCCTTGCCCATGCGCATATACATCATGCCCAGGCCTGTCTGGGCGTCGGCGAGCTTGGGCTGCATCTTGGCGGCGGTCTCGTAGTACTTGCCCGCCTCGGCGTTGAACTTGCGCTGTTCGAGCAACGTGGCCAGTTCGGTGTAGAAGACGTAGCATTTCGGATTCACCTTGACGGCTTCCTGAACGACGCCGTCGAACTCTTTCTGGTTGCGCTTGGCGAAATGGCACGCAGCAATGCGCGCAAGCGTGGCCTCATCGCGAGGGTTGACGGCGCGGGCCTTGGCGGCGGTCTTCATCGTCGCGTCGATTTCTCCGGAAAACCATTGCACTTCCGCCATCAAATTCAACGCGCTGACGAGCCGCGGGTTCACTTTCAGCGCTAGCTCGGCATATTTGTCGGCGTCCTTGAACTCAAAGCTCCCGGCGGCCATCTGCCCCTTGGCGACGAGCACTGCGGCCGCGCGCGGGTTGATCGTCAGCACGCGCTCGAAGGCGCGAAACGCGGCGGGCTTGTTGTGCTTCTCCATGAAGACGCGGCCGGCTTCGTAAGTGGCTTGCCAGTAGAGTTTGTCCTTTTTCTCGGCGACGCCAAAGTAGTCGTTGATGATGGTCTGAAACTGATCCGTAAGATGCCGCAGTCTGGCCCGCTCCAGCCCGGCGAGGCCGACGAGACGCAATGACTCGGGATCGTCGATGTTTTTCTTGTTGGAGATGCGGACGAACCAGAGGAATTGTTCGTCGGCCTTCTCTTCAAGCCCGCGATCACGATAGTTCTGGCCGAGCACCCAGTGGGCGAGGAATTGCTCGTCGTTCTGCGCGAGGGCTGTGAGGGCGGTTTTTTCCGCTTCATCGAGCCGGCCGCGCGTGTAGTGCAGCTCCGCGAGCCGGGCGAGGAAGTCGGCGTCCTTGGCGTTGTCTTTGAGGAAGGCCTCGACGACCGCCTGGGCTTTGTCGTACTCTCCGGTGCTTTCCAGCGTTTGACTCAGACCGAGCGTTGCGGGGCGGCGCGTCTGGGCGTCCTTGACGAGTTCCTCATACATTTCGCGGGCTTCGACGTAGTCCCCTTCTTGCAGGAGAACGCGCGCTTTTTGCAAGGTCGCGCCGGCGTGTGCGAAAGTCGTCGTGACAAGGAGACAAGCAAGTATCGCGATGGGCTTCATATTTTGCACCAGGCCGGGTGAAGTTCCTGTATTCACCTTAATCAGCGCTGGCCCAAAACGCAAGAATCGCGCTGCATCTCTTGCCCGATTTTTCCGGTTTTTGTAAGACCATTGTTGCTGCATCCCGTTTATCGCTCGCAGTGAATCGCCAGAAATCTGGTGCTTCACTGCGAGCGCTTGACGGAAAACGAGGGAAATTGCGAGGATCCACATGATACCGATCGACCTGAAAGGCAAGCTCGCCCTTGTCGCCGGCGTGGGAGATGATCGCGGGTTCGCCTGGCATATCTCCAAAGCGCTCGCGGCGGCCGGGGCGCGCCTCGTGTTCGCGACGCATCCACGGCTCGTCAACGTCGTTGGCAATATTCTCGAACGCGATCTCGATCGCGAATCGCGCGAGTTGCCCTTCGGCGCCGGCGAGTTGAAAGTTGAACGCGTCATCCCCTGCGATGTCGAACACGACAGCATGGCCGACGTCGATGAAAAGAAACGCGAGGACAAACGCTTCTCGAAACACGGCGACTACAGCATCCAGGGGCTCGCGGCCGCCATCGGCAAGGACTTCGGCAGCCTTGACATCCTCGTGCACAGCATCGCCTTCAGCCCGGAGATCAAGAATAAGGCGATCGACACGAGCCGCAAGGCGTACCTGACCGCGCTCAGCATCAGCTCGTTCTCCTTGACCGCGATGCTCAAGGCGATGCAGCCATACATGGAGAATCGTCCCGACGGCGCCTCGGCGATCGCGCTCAGCTACCTAGGCGGCGATCGCGTCGTCCCGCACTACGGCGGCGGCATGTCCACGGCCAAGGCGGCCTTGCAGATCGACGCCAAACAGCTCGCCAGCAACCTCGGCCCGAAGAACATCCGCGTCAACATCATCTCCGCCGGGCCGTATGCGTCGCGCGCCGCCTCGGCCATCGGCGACATGGACGAGATGATCAACCACGCTGCCTCCTGTTCGCCGTTGCCGCGCGGCATCCGGCCGGAAGAGGTCGCCAACACGACCGCGTTCTTGTGCAGTCCACTTGCTTCCGCCATCACGGGGCACGTTCTCTACGTCGATTGCGGCTACAACGTGATGGGGATTTTCCCGAAGGGGTAATGAATTGGCGTTGACGCGGCTGAGCCGCAATGTGGTGCGACGCTCCGCGTCGCAGATTCACGACGCGGAGCGTCGTGCCACATTGGCAGATCATTACGGCCGCGCCCAGACGAGGTTCGCCAGCGCGAGCGCTTCGCAAACAATGACTGCGTAGAAATAAACACTTCGCAACATGGCCATATTCTCCAATGAGGCAACGAAGAATTCGCTGTCAACGTAATCTTGAAAATCCACTCATTGCCGTAGGACCCCCGTGCGTCGTCAGCCCAAGGAACGCCGCCGACCCTATCGACTTGCGCGCATCCAGCAGCCATTGCATGTACACACCTGAAATTCGCCCGCTTTTGCGTGAATGCGGCTACAATAGGATTTTCGGAATCGTATCCGCCAAAGGCTCCTCATGCGAAAAACCGCTCTAGCACTCGTGATTTTGACATTCCTAAGCGTCGCCTGCGTCTCGGGATCGGACAAATACTCGGTGCGCGACATCGGCTTCGTCGATGTCGAATCGAGTCCCTATCGCATTCTCATGGTCGCCAAGGATCCTTTGGCTGCGAATTTCAAGTTGCAAGAAGCGCATCGGCGCAAAGAAATTGAGCACACCAACGTCACGCTCCGCGTGTTTGCCGCGGACAGCAAGGAATTCACGCAGGAGTTTCCGCAGCTCAAGTTGGCGCCGAATCTGACGGAGCCGCTGTATTGGATCGTCGCGCCGGAGAAGAAGACGCCGATCAGCATCCTTGAACCAGGCCGATCGATTCCGGAGCTCTTGAAATCGCCTTTGCGGGAGACCCTCTTCGAGAAGGTCATGCATGGGCTCTGCGTGGTGGTGCTGCTGGAATCCAAGGACAAAGCTGCCAACGAATCGGCACGGGCGCGCGCGGAAAATGTAATCCTTCGTATCAATGAGGTTCGCCACAAGTTTTACAAGGCGGACGGCGAGAACATCGAACTCGTGTCGCTGACGGACGGCGAACGCAAGCAGGAACGCTGGACGCTGTGGGCGCTCGGCGAGAAAGAGGAGAGCGCCGACGCGCCGAAGATCGCAGTGCTCTATGGCAAACTGCGCCGCGCGGGGCCGATGTTCGAGGGCATCGACTGGGACGAGACCAACCTTTTCGCGCGCATCGCCCTGCTGGCTCAGGAATGGGACGGCGACGCCCGCAAGCTCGTGGCTGGGGCTGCTTTGCCATACGTGTGGACCGATTGGCCGGGGAACCACGAGATCGCCTTGAGGTTTAATCCCGTCAAGGAGAAGGACAAGATCAAAGCGATTCTGGACCAACCGCCAGTGCAGGCGCCCAAGGAACGCAAGTTGAAGTACGAGGATTGGAGCGACCCGCCAGATCCGCACATTGGCCACAGGATTCCACAGCCCGATCCGCAGCCGGCGGCGCCTGAATTCACGCCGCCGCGGATGTCGAGTACCGAGGTCGGCGTCGCGTTTCTCGTCGTCGGGCTCCTCGGTTGGTTCGCCCTGGGCCTCAGCGTGTGGAGGCTTGAACAGACGCGGCCAGTCCCACGACAGCCGGCTTGAGACAATTCTAGAGGCTGTCACGCCTCGCGCTCCATGCGATCGAGTTCCCCATGCCGCGGCCCCGCGTCGAAGTTTGGCGTCGGCAGCGATTGCGCGATTTCCAGCGCCGCCTCGTGCGTCATCTCCTTTCTCACGACGCCCCAGCCGCGATAAATCGGGTAGCGCCGCGCCAGCGCCAAGATTTCGCGCCGTGTTCGTCCCTTCGGCGCGTCGGGCCACGGCTCGTTGCGCACCTGAAAATCGAAGAACGGCGTCACGATTGAGCGGAAGTAGTCCCAGTACGGCGCATTGTCGGTCTGGACGAAAAACAATCCGCCCACTTCGAGGACCTTCTGCACTTGCGCGAGAAAAGTCGGCGTCAGCAACCGTTTGTGTACTACACTTGGATCGTGAAACGGCTGCGGATGGTAGCTGTGAATCTCACGCACGCTTTCAGGCGCTAGATACACGCCGACAAAGCGCTCGGCATCGACGGCGGCGAACCGCAAATTGCCTAGACCTCGCTGGTTGCCTCGTCGAGTCGCGTAACGAAGCACCATCGGCAAAATATCGATGCCAATATGGTCACAATCGGGCCTTGTGAGCGACGAAGCAAGCAAGAAACGGCCGTTGCCGCAGCCGAGATCGACGATCAGCGGCGCCTTTCGCCCAAACAGCGTGGCAACATCGAGCGGCCCTTCCGCAGGCAGCTTCTTGAGGGCCGTTTTCGCCCACAGGCTCGGGTCCAGGATTTTCCCGGGGATGGGCACGCCGAATTCGCGCTCGATTGCCTGTGCTTTTCTCATGAAGGCGTCCGCTTCTGTGGTAGGAATTCTTTGACGATTGTTGTACGATCACGCAAGTTAGAGTGCCATCTTCCTGCCGCTTACCGCCTGGCATGCGTGCTACGCCGCAAGCGGCAGGTTTCGAGGTAACCGATGAGCAACGAACCCAGCCCAGGACGAACAGCAACTGCCAGCTCCGACGAATCGCAGCACGCCGAGCAGGCGCGCCGACAGATCAGCCAGCTGACCGAGGACATCGCGCAGATCTCGGAGTCGGACATTTCGCCGGCCCAATATTTCAGCGAATTCCTGCAGCGTGTCTATCTGGCGACGCAGGCCTTCGCCGCCGCCATCTGGGTCCGTACGCCGCAAGGAAATCTCCAGTTGCAATGTCAGATCAACTTGCGCGAGCTTGGCCTCGACCGCACGCCCGACAGCAAGCCGATGCACGATGAGCTGTTGCGCCAGGCCATCTTGCAAGCGAAGACAAAGGGGGGCGTCATTCGGCCCCACTTCAGCCACAACCTCGAGGGGGCCGACCAGGTCGCCGGCAATCCGACCGATCACACCATCCTGCTCGCGCCGATCCTGCAAGAAAAAGTTATCGTCGGTCTGGTCGAGATCTGGCTAGATCCAAGCCACGACGCCAACGCCCTGCAGAACGTCCACCATTTCCTTGTCCGCATGGCAGCGTTTATTTCACTCTTCAATCGCAACCATCAGCTGCGGCAAATGCTGGGCCAGCAGGAATTGTGGGTCAAGCTCGAGAACTTCGCACGGCAAATTCACGGCAGCATGCACATGACCGAGGTCGCCTACTTGGTGGCGAACGAAGGCCGGCGGCTGATCGACGTCGATCGCATCAGCGTCGCCACGCGCCCCGGCGACAAGTGCGAGGTGACGGCCATCAGCGGCGCCGACGTGGTCGAGAAGCGTTCCAATCTCGTCGTGCTGATGCGCAAGTTGTTCGACGCCGTCATTGACTGGGGCGAGAAGCTGGTCTACGTGGGGACCAAGGATGATGCTCTGCCGCCCAAAGTGCTGGAAGCCCTTGATCTTTATCTCGGCGAGAGCAACAGTAAGGTCCTCGTCATCATGCCTTTGCCGGATGAACGCGAGAAGGAGCGCCAGCGCAAAGCTCGCTCGGCGCTGATGATGGAGTGTTTCGAGACCAACTTGCAGCCGGAGCAGCTCATCGCCCGGCTCGACGTGGTCGGCCGGCACGCTTGCTCGGCGCTTTACAACGCCCAGGAATATCGCCGCATCCCGATGCGCTTCCTCTGGCTGCCGCTGGCGTATTTGCAAGACGGATTGGGAGGCAAATCGAAAGCGATCACGTCCGGCGTCCTGGGTGGGCTGACGATACTGATCCTCGCCATGATCTTCGTTCCCTTCCCGCTCAAGATGGAGGCGAACGGCCAGCTGCTGCCGAAGGAACGGGTGTGGATCTACCCGACGCTGCCGGGCAAGGTCGAGGAAATCGCCCCCGGCCTGAAGTCGGGCAGCCGTGTGTCCAAGGGGCAGATCTTGTTCACCCTTTCCGATTCCGACCTCGCCAAGCAGGTCAGCGAATTGCAGACCGAAATCTCGATCCTCGAAAACAAGGTCAACTTGCCCGTGCAAAAACCAGGCGAAGGGAGCGACAAGGGGACCGACGTCGTTGCCATCCAGGAAGCGAAGACGACGCTGCGAAACAAGATCGAGGTCCTGCGCCGATTGCAGCAGCGCACCAACGCCAATCTTGCCAAGCCCGGGTATTTCACGATCACCGCGCCGCGTGCGGGCATCATCCTCACTGCCGAGCTTCGCGAACTGCTGGGCCGCATCGTCAAGCCGAGCGATGCGTTGATCCACATCGGCTTTATCGACCCGAACCAGGCGAAGCTGTCGGAATGGGAAATCGTGCTGAAGATCCCGCACAAGCACTACGGCCAGGTGATCCGCGCGTATGACCGAACGGATGCGAAGGAGCTGCGCGTGGATGTGCTCTCGACCGCCGACGCGACGCAATCGTTCCAGGCCCGGCTGGCAAAGGATAAAATCGCCCGGCAAGCCAACGCACAAAAGGACGACAACAACGAGCCCGAGCCGGTCGTTCTCGCCTGGGGCCGCATCAACGGCGACGACATCCCCGCGGCGGCGCAGATCACGCCGTCGCTTCTGCTAAGCGGCGGCGAAGTGCATACGCGCATCCGCTGCGGCAATCGTCCCATGGGATATTCGCTCTTCTACGGAGTGTGGGAGTTCGTATACGAGAAGGTGATTTTCCCCTTCGGTTGGAGGTAATTTGGGAGAAGGATGAAGGCGGAAGGATGAAGGATGAAAATACCATTGGTTCATCCTTCATCCTTCATCCTTCCGCCTTCATCCTTCATTTTGCACAGGAGCCCCGGACATGAAGCAATTCATCATCGTAATCCTCCTGGGCGCCGCGTTGTTCGCGGGCGCCATGTGGCAATTCGAAATGCTCGACTTCAACGTCTATCCGCCGCCGCCGCCGATAGGCGATACCCAAGGCAAGACGACCGAGCTCGCCAAGCTTGGCGGCGATCTCTACAAACCGGACCCGAAGGTCGAGATCCCGGCGTCGCCGCGCCGTATTGCCGATCCCATCATTCTCTACGGCGTCATGAATCCCGTCGAGCAGGAAGAAGTCGCCAGCCAGGTCAACGGAAGGGTCCTCTTCCTCGGCGATCAGGTCGAAGAGAGCGCGGTGCTGGCGGCCGGCTCGGCGGCGTTTCTCGCGGAGCCTTACTACTTTGCCAACGTCTTTGCCGGCCGCGAGAGATTCGTCATGTTCTATCGCCGCGTCTATGAAGGCGAGACGATCGCGCAGGGACAAATGCTGGCGATGATCGAGCCCGGCGAGGCGCTAGGTGGCGTTCTGGAAGAAATCGCCAAGATCAGGGCCGCACACGCCGACCATGACGCTGCCCTGGCCGGCGAGGCCGAAGGACGGTTGCGGAAGATTACTGCGGACAACCTTTTCGCGACAAAGTCCATCCAACGCGAGGAACACGGCATGGCCGTATTGACCTATCGCAAACTCATCAACGAAGCCATCTCCAAAGAGCAGGCCATCAAGCTCGCCGAGATCAAGAAGGACCAGGCCGATATCCGCCTGCGCGCTTACGAGATCCGGCCGACCCTGCCCTACAAGCAGTCCACGATCAAGACAGTCGTGCGCCAGCGGGGATCGGTCGTGAAGCAAGGCGACACCGTGGTCGTCGTGCAGAACCTCTCCCGGCTGCAAGCGGAGGCGCTGGTCGAGGAGCAGTACTTCGTCCATTTGAAGGAAAAGCAAAAACACGGGATCACCGCCACGATCGAGCCGACCGTGCTCGACAAGCCGCTGCACGAATATCCGGGACACGCGCTCGACGTGACCAGCGTGGCCGTCGCCAAGGACATGAAGATCGTCTCTGGCAGCGAGGATCGTTCGGTGTGCGTGTGGAGCCAGGATCAGATCGCGCCGCTGCGCAAGCTGGAACACGACGACGCCGTGCGCGTGGTCGCCTGCACGCCGGTGGCCTGCGCGAAGAACCTGTGCCTGGTCGGTTGCGCCAACGGCAGCATCTATCTGTGGGATCTTGCCAAGGACGCCGCCGCGCCGATCGAATTCAAGAAGGAGGCCCATGGGCCCGAAGCCGCGATCACGAGCCTGGCGTTCAGCCCGGACGGTCGGTTCTTCGCGAGCGGCGCCTCCGACGGTTCGATCAAAATGTGGTCAACCTGGATGATGAAGAAAAAAGAGAAGGCCGAGGATGTCGACGAGATCGTCTACGCGCTAGAGCATTACGCCTTCGTGCCGACCAACGGCGTCGAGCACTGTCATGACGACGCGGTCACGTCGCTGCACTTCACGCCGCAATGCCGCTTGATCTCCGCCGGCCGCGACAAGACGTTGCGCGTGTGGATTTTGAAGGAGAAAGGCGCCGCCCTCGACAAGAAGGTGATTCGCGATCGCGTCGGCAATGTGCCGCAACTCGGCGTTGATAGAGACGGCAAGTGGATGCTCTTCGACCAGGGGCGCACGCTCAAGCTCTACTCCGTCGAGACGCATAGCTTTACGCACACGCTGAGCACGGCTGCCAACGCGACGCCGTTCGACACGCTGGCGCTGTTCTCGCCGGACAGCTCGCTAATCCTTACTGCCGGCGCGCCGGAAGGCCGCCTGCAGCTGTGGCGCACGCCGGACGGCGCGACGCGCGGCTTCGAGGTGCGTCAGTTCGCGACACGTGAGCGTCTTCCCGTCACGTGTGCCGCCTTCTCGCCCGACGCGGGCAAGAACTCGTTCGCGGTGTCGGCGAGCGGCACGAAGGTTTACCAGTGGTCGATCCCCACCGCGACGGAGGTCGCCGGTAATCAGCTCAAGGACGTGCGCATGACCTTGTTCAATCAGAACCTGGACGCGACACGGAACGGCCGCGTCGGTTTCGAGATCCTGAACGCCGACGGCCGCTTTGAAGCGGGCCGCCCAGTGACGATTGTGATTGATTGACGTTCAAGCCGCAAACGGCATGGGAAGAGTACATGAACCCCGCCGCGCCTGCCAGTGATCTCGAACGCCGCAAGATGGTGCGTCTGCGCAGGCGCTCCGATCTGACGATCGTGCCGCAGCGCTACGAAGGACGCACCTACTATGTCGTCAAGGATCCCGTCGGCCTGCGCTATTATCGCTTCAAGGAGCAGGAACATTTTTTGCTTCTCAAGATGGACGGCGGGCACACGCTCGACGAAGCCCAGAAGGCGTTCGAGGGCCGCTTCCGTCCCGAACGTTTGCCTCTCGAGGACCTGGAGCAGTTCGGCAAACAGCTTCTCTCGATGGGCCTCGTGCAGAACGAATCGCCGCAAGCGGGTAAGCTCCTCTACGACAACCGCACCAAGCGCGTGCGCATGGAGTGGCTGCAGACGCTTACGAATATTCTCTATATCAAGGTTCCCGTATTCGATCCCGAAAAGCTGCTCACGAAGATGCTGCCGTATCTGTGGTGGATGTTCACCAAGCTCTTCCTGATCGGCAGCGTTTGCTTCATGATCACGGCGGGGTTGTTGGTGCTCACGCACTTCACGACCTTCTACAGCCGGCTGCCGACGTTCGAGAGCTATTTCAGCTTCAAGAACATGATCTACATGTGGGCGGCGCTGGGCGTCGTCAAGGTAATTCACGAGTTCGGGCACGGCCTGTCGTGCAAGGCGTTCGACGGCGAAGTGCACGAGATGGGCTTCCTGCTCCTGTGCTTTTCGCCGGCGATGTACTGTAACGTCTCCGATGCCTGGCGTTTGCCCAGCAAATGGCATCGCATCATCATCAGCTTCGCGGGCATCTACGTCGAGCTGATGATCGCCGCCGCGGCGACATTCATCTGGTGGAACACGTCTAGCCAGCCGTTCCTCAATAACCTGTGCCTGAATCTCATGGTGCTCTGCTCCGTCAGCACCGTGATGTTCAACGGCAATCCATTGATGCGCTACGACGGCTACTACATTCTCGCGGACTGGCTGGAAATCCCCAACCTGCGCGACCGCGCCAACAAGTACCTGCAAAACCTGGCCATGGACTGGTGTCTCGGCATCGAGGTCCCGCCGGAACAGTACATGGAGCGAGGCCGCAGGATCCTCTTCGTCCTCTTCGCCGTCGTCAGCTACATTTATCGCTGGGTCATCACTTTCGTCATCCTGAAGTTCATGGCCAGCTTCCTGAAGCCGTACAAGCTCGAAGTCGTCAGCGAGTTGCTGGCGGTCGGCGCCCTGGCGTCGATGATCGGTTGGCCGATGTATCGCCTTATCAAGAACGTACGTCAACGAGGGAGGTTGCCCGACATGAAACCGATTCGAGCCGCCATCAGCGCCAGTGTCGTCGCCGTCGTGTTGGGCGTGGTCTTTTTCGTGCCGTTGCCGGTGACGCGCATTCGCCAGTATGGCTTTGTCGAGGTGCAGCCGGCCGAGCGCGCCAACGTGTCGATCGAGGTGCCTTCGATCCTCAAGGCGATCCATGTCAAGGAGGGGCAGTCCGTCAAGAAGGGCAAGGTACTCGCCGAGTTCGTCAGCCTTGAACTCGAGAACCAGCGCGATCAGGCCCTGGCGCAGATGGACATCAAGGCCAACCTCGTCAAGTATTGCGACGAGCAAGTCAACAAGGAAATCGATCCGCGCGAAAAGACGTACGTGCAGGAGCAACGCGCCAAGGCCGAATCGGAGCGGCGCACCGCCAAGGACCATTACGACTTCGTCATGGCCCAGTTCCAGAAGCTCACGCTGCGGGCCCCGCGCGACGGCGTCGTCATCGGCTTGCCGCAGATCGACGAGATCGGCAAACGCTGGGACCGCGAACAAAACACGGTGTTCTGCTCGATTGGCGACAAGACGAAGCTGCGCGTATTGGTGCCGATCGAGCCGACCGATTACGAGCTCTTGCTGCAAAATTACCGCAAGGCGACCGCCCAGAACCCGCTGCTGGCGACGATCCGCGTGCAAGGGAACGATCTACAAACCTGGCGTGGCCGCATCGGCGAATTGCCCAAGCAAGACGCGAAGTACATCCCCGAGCAGCTCTCCAGCAAGGCCGGCGGCCCGCTGGCGGTGAAGCCGACGTCGAGCCAAAATCAGCTTGTGCCGCAGAGCCAGGTGTATCTCGTCGGCATCGACTTCGAGCAGGCCGACGACAGCGTCGCCATCAACGCCGGCGCTCAAGTGAAGATCCACTGCGAGTATCGCTCGTGCGCATGGTGGATCTATCGCACGGTGGCGACGACGTTCGACATCGGGCTATGGCGGTCGTGACCAATCTATTCACTAACCCTGAGGGGATAACAGGTCGCTTGCAGAGCACGCGAGTCTCTGCAAGGAATACTGGCTCTGCGCCAATCTTGTGGATTATTTCGAAGCAAAGCCAAAGCAATGCAGAACGCGCAAGCGGAAGTTCTGGAAGTTGGTCATGCCAAACGCTCGCCACAAGATCGAGCGCAAGCCATGATTGAATCCTTCGGTGCGGCCATTGCTGCTGCGGCTGTGAAAATAATTCGCGATCTTGTCCATCCAATTGGTCAACGTCTTGAAGAACTTGTTCAGGGCGACCAATCCCAAGGTTCGCGCTTGCTCCATCCAAGCTTGCAGGCGTTCACGACCTGCCGCTGGATTCCCGATCGTCGTGTCGTTGAACAGGGCACGCAGTGCTTCGCGTTGGTCCGCCAACTTCCCCAACTCGGGAAAACGTTGCTTCAACGCCGCCAGTTCTTGTTGTTGCTCGGCCGACAGATTTTCCCAGTTGGTCACCCACAACCAACGACTCCCTTTCAGTTCCTCACGGTCCGCTTCCGACAGCTTCCTTTGCAATTCGCGGCGGGCGCCGGTCAGACACTCCTGGAAGTTCTTCATCACGTGAAAACGGTCGATCGTCACGATCACCTGCTCGCCAAATGCCTCGCGCGCCGCCGTCACGTAGGCGTCCCACATGTCGGTGGTTACCTCGGTCACTTGGGCCAACAAACCCTCTTGCTTCGCTTGCTTCAAGTAGGCCAGCACCGTGGTTTTTTCGCGGTTTTCTAACACTTCCAGCACCCGATGGTTATCGTGATCGATAATCACGGCGACGAACTGCCGATGTTTTTTTTCAACGACAACTCGTCGATGCCAATCCGGGTGATGGGCTTCAGCGGTTCGCTGCTCGCGGCGCGGCGACGTTCGACGTAATCGTAATACCAGCGCGCCAGCGTTTGTTCGGGCAGCCCGAAAAACTTCGCCACATTGGCCACATCGCTGCTGCGGATCAACTGGGCCGCTCGCTCCAAGAACCGGTCCGTGGCGTGCGCTCCTTCGGCCAAGAACGGCACGTCCGGTGTGAAGGCGACCTCGCAGCGATCGCACAGGAATTGGCAAGCACACACCTTCAACTCGACCGCATAGCCGCTGATCGGTAAATCGACGATCCGCTCGCGTGTCCGCGTCTGATGCACTTCCGTGCTGGCTTTATTGCATCGCGGACAAACGCCGATTCGATGTTCCGCGGCAATCGTAAAACAGTAACGCGGAGGCTGCAATTCCTCCTGGCTGTGAACCACAACAAAGTTCGGCAAGTGCAACAAGCGCGTCCAGAATTCCAACGATTGTCCTGCCATGATGCGCCATCCATCCGTGAATGTGTGCGAAAGGCTCCTTCCCCAAAACAACGGTGCAAAGATACACTATCAAGGTCGGTTTCCACAAGATCGGCGCAGAGCCGGAATACTGCTATCCCCTCGTTTGCGCTTTTTGAAGTTGCGCATTCTCGGAGCACCGAAGGTGCGCAAACAAATCAGCCCAGGGCAGAGCGCAGCGCCGCCCTGGGTAGGCGATCACACGAAAAGTAAGCCCTGAAAGGGCGAAACAAGTCGGCCTCCCACCTGTTTCGCCCTTTCAGGGCTTGGCCGTCGTTTGGTCCGTAACCCAGGGCGGCGCTTCGCTCTGCCCTGGGCTGATTTGTTGCTGCACCTTCGGTGCGAATACAAATGCGCAACTTCAAAACTTGCCCTCAGGGTTAGTATCATGTCTAGAACTACCGCCACTAATCACGAGGCTCGCATGATCCTAAATCGCATCCTCGCCGTCTGTCTTCTCCTCGCCTTCACCAGCACTGCTACGCCGCAAGCGGCCAAACGCCCCATCACGCTCGAAGATCTCTGGAAGGTCAAACGCCTCGGCAAACCGTCGATCGCGCCGGATGGGGCATGGGTCGCCGTCGATGTCACAACGCACAACATGGACGACAACTCCTCCAACACGCAAATCTGGCTCTGCTCCACCGACGGCAAAACGCAGAAGCAGCTCACCACGAACAAGGCGAGTTCGTCCAACCCCATCTGGTCGCCCGACGGCAAGACGATCGCTTTCACGTCGAAGCGCGGCGATTCGACGCAGATCTACGTCATCGCGCCCGACGGCGGCGAGGCGCGGCAGCTCTCGAAGTTGCCGATGACGCCGAGCGGGCTGAAATGGGGCGCCGATTCCAAGACGATCTACTGCGTCGTCTGGACCTGGCCCGACACGCCCGACGACGCCGGCTTTCGCAAGAAGGAGCAAGCCCGCAAGGACGACAAGGTGCAGGCCTACGTCATCGACGACGCCCTCTATCGCGTCTGGGACCACTGGATCGCCGACGGCAAACGGCCCGTCGTGTTCGCGGTCGACGCCGAGAAGGGCAGCCACCGCAATCTGTTCGCGCACACGAAACGCACGCTGCCCGCGAGCGGCGGCTCCGCGAGCGATTACGACATCTCGCCCGACGGCAAGGAAATCTGCTTCACGTCCGAGTCCGCGAAGGAGCTCGGCATGGACTTCAACAGCGACCTCTACGTGATGTCGATCGAGAACTCTACCAGCCCCGGGCGCAAGCCCGGGGACGCTGAGCCGAAGAACATCACGAGCGACAATCCCGCCGCCGATTTCGCGCCGGTGTATTCGCCGACTGGGACGATGATCGCGTTTTCAAGACAGACGACTAGATTCTTCTATGCCGACCGTTCTCGCCTCATGGTTTATGACCGCAAGATCAACAAGATTGTCAACGAGGTTACGGCCAAGCTCGATCGATCCTGCCATAACCCACATTGGCTCGCCAACGATCCGAAATTCATGTTTGAGATCGAGGACCGGGGATGCCAGAAATTGGCTGCCAGCAACGACGCGATAATCCTTGAATTTGGGAACCAGGATCATTCCCAGCACTCACTTGCATATTTGAGGCTCCGATTCGACGAGGACCTCAAGATTTTCCGCGGTGTCACTGCATTCCTACAAACAACGTTTGGCTATCCTAATCGACTTTGCATGATGAAGGATCGAGATCGAGATTACTACTTCGATCCAAATCGGAAGCTGGTAGAGGAATGGGACCTCGGCGAAGTCAAGAACGTCACCTACAAAGGCGCCGACGACGAAGACGTACAAATGTGGATCGTCTATCCGCCCAACTTCGACGCCAAGAAGAAATGGCCGCTGCTGATGTTCATCCACGGCGGCCCGCACAACGCGATCACGACCGACTTCCACTACCGCTGGAACGCCCACCTCTTCGCCGCGAAGGGCTACGTGGTCGCGATCCCGAACTTTCACGGCTCGTCCGGCTTCGGGCAGAAGTTCACCGACTCGATCACCGGCGACATGGCGACCAAGCCGTTCATCGACGTCATGAAGGCGACCGATTACATGGAAGCGAAGCCGTACATCGACAAGAAGCGCACCACCGCCGCGGGGGCCAGCTACGGCGGCTACATGATGGCCTGGCTCAACGGCCACACCGATCGCTACAAGGCGATGATCTGCCACGCCGGCGTCTACAACTGGGACAGCATGATGGCCTCGGATTTCGTACGCGGACGAGAACGTCCGCTCGGCGCCTTCCCGTGGGGCGATCAGGCGAAGGTAGACAAGCATAATCCGCAGCGCTTCGCGAAGAACTTCAAGACGCCGACGCTGGTCATGCACGGCGAGAAGGACTACCGCGTGCCGATCACGCAAGGCATGGAGTATTACAACACGCTGCGGATCAAGGGAGTCCCGACGCGGTTCGTCTACTTCCCGGACGAGAACCACTGGATCCTGAAGCCGCAGAACGCCCGGCTCTGGCATAGGGAATTTTTCGCATGGCTGGAAAAGCATGTAGGCAGCGGGCCGACGAAGTGACTCGTCTTACGTTTAGCGTTCGCAGGCAACAGACAGGTCGCAATGCGTCTCGGCGGTGCGTTGCGAACGCTAAACGAAGAAATGCACCACGCATCTCAATCTTATTCTCGAGGAGATCGAATTATGGCTCATAGGAAGCTCGTGTCCGCTTTCGCGCTCATGACCTGCCTTGCGCTGGCATTCGTGCCGGCGTGGGCGCAGACAGGCGGCCCCGATCTGTCCGAATTCAAGACCGTCGGAAACGCCATCACCACCAAGATCAAGGCAAGCGCGGCCACGCAAACAAGCTCGCCCGGCTATCTTGGCGTCGCCGTTAGCACCGAGTCTGGCGGTCTGGTGGTTGCCGATGTCGAACCCGGCTCCCCCGCGGCGAAGGCGGGTCTGCAAAAGAGCGATGTCATCGTCAAGGTGGACGGTAAGGAGGTCAAGAATGCCGAGGTCTTCCGCAGCCTCCTGCAGATTCATTCCGCCGGCGAATTAGTGACAATCACCATCGTGCGCGGCAAGGAGTCGCTGGCTGTCACCGCGAACCTGAGTGCGACGAGCCGCGCCATGCAGCCTGGCCAACAACGTGCCGTCATGGGCGTCACCGTCGAGGACGGCGACGGCGCGACACTGAAGTCGGTCGCCACCAACTCGCCCGCGGGCAAGGCCGGCCTCAAGGCGGGCGACGTCATTCTCAAGATCGATGGCCGCACGTTGACGCCGTCTGTGCGCCTCACGGACGTGCTGGCCGATCACAAGCCGGGCGACACGCTCGCACTCGTCGTCCAAGGCGACCCAAAGAACAAGAACGTGAAGGTCACGCTGAGCGCCGAGCAGCCCGGCGGATTCGGCAAAGGCAAAAAAGCGGGCGGCGATCCCGCAGTCGGCTGGGACACGCGCAACCTCTCCACCTGGAAGAAGGATGTCTACAGGCTCGCCATCGTCTGCGTCGAATACTCTGATGTCAAGCACAACGACAAGGTCACCGCCAAGAACTGGGAGGATTCGCTTTTCACCAGCAAGAAATACAACACGACCAGCGTCACCGGCCAAAAAGTTTACGGCAGCATGAAGGATTACTATCAGGAGCAATCGTTCGGCACACTGCAAATCGAAGGCAAGTGCTTCGATTTCGTCGCCGTCGGCAAGAAGCGCGCCGAATACGCCGGCGCCAACACCGGCGCCGGCAAGACTGCGCTCTTGGGCGAGGCCCTTGACAAGCTCTACGCGCGCGACGGCAAGGATTGCTTGACCGGCTTCGACGGCATCTTCTTTCTCTACGCCGGCGATCGGGTGCAAACCAACCGCGGCGGCATCTACTGGCCGCACAAAGCGCGCTTCACGCACGGCGGCAAGACCTGGAACTATTTCATCGTGCAAGAAGGCGGCGCCAAGATGTGCGACATCAGCGTCATCTGCCACGAGTTTGGTCACATGCTCGGCCTGCCCGATCTTTACGCCCGGCCGGAGAATCCCGGCTCCGAGGGCGTCGGCGTCTGGTGCGCCATGGCGAATCAAGTGGGCCTGGGCAAGCCGCAGCATTTCTCCGCGTGGTCCAAGGAGCAGCTCGGCTGGGTCACGCCGGCCGTCATCGATCCGACCATCAAGCAGAAGCTGATCCTGGCCCCGATCGAAGATTCACCGAAGGAATGCTACAAGGTGCTCGCCCGGCCCGACGGCAGCGAATATTTCCTGCTGGAGAATCGCCGACGGAAAGGCTTCGACGCCAGCCTTCCCGCCGAGGGGCTTTTGATCTGGCGCGTGGTCGCGAATCGGCCGATACTTGAGGAGTCGCACGGCGTCGAAGGGCCGGCGGGGCCGCGCACGTTCCTGAACTCGGTGCCGTTCCCGAGCGCGTCAAACAACGCCTTCACGCCATTCACGTTGCCGTCCAGCCGGGCGCAACTTGGCGGCGGGTTGCCGGTGCACATCACGAACATTCGACGGCTCGCGGATGGGCGCATCACGTTCTATGTGGGGTATGAGTACTATTGACGGGATTTCTCCCCTCTCCCCCGGTACTCCGGGGAGAGGGGCCGGGAGTGAGGGGGCTGCACGTGTAACAACAACATACCACAGTCGAATGAATTGAGAGTTAGATTCCTGGCGCTTCGTCCCCCTCACCCCCAACCCCTCTCCCCCGGAGTACCGGGGGAGAGGGGAGGAAGAAATGAAAAGAGCCGTGCAATCGTTGCACGGCTCTTTACTTGCGCGGCTGTGAGCGCTTACAGTTCGCGCTTCTGGTTGGGATCGTCCGGCGCCGCCTTGGGCAGATTAAAGCCGTCGCCGTTGGCGGTTGGCATGATCTGGTGGATGGACGAACGATATTGACCTGGCACGTCGTGGATCGAGGTGTATTTCTTCGCGTCCTTGCCCTTTTCATTGATCGTGATCTCGGTGGCCTTGGCGACGCCGTTCGCGATCTTGCCGGCGATCGTGATGTTCAGGTCGCCCTTGGTGTATTCACCGGAGAAGTCGGCGTTGTGCTGCTTGCGGGTCAGCTTGGCGCCGTTGATCGTAAGGGATAGATTGAGGTTCTGCACGTTGTCCGGAATCGGTTCCGGCTTGGGGTTCGCCGGAGGCGGCGGATTGTTCGGGAATGGGTTGGGATTCGCTTTCGGAAGGCCGGCGCCGGGGACGATGCCCTTGGGATTGATCGACAATTTGAGGCCGTTGATGTTGATGCCGGGACGGATCTGGATGCCGCCGGCGCGGTTGATTGTGCCTGAGCCGAGGGTCTGCACGGTCAGTGGCATCTTGCCGGCGTTGATTTTTTCTTCCTTGCCGTCGCGCAGAACGGTAATCTCCATCGCCTCGGCCGCCGGGTCGGTGTCTTTGAGGAGCTTGGCGAAACCGGGATGGTCATTCGGCACGGCCTTCTTGTTGATCTTGACGAGAATGTCGTTGACCTTGAGGCCGGCTTTGTCGCCCGCCGAATTGGGAGCAACCGCGGCGATGACCAGGCCTTCATTTTCGGGCAGGCCAAGGTTTTGCTGCTCGGCGACGGTCGTCTTTTTGAGTTGCATCCCCGCCCACGACAATTGCCCGGCGCCGACGCGTTGATTGAGCTGAAGCTGTTGCAGTTGTTGCAGGCCATTCGGATCGAGTTGCAATTGCTTCAGCGCTTCGGGGTCGAGCTGCAGTTGCTTGAAGAGGTCCTGATTGAGCAGCTTGAGTTGTTGTTCGAGCAGCTTCATTTGCTGGATCTGGGCTTTTTGCAGTTGGGGCAAACCGCCGATGATTTGCGCGGACGCCTGGCTGGCGAGTCCCAGAAGAGCCAAAGTGCCGAACGCGAGGTAGAGGGGCCGTCGAATCATGGCAACACTCCTACGGGGCTATCGAATTACACAATCTCGTGGACCATTTGTAATAGAACGATCTCTGGCATAATATCTAACCAGAAATCCACCGCAAGTGAAAGAGGGAAAATCCTGAATTTCTGGTTAATAGGTAGTGCCGCGACGACCCGTACACGGCATGGTACAAACCGCCGTAACTTGTAAAAATGAGGACCGACATGACGCCATTCGACCGTCGTAAGTTCGTGCTAGGTTCGCTCGCCGCCGCGGGCGCCATGGGGGTCGCGGCCGCGCCCGCCGCCGCCATCGAGCCGATCCGTCGGCAGGGACGGCCGCTCATGAAGCTCGGCCTGGCGGCGTATAGCTTTCGGCAAGCACTCGATCTGCGCCGCAAACCGCCGACCATGACGCTCGACGGCTTCATCGACCTCGCCGCTACCATGCCGTTCGACGCCATCGAGCTGACGGAGTATTACTTCGCCGAGACGTCAGCACGCTATTTGGCCAACCTCAAGGGCCGCGCGACCCGGCTCGGTCTCGACATCAGCGGCACGGCGATCCGCAGCGACTATTGCGTCAACAACGCCACGCGCCTCAAAGAGGAAATCGACAAATCCAAACGCTGGATCGAGCACACGAGCAGGCTGGGCGGCAAGACCATGCGCATCTTCGGCGGCACCGTCGCGAAGGGGGATACCGAGGAGCGCGCCCGCCGGCAGTGCATCGAAGCGATCCAAGAGGTGTGCGAGCACGCCGGTCAGTTTGGCGTCTATGCCGCCCTCGAAAATCACGGTGGCATCACTGGCACCTCGGAGCAGATGCTCGCTCTGGTGCGTGCCATCAAGAGCGACTGGTTTGGGGTCAATCTCGATACGGGGAACTTCCGCACCAAGGATCCCTACGCCGACCTGGAACGATTGGCGCCCTACGCGGTCGTCGTGCAGATGAAGACCGAGATCACGCGCGCCGGCATGAAGCCGGAGGAATCGGATTTCAAACGCAAATTCCAGATGCTGCGCAACGTCAACTATCGCGGCTCCGTGGTGCTTGAGTATGAAGCGGCCGAGGACGCGAAAATCGCCGTGCCGAGATACGCACGTATCATGCGCGAATTCTGCCAGGCCGCGGGGTGAGCGATCAACAGCACCCGCCACCGGTCGCGTGAAACGTCGCCGCCGTGACGAGCATGCGCGGATCACCCGCCAGCCGCGCCGCCGCCGCATCCGATACCGCGACGGGAATGCCGCGCGGTAGGATCGTTCCCGAGGCGTCCGTATGGGTCTCGTGCGGCCCGCGGTAGATCGCCGTGCGCCCGGTGAAGATCGCAGGTCCGTCGAAGCTGTCCGGTACTTTGTAGGCCACGATCTCGACGCTCTCCAGCAACACCGCCTCGGACAAACTCGGATATTCCGCAGGCGTTACGAGCCGATAAGGGAAGCGTGCCCGCACCTCGACGCGGCCAAAACCTACGTTGACTATTGCTGCGAGATAATCGTCGAACGTCTGGCAGCCCGACAGGCAACGCGCCCGCGCGATTTCGTCGGCGCGGAAGGCGTCGGGCAACGACATCGGCGTGATCGGATCGGATGTCGCAAAGAATCCGCCGGGCCGCAGCACGCGAATCACCTCGGCGAGGGCGCGGTCGAGGTCGTCGCGCATGAAGACGTTGAACAGACAATTCTGCGCCGCCACGCTCACGCGATTCGATTCGACCGGCAGTTTGAGCGCATTGCCATCGAGGATGCGCACGAAGTCTGGCCTCAGCCACGGATTGAGCTTCAATGCTTCACGGAAATTCTCGGCGGCTTTTTCGCGCATGGCGGCGACGGGATCGACCGCGATGACGCTGCCGGGCCGACGCGTGCAGTACGCGAACTGCAACGCCTCGAGCCCACCGCCGACGCCGACATAAAGGACGGTGTCGTCTGGTTTCAGATCGCGCGGATTGATTGTCGAGCCGCAACCATAGTTCATCGCCAGCATGATGGGCGGCACGTGCAAGTCGGGCAAACGCCAGACCGGCGACTGCGTACAGCACAGATTCGCCTCGGGCGCACGCGCGGCCTGCTCGTAGACGGTCTCGACGGTTTGCAAGTAGGTTGACATGCGATTGAACCACAGGGAACACGGGGGACACGGGGACGACGGAGACTCGACAATGGAATTCCCCCGTGGTCCCCGTGTCCCCCGTGGTTCATTTCTTCTCGTAGCGATTGCCGTAAACTTTCACGTCATCCCAGTGCCCAGAATCGTCGAAGGAGCCGATGCCGACTTGGCCCCACGTGAATGTCTTGTCGGTCGCGATCATGATCGGAGTCTTCATGTCGTCCCAGTAGATTTCGATCGCGCCGTCGCCGACCTTGCGCACGATCTTGATGTGATGCCATTGATCGTCCCAGGCGGTCCCCTTCGTCGTCTTGGTCGAGATTTTGACGCGATCGGCGCCGTTGACGATGAAGATCTGGTTGGCGCGATCATCGGTCGCCTTGGCCATGTGGACGTAATAGAAATGGGCGGGATCCTGGTAGCCGAAGAAGACGCACATGTCGCGATGAGCGCCGTCCTTGCCGGTTGAGAGCGCCTTGGCCTCGAAGATGAAGTCAGTCACCATTAAGTCTTTGACGAGCGAAAAATTGAACGGACTGCGGAACGGCGTTTTGATCTTGCTCAACTGGAACTGATTGTACCGCTGGCCCTTGTCAGTCTTGACGATTTTCCAGGCCGCAGGATCGCTGGGCTGCCAGCGGTCGGCCCCTTTCTCGAAATCGTCCGCGAAGACGAGCGGCAATTTTTTCTCGCCGGCCGCGCCGAAGGGAATGAATGCACACAGGAGTACAAGGATGGAGTGTTTCATGGCTATTTCCCGAATCCGTAGGGCGCGTCTACGACGCACCCTACAAGGCACGAAGGTACGCGTACAGATCGACAATCTCGCGATCGTTCAGTGCATCGAGCAGGCCCGCTGGCATTAGCGATTGGGCGCTGGGATAACGGCCGAGGACGCTGGCGCCGTCGAGGCGTACGGTCGTGCCTGCGCCGCTCTGCAACATCAGACTATCGACCGCATCATAGATGACCACGCCGGCGTAGGTCTTGCCTTCCTTCGTTTCGACGACCGTCAGTTGATAACGCGCCGGCACGTCCTTCGACGGCTGCAAGATCGCGGTGAACAGATCGGCGCGTGCGAATCGCTTGGCGATGCCGACGAGGTCCGGGCCAACCGCTTGCGCGCCGGTGTGACATTGCACGCAGTTCGCTTTGACGTAGACCGCTTTGCCCGCGTACGCATCGCCGGCGCTCCAGTCGATCTTTTCGAGACGTCGGCTCCACTTGCCGACATCGACGCCGTCGGGATTCGCGAGTCGTTGCCCAAGCGCGGGATGCTGCTTTTGGAGCCAGACGATCCAGGGGTTGCTGTCGACGCCAAACGTCTGCCCCGTGGTTTTCTCCAGGCGAACTGCGAGCGTCTTGCGCAGCGCAGATTGTTTGTCCGTCGTGCGCTGCAATGCCCGAATCAGCGCGAACGATTCGTCGGCGTCCGAATTCACGCCGAGCTTCGTCAGGCCCGACACGCACGCATCGAGCACCGACGCTTGCGGCGAGTTCAAACCCGCGATGAACTTGCCGCGGTCACCTGTCACCGGCATCTTGGCCAGTAGCGGCAGGAATGCATCCGCATGTCCGATCGCGCCCCAGCGTTGACGTACGATCGGCAGCACGTCCTCTGGCGGCAGTTTCTCCAATAGCTGCACGATGTCGCCCGTGAGCGCATAGCCCATGTCGCGCTGCCAACGCTGCAAGAATATTGCCGCCGCTTTCTCTTTCGCGAACCCGTCGGTGTTGGCGAATAGCGCATGATCGGGACGGCCGAAGTCCGGATGCTCGACCATCCGTTGATGCAACGACGCGTCCTGTTCCGCGAGGCCGGCATAGAGTTCGCGCACGCGCAAGGGCCAGTTCGAGTCGCGATTCAGTTTGCGCGCGGCAATTTTTCGATCAAGCCCAAGCAACGTGTCGGCGACGCGAGCGGCTTCCTTGTCATCACGTTTGCCGGCGATGCGGGTGAAGCAGGCGAGGTAGTGGATGTCGTCGATCGGGTCGGAGACGGCCGTGCATTTCGCGAGGATACGCCTGCGCAAGTCGGCGTCTCCCTGGCCGAGCATGCCGAGGGTGCGGGCGAGTTCGCGGTCGAGGTTGTCGTCGCCGCTGGGGAACAGCGGCGCCAGCTTTTTCGCAGTCGCGGTATCGGTGATGTCGAGGCGCGGCGAATAGCCTTCCCAGAGCGTGCCGAGCGATTTTCGCGCGCCGACATCGCCGAGGCCGAGCTGAATGAGGCGAACGCCTTCGAGACGCCGGACCGCAACTTTGCTTCGATTGAGCATGAAGAGTCCGCGTTCGAGCGTGACCGTTCGATCGTGAGGCAGCATGCCGAGGCCGAAGCTCATGGTCTGCGATAACTGGACGTTGTTCTTGAGCACGATCTTGAGCGCTTCGACATAGCGAGGCGGCGCGACGCGAAAGAGGTCGTCCATGAGATCCGCATAGGCCTGACGGACGCACAGATCGTCGAAATAATGGCGTGTTCCGAACGGGCTCGCAACGTCGGGTTCCGTGAGAAACGATCCTTGCCGGCGGGCAATCTGTAAGGCCCGCAGATGATCGGCGGCCGACGTGGAGGGGAGCTTCGCTTCATATTCCTTGCGCGTGACGTCATTCCAATCTAGCGAGCGCGTCGCCATCTTGAGCGGGCCCAACTCGTTCTTCAGCGTTTTGAACCGCTCGATGTGCCGAATGCGATAGACGGCGCCGCGTGTGCCGCGGCCGCCGATGGCGACGTAAAGATCGCCGGTCTTCGGCTCGACGGCACACGCGCTCGGGGCGAACCCGTTGTCGCCTTGCGCTTCGAGAAAGACGCTCGATGTCGCGGTGTAACTGGCGCCCTTGCGTTCGAGCTTGACGAAGTGGATCTTGCCGAAGGTCCAGTCGCACAGAAAAAAGCCGCCGTGATATTCCGGCGGGAACTGGTTGTGCCGATAGCAGGCGGCACCGGTCGGCGAGCCGCGGCCGAGCGTGGCGATCGGGGCGACGACATCACAGAAGTATGGCGGGCGTCGCCAAAACGAGGCGTGCTGCGGATTGAGCCAGCCGTAGTGCCGGCCTTCGATCACGTGATAGAAGCGCGTGTGCTCGTACCACGGCAGGCTGACGCAGCGTTCGTTGTCGGAGTCGAAGGTGAAGAGCTCGCCGTCGAGGTTGAAGTCCATGTCGTACGGATTGCGAAAACCGTGGGCGACGATCTCACACTTCTTGAGGTCCGGTTGCAAACGCACCACGCAGCCCGCGGTCGGCTCCTTGATCGGTGACGTAGGCAAATCCGCGTAGGTCTTGTCGATGCCGGTGTTGTTGCCGCACAGGACGTAGAGCCAGCCGTCGGGCCCGCGGCGGATGGCGTGGGCAGCGTGTTCGCCGCCCGTCTTCATGGCGCGGATAAGTGTTGCCGGTCCGTCGGCCTTATCGCCGGTCTTGGACGTGAAGCGCCGTAACCCGCCGTCGCCCATGGCGTAGAGAGAGTCGCCTTCCCAGAGGAGGCCCATCGCACCGTCCTTGGGAGTTGAGGCGAAGTCGAGAGCGCGATCCGCTTTACCGTTGCCGTCGTCATCGATGAGGATGCGGATGTAGCCGCGCCCCGCGACGACAATGCGACCCTTGGGGTCGATGGTCAGGCAATGGATATCGTTGGTGAGCTTGGCATCGGCGAATTCGACGACTTCAAAGCCGGGCGGGATTCTGAGGCCCGGGGCCGATTGTCCATGAAGATGGGCGGGAGCGCCAAGAAGAAACAAGGAACAGACCATGACGGATCGCATGGTCGCATTGTAGGCGAAATCCAAGTCTTCGTTTAGCGTTCGCATCGGGCCACGCGAACGCCAAGACGCAAGCGGCTAGACAAGCGCGCAAATTTTTTCGGCGCCGACGCGCTGGCAGTAATCGCCGAAACCTTCGTCCGGCTGGCGATCCTTCTTGTACGGCTCCAACACGCGCAATAGGATCGGGACGATCTGATCGAGCGGCACGAGGTCTTTGAGGATGAAGTTCAGCCGCGAGCCGACCAGGTTGCCGCCGACGAAGACGGTGTATTTGTCACCGGAGCGGCCGACGATGCCGATGTCGCTCTGATAGGGGCGCACGCAGCCGTTGGGGCAGCCGGTCATGCGAATGCTGATCTTTTCGTTTTGCAGGCCGAGTTGCCGGAGTTCGTCCTCAAGTTGATCGATGACGCCAGGCAGAGCGCGTTCCGCCTCGGAGAGCGCGAGGCCGCACGTCGGAATGGCCGGGCACGCCATGCTGTGTTGCTGCACGAGCGAGATGCGTTCCGGCTTGGCGATGCCGTACACGGTGAGGAGGCGATTGATGAGCGGTTTGGCGGCCTTCGGCAAATCGCACAGGAGGATGTCCTGCATCGGCGTCAGGCAAATGGTTGGCTGGAGTTTTTCGACCAGCTTGCGCAGCGCCGTGCGCAGGCGGAGATCGCCGTCGTCCTTGATGCGGCCATTCTCGACGGAGATGCCGTAGAAATATTTCCCGTCGCCTTGCTCGTGCCAGCCCAGGCGCAGCGGAAAGCCGGTGACGGGAATGTCCTTGGGCGGGACGAGTGGGAACGGCAAATAGGTTTGCAGCGTCGCGCGAAATTTATCGATACCCCAATCGTGCAGGACGTACTTGAGGCGAGCGCGTTTGCGGTCGCCGCGATTGCCGTGGTCGCGAAAAAGCTTGATGACCGCTTCGCCCGCTGCGATAACCTGGTCGGGCGTGATGTAACAAATGGCCTGGGCGATGCACGGAAAGGTGTTGACGTTGCCGTGCGTCATGCCCATGCCGCCGCCGGCGTGGAGGTTGTAGCCGACGATGGCGCCGTCCTTAACGTCGGCGAGATAGCCAAGGCACTGCGCGTAGATATCCGTCGAGTTGTCGTCGGGGAGCGCGAAGGCGGCCTTGAACTTACGCGGCAGGTAGACCTTTCCATAGATAGGCTCATCGACGAGTTCCGGCGTGCCGGTCGGTATGGATTTGCCGTTCAGCCAGATTTCGTGATAAGCCCGCGAACGCGGCGTAAAGTGCGCTGCGAGTAGGTCCGCCTGGCGTTGCAACTCCTGATGGACGGGCGTGGCCAGCGGCGCGGGAGGCGCCATCACGTTGCGCGACACGTCGCCGCAGGCGCCGAGCGTGGTCAGCAGGCTGTCGTTGATTTCCTTGATGGTTCGCTTCAGGTTGTCCTTCAGCACGCCGTGGAGTTGAAAGCCCTGACGCGAGGTGATGCGCAGGGTGCTGTTGGCGTATGCTTCGGCGAGGCGATCGATTTCGAGATATTGCGCCGCCGTGACTTTGCCGCCGGGGATCTTGCAGCGGACCATGAAGATGAACGCCTTGCTGCCGGGCTTGCGCTGGCTCTCTTTGCGCGCGTCGCGATTGTCTTGCTGATAGGTTCCATGGAACTTGATCAGTTGTTTGCTTTGATCGTTGAAGTGATCCACGTCGTGAGCCAACTCGTCGGCCAGTGTGCCGCGCAGCTGGAGGCTAGATTCCTTGATCGCTTCGACCGGGGACCGTTTGGGGGCCGGATTTTCCGTCGCATTCGGCTCGCTCGACATGGGTATCGCTTTCAACGCGGGCGGTGTTGGTCCAATTCTTGTCAATTTAGGGAGAGTCTACCAAAAAAGCTACGGGAGATTTCAGCCGCATGCACGCCTCGAACGATTGGGCGATTTGAGGCGGTTGTTCGCAGCAACGCAGTGCTGCGGATTGCTGCGAGCGATGATCATCGGTGTCGGCCGTGGATATCGGCAATCCGGGTAAAGTGACGTCCGCCGTGAGACGAAGCTAACAGGGCAACGCCTCGTGATCGTTGATGTAAGCCTCGCCATGAAGAACCACCCAAGAGGACACCGCTTGGCCTCCATCGAGCCTACCTCCGTGTCTCTACTGGGCTTTCTTTCCGTGTTCCGCGACGCCGGCGGCGCCTGGACGGGAGGCTACCTGGTCACCAACACCTGGGGCCGACCACTCGAGTTCCGCATGTCGAGCGCGGTGCAGCCGAACAAGGTTCAGCAGATCCTTTACGGCGAAACGCTGCACGCCTACCTGTGCGGTGAAGTCATCGGCAAGACGCTCATCGAAAAAACCGCGACGCCGGCGCAATGGCTGTTCGTGGATAACCCGCGCTCGCTGGAGGTTCGCCTCCACGTAGGCATGCCGGTCGGGCTGTGGTACAACATTGTCGATGCCGATCAACCGTGGCCGGGCCTGGTCGTGCAATCGCGTCTCTACGCTCATCCCAGCTATCCCGACGATGTGCCAGCCATGCGCGAACAAATCGAGAAGCTTGGCCCGTTCGATTTCGGCGAGCCGTTCGCGCGAATTCGCGAGGCCATGACCGAAGCACGCAAGCTCGGCGTCGCCCGTGCGGCCTGACGGTAAAGGAAGAAGGCAAAAGGGCAGCATCACTTTTTCCTTTGGCCTTTTTACTTTTGCCTTGCCAAACGACCCCTCGTTTATCATACTGCCTTGACCAAGTGGATAACTTCCGATCGGCTTCTCACTTCCTCCAGAGGATGATGCCATGGTCAAGAGAATGGTGCTGGGGCTCCTGTTCGTACTCGTTCCTACCGCAGCCTGGGCACAGGCGCAGGAAAAGTATCTCCCCGCCAAGAGTCAACTCTACTTCCGCTTCGACGGCATGCAAACGCATCAAGCCGCCTTCGATCAGACTGCCATGGGCAAAATGATGAAGGGGGACACCGGCAAGTTCCTCGACGAATTCTGGAAGTTCGTCCAGGAAAACATCCAGACCGCGGCCCGCAATGAGCCGAAGGTCGGCCCGATGTTGAAGGACTTCACGAAGCTCGTCAGCTCGATGAATCAGAACGGTATCGTGTTCGCCCTGGAACTGAACCAGATCCAGCCCGTGCCGTCCGCACAGGCGGTGCTGGTGTTCCCCAAGAGCGCCGGTGAAACTGGCACACTCTTGGCCCTGGTCGACAAGATCGCCCAGGAGACAAGGGCCAAGGTCAAGACCGAAAAGGTCGGCAAACGCTCCATCAACCACATCGAACTTGAGAAGGTCGTCAAGTTCGGCTGGTGGGCCCAGGGCGAAGACGCGGTCCTCTACCTCGGCACGAACGATCCGGTCTCCTATGCCAAAAGCATCGACAGCAAGAAGACCGGGCTCGCGGCCAACCCGCTCTACAAGAAGGTCACCGGCTTCAAGGAATTCAAGACCACCACGCGCGGCTATTTCGATCTGACCAGCATCCTGAACGTCGTCAGCGGCGATTTCCGCCAGGCTGGCGAGGTCATCGATGAACTCGGCGTGCGCGGCGTCAAGAACATTACCTTCGTTTCCGGCTTCGACGGTCCCGCCGAACGTTCGATCGTCGACGTGGACATGCCCGGCCCGCGCAAGGGGCTGCTCTCGTTTTCCACGCAGCACAAGATCAGTTTGAAGGACCTGCCCGTCATGCCCAGCGATCTCAAGGGCTTCTCCGCCAGCGCCGTAAAGATGGACAAATCGTACAGCACGATTGTCAATCTCGTTGACGGCGTCGCCCGCATATTCGACAAGGACGCCGCCGACCAGATCAAGGATGCGATCAAGGGCTTCGAAGGAATCATCGGCAAAGACTTCGACTTCGATCGTGATTTCTTCGGTTGCTTTGGCGATATGGTGGTTACCTACAACTCCCCTTCGGATGGTTTCCTCGGCACCGGCGCCGTCGTCGCAATTCAACTCAAGGATGCCAAGAAGCTCAGCAAGACACTCGACAAACTCGTCAAGGCGGTCCCGCCGGCCAATCCGCTCGGCAAGGTCGAATTGAAGAGGAAAGCCTACTACAACGGCGAAGTGATGCAACTTTCGATCGCGGGTCCGATGGTCAACTCGCACCTGGCGTCGTTCGGCATCTACAAGGACTGGTTCATCTACTCTCAGTTTCCGCAACCGGTCAAGGGCTTCATATTGCGTCAGGAAGGCGAGCTTCCCGCCTGGAAGGCTGACCCATCGCTTACCAAAGCTCTGAGTCAGTTCCCGAAAGAGTTCACCTCGATTCAGGTGAGCGACCCGCGTCCGACCGTGCAGACCGTGCTCACCATCCTGCCCTTTGCGTTCAACCTCATGAACACCGTCGGCGGCGCGGCCGGCAACGCGGGGTTCCCAGGCTATCGGCCGTTCGACTTGGATGTGATCCCACACGCCCAGGACGCGACGCGGCACCTGTTCCCGAACGTCACTGTCACCGTTGACGACGGCAAACGCATTCGCTCGGAGACGCGCGGCTCGTTGATCCTGCCGTTTGGGCTGTAATCCACCATACGCCGCTTGCGGCATAGCGCTCGCAGAACGTCACGCGAGCGCTATGCGCAAGCGGCTGTTTCGCCTCTCACTTCGTCAAATCGCGCTCATACACCGGAAAGCCCCCCTGGCGTTCAAAGGTCCGCTGGTAGAACGCGAAGAGCACCGGTGCGTCGCTGGCAACTTGAGCCGCGTAACAGATGTTCTCGTCGTCGTCCCGCAGCAGATTGGTGGCATGGCAGAGCATATCCATACCGTGGACGTGCAGGCTCTTGTCTGGTTTGGCGACGAAGCTGAACAGCCCGCGGACCCGCTTCGTGGACATCCCCTCGGTGCCGAATGCGCCCAGGCGAAAGCACGGCATCAGCGAATCCACTGCGAGCGGATCGGCAAAGCTGCCGTCCCTGATGAAGAGGCCCGCGGCGACCACCCCTCCGTCGCTGCGGCTACGCAACACGAAGATCGAACCCGGCGCGATATGGGGATTCTTGAAAAGCGTCTCGCCCAAGCCCTCGGCACTGGCGACGCGGAACACGGACGGATCGAGCGCGAAAATGCCCGACGCATCGCTGATCTTGGCCGGTTCGATATTCAAGCGGCTGCCGGCGGTGGGTGTCGGCATGTCTTCGAATCTCATTACGAAATTCACCATCTCGCGCGCCAGCGTGAATTGACGCTGGCTAAAATAATCGTTAATCGTTGGCCAATCCTGACGGTAGGCACTAAACGCGCCGCGTATGCCGCGCTCCTTCATGACGGCCAAAGTGTGCGTGAATAGGGGGTCCGCTGCGGACTCGTTGCCGGGCAAGGCCCACGGATAGCCGATACGGCCGTTCGTTTGATAGGAGCAGTAGGCGACAGGTCTGCCATTGTCGATGGCGTAAAAGCGCGTGGCCGGGTCGAAATCTTTCGCCTGGACGCGGCGCTGAATGTCCACAATGGTCGCGGGTTTGAACCGCGTGAGATTGGCCGCGGCGGCGTTGTAAATCTGCAACTGCGCGGCTTCGTCGCCAGCCTGGAATGGACGAATATTCACGCGAAACGCTCCGGGGGACCTTGGCGGGCTCTGATCATGACTCGTAATTCTCAAGAGCGCAGATCTAGTCTTGCCATAACAGCGCGTTCGACGATTGCACACGCCAATCGCGAGACTCTTCATTCGGCAGCTAAAATTCGCGTCTGATTCAACCGGGCCGCCTTCCGTCCAAGTCTGTCTATTGGCTTTGCCGCGATGCTACAATACATAATGTCCAGAACCTGCCCGTCAACGGAGATGACATGATGCCGCTGCGAATCTTCTTGTGCGCAATCCCGTCTCTGTTTTTCGCCGCCGGGCTGGGCGCCCAAGAACCCGAAGCGATCGCGCGCGGCAAAAAGGCGCTGGAGACGCGCGCCTTCACGCCCGGTGGATGGTCATTTGCGGCCTACGAAAACGCCTGGAAACAGTGGCAACCCAAGCTCGACAAGACGCCCGACAACTACGATGAGGCCTTCCGCGCTCATTACGGCTTGCACGCCGCGCCGTTCGACAATGGCCGTTACCCGATGGGACTACGATCTGGCACGCTTCTATTCGCCAAAGGCCTCGCGACCGATTGCATGCTCTGTCACGGTGGGTCGATCCTGGGCAATAGCCACATCGGTCTGGGCAACGCCAGCCTCGACATCCAGGCCTTCTTTGAAGATCTCAACAAGGCGAGCGGCCTATCCGGCAAGCTGCCATTCACGTTCTCCAACGTGCGCGGCACCTCCGAAGCGGGCGCCATGGCGGTCTTTTTGCACTCCTTCCGCAACCCGGATTTGAGCTTGCGTCTGGAGCGCCACAAGTGGGAGTTGCAGGACGACCTGTGCGAGGACGTCCCCGCCTGGTGGCTGCTCAAAAAGAAGAAGACGATGTATCACACCGGCGGCGCCGACGCGCGCTCGGTACGTTCGATCATGCAATTCATGCTCACCCCCAACAACGGCGTCACGACCTTCGAGAAGGCGGAACTCGTTTTCAAGGACATTCAGGCGTTCATCCTCAGCCTCGAAGCCCCGAAGTATCCGTTCGCCATCGATCGAAAGCTTGCCGACACAGGCCACATACTCTTCGACAGAAAATGCGCTCAGTGCCACGGAACCTACGGCAAGGAGTGGACCTATCCCAACAAGGTCGTTCCGCTCATCGTCGTCGGCACCGACCCGAATCGTTTCCGCGGTTTGCCTGTCAAACTCGGCGAATTCTACAACGAGAGCTGGTTCGCCAAGGAAAAGCCTGAAGGTTACAAGTCGTTCGCGCCGCTCGGCTATCAGGCGCCCCCGCTCGATGGCGTGTGGGCGACCGCGCCCTATCTCCACAACGGTTCCGTACCGACGCTCTACGATGTGCTGAACTCGAAGACTCGGCCAAAGTTATTCACACGCTCCTACCGCACCTATGAGGTGGACTACGACAAGGTCAAGGTGGGCTGGAAGGTCGAACGGCTACAAACTCCGCCGATGGACGGCAGCCCGCACGAACGCCGCAAGAATTACGACACCACTCAGCCCGGCCGCGGCAACCAGGGCCACACCTTCGGCGACGATTTCACGGACGAGCAACGCTGGGCGATCGTTGAGTACCTCAAGACGCTGTGATTGCCGTTTGCGTCCCATTTCGTCGCTCGATGCGCGCCTTAGAATTGCGGCGGTCGAAAGTTGCTTACGGGGCTTTTAGGTCTCGGCACTTCGATGCCAGGCACGCAGTCGTGATCGCTCATTCAGGAAGTCTCTTGACCCGATGAGCGGGCGCCTTCTGCGCCTCGGCCTCGTCAAGCTTCGGCAATTCCCATTCGACGCCGTGCAGTTTCAAGTAGGCCTGAAATTCTTCCAGGGTCCGTGCGTAGCGTGTGGAGATCTGCAGGCGTTCGGCCAAATCGTCCTCGTTGGGATCGTAGCGCGCGAGTTGCCTCGTTCGCCAGGAAAGCAGCAGGCCGCCGATCGAACCGAGGACGACCGCGGCGATTCCCAGCCAAATCGTGAAGCTTCGATTGGTCGTGTCATAGAGCAGCGAGATGAGCGCGATGATGCCGGCGAAGACGCCTACGCCCAGGAAAAACCATGCCCCGTAGAATGTGCTGGACATGAAATCCCATCGCAAGGCTTCGATCATGTGCTGCTGATACTGGCCGCACTCGAGACAGGGAATGGCATCGCAATCGTCGCGTAGTTTCTGATTCAACTGAAAGGACGCGGCGGCTTCGGCGTGTTCGGCCGCATGTGGATTGGCATTGCCTAGCGAATCCGAAACGCTCCCGGCGGCGCGGCGCGTCATCTTGTAGACGTAGACAAATCGGCACTGCTCGCACTGCACGATCTTGAAGGAGCTGCCTTCGACAGTGCAGGAGTAGGTGTAGCCGGTTGGGCTGATGATGGGGATGAACATGGCCAGGGCTTTCTACTTGGTCGTCTTGCGAATTCGAGTATGCGATTCCGTCGCAACTACGAAATTTCCGACGACTGCATCGCCATGCGTCTCAAGAACTGTCTTGACGACATGCACACGATTGGCGGCACTCTCGTCACGTAGTCGCAATAGTAGAATGCCCGCATGTCCCTCGCCGCTACGGTAAACCAGATCGCCAAAATCTTTGTCATTGGTGATGACGATAAGCTCTTCGTCGACGGCTTTATGCAGTATCTCTACATCCTGCGCTTGCGGCATTACTTCTGAAACGACCACAACCTCGTGTCCTTGCCCGCGCAGGTACTGAGCGACTGCGGTGCCAGTCGATTCGTCAACGAGGAATCGCATATCGTTTCTCAACCGGCCACGGGGAAAACGTCTTCATTGGCCACGACGTTTGCGCTGTATAACAGGGCCGCCTCAATATCCTCGCTTTGAAGACGGGGATATTCATGAAGGATATCCGCATCGGAAATTCTCTGCGCCACCATGCGAACCAACATTTCAACCGGAATGCGCGTCCCGCGAATGACCGGCTTTCCGCGCATGATTTTGGGATCAAGTACCACACGAGACAATAGCTCAGAATTCATGGAGCACCTCCGAAAAATGGATCGCTCTTCTATCGTATCATATCCGCGAACGGTATTGCGGCTAAACGAGCGCCTTCAATCGATCGACATTGACTTGATCCAAACTTGTGACGACGAGATCGGCCCCTGCGGCGCGCAGTTTCTCGGCGGGATGATGGGCGACGAAGGTGACGCCGATCGCGCGCATGCCAGCGGACTTCGCGGCCTGGACGCCGACGGGAGCGTCTTCGAGGACGATGCAGCGTTCGGGGCGAACGCCGAGGGCCTTGGCGCCGAGCAAGAAGACTTCGGGATCGGGCTTGCCGCGGCGTGTGTCTTCCATCGCAACGACGGCGGCGAAGTGCGGCGCGGTCTGGGTGTTGCGCAGGATCAGGTCGATATTGCGGCGCGGGGCGCTGGAGCCGATTGCCTGCTTGCCGCCGGCTGCGCCAATGGCGGCGAGTAGTCCGGGCACGCCGGGCAAGAGCGAGACGCCTTTTTGGGCCTCGTCGCGGTAGAGGTCCTCCTTGCGGTCGCCGAGTTCTAGCACCTGCTGCTCGGTGTAGTGCAAGCCGAAAAGCTTCGGGATGATTTCCGGATTGCGCCAGCCGAAGGTGCCGGCGAAATCGGCGCGCGTGAACGGCTTGTCGATTTCGCGCGCCAGGGCGCACCACGCTTGAAAGTGGAGTTCCGCGGTATCGACGAGCGTGCCGTCCACGTCCCAGAGGACGGCCCAGGGTTCGTTCTTCTCCGAAGTGTTCATGTGATGATTGTATGTAAGCGCCGCGCCAATCAAGTTCACGCAAAGGCGCAAAGGCGCAAAGAAATCAAGATAATCTGTTAGCCGGACGCGCGAGCGACGGACCCGTCCTCCGTCGCTTGCGCGTCCGGCAAACACCCCTGTACAATTTGGTTCTTCACGCATCCTGACCCTTCTTTGCGCCTTGGCGTGAGATCATTGCTCGGCGAGATTTCATCCGTGGCGCGTCTGTTGTGGGAAATGCGTGAAAATTCTATAATGATCGCTCCCCGTCCTCGCACGGCGGATTTTTCTACGTCCACGGGATCAAACCATGTTCGATGGAATCATGCGCGGCATCGGCGATGCTATCAAGAGCATTCGCGGCAAAGGGCGCATCACGGAAGCCAACATTCAGGACGGCTTGAAGCTGGTTCGCGTCGCGCTGCTCGAAGCGGACGTCAATTTCAACGTCGCCAACGATTTCATCGAACGCGTCAAGAAGCAAGCCATCGGCCAGGAAGTGCTGCGCGCTCTCGATCCGAGCGAGCAGATCATCAACATCATCTATCAGGAACTCGTCCGCCTGATGAAAGGTGATGTCGAACGCCCGGAGCCGCTCTTTCATTTTGCCAAGGATCGGCCGACCATCATCATGTTGTGCGGTTTGCAAGGCTCGGGCAAGACGACGACGTGCGGCAAACTTGCGATGATGCTGCGTGACAAGTACAACAAAAAGCCGATGATGGTCGCCGCCGACTTGCAGCGCCCGGCCGCCATCGCCCAGTTGCAAACGCTCGGCGAGCAGCTCGGCATTGCGGTCTACGCCGAAGGCCCAGGGACGGCGGTCCCTGGGCTTTCCGCCGTCACCGTCTGCAATAACGCCGTCGCCCAGGCGCGCAACACCGCGCATGATGTCATCATCCTCGACACCGCCGGCCGGCTGCACATTGCCGAGATGCCGATGGAGGAGCTGAAGCAGATCGACCGCCAGTGCCGGCCCGACGACGTGTTCTTCGTCTGCGACGCCATGACGGGCCAGGACGCCGTCAACAGCGCGAAGGCGTTCAACGACGCGCTCGATCTCAACGGCGTCATTCTCACCAAGCTCGACGGCGACGCCCG